>Ga0209542_10000758_pt1 | contig 77822 bp, 81 predicted proteins | sample RifCSPhighO2_01_FD_184028 | JGI IMG/M metagenome (GOLD analysis project Ga0209542, IMG submission 184028) | Soil microbial communities from Rifle, Colorado - Rifle CSP2_plank highO2_0.1 (SPAdes) (version 2) | ecosystem: Environmental > Terrestrial > Deep subsurface > Rock core/Sediment ...
AAATCAAAATGTTAGAAAAACTTTATGGAGGACGGCAAGGCAATTCCTCTACACGCAAAGCGTGTAGTATCCTTGCCTAGAAACAATGAAAAAATAGATAATGTGAAAATAAAAAATAAATCAAAAATTTAAAATGGTAGAAGTCTCAATCGTCATAGCATTCATCGCGGGAGTTGTTTCATTTTTAAGCCCGTGCGTGCTTCCAATCATCCCTGGCTTTCTGGCATACTTGTCAGGCACGTCGGCAACTGATGAAAATGCCCGGCTCAAGATGTTTCTCAATAGTCTTGCATTTGTAATTGGATTTTCATTTATATTTGCTCTGCTTGGTGTTCTTTTGAACACAGCTCTTGAAAGAATTTCATATTCAGTTCAGGAATGGCTTTCCAGAATTAGTGGAATAATAATTATCATATTTGCATTATACGTCCTCGGGCTGGTAAAAATGCCGTTTTTAGAAAAAGAGCATAAATTGAAAGTTAAGAAAAAATTCAGCATTACGTACATAACGTCATTTGTTTTTGGTGCCGCATTTGCAGTCGGCTGGACTCCATGCGTAAGCGCAATTCTCGGAAGCATTCTTGCCCTGGCTGTTGCAAAGCCAGGATTGAGCTTTTTATTATTGTTGGTATACGCTCTTGGATTAGGCCTCCCTTTCCTGCTCGTAGGACTTTTCACAACCCAAGCAATAAAAATCATAAATAAATCATCAACTTTCCTTAAATATTTCAACATAATTGTAGGAATACTTTTATTAATTTTAGGTATACTGGTGTTCACAAATAAATTAAATATCGTGGCAAACTTTTTCGTGCCCATCTCGGTGCTGGGATGAAATCAATGAATTTAATAAAAAAACCTTTTGTAACTTTGATTGTCGTGGTTTTTGTAGTCGCGGCTATAATTTTCATTGAAATGCAAAAACCAAGCATAAATTTTGCAAACAATGCTACAACGGAAGACAAAAACTCAAAATATCCAAAAGCCCCGGATTTTGTGGGCATAGACAAATGGATTAACTCAGAGCCTTTAAAGATGGAAAGCTTAAAAGGCAAAGTCGTTCTCGTTGATTTCTGGACTTACACCTGCATAAATTGCATAAGAACATTACCCTATTTGAAAGATTGGGATGCAAAATATCGGGATAAAGGCCTTGTAATTGTCGGTGTGCATTCTCCAGAATTTGAATTCGAGAAAAAATATGAAAATGTTCTAAAAGCAGTAAATGATTACCAAATAAAATATGCTGTAGCGCAAGACAATCATTACGCGACCTGGAGTGCTTATCAAAACAGATATTGGCCTCACAAATTCTTGATTGATATTGATGGATATATACGCTACGACAACATAGGGGAAGGAAATTACGACGAGACTGAAAGAATGATACAAGCTCTGCTGCAGGAAAGAATGGAAAGGCTAGACGACAAGAATGAAGTTAATATAAATTTAACAAAGCCGCAGGAAACTGTCGGATCCATTAGAACGCCCGAAATTTATTTTGGTTACCAGTTCACTAGGGGAAACATAGGTTACAATAATATTCCGCAAGATTCAGTAATGGATTATCAATTCCCAAAATCCGCGGCAAATAATTATGTTTATCTGTCAGGGAAATGGAAGAATAATGTGGATAACATGGAATTAGTTAGTGAAGAGGGTTCAATATTCCTGATATTTGATGCAAAAAAAATAAATATAGTTGCAGGCTCGGAAAATAAGTCCGATGCTTATGTTTTGCTTGACACAGATTTCGAAAATGAAAAAACAAAAGGAAACGATGTTGAACTGCAAAGCAACAAGAGCATTGCAAATATCAAAGAATTCAAGCTTTATAATATTGCTTCTGCCGAGGATTACGGAACACATATAATGGAGTTACAAGTTGGCGGAAAGGGATTTAAGATTTATACGTTTACTTTTGGGTGATAATATAAGAAAATAAGTTTAAAATTTTTAATTTGACTCAAAAATTTTTTTCATCAGCATCGCATCCTCTTCTATATTCGGGCTTTCAGAAACAACTACCCCTTTAACATTAAAATCTTTCAAAGCTTTTAATAATTCCTTATATTTTAAATCAGATTCATCTAAAGTCAAATGATGTTTCTCTCCTTTTGGACCATATGCAATGCCAGTTATGTGGATATGCATATTCTCAAGCCCTCTTTTTCCAAGCATTTTTTCTATTTTTTCCAGTATTGATGCAAATTCCGCATAAGAATTAAATTTTCCATTTGTCCTTGCGTGAAAATGCGCGAAATCAACACAGGGCATCACATTGTCAAATTCTTGGCTTAACTGTATAATCTCGTCTACATTTCCAAACTGGGTTTCCTTTCCAGTTGTTTCCGGCCTTATCCAGATATTATTTCCTTCATTTTTTAAATTTTTGATAATTAACTTAATATTATCTTTAATGGTATCATAAACTTTTTTCTGCTCCATCCCCATATAGAAGCCGGAATGAAACGCAACGCTGTAGCCGCCGCACAGATTAAGTATTCTCGCAGAATTTACAATCCTGCCAATGCTGGCTTCCACTTTTGCTTTCTCAAGTGAATTTAAATTGATAAAATACGGCGCGTGACAAGTCAATATAATATTATTATCTTCTGCAACTTTTTTTATTTCCGGAGCTTTTTCCTTTGAAATATTTACACTGTGCACAAACTCCATCTCCATGCAGCCCAATCCAAGCTGTCTCACGTGCTTTATTCCGTCAGAAGTTGTTCTTGGATTTGTGCTCAAAGGAATGCCAGCGGTGCCGAATAAAAGTTCTTTCATGAAAAAAAAATAATTCTAGTGTATTTTTAAATTTTGTTGGACCAAATCATTCATCCACAAACATGTCTCTTATCTGATTTCTTAACTCAGGCGTATCATTATGCCCGTGGTCATGCACAGCATGCCATACAGCAACTCTCAAAACTTCGTCTTCTGTTCCAGCTATTGTCAATGTGCAGCCCTTCTCACTTGGAAACTGCCTGCAGTCTGCAACTTTTCTTTGCGTCATATTTTCACCTCACCAAAATAAAATAAAAAAATCAAGCTTTTTGTGTCATCAGAGCTACTAAAGTCATTAAAGCTCCAACAACAAAAATTAATGTTGCTAAGTATATTAGCCAAAGATGTCCAATTGTGTCAAGCCCATAAACATAGTGTAATGGCAATGCTACTGCCAATCCCAAAACTGGGGATGCGACTGCATAACCCCAAGCCCACATTTGTCTTCTTCTAACACCATACCACACTAAGCCAAGAACTGCCAATCCAGTTGCTGCTATAAAACCAGAAACTGCAACATGCAAGTGGCTTATATAATTAAACAAAGACGGGCTAAAGGCAATAATTGCAACTTTTCCTTTATCAACTTCTGTACTTGTAATTCCAAGCTCAAGAAAATTGTCAGTAAAATTCATGACTAAAAATATTACAGCATAGCCGATAAATCCAAGCGCTGCTATAACCATCAACACAGAACCTGTTTTTAATTTATCCAATTTTCCACCCCTCTATTTGATTATTTTAATTTATGTGTAGGGTTTTTAATGTGTATTTAAGTTTTTCGTTTCAACAGCCGAAATGCACATCAAGCAAAATTTGCTTAAAGAACATAGATTTAGATCCATTATGCCAAACAATTATCCAAAAACAACAACAAATATTTCATATGCGAGGAATGTAATTTTGTTTATTTAGATAAGAATTTTGCTGATGAATATGAGAATTGGTGCAAAAAATACCATAGATGCTCCTTGGAAATAACAAAGCATGCCATTAAAATTTAATTTATCTCCAAAAAAATAATTTACCTAGAACTATCCGATTGCCTTTCTATTTCCTGCTTTTTTGCAATTGCGTTTGATCCGCTGCTCATCTTGTAGGCGCTGACAATTTCGTCTGCCAGGCTGCCGACAATCGATTTCTTTGTGTTGGCGCTCTTATGGTATGCGCCCTGTGTCATGTGCCTCAAAACCAAGTCAACTCTTCTCTGGGGCGAGCATTCAACCGCCTTTGGATATCTGGCACCGCCGTATTCAATTGTGATTATTTCTTCACGCTGCGCGGCATTCTCAACAGCCTTGACAAAAACTTTGACTGGATTTTCTTTTGTTGTTTTTTCAATCTGCTTGAAAGCCTCTTCTACAATGTTATAGGAAGTAGGAGCTTTTCCCGTAATATGTCCGCTGGTCCTGTAATGCTTCTTGCTTTTGTGCCCAGGAACCATTAATTTATTTATCAATCTTTCAACAATGAATGTCCTGCTCTTGTGAAACTTCCTTCCCGCATATCTTGCCCCGGTCTTCGGAACAATCCTTGCATTAAGAGTCACATAAGGCTGCAATCCCGGGTCATCTACCTTGATTCCCTCCATGCTCCATTTGTTAAAAGCTTTTATTTCTGACATTTTTGATTTCTTCTTATTTTAACCTGGATAGTGCCTGTAGAATAGTTTGGTACTTTATTCTTGCAGCCATTCCTTCAGGAGTTGACAAATCTAACGTTCCAAATTCATTCATCGCTTCGTCAATCTCTCCGTCTATTCTTCTACCATTTCCTATCCTTTCAACAAAGTGCAATTGTCTTTGAGGATCTTTATTATCTCTTAGGAATTGGTCAATGTCCACCCTTGCTTTTGAGCCTGTATCTATGACAATCATATACAAACCTATATCTAGATTATTTGGCAAAGCTGCCATCACAAGCACAATCTCCTCGTTATCACTTTTGTATCCTAACTGACTGCTAGTATAAAATTCTCTGCGATGGTTGAACCCATGATATCCATCATCAACTCCTTTGTTGAACGCTCTTTGATGTGTTGCTTGGGCCTGTCCCGTTGGAGTTTGTAGTATTGGATTTGTAGCACAGGAAGCTCCTGCAATTGACGTTGACAATAAGATACCTGTTAAAGTTTTGTACATTTTACTTCCTAGCTTTCTCTATTATACCTTTCAACAATGCATCCAAACTCTGGTCATTAACCTTAATTACCTGCCATCTGACTCCAGGGATGTCTCCTTTTGAGCCGCCCATTGCGCCACCGATGCATTCAATGATTACTTCATCGTGCTCGTCAATCATTTTTGTTGCGCCATCTCTTGGGCAGAATGCCGTCACTTGCCTTCCGTTTTTAATAAGCTGGACACGGACGCATTTTCTCATTCCTGAGTTTGGCTGTTTTGCCTCAAGCTGGACTTTCTCAAGTACAATTCCTTTTGCCTGCGAAGATCCTTCCAGCGGGTCTGAGCGCTCTTTTAGCCTTAAAGTTCGTTGGATATAAGTTCTGTAGTGCCATCTGCCAAAATTCCTTCTTGCCTTTAATTTCTTTCCTGCGAACAGCCCTTTTGATTTTTTTGCCATTTGATTTAGTATTTTTGTGCGGTTTTTAAAGGTTATGGTTATTAAATGCCTATACTATTTTAATTTCTTTGACGTCAAAATATCTTTTTGCAACATCATTAATATGTTTCAGATTCTGATGGTTCCTTCCTATGAGCATGGCCCGTGTATTGGCATCTTTGCCGTTGATTGTGATTATCCCACGATCATTTTTCACTTCAGGAACCTCCACTGGATAAACAAGGTTCCTAACAAACTGCAAAACGTCGCTGCTGAATTCAACAACTCTTATTCTTTTTTTCAGTGCGCTTTCCAATTTTTTTATATTGGCTCCGCCTTTTCCGATGGCCTTGCCAATTTCATTTTCTTCAACTATAAAAGTCAGATTGTCACCGGCAATGCAGTCCTTTACGCCGGCTCCGGTCATCGACTCGAAAAGTGTAATCAGCTTTATCAGCTCAGAATCATACTTAATCCTGTTCACTTACTCGCACCTTTAACTATTGCCAATACAGATATAGAAAAAGGCTTTTTGCAAATTATCCCCAGTTCATCATTCGGAAAATCAAGCTTGTGTATTTCCGTCCCTGCCAGTCCTGCATAGTAAGTTATGTCCTTCTCGATTCCTGCAGGGCAGTTTGAGCTTAGCATTATCTTCTCAACTTTGCCAAGTCTCAGGCTTTTGACGGACTTCTCTGTGCCGAGTATCACATTGCCAGCCTTGACAATTTTCTTCAAATCTGCGGATGTTATTTTCGCCATTTTGATTATTGAATTTTATTTTTTGCTATTTGATTTTTTAATTGTTAATAGACTTTAATTAAACGAGCCCCATAGTCAATTTATTAATTTAAATTGAACTATTTTTCTTTTCCCTTTTCCTTTGACGGCTGCTTCACCGACAGGCTCGGCAGTCCGGTCCCAATCGGAACTGGCTGGTTTATCATGACATTCTCAATAACCGAATCCAGAGTGTCAATTTCCCCGACAAGGGCTGCATTGATTATATGCTTAATGGGAGTTTCAAATGATGCTCGTGCAAGAACGCTTGATTTGTCGCTCACAACACCGTATCTTGTGATGCCCTTTAATGTTCCGCTCACGCACATTGTGTCCGCAACTAGCATGATGTGCCTTACATCAACATTCAGTCCCTGGCTTTCTATGACTTTAAAAATTTCATTGATGATAGATTGCCGTGCAGCCTCTATCCCAAGAACCTGCTCAATTTCAAAAATATTGTTTGTTGTTGTACGATAGGCATCAATTTCCTCGAGCTGAAGCACGTCTGCCAGATTTGATCCAGCAGTGATGATTACAAACTCATCTTCCCTCTTAACCGGAAGAACCTGCAAAATTCCCTTGATTCCCTTAACATTCAAATCTTTTATTTTTTCCTTTCCCTTATAAGCTTCGTTGAAATTGTCTTCTTTGCTTCGTGATTTTAATATAATTGAATCCTTGTTGTCTCTTAAAGTGTATCCTTTGATTTGCTTTGATATGGCATCCATTACTCTGCCAATTGTCAAATCCAGCTCCTTCATCTTTTCTTTGTCAAGCTTGACTTCAATTGTGAAATCAGCTATATTAATTGTGAACTCGGTTGCGATATCTTTTAATTTTGTTTCCTTAATCTGCAGTGCAAGATGCCTCAGCTCATCTATCTTCTTTCCGGTTGCAAAGGGCTTTTTCAGGTATATCTCCATCATCGGATTATCCAGGGCTTTTCTGCCATCGAGAATTTCAATTATTCTTGGCAGTCCCAAAGTGACGTTCATCTCTGCGACACCGGCAAAATGAAATGTATTTAACGTCATCTGCGTGCCTGGCTCCCCTATTGATTCTGCAGAGATGAGACCAACTGATTCTCCGGGGCTGACCTTTGCAGTGCTGAATTCTTGATAAGTTGCCTCCAGTATTTTTCTCAGCTTCGTATCGCTGATTCCTTTGGGCAAGTTATTTTTTATATCTTCAAGTATCTTTGGTGAAAGTTTTTCCTCATATTCTGAAATTACATCTGCCATTTTCGTTTTTGTTTAATTTTTATTTATTTTTAAATCTTCTTTTTTCAAATTTTTATTTTATTATTGTATAAATTTTTTATTTTTAAAATTTTAATTTGATTTTACTTTTTATTTTGATTTTATAATCAATATTTTTTAGTCGCCGAACTTTTCATACTTATTTATCCAGTTAATTAATTTTGATTCATAGTTCACTTAACTAAGTAGTGTTAATTATTCTCTTAACATTAATCTGCCCGTTCTCTGATTTGGAAACATCAACTCCGTCTTCGCCGTACTCAAACTGTATGATTTTTTTTGATGCGTCACGGACAGTATTGTCATATTCGACTTTCAGGTCCTGCATTGCATTCGCAAGCCTCCTGTACAAATAACCTGATTTTGGTGTTCTCAAAGCGGTGTCCATTAAAGAGTCTCGGCCGGTCATTGCGCCGAAATAAAATTCTGCCGGAGTCAGGCCGCCTTTGAATCCGTTCGCAATAAATCCGTGAGCTTCTGAGCTTAAATCCCCTTTCTTGAAATGTGACAAGGTTCTTCCTTCAAATCCCTGGTCTATTCTTTTGCCCCTCATTGCCTGCTGCCCTACGCAGGCTGCCATCTGCGCCAGGTTCAAAAGATTTCCTCTTGCCCCTGACTCGGCCATTATCATTGTATTTGTCCTCTTGTCAGCGTGAGTTGCAACAATTCTTCCGGTTTCGTTTCTTGCTTTGTTTAGTACTCCAAGTATCCTCAGCTCAAGCGTTTCTAGCATTGTTTTTCCGGGGAAAGTGTCGAGTTTTCCTGAAACTGATTGAGCAATCAATTCATCAACTTCCTTTCTGGCGCCGTCCAAATCTTCCTTGATTGCGATTCTCGCAGACTCCGGAAGGTCTGTATCCGACAAAGCGGATGTGAATCCGACTTTCAGCAAATATTCAATTCCTAGCCTGAAAATTTTTCCAAGCATGTCTATGCTGTAATCCTTGCCGTATTTCTGGTGAAGATTTCTTAGCATCAATCCGGATTCTTCCCCAACGGAGTTCCTGTCCATGACCCCGGTGAGCATCTTGCCGTTCTCAATAACAACGTGAGTTTCCTTGTCGCATTTGTCCTTTGACCTGTCGCAAAGCCTTGAGTGCCCTTCATAATTGAAATCTTCAGGCAGCAATGTGCTGAATATTTCCTTGCCGGTAACTGACTGCTTCCTCGGCAGCTTTGAAAAATCGGTCATGCCCACAGCAGACAGCAGATCAATTGCCTCTTCTCTCTTAATGGATTCATCTTTTGTAAGCATAAAGTTTCCTGAAATTGCATCTTGAGTGCATCCAATAATGCTTAATCCATATCTTAATGAAATTAACTGGGTTTGTACTTCCATCAAAATTTCTGCTTCCGCTCTTGCTTCTTCTGTCTGTGGAATGTGTAGATTCATTTCGTCGCCGTCAAAATCCGCGTTATACGGCGTGCATACGGCAGGGTTCAGTCTTAATGTTTTTCCGGGCAAAACCCTAACGCGATGGCACATCATGCTCATCCTGTGAAGCGACGGCTGCCTGTTGAATATTGCAATGTCGCCGTCCATCAAATGCCTCTCGACAATGTAGCCGGGCTGCAATTCTTCAAGGGATGCCTCTTTAGTCTCTTCTGTTATTTTTTTCTTTTTTCCGTCGGGCCTTATGATATAGTTAGCTCCGGGATAATTGTCCGGGCCTTTCTCGACAAACTGTTTCAGGTACTCCATGTTCCATGAATTTGCCCTTTCAGGAACTGTCAGTTTTGTTGCAATGATAGATGGAACTCCCACCTCATACAATTCAAGCATAGGGTCCGGGCTGATGACTGTTCGTGCGGAGAAATTTGTTCTCTTTCCGGCAAGGTTATGCCTTATTCTCCCTTCCTTGCTTTTTATTCTTTCGGTTAAAGTTTTCAGAGGCTGCCCGCTTCTGTGCCTTGCCGGTGGCAATTGTGCAATATTGTTATCAAAAAATGTCGTAACGTGATACTGCAGTAAATCCCACAAATCCTCCACAATGATTTCAGGCGCGCCTGCGTTTATGTTTTCAAAAAGTCTCTGGTTTATTCTGACAATGTCACCCATCTTGTGCGTTAAATCATCTTCGCTCCTTTCTCCACTTTCGAGCGTGATTGAAGGGCGCATTGTGACCGGGGGAATCGACAGCACTGTCAAAACCATCCATTCTGGCCTGACATGAGGCGCTTTCAGCCCAAAAATTTCCAAATCAGAATCCAGGATTTTTTCGAGCCTTGCCCGCACTTCAATCGGGCTCAGTCTTTTGTCTTCTTCAATAAAAGTTGTTGGCTTCTCAAGTGAAAGTTTTTTCTGCTTTGCTTTGCAATGGGGGCATTTGTTTGTTGTCTTAAGTCCTGCAATTATTTCCTTGACTTTGTGCCGCCTGTCTTCAACGCCGCTTTCTTTCTCAACCTGGTCAAGAAGCTCTTTGTTCTTGCTGATCTTGTTGTCTGGAATTAAAATTCTGCCGCACTCCCTGCAGGTGCATTTCAGGATTGTCATAATTATATTTACAAATTTTATGTGGATAATTGCCCTTGCCAGCTCGATGTAGCCAAAGTGCCCGATGCATTCTTTTAATTTTGAACCGCATGTCTTGCATCTCAATCCAGGGTCTATAACTCCCAGCCTTATGTCCATCAATCCGCCGTCAACAGGATAGCCTTCCTTGTCATACAATTCAGGCGTTACAATCTTTGCAGATGCCATTTTCTTTATCATCTTTGGGCTCAGGACTGAGAAAGTTATGCTTCGCACCTGCTTGAATATGTGCTGTTCTTCCTCTATCCTTTCACTTTTTCCTTCCTTGCCTTCAATCGCCTGCTTAACAGTTTGAAGTTCCTGCGCTTCGGCTGGTTTTATTGTTTCTTCGTCGGCCATTTTTTGTTTTTGGTTTATTTTGATTTTTTTATATTTTAAGATTTTATTAAATTTAATTTTTTAATCCGTTCGCTTTTGCTAATTTGGAGCGACAAGGATTACCAATGCCCTTCTTTCAGATAAATCTATTACTTTCTGTGAAATTCTTTGTGATAGTGATTGTATTGTTTCTGAATCTGGGTTACCAATTCTTACGAGTCTATGATTTCTGTCCAATTTAAATCCATTCAAAACGCCAACTTCCAATGGACTTGGATGAGCAGATATATTTTCTACGAAATCATCAGCAACATTATTCAAAAACTGAGGATGACCTTCTCTCGTTCCTTGGTAGGATGTAGAAACAAATTGTGTTCCAACTACTAATCCATAATGTTCAGTATAAGTTTCTCCTGAACCTTCCGCACCAACTATAATTATTGCTCTGTCCATTTTTGTTATTTAATACTTGCTCTCCAACTGCAGTTTCGGATAAATTCCAAGTGATTTGAATTCGTCAAGCATCAGCTTGAAAGCATAGCTTATTTCGATGTCATTAACTTCTGTGTTCTCCCCGCAAATGGGGCAGTAAGATTTGTTTCTGTAATTGTCTTTAATCGCAATTATCCCGCAACTCTCGCAGACTGGAACTATGGTCCTGTCGCTGTCAAATCTTTCTTTCAGCAATAATGATGCGCCGTGTGCAACGAAAGTATCTTTCTCCATTTCTCCCAGCCTTAGTCCGCCTTCTTTTGCTCTTCCTTCGGTAGGCTGCCTTGTCAATAGCTGGATTGGGCCGCGGGCTCTTGAGTGAATTTTATTTGCAACCATGTGCTTTAATTTTAGGTAATACATATTACCGATGAATATTTTTGCGTCTAATTGTTCTCCAGTCTGGCCGTTATACATCGTCTCTACTCCGCTCTCCCTGAATCCCAAGGACAATAATTCCTTTCTTAATCTTTCTTCAGGCTCTGCGTCAAATGTCGTTCCGTTAATATATCGCCCTGCAAGAGCGCCGACTTTTCCCGCAACCATTTCTATCAAATGCGCAATCGTCATTCTTGATGGAATGCCGTGAGGCGAGAAAATCAAATCTGGTATAATCCCTTTTGCCGAGAATGGAACGTCGCTTTGAGGCACGATCAGGCCAACAATTCCCTTTTGCCCGTGCCTGCTTGTGAATTTATCCCCTATTTCAGGAACTCTCTCGTCTCTTATTCTGACCTGGATTAATTTATTTCCTTCCTCATTTTCCGTGATTAAAACAAAATCAATTACACCTTCTTCTCCGTGCTTCAGATTTATTGAGCTTTCCCTTCTTGTGCTAGAAGCCAGTGAATATTCCTCCATTGAGCTCAGGAATCTTGGCGGGGAAGTTTTCCCGATAACAACATCACCTTCCTTGACTTTTGCTTCCGGATAAATAATTCCGTCATCTTCCAAGAGCCTGTAGTCCTTTTCTGTCTTGTATCCCTTAACGTCTTTATCGGGAATGCTGATTTGGTCAATCAATCCGCCGGCATATCTCAATTCTTCCGCAATGCTGGGCCTGTAATAAGTGGACCTTCCAAATCCCCTTTCAATTGAGCCTTTGTTTAATATTATTGCATCCTCCATGTTGTATCCTTTGTAGCTCATAATTGCAACTACAATGTTTTGTCCTGCTGGATGTTTAGCGTAATCTGAGATATCGTGCATTATAGTGCTGACAACCGGCAACTGTGCATAATGGAGGATGTTAACATCCATATCCATTCTTACTGAAAAATTAGAAGCATAGAATCCGAGCGCCTGTTTCTGGTTCTTAGCGCCTGCATTTAATCTTGTTGACTGATTAAAGTTTCCGTAAGGGACAAGCGATGCGCAGTATCCCAGCATTGCCAGAGGCGTGATTTCAAGATGAGTATGCTCCGGAGAAAGTTCACTCTCAAAAAATGCAACTAGAGTATTTTCCTCTTCAGCTGCATCAAGATATTCAATGATGCCCTGCTTAACTAAATCAGACCAGGAAATTTCGTTCTTCTCAAGCTGCTTGATATGCTTCTCGGTCAGCAACGGAACTCCATCCTTTACAATTATCAGCGGCCTTCGCGATCTTCCCTTAGATGACTCAAGCTGAACTTCATTGGACTGCTCCTTATAGTAAACATTAAGCTTCTCAGAAACCGATCCCCCCCTCCTATCCTCCCTTATTTTCTGTACAAATTCAATGGGGTTGTCAACTGTTCCGACAAATTTGCTGTTCAGGTATACTTCTGCCATTTTTGTTTTTTAATTTAATTTTTTTATTTTGATTTTTCTAAATTTATTAATTTTTGATTTTGGTTTTTTTATTTTTTACTTATTTTTTACAGTGATTTATTTTTTGATTTTATTTTTTAAAATTTTTATTTGAATTATTTTTTTATTTTAATTGCATTAACTATCAAATTATTTAATTACTTCATCAGCTTCAAATTCATAGTCTTCAGAGTTTTCAAAATCTCGTCTTCGTTTGATTCGCCGGAGATAGTGCAGAGCAATGCAAGATTTTTTCTTAATCCTATATTAGTCCCTTCGGGTGTTTCTATCGGGCATAATCTTCCGAGATGTGTTGAGTGCAGCTCCCTTGCCTCGAAATTTTCCTGGGAGGCGCTTAGCGGGCTGACTACTCTCTGCAAATGAGATAATGTTTCCAGATAATTCAGCCTCTGGATTCTCTGGCTTATCCCTTTCCTGCCGCCGACCCAGACTCCTGTTGCCATTGAAGAATAAATTCTCTGAGTTAGCAATTTGTCCCGAATGATTACTTTTATTGATGGGAATTTCCCCCTCTTGACAATTCTCTGAAAGTTATACAATAAATCACCGATCAAAACTTTTAGATTTAGTCTTATCAGGTCGGCAAGCAGGTCTCCGCTCATCTTCAATCGCTTGTTCATGTAATGATCTTTGTCATCTGCATCCAACTCGCCGATTGACGCCCGTATATATTTCTTCAGCATCTTGCAAAGATTATAAGCTTTGGTGATTCTGTCTTCCTGCTTAATCCCGAGATGAGGGAGCAAATATTTATCGAGAATTTCTATCATCCTCTCAATTCTTATTTCCTTTGATTGGGTAATTCCAATTTTTTTTGCAATGTAATCAAGCGCTTCTTCCTCGTTTTTTATGCTTACAAATTCAAGAAGGTTAATTATAACTTCATCGAACTGCCTTTCCGATGAAATTACCCTCGTAATTTCTTCATCTTTCAGCAGTCCAAGCGCTTTAATCGCCACAATAATGGGGATTCTTTTGACTCTTGTAAAAGTAAGATAAAACAGCCCATCCTTCATCTTTTCAACTGTATGAGGGATTTTAAAAGAGCCGAATTCTGAAAACAATTTTCCCACAACCTCGCTTGGGCCTGTTGCGTCTTTTTCTATTAAAAACCTGTTTGCTGCCAAGTCTTCAATTGTAATAAGAACTTTTTCTGTTCCATTGATTATAAAATATCCTCCAGGTTCATCGGGGTCTTCTCCTTTCGAAATCAATTCGTCCCGGTTTAATTTGTGGAGGTGGCAATATTTGCTTTTCAGCATGATTGGCAAGTTTCCAATCTGCGTATCGAAAGATTCTCTTTGGACACCGTTAATATGCGCGCTCACTGTGATCCACGTCGGAGCAGAATAAGTAATTTTTCGAAGCCTTGCTTCCATTGGATAAATGTTTCGGGACGAGCCGTCAGCTTCAATCATCTTTGGCTTTTCAACCCAGATTTTATCAAGCCTGATTTTGAACTCATCTATATTATGCGGAATGATCGTCGGAATAATTTCCCGGTTTTCCTCAATAATGGTGTTAAGCTCCTTCTCGATGAAATTGTTAAAAGAAGCTATGTCCGAGTCTACGAAGCTCTGCTCCTCAAAATATTTTTGTATTAGTGTCTTGCCGTATTTATACATCAACTACCACCCTGTAAAAATATGATTCTCCGGCCGTCGCGCTTTTTCTTATGATTTTAATTACATCGCCCGGCTTTGGCTCCAGCTCTTTTATAGCTGAATCCGTCTTAAGCAGCTTTGGCATCTCTTTAGAAGTTATGTGATACTTTTCAAAAAGCTGTGCCTTTTCCTTGTCAGCAATCTTGACGTGCTTCGGAGTCAGTATATGTTTATCAACCTTGAATTTTTGCTTTTTCATGTCGTAATCTTTTTTACTGATATTTTTTGGGAATAGTGGGCCGGACGAGATTCGGACTCGCGACCACCTGATTAAAAGTTTCACCCGACCTTGCGCTCATCTGCTAAAGTCAGCAGGTGCTCTATTGCCCAAATTGTTGGGACAATTACCAGGCTGAGCTACCGGCCCATTAACATAAAATACGCCCTGGTCGGGACTTTCAAGCGAGACACTTGATAATCGCAATTTTGAACCCGAGTCGGAGCCGTGACAAGGCTCCATGATGGATCTTGCAGCGATGCACTCTGCTTTTTTCATGCCTTCCGCGCTGTGCCAAGCTACACTACCAGGGCGAGTATGTGCACACAACAGCACGTCCGCTCATTCGCGTTTAAAAGGCATAGCAATCCCTCTCTGGCGTAATAAAACTAAACAATCATAGTCTTTTGCCTAAAGAAGGATTATTAATCATCACATTCGGGATTACTCGGTTATTTATAAAGGTTACGGAAATTATTACTGCATGTAGGAAACATGATTTTAGTGGAATATAGGTATATAAATCTGACTCTTATGCATAAAAATCATAGAAATCAAGCTTTTCTGGCATAAGCGTTCTGTATAAATTCCCTGCTGAATCCAGCCGGTACTTTTTTTGTCGTTGCGTAAGTGTAAAGCGCAGTCATATAAATCGTATTAAGCACAGAGCTTAAGATTATAATTAAAAGTAAAAGGGTGGAAAATACAATCACTCCAATAATTATGCCGGATAAGCTGGAAAGGGGCGCAATCACAAAGCCGATGATAAAAGACAATACAACTGACGCCAAAACTAATACAAAAAAAAACATCCCCATCCCAAATTGCCCGATAACAGATTCTCCCAAAGTATTCCTGAAAATTTCACTTGATCGTTTAATCGAGCCAATGACTCCTTTATTTTCAAAAATCATCACAGGGATTATAAAAAAAGTTGCCAAAGTCCATGCAATTCCAATAAATGAGATTATCAGCCTTGAAATCCACCCTTCAGATTTTCTTTCTAAAGTATTCAAAACAAAGCCTACAGTTGCTGACGCAGCAGCCCACATAAATATTCTATGAATATTTTTGAAAGAGCTTCTTATCCCATCCATAAACAATGGGTCTTTGCCTTTTAATCTCATCGAGACGCAGCTCACAATTGCAACGTTAAAGAAAATTGATATGAAATAGCTAACCAAATAGAATAGGAAAAGCCAAAGGTAAAATGCCACTCCTGATGTCGACCGCGAGAAGACTGCCCCAACAAGAAATAATGGAAAAATAAAAGTAACCAATATTAATACAATAAAAAATCCCGATGCCATAGGAAATAATAAAAGCTCCTTGTCAAGCAAAAGCAATCTAAAGCTTTCTTTTGCTAGCTGGAAACTTCTGCTGAATATGTTTGCCATACTAAGTTTGTTTATTGTTTTATATTTAAATATTTCTAATGAAAATATTATATTATTTTGTACCATGCACATTGGCAGCTTACGGTGGCTGGATGGCAATTACCTCTAATAATAATGCAGCAGGATATTTTTCTCGGTAAGTATTTTCGAAATTAATTTTTTGTAATTATTAAATTCAAACATTTCTCCACAACCTTTAAATATAAAATAAAAATCCTTAAAGCTATGAAGAGAAGTTCACGACGCTGGAAGAAAAAGCAGCAGATGCGCTGGAAATGGCAGCGCAAGAGAATCAAGAAAGAGAGAAGGCTGAGAAAACAGCATAGGGCTGGTTAAGTTTAGGATATTATTTCTTGCAATTCAATTTTTTCGTATTTTTAGTTGATTCCCCTGCACTTATATGTTCTTTAATTAAATTTATATTAAAAATTGCATTCTTCCTAAGATGACATGTCAAATGGGTATAATTATCTGCTGTATAAGTTAAACGGCACTCCACCACCCTGGCAGGAAGGTCAAATAGTTTTAAGTGCGACACAGATTCCAATTGAACTCCCGCCCAATGTTCAGATTAGATATGTTGGGAATCATCCATTTGAAAGCAAATTTAAAAAATATGAACGGCAATTAGGCGACGTAATTCGTACAAGAGATAAAAAATCAGGAAAAATACAATTAACTATTGACTTCAAAACATTAAGAAGAGATATTGAAGCATTACATATCCTCGGACACGAAGAAGGGCATTTATGCCACCTTACTGGAAACTTAATGGCATTGTACGCAGAAGCAAGACGATTAGGGTATCACTTCAGAGATTTAAGTGAAGATTATGCAAGGGTGTCTGACCAGAATGCAAAGAAAGTTTTACAAAATCCTCCAAAGGACCTGGAATTATTATGCAGTTTTATTTTTAGAACTTCATTGTTAGTAAATCCAGAATCATTCGCAGATATTGGCGGATTAATTGGTTTAATTAAATCAGGAGTTGACGTCAGAGTAATTGATGCAGTTGCTGAAGAAATTGCAAATCATGGTGGATTTTGGAGAATGCCGGAATTATTAAAAAATCTAAGCCAATAATCCCCGAAAACTATTTATACTAACTCCATTGCTTTATTATTGGGGTGAACCAAAATCTCAATGATGCAAGATATCTCAAAGACTGACCCGGAAACTTATTCTCTGATAAAAAAAGAATTAGAAAGGCAGCAGCACGGATTGGAGATGATCCCTTCTGAAAATAATGTTTCTAAAGCTGTTATGCAGGCAATGGGCTCGATACTAACAAACAAATATTCTGAGGGTTATCCAAAAAAAAGATATTACGGGGGAAATCAATTTGTCGATGAAGTTGAATTGCTCGCAATTGAAAGGGCAAAAAAAATTTTTAATGTCGTTCACGCTAATGTTCAGCCTTATTCCGGAAGCCCTGCGAATTTTGCAGTCTACATGGCAGTGATGCAGCCTAATGAAGTTGTCATGGGATTGAATCTTTACGACGGCGGCCATTTGACGCATGGGTTTAAGGCATCGTCAACTGGCCAATTATTCAAATCCGTCCCATATCACGTAAAAGCAGACGGCTACATAGATTTGGAAGAAGTTGAAAAACTTGCGGTGGAGCACAAGCCGAAATTAATGTGGGTTGGCTACACGGCTTACACAAGGGAATTCCCGTTCGAAGAAATTTCAGAAATTGCAGACAAAGTCGGAGCGTATTTAGCTGCAGATATTGCGCACATTTCCGGACTGGTGGCGGCCGGAGTCCATAAAAGCCCATCGCCTTACGTTCACATTATAACAACTACAACTCACAAGACTTTTCGAGGACCGAGAGGGGGAATTATAATGGTAACGAAAAAAGGCCTTGACAAAGATCCTGATTTGGCCAATAAAATAGACAAGGCAGTTTTTCCGGGGTTGCAAGGCGGCCCTCACGACCATACGACAGCGGCAATTGCAGTCGCATTGAAAGAAATGATGGAGCCTGAATTCAAAACTTATTGCGAGCAGATTGTAAAAAATTCCCGCGCCCTTGCAAAATCATTGATGGCTAAAGGAATGGAAGTTGTTACTGGGGGAAGCGATAACCATATGGTTTTGGTAAGCTTAACTAAATTTGGAAAAGGAAAAGGAATTTTCGCGCAGGAAGCATTGGACGAAGCAAACATTACAATGAATAAAAACACAATTCCCGCTGACCCGTCATCTCCGTTTTATCCAAGCGGTGTTCGAATGGGAACACCTTCTTTAACTACGAGAGGAATGAAAGAAAAAGAAATGGAAATAATCGGAAAATGGATTTCAGAAATAGTTCATGAAATTAAGAAATATGAATTGCCTGAAGATAAAAAAGAAATTAATGATTACTTAAAAAAATTTAGGGAAGAAATAAAAAATAATAAAAAAATTCATGAAATAAGAAATAACGTAGTTGAATTATGCAAGAAGTTCCCATTGTATCCAGATTTTGATGTGTTGAGATGAAATATTATAATAACACCGATTAAATAGCTTTTTAGATGTTGCCAAATTACATACAAAATTGATTATATTGTAAGACAATAATGACAGATAACCAATCATTACAAATTCAGGGAACAGTCGCTGTACTAGACCAAAGGAAAGTTGCTTTCTCCGGATTATTTAGAGACCTAACTACGGGCCCTATAGTAAATTTGGAGGGTATTTTATCAGATAGTGGTAATATCTATATTAGGGGAGCCGTGCCGAAAGCTGAAGCTGAAAGGCTTGCAAAAGATTATTTCGCTGAACAGGGAGAATTTTATATTCCTGAATTACTCAAGGTCGTACCAGCAGCATCTGTGCAAATTAAATTCACTAGAAGATTTGATGATGGAGTTGTGCAATTCGCTGGTTTTGGGGAAGAATGGACGTCAAAGCCAGGATATTGTTGGGCTATCTATGGCCATGTAACTTCTGAACTTAGGCCTGACGGTATTCAAGAACTGCCCTCTCCAGACAAGTAATTTATCTGCTAGAATAGTCCAATTTATCTTGCAAGGCACTGTATATTACTGCAAACAAGATTAAGCCCAATTCACTATCGTACGAGGTAGAGTCTTCTAAAAATTGATAATTTAATATCATAGATAATTTTAAATATACCTCAGTTGTCTTCTTCTATTATGCCAGCCAAAATCATAGACGGAAACAAAATCGCAAAATCGATTCTTGAAGATATAAAATCCAAAGTTAAAAACATGAAAGAAAAGCCTGGCTTGGCTTTGGTAATGGTCGGCAGCAATCCTGCTTCTGAGGTTTATGTCAATTTCAAGGAAAAAGATTCAAAGGAAGCCGGCTTCTATTGTGAGAGATACAATCTGGATGAGAAAACAGGCGAGATGGACCTAATAAATTTGTTAAATCAATTAAACAATAATTCAAAAATTCATGGTATTCTTGTCCAATTGCCGCTTCCAAAGCAAATTGATGAAAAATTAATAACAGATTCAATTTTGCCGCATAAAGACGTTGACGGATTTACAACCGTAAATCTTGGACATCTTTCCTCTGGAAATACAATTATTGCACCGGCAACAGCAGTAGCAGTAATTCATTTAATTGAATCAACTGGAATTAAAATAGAAGGAAAAAATGCTGTTGTAGTCGGAAGAAGCAATATCGTAGGAAAGCCGGTTGCCTTAATGCTAGTGGAAAAAAATGCAACAGTAACGGTCTGCCACTCAAAAACAAAAAATCTTTCTGAATGCACAAAAAAAGCAGATATTTTAGTTGTTGCTGTTGGAAAGCCAAATCTGATAAAAAAGGAAATGGTAAAAGAAGGCGCGGTTGTCATCGACGTCGGAATAAATAGAATGGGAAATAAATTAGTTGGCGATGTTGATTTTGAATCGGTAAGGGAAATTGCAGGCTTCATAACGCCGGTCCCGGGAGGAGTCGGGCCCATGACAAGGGCAATGCTGATGGATAATACGTTGAAGGCGATGGAACTGAGCAGAAGATTATGAATTCTTATTTGCCACTTCTGTTTGCTGTTTCAAATCCATGAATTTGAAACCATCTTGTAACATCTTTATTTGATCTACTGGCTGGGTAATATAAATCATCCCCAGTTGCAGTTATAGAATACCCATGGAGCTTCAAAGAGTTTTCCAAAACGGGTTTTGGCGCGGCTCCGAGCATTCCACTGGATCCACCTGCAGCTGCAGTGTTTGCAACATGATCAAGAGTAAGATAGCCGCCCCCTAACGGTAGGTTATGGACAGAAATATTTTCACCAAGCAGCGCCAATATCCCAATGATTTCCGAATGTTCTAAGTCACTTGAAAGAGTCCCCACATACCCATTTTTGTATAGCAATCCATAAAGCCTGACACTATTTTCTTGAGAATAAATAACAAATTTTCCATTGCTGTAGCTTTTAAACGGAACTTTCTTGGGTGCAGGCTTTAATCCAATCCTATACTCAAAAAGTTCGGAAACACTTATTATTGTTGGAGGTTGATAAACATATACTGAGCATCCTGACTGGTCATTTGTTTCTAATTAAAAATGTATGTCAAAACTAAGAAAGTTTAAATAAATTAGGGTGTTTTCAATTGAAATGGAAAATTTAGAGCTTCCAATTATCGGAATTAGGGAAGAAACGCCTACAATAAAAAGCATAAAAATTCAAAAAGATAATTTTGACTACAAACCTGGACAGTATGTGCAGATGGAGCTTGAAACTGGAGATGAAGAAAATATCCATCCACTGTCCATTGCCTCATCTCCAACAGAGGATTTTTTGATGTTTTCGACAAAAATTTCCAATAGCACATTTAAGCAAGAACTTTTTAGCTTAAAAGTTGGAGATAAAATAAAAATAAAAGGCCCGATGGGTGTTTTCGTTTTGAATGAAAATGCAAAAAATATTGTTTTTCTCGGTGGGGGTATTGGAATTACTCCATTCAGAAACATGATAAAATATTCAACTGACAAAAAATTGCCTATAAAATTAACGCTTTTGTATTCCAACAAAACTCCGAATGAAATATGCTATAGAGATGGATGGCCGATAATGGAAAAAGAAAATCCGAACCTGAACGTTGTTAATACAATAACAGATGGCACAGCGGATTGGAATGGAAGAAAAGGAAAAATCGACGAGAAAATGATTAAAGAATTTTGCAAAGACTTTGATAATACCATTTTCTACATTTGCGGCCCTCCGGCAATGGTTGATGCAATGTCAAATTTATTAAAATCAATGAATATTCCTTCGCCAAACGTTAAAATAGAAAAATTTATTGGATATTAATTATTTAAAATGAATGAAGCTGAAGTCAAAAAAATTCTGGAGACGTCAAAAACAATTGCGGTAGTTGGCTGCTCATCAAATCCGGAAAAACCGGCTCACCGAATTCCACGATATATGCAGGAGCATGGCTACAAGATTATTCCAGTCAATCCAAATTCTGAAAATATTTTGAATGAAAAATCATACAAGTCAATTTCTGAGCTAAATAAAAATATTGATATAGTGGATATTTTTCGCCCAAGCGAAGAATGCCTTAATGTAGTAAATAAAGCAATAAAAATAAAGCCAAAAGTCATCTGGATGCAGATTGGCATCATTAACGAAGAAGCAAAAAAGCTGGCAGAGAGGCATGGAATAAAAGTTGTTATGGATAAATGCTTGATGGTTGAACACAAAAAATTAAGATAAAAATAAATTAAAAAAAAGAAAAAGATAGTAATCAACTATCATTTAAATTGAATTTTAAGATTTAGATTAAAAAAATTCTTAAAACATAAACTAAAATCTGTTATCCTTAGATTTCCAAGCATTTAATTATCAACTCCGAGTAAAAATGTAGTTATCTGTCATAAAAAGCTTCGGTTATAAATACATATAAATTATTCTTCATCAGATTCATCTTCTTCTTCGATTTTGTATAAAACTCGAGTTGAATTTCAAATAACAAATTCAAAAAACAAACCTTTAAATACCTAAATCCGATTTCAAAAACCGGGGTGCGGTATGCTTAAAATTGGTGTTTTGGCGTCGACAAAAGGTACAGACATGCAGGCTGTAATTGATGCTATAAATTCCAAAAAATTGAACGCGGAGATTTCTGTTGTTGTAAGCGATAAAAAAGATTCATATGCTTTGGAGCGTGCCAATAATCATAAAATAAAAACAGTTTTTATTAATCCAAAAAATTTTATAATCGAAAATAATGGCGAAATAGGCAAGTTAAAATCAAGAGAGGAATTTGATAGGGAAGTTGCAAAAATTCTTGATGAAAACAAAGTTATATTAATCCTTCTGATTGGCTACATGCGCTACTTAAGCCCATGGTTTGTAAGCAAATACAAATACAAAATAATGAACATCCATCCCAGCTTGCTTCCAAAATATGCAGGCGGAATGGACAAAAATGTCCATGAAGAGGTTTTAAAGAATAAAGAAAAAATTGCTGGGGCAACTTTACATTTTGTTGATGAAGGCACGGACACCGGTCCGATCATTATGCAAAAAGAGGTCATGATTGATGAAAATGAAACAGTTGGCTCTTTAAAAGAAAAAGTACAAAAAGCAGAGCAGGAGATTATAATAAAAGCAGTTGATTTATTTGAAAAGGGAAAAATAAAAGTCAAAAAAAATAAAGTCATAATAAAATGAGCACAATCAAAGAAAGAGCTATATTATGGTATCAGGATAAGAAACTCATAATTGCATTTATACTCATAGTAATAAGCTTCATACTTGGGTTTTACAGCAAGGCAATAATTTTCACAAAATTTTACGAGCCAATTTCGCTGATAACGGGATTATCTTTATATACTTTCAGCTGGATTCTGATGTTTATCGGAGTGTTTATGGTCGGCTGGAGCGCTGTGAAAGCAATGCACATAAAAATACATAATGAGATGAAAAGCACGGTGAAAAAGACCTATGATAATGCAGTAAAATTCCCAAGAAGGGCAACTGACTATACAAAAAATATTCATAAAAAAAGCATGAATAGAATAACCTCAGCATCAAAAATCATTGGAGATAAAATAAAAAATGGTTAAGACGGCACTGATATCAGTTTCAAACAAGGAAGGGATTATAGGGTTTGCAAGAGAGCTTGACAAATTGGGAGTGAAAATAATTTCAACGGGCAATACGGCAAAACTATTAAGCCAAAATAAAATAAAAGTTGCTTCTGTTTCTGATGTCACAAAATTCCCCGAGATGCTTGACGGCCGCGTTAAGTCAGTTCACCCAAAAATTTTCGGGGGAATACTGGCTGACAGGAAAAATAAAAAGCATTTGGATGAATTAAAAAAACAAAAAATAGATTCAATTGACTTGGTTGTTGTGAATTTCTATCCATTTGAAGAAACAATTCGGAATTCAAAAAAGCTGAGCGACGCAATTGAGAGCATCGACATTGGAGGGCCTTCATTAGTCAGGGCTGCGGCAAAAAACCACAGAAATGTTTTGGTTGTTGTTGACCCGCAGGATTACGCTTCGGTTCTGGAAAAAATAAAGTCAAAAAAAATAAGTGATGAATATAGACTGAATTTGGCGGCAAAAGCTTTTGAAATGACTGCAAGCTATGATTCTTTGATTAACTGGTATTTTAACGGTTTGACAAGAAACAAATATCCAAAAATTTTAAATTTAACTTTCAAAAAAATACAGGATTTAAGGTACGGGGAGAATCCCCATCAGTCGGCTGCCTTTTATCAGGATTTTTACGTCGAAAATGGGTATGTGGCAACGGCAATACAATTGCACGGAAAAGAATTATCTTATAATAATATTCTGGATATTGATGCGGCATTTGAATTGGTAAAGGAATTTGAAAAGCCAAGTGCAGCTGTCATAAAGCACACAAACCCGAGCGGTGTCTCATCTGCTGCCACAATTGAGGAAGCTTACAAAAAAGCGCACGAGGCAGACCCAAAATCGGCATTCGGCTGCATAGTTGCCCTAAATAGAACCTGCAATATTGAAATTGCAAAATACATGAAACCTCTTTTTATTGAAGTTGTCATTTGCCCGAAATTCGAGAAAGATGCTTTGAAAATTCTAAAAGAAAAAAAGAATCTAAGATTATTAGAGACTGGATCCGTCAAAAGGCTTGAAACTAAATTTGACTTGAGAAAAGTTACAGGCGGATTGCTTGCGCAAAACGAGCCGCATACTGAATTGAACGAAAAAAATCTGAAAGTTGTGACGAAAAGAATACCTACAAAAGAAGAATTGAAAGCATTAATATTTGCATGGAAAGTCAACAAGCACACAAAATCAAATTCCGTCGTTTTTGTAAAAGATGATGAAACAGTTGGAATCGGCGCCGGCCAGATGTCCCGGGTTGACGCTGTCAATCTTGCAATTATGAAAAATAAAGATAAAATAAAAGGTAGTGTTATGTCGTCAGACGCATTTTTCCCTTTCAGGGACGGAGTTGACCAGGCGGCAAAAGCCGGAGTCACAGCGATTATACAGCCCGGAGGTTCAATAAGAGACGGAGAAGTTATCAAGTCCGCTGACGAGCACAATATCGCGATGGTGTTTACGGGGATAAGATTGTTTAAACATTGAAGAAAATTTGTAACTAAGCGGTTGTATTATTTTTAAATTTCTGAGGAAATGTTTAAATATTCACTTATTATTTGAGCGAAAATGCACAGCGATAATGGGATAAAACCTGAAAGTGTTGTATACCTTCCATCAACTGTAAAAGGTCTTGTTGGAAAGTACATTCGAAATACTGTTTTTTTGGTTGCCGGAGGAATCGGGGCGGTTATGTTGAATTCTGCGTCACACACAGTTGCTCCCGTACCAATAAAATCTAGCTATGAGTTAAGACAGAATCTTAATGGGCAATTTGACCGAGGTGAGATAAGCAGAAATGAGCTTGAAAGAGGATTAAGTAGATTAGATGAGAGAACTGATGGAACAAACAACGGAATGAGCGAATCAGATAGGGAAGTAATGTCGTGGTTATTGTGGTTAGGGGCAATTGCCTCTAGTGGCGCAGCACTTGCTAATGGTTATGGACTTATCGATAATCGTTACCGGGCTAGGAGGGTAAATAATGTTGATACAGAAAAAGGCAGGATAACCACAACCTCTTATACATTTCCTTATGGAACTTCCACTCATCACGAACAAATAGATAAAATAACCAGTGTAACTGCTAGACAAGGAAGCATAGAAAGGATGCTCGGAACTGGAGAAGTTATCATACACGGGGTTGTTTATACATCAGCTGGCTCAAAAGATGTAAATCACACTATTCCCTATATCGAAAATCCTCACAAAGCAAAAGACGAAATATTAGAAAGATTACCGGAAAGAGTAGGTCTTGAGCTTAGAGTAAGAGATGGCGAGAAAATGCCTGGGACTCAAAAAGTTGGTGCATAATTAAAATTAGTTTTTCATTCTATACAAATTATTGTTTCTACAACCCCGCCCCTTACTCCCCCAACCACAACATATCCATAAAAGAAATCAAACTATTTATTACCAAATTTCAAATAATATAAATTTTTTCAGCGTCTTCTCTTGCCATTTGTCTAAGTTATTTTATTGAATATCCGTTTATTCTTCTTAAATTTTTGTCTTACTCGTTCTCAAATCGAAATATTTATAATATTGAAAGTAACAAGTAGATTCGAGGTGAATCTTATGTCATTGCAATTGTTTTTGCCGAATGTGAATTACTTGGCAGTTTTAGCCGCTGGGGTGGCAACTATGATTTTAGGATTTCTGTGGTATGGTCCATTATTTGGAAATATGTGGAAACAACTGATGAATTTCTCCGATAAAGACATGAAAAAAATGAAGATGACCCCCAAAGCATCCATGATTATCGGGTTTATTACCGCATTGATTATTTCGTGCACACTAGCTCATTTCTTTATATATATGGCAATAAGCAATATTGCAGATGCTTTAACTGCAGCATTTCTGATTTGGATTGGCTTCGTTGCAACAGTGCAGATTGGGGCAGTCTTATGGGAAAACAAGCCATGGAAATTGTTTTTCCTGAACACAGCATATAATCTTGTATCGCTGGCTTTAATGGCTTCAATCTTGGCTGCATGGCCTTGAATTTTTATTATTTATTACAAATTATTTTTTATAACCAATTGGAAAAACTATCTTTGGTTTTATCAGTCCTGGTTGGATTTCAACTGCTTCTAACGTAGCTTGTGGCTTATCCCGGACGTTCAAAACCATTCTTTGGTCATCAATGTAATATGATGCTGAAATTAGGCCACCGCCTGCAAACAACGAATCCCCATTGCCATCATGGACTGGGGGATTTATTCCGTATCTTTTAAACAGAAAATCCTTAATATGTCTAAATTGGTCTAGAATATAAGAATAATGATGCGTGGATTTGTTATATTTTCTTATTTCTTTAGCCCTGTTATAAACTTGCCAGAAATCATATCCTTGCATATCACTTTGGTAAGGAAAGTCAGGATTGACTGGAAGGCTAACGGGAACAAATTTAATACTGTTATCTGGCTGAGGAATTTTTACCATTTTAATTCTCAGGTAGTTATCATTACCATTTCCCCATAAATTTTCCAAAACAACGTCATTTGGATAAAAAACTAGCCTGACCCATACTGTATCATTGCTCGAATTACCTGAAGGATACTGAAGCACTATTTCATCCAAAAAAGTAAAAGCTCCAATGCCACCTAGCATTTCATTAGAGGCATCATCAATCATTTCACTTATATCTAGCCCATATCTTCCAGCTAACTTTACCAATTCCTCAGAAAATTTTAGCACCAATGATTTGTAGGCCATCCCATAGGGATCTTTTCCTGAATTAGGATCAAGGCGCACATTATTTTCTTCCAAGGATAGTGCGCGGTATAAACTTGAAAAATCATAATCTTCTGTATCTGGCTTTGATGTCTTATTTTGACTTAATTTAGCTTCTAAAGTGTTTTGAGCAGTAGCTTGATTCCCAAAAGTCATCAATAATCCAGCAACTAATGTCACTCTGCTCAGACCTCCCCTGATATTCATTCTTGACGGTAATAATCTGTTACTTTTAAATCTATTTCAAGAACTATTATAAACCGTAAAATTATCCTCTTTGGATGTTAACCGAAGATCTCCAAAAAGAAATTTATTTTCCTTATTCCAAAGTTAGAGATATTCAGTCCAATATGATTTCTGACGTTTACAATGCCATCAAAAGCAAAAAGCACATAATAATGCATGCTCCCACGGGAATTGGAAAAACAATTTCCGCTTTAGCTCCTGCAGTTTCGTTTGCTATGAAAAATAATCTAACTATTTTTTTCTTGACATCAAGACAAACACAGCACAAGATTGTCATTGATACTTTAAGACAAATAAAACAAAAATTCAACATTGACCTACAATGCGCCGATATTATTGGAAAAAAATGGATGTGCCTGCAACATGGAGTTGAAGCTATGTCCTCATCATCATTTCACGAATACTGCAAATCGTTAAGGGATGATGGTAACTGCGAATTCTATGCAAACACTAGAAAACTAACCGGCCAGCCGACAATAAATGCGCAGCATTCAATAGAAGAATTAAAAATAGACGGGCCCTGCCATGTACAGGATATAATATTTGAAGGAAAAAAGAAAACATTGTGCCCTTACGAGCTTGCAATTCTAACGGCAGGAAATGCAAAAGTCATAATTGCCGATTATTATTACATTTTCAACCCAAGCATAAGAAACAGTTTTCTGCTGAAAATAAAAAAAGAATTAGGAAATTCCATTTTAATTGTTGATGAAGCCCATAATCTTCCCATTAGAATTAGGGAATTATTGACTCTGAAAACATCAAGCTTGATCATAGAGAGCGCAAAAAAAGAGGCAATGAAATTTAATTATGAAGAAATTGTAAAAAATCTTGAGATTGTGGAAGACGCTTTGTTTAGCTTATCAAAAAGCATTGAAACCGAGGGGATTATCTCAAAGAATTCGCTATTTGATTTGATAAATAATAAAAAAAGCTATGAGGAGATCATGGCAGAGCTTACTTTTGCCGGAGAAGAAATAAGGGACATTCAAAAAAGAAGTTTTGTACTGAGTGTCTCCAAATTCCTCGAATCATGGCTCGGTTCTGACATAGGATACGGAAGAATTTTATCAAAAGAGATTTCTGACAAAAAACTAAAAGTGGGCTTGGCTTACAGGTGCCTTGATCCTTCATTGGCGGCAAAAGAAGTTATTGACAGAAGCTATTCAACTGTCTTAATGTCCGGCACTCTGACTCCCACAGCGATGTACAAAGACATTTTAGGGTTTAAAGACAATGTAGTTGAAAAAGAATACAAAAGCCCTTTCCCCAAGAAAAACAGATTGAATTTAATTATTCCAAAAACGACTACAAAATTTGTTGAAAGGAATACAAGACAATATTCTGATATAGCAAAAGTTTGTGGAGATATTGTTAATTTAGTTGATGGAAATTCTGCAATTTTTTTTCCTAGTTATGATTTACTGCAGAACATTCAGGAATTCCTGAGCAAGCAAACTCAAAAGCCAATTTTTACAGAGAAATCCTCAATGTCAAAACAAGAAAAAGAATTGCTATTAGCAAATTTTCGAAATCATAAATCAGATGGCGCAATTCTTCTTGGAACTTCTACCGGCTCATTTGGAGAAGGAATTGACATGCCTGGAGTTTTGCAGTCAGTAATCATTGTTGGGTTGCCATTGAATAAGCCAGACATTGAAGCAAGACTATTAATAGAATATTATGATGACAAATTCGGCAAAGGATTTGAGTATGGTTACGTCTTGCCAGCTATAACAAAATGCCTTCAGAATGCAGGGAGATGTATCCGTTCAGAAACAGATAAAGGAGCAATTATATTTCTGGATGAAAGATACGCATGGCAGAATTACTATCAGTGCTTTCCAGAAGAATGGGATATGGAAGTCGAGATGGATTATGAAATTATTTTGAAGGGATTCGTCGGTAACAGAATATCAAAATAAATTTATAAAGACAATAAGATTTCAACATTGAATGGATTATCAACAAATTATAGATGGATTAAAATGGACTCGCTGTTCAAAAGAGATTGAATTGGGTAATGCATTAAAATCAGCCGCAACTAAACGAGAAGAAGGCAGATTATTGGTTGAACTTAGTGGATTAAGGACTGAGCCACCATTACGTCAAGCCGGACTGGAAAAACCAGTTTTTTATGCGTTTCAGGCGAGAGCCGAGTGGGAAATTTTAGGTCTTGCAGACAAGTTGCAACCAAGATTGCAAGAAGAATATGATTTACATCCAGCAGGTCAAAGTGGAGTCGGTTTAGATTGGGTCAAACTAAATAGAATTATATGGGTACCTGCTGACTATTTAGAAGCAAGGACAATAAAACCAAATACTCGTGCAATTTTTAGTCAAGATGAAGTTAATTGCTTTGGTTTCTCAGTTAGCGATGACATTACAGCCGAAGATTTAGAATTAAAAAGAAAAATTTTGTATGGATCTAATCATGACACTAATTACAAATATGATGGTAGCAGTACATCTAAAATTAAGGCTCTTTTAACCGATGCTGATTGGAGAAAAGATGCCAGAACTTACTCTCGGAGACTCTTATTTGCTGCAGGAAGTGGATACAAAAAATATGTAAAAGAAGAATTTTTATCAGTTTTGGAGGCATTAGTATCTGATTTTCAATTACAAATGCAGTGATTGAAATTAATCAATATACCTTTTCCTATACTAGTATCTTAAAGCGAAACATTTAAATACCAGTAATGCTTTCTGGTCTAAATGGTTATCCTCTTTGACAGGTTTAACCTACCTGAAGATATATATGAAGTGGTCTTTGCGACAAAGCAGCAGATAATCGTTGCCAAGTTGCTCATTGAAATGATGAAAGACAATGGTGGCGAGATAGGCAAAACAGAGATGTCTTTGTTTGCGACTAAGCTTCATGAAGGGAGTTTGATTACGGATTTGATAGATGAACCTCCGTACAAAGGCAAGAAAGTCAAGGTTTCATACAACAAAAGGCAGTTTTACGACAGAATATTAACACCCATGAAAAGCATGGGGCTCATAGATTACGACCTTTATAAGAAGACATACAGAATAAGCGACAAGCTGAACAAGGACTTGCAGCACATCGGCTTGCTATGGATAAGAGAAATGCGCAAACCAGCAAAATCAATGGTAAGATAATCAACAAAAAAAGTTAATACCAAAAAATTGAGGTGAATCATAAAACATCAATTCTATTCATTGGCCCCCGAGACGATTTCTTCTCAAACCACCCCCACGTATTGTTCGAAGGGGCCAAACCTTTTTTTATCTGATAAAAATTGAATTCAAACCTAGAAGTGGATTCCATCCAACAATATCAATTTCTTCGCGCTTCAAATCTTCATGAATTTTTCTTGGCGCCATATCCAAATACCTTAACAATCCAACATCTTTAATTGGTTGTACGATTGCCAATATATCAGCATAATTTCGCCTGAGTTCTGCAATTGATTGAACTAAACCTTGTTCATATGTTTCAGTAGCCCTTCTTATTTCTTCAGTATTAGTGTAGTGTCTCTCAAGGCCAATTATTTCAAATAAATCCAAGTCATAGCATTTCAACATCATATAAGCGAAACCAGATACTGCTTTGGTATAATGTGTCGCCTCCTCTAATGTTCTAAATGTCCTTTGCGGTTCTGGAACTTGAATCCACATATTGTCTCCCAATAATCTTGATAAATGGTAATTTTGAGGTAAACGGACTAATTGTTCTGATCTTGATGGCATTATATATCTCGTCTCATTACTTCCTATAAAAGATGCAGCACCAAAAATAGAAAGCGCCTCCATTCTCAATTCTATTGAGTCTGGTAAGTTCGAAGTAACTAAAGTTAAATCTCCCATTATTCATAGAATGACAACATATTTTAAAAAACTATGCGATGAACTTAGGAATATTTAAATATGAATTATCAAATTGATATCATCAAATATGAAAAAATGACAAACACAAAACTTGTCGAATGGGGAAGATATGCTTTTAACAAAGGTTATTCTATAGAAGATATTGAAAAATACATGGTTAAAAGAGGCTTAAGCGAGAAAGAAGCCTTAAATGTTGTTCATCAAGCCACTTCTTTTGAGCATAATAAAATACACGAGGAAGTTGAAAATGTAAGAAAAGTTCTCATAAGCATTCCAATCTTGTTAATTTTGCTATTTGCAGGCATAATGCTAATGCGTTTTGCCGGAATAGTATAAAATGGCGCATGAAAAGCTCGTAAAAGAAGGCCAGGAAGCAATAAATAAGGGAATAAGGCCCGCTGAAGTGCAGGATTATTTCCTAAAAAAAGGAATGGACAGCAAAGAAGCAAAAGATGAGACCACAAAATTACAGGCTTCCAGAATAGTGGAAGAGGCAAAAAAAGCCGAAGCTGCGAAAAGATCAGCTCCTACTGCAAGAAATAATTCAGCAGCCCCGGGCAAAAAATCTTCATTTGGATTTTGGTTTATCATTCTGTTATTAATAGCAGTAATTATTTATTTCTTTTACAGAGGCTACCTAAGTCTTGACATGTTTAAAATATTCAATATGATGAAATAGTGCATATTTTCAAGCATGCTCAAAAACCATTCATAATTATTTAAAACGTGGTTTTTGACATGTTCAAAAACTCTAATTTCAATCTTAAATAATTTTATAAACATCAGATTAATCCCCCTAATTCGTGAGATTGAGCGGAGCGAAATCTCACTTGATTGAGATGTCAACTGGCTCCCCAGTTGGGGCCCATGGTCTAATGGCTAGGATACAACCTTCACAAAGCAATTTGAAACGGGTTGGGGCGGGGTTTCGATTACCTCTGGGCCCACTATTTAAATGCATATAGGGAAATTCAAACTTTTCTTGAACCCTTCGTTTTGTATACAAGTATTTCCTATGCATAGTTTAGGTGGTGCCCCAGAAATAGATTGGCGATACATCTCAAAGAATTGTTTAGGCTCAGAATCAGGCTTGTCGCATGACATCACTTTTATATTGTTAGCTCCTGTGCTGCACACCATAGTCCTGCAATTTCCGCTTGTCGTGTTCTGAGTTATTGTGCCAGTGCAGTTAGCCGGAATGGTTTTGACGGATGAAAAGCAAGTTGAACTATTTGATATTTGATTCAACGTAATGCTTAAAGATAAATTCTGCCCAGGGTTAATAACCATTGGAGTTATGTTGGCGTGATAATTAATTTTTTCAACCCTTAAATTGTAATTTCCTGGAATTATGTTCAGAATAACTAACTGTCCCGAACTGTTTGATGTACCTTTTAATGTATTATTTAGGAATATGTTAGCTAAAGATGGTATCGTTGTAACTGTTAATGTTCCGTTTTGGATTGGAATTGAATTCACAGTAGGAATACTTATTATGGTTGTTGATTGATAAAATGAGGTGCCAGACAATACCGGGCTACTATCATAATGGCAATTAACCGAATAATTTCCATTTGAATTATATTTGTGGATAACTGTTTTTCCTGCAAAATTTATATAACTACTATTCCCGTCACCGAAATCCCAAATTGATGCTCCAGAGTCAAAACCATAAGCCTGACAAGTAAATTGGATGGTATCATTGGATAAAATATTAGTTCGTAAACCAGCAATAAGGTCAGGATTTCCTGAATTAGGGATGAATATAGATATATAATCTTCTTTGTGTACGCAACTAGAAAATTGATTGCTACAGCCTAATGAATGACCAAGGTTATAATACTCTGGGGAGTATAATTCGTCATTAATTCCTGAATCGCAGGTGCCAGAGAAATTACCGGGCGTAGGGAATGGTATATCTTGTGGAATATCTACATGATACCATTCATTTAAAGAAAATCCATTTCCCGATGCAGAAAATCTAGCTTTTTCTTCCTTTATTCCTATCAAATTACAATAAAGTCTTATTGCATTGTTCCCAATAAATTGATATGTAAGATTGCTTACTAAATATGAATTATTTATTTGCTGTGGTGTTGCACCTGTTGATATTTTGATATCAGTTGAACCATAGGCATTATTTGTTCCGTTTGTTGCATTACATTTTACATTATATGTACCACTCTGTAGGTATGTATGATAATGTTTTGTTGATAAAAATCCATCTAAGGCCATATTTCTTGTAACAGAAGTGCCATCTCCAAAGTCCCATATAAATTGGGTTGGTGTAAAATTCTGTACGTTGCAATCTAAAATAGAATTATGGTCTGCAGAATATGGCTCAACTAGAGTTACACTTGCAGCGCTAACATTTGAAGTTATATTTACTGAAGTAGTAATATTAAAGCAAATTGGGAAATTCAAGCTTTTTGCATATCCTGATGTTTTAATACAAGTATTTCCCAAACATATTTCGGGTGGTGTTCCAGTAACGCCTTGCTTATACATTTCAAAGTATGTTGGATTTATATTTCCAGGTTTATTGCATGCTAGCACTTTTAAACTATTTGATGAGTTAGAACAAATTATAGTCCTGCAGCCGCTTGTTGTGTCTTGAGTTATTGTACCTCCTTTACAACTAGCGGTTAATGCAGTTATATTTTTATAACATATTTGTGTTACATTCTGTTGAGGTATTTGATTTAATGTTATAATAACCGATAAATTTTGTCCAGCGTTTAATGAGATTAAATTAGTATAATCAAAGTATCCAATCTTCTTTCCTCCTAGGCTGTAGCTTCCGGGCTGAATATTATTGATAATAAAACTCCCTAGATTATTACTCGTCCCTCTAAGGCTATTGTTTAGATATACATCAACAGACGGCGGAATTGTTGTTATGGATAAAGTGCTATTCTTAATTATTGTACTATTTGTATTGTTAGTAATGGGGTTTGATTTTAAATTTACATTTACAATAAAATTCTGTCCTTGAGTTATTGTTATTGAAGTTAAATTATCACTATAATCAGATTTATTTATTAAAAGACCGTAATTACCAGATCCTAAATTTAGTATTAAAAGTTCCCCACTTGAATTTGTTATTCCTTTGAAAGTATTATTTAGATAAACATCTGCAAAATTAGGGTTCGTGAATATTCTCAAACTGCCATTCTGAATTAATGGTGTGGAATTTGTCTGGTTATTTTGAATTGTTTGATTAAAACACATCGGATAAGATGTACTTTTTATGTATCCGGTATTTGACTTGATGCATGTTACTCCTACACAAATCTGCGTAATTAAAGAGCCTGCACTTGATTGCTTATAAATTTCAAAAAATGTAGGTGCAGCGAGAGTCGGCTTGTCGCATGCCTTGATTTGCATGCTGCTTCCTGTTTTTGAACACGTCACAAATCTACATCCACCACTAAATGTATCACTTGTTATTATTCCGCCTGTGCAGTTTGCAGAGAGATTATTGACTTTAGAATAGCATGTTGTAATATTTTGGGATATTGGGATAGATATACTTATATTTATTTTAGGAAGAGTAAAAAAACTATCTGAATCTTGATAATAACAGCTAACTGAGTAATTTCCATTCAAAGAATAACGGTGACTTACAGTCTTATCCACAGAATAACTTTCGTTTCCATCTCCAAAATTCCAAAATGGTATTACAGCATCAAAACCATAAGCTTGGCAGGTAAAGTTAAGAGTATTAATTGATAGTGTTTTCGTTCTTATCCCAGCAACTAGCTCAAGATTTCCCACATCGGGAATATTTATTAAAAAACTATCTTCCTTATCTACGCAATTCCCAGACGAGCTACTGCAACCTATTCCACCACCAAGATTATATGGCTCAGGAGCGTATAACTCCTCATTGACTCCTGATCTGCACAGGCCAGAATAATTACCTGGTGTCGGGAATTTTTCCTGTTGAGGAATACTATCTGGGTAATGTTGACTTGATGAAAATCCATTTCCTTCTATATTTAATTTGGCCGATTCTCCATACAAACCTATCACATTGCAATAATATTCAATAGTATTATTTCCTATAAACAAATATGTAAAGTTACTTACTAAATATGAATTATTTATTTGCTGTGGAGTAGCACCTGTTGATACAGTTATATTCTTAGAACCAAATGCGAAGTTAGTTCCATTTGTCGCATTGCAGTTTACATTATATACACCACTTTGCAAATATGTATGATAATATTTTGTCCATGTAAAATCATCACGGAATACTGATAAATTTTTAGTTACAGAAGTGCCATCTCCAAAGTCCCATATAAACTTAGTAGCATTAAAATCTGTGACATTACAATCTAAGACAATATTGTGGTCTGCGGAATATTGTTCAACAATTGTAATATTTAGCGGACTATATGCGTCCTGTATCGTGTCTTCATAAATGGTTATATTTACACTATTTGTTAAATAAGTTTGATAATTATCCATATAAATAATAAAAAACTCCCACGATGTGCCGTTTTGACCTGTAGAATTAATTCTCCATGTATGTGTGCATTCTTGGTTATTAGTCAAATTTCCGCAATTATATGGATTTTGATCATATGTGAAAAAAGGAATTCCTGAATTCATCGGAACTATTCCTTTAACACAGTAATCAGAATATATGCCATGGTTCACATAAAAAGCTTCACAAATTTGCATCCAATGAGGGGTTTTGTCAATTAAATTGTCATTATCATCATCAACCAATAAAAGATTCTCAAGGTAATCTGCAAAACTAACAGGCTGTAATTTCATTGCAGCTATTACCAAATGGTCCGTTAAATTCTTGCCTAAAGATTCTCTTAAATCCCATAATGCTCCTTGAAATATTAATCCATGCGGTTCTTCGTGATAGTCTTCTGGATATCTTTTCGTATTATTTAACTCGCGCAGACATGGCCCATTAACAGAAAAATTCTCCGCCATGCATGGATTGTTATTGACCGTTGCGGCGAAATAGTCAGCAAACCCCTCATTCATGTTTCCTGTTTCTGCCCAATAAGGAAAATCTATCGTTATGACTTTTTCTACTACACCATGAGTATATTCATGATAGATAACATCGCTTAATAATGCTGTATTTTCGCAAGTTTCGCTTGCTTTGTAAAAATTTATTGTTTTGTTAAAATAATAAGCGTTACAAGTATAATTTAGGTTAACCGTAGCAAGCATTTGAAAATCCATTTCAGTCAAATCTAGATTATATGCAAAGAAATCATGTATTTTATTAGTATGATAAAAAACATTTGATTCCTCCTGCTTGTAAGAAGAATCATAATTTTTCCAGTTAAAATTATGCTCCATTGGAAGCGAAGTATCAAAAGTATGCATCGCAGCCGGCTGTCCTTCATTCAACACCTTAGCATATGGTCCCTCTAATTTAGCGCTTAAAGTGATTGGTCCACCAAGACCAGATATATTATAAAATCCGCTGCCATCAGAGATACTAAATTTATTTCCAACTGAAACATTATTGCTGTTAAACGGAATTTCGCTTTGCAGCTGGCTAGGATGTTCTTCAAATATCTCTCCTGTAACAGTGCCAAATATTGAGCTATGAATAATATTGTCAAAATAATCTAAAATTTGGCCAGAATTCGCGTCCACAAAAACAGTATATTTGGACAATGGTGACTTTATCAATGGGAATTCCAATCTCCATGCAAGATAATAAGTCTGAGTTGATTTTCCCGGATAAATAATGAGTTTTGAAGATTCTAAAGCATGCTGCCCGCTTAGATTGAGCTTTGTTGTAGCTATTGAAAATGCATCTGCTTCGCTTATTTTTAGGTTTTGTTTAATGCTAAAATTAATATTAGGATAATAGTTTGACTTAATTGAAATAGGGATATCATTTTTAAATATAGACACAAGAAAACTTTCATGAACTGGCAATCCTTCAAATGTTTGCTCATAAATCAAGACATCAAATTTCTTATTTTTTCCAGGCAATTTAGTTTCAACGTTCTTCTTTAAAATTAAATCTTTAACATCTATGCCTCTAAAAGCCTCATTGGCAGATAATACATTCTTGGTGAGTTGGTCTTTTTTCTGAACAAATGCTTGCCTGTGATCATTAGCATTAGGCACCCTTATATCTCCTGACATAATCTTTTTATAATTAGCTAAATGTTTATTCTTTTCAAATACTGTTGTTCCTTCTTTCGTCTTTTGAGGATCCAATATCAGATTTATATCAGTGCAATCACCATCGACACACTTAATGCTGATGGTAAAATTAAATAACTTAAATTTAGAAACATTAAAGTTAAATGTAGGATGCGTGGATTGAAGGACTAAATTACCTGGTCCGTCAACATCAATATTGATCGCTATTTCTGCATCAGTTCCAAATTCCCCAGGATAGCAATAACCCTGAAAATCATTGGATGTAATCCTTAACAGATGCAAACCTTTTGTTGTAGAAGGTGGGATGGTAATGCTACAATTCATATCATAAGCGTTATATGTAACATCATCATTAAAAGATTTGCAGGTTCCAATCGGTGTTGTTGAATTATCTAAGAAGAATGCCCAATGGTTTTCATCAGAAAAATGCCACCCTGCCCATTTTATATTTGCATTAACATTGCTTCCTGCTAGAACTATTGCATTGGTAATATTAGCATAATCTATGCTTAATACGCTGTTAAAGGTACTGCAATTGTGAAGTGAATATCCATTACCGACTAAACCGGTACGTAAAATTACATTTGTGGAATTTAAAGGGCTGATTCCGCTAAAAATCTCCCCATAGCTAATTGAACTAAATGATGTATTAATGTTATTATAAATACCTAAACCGCCTGTAGCGTTAACTACCCAACTCGCTGTGCCGCTGTTTCCTGCTGATATGTTAAAGGATTGTGTAGTTTGACCAGATAATATAGTTAATCCACTTGGTAAATTTAATGTCATGCCTACATCATGTGCTTTCAAGTCACCATTGTTTGTAACTGTAGTTGTTATAGTGAAATTAACTAATGTTGAAGCAGTAGATGGAACTTTTTGAGAAATTGTTAAGTTGGGTCCATTTTTTGCAGAAAATCCTTCTTCTGTCGCTAAGGCAAAATCTTCTGTATCAGAACCATGAGAAAAGTCTGTTGTGAAGGCATCAACTTTTAAAACTCCTGTAACAGTTCCAGTAGCTTCAACTTGCTCTACATTATCAGCGCTTGTAAGAGAATGATCTTTAAGACTATTATCAGATTCATCATAAAAATATAAATCCAAATCGTTTAAGGAATAATAATTTGTTGGGAAATTTGCGTCGTTATATGTTACATGCCTATTCCAGACTAATGTGGTTTTATCACCAGCAAAAAATGTCCCTTTATAGAATTTATAACTTCCTTCACTAATACTGCTAAGATTAACATCGTCTCTATGAATGTATGCGTGATTTAAATCTATGTAACCCCAACCAAAATCATTTGTTGTTGAAAAAGAACCGTAATTATCAGCTGTATTGAAAAATAAGGCTCTAATTGCTTTAGGATCCCATCTTATTCCTTTGTAATCTAAGACTAATAAAATCGCTCCAGCAATATGTGGTGCTGCCATGCTTGTACCAGAAAGATCTACAAAATTTGAACCAAGCCCCTCCCAATCATTATTTGCCGATTTTATATTAGTTCCCGGCGCAGCTATATCTGGTTTTACTCGTCCTTCAAAAGTTGGACCTCTACTACTTCCATTTGCTATCACATCATTGCTTCTGTCTGTTGTTCCGCCATCATTTACATTCGCAACACTAAATGCATTGTATGCTATTCCTCCCACTGTCCCACTACTTGGTCCACTGTTCCCAGCAGAATTAACAACGGAGATTCCTAAATCGTCAACGACGGCATCTAAAAATCTAGCCATCTCACAATCTGAAACTGAACTATCACACATACCGATACTTCTACTTACTACATCTGCACCAGCAGTATTAACAGCCCAGTCAATGGCTAACATATTGTCACTGCTTGGGCAAGATCCCTGTCCATCATCGGTGTTGTAACATGTCTTTGCATTAATTAAAGCATCCATACCATAAGCGACACCTTTATACGTTGAGTCTGTACTTGTTATTATCCCTGCAACATGTGTTCCATGCCCGTTTAAATCATCAGTAGATGTAAAATCATCATTATAATTGGAATAAAATTTTGATGTATTATGAAAAACGGCTGCATAATCCACTGTCAATGCTGGATGAGTTCCATCTATTCCTGTATCTACAACAGCAGCATCCCATATTCCACCTGTATAACCTGCTGTGTACCATGTTGATGTAAGAGTGGAAGGCACACTTACATCTAAATCTATTTTATTTAGTTGATCTTCATAAACAGCCAAAATTTTGTTACTTTCTTTTAAATCATATAAACACGAAGAAAGTATTCTAGCAAATACAGAACTTATTAATGCGCTCTTTCCTGTTACAATGCCATCACAATTATTAACAATCTCTATGATTTCATTTTGGTCGTTTTCTACTTCCAAGGAGACTTCATCGTATATTTCCTTTTTGATTTCATCAACTTTTGAATCAAGATTTTTGCTTAATTCTCTAGTCTTATTTTTATATTCTTCTGACAACAATGATAACTCTTCTTGCCTAAGAATGTTTAATCCTTTCTTCTTCATTTCTTTTTCTTTTAGTTCTCTTTCTTCTGCTTGCTTTAATATTAGTTGCTGGGTTTCTTCCTCTGTGCTTTTCTGCGGGTCAGAAATTTTTATTTTATCTTTTTTGGATGTTTCCTGATTACTTTCCACTGCTGATTTTACTTTCTGCGTTGCCAAATTACTATTTTTATAAAAATCATTTTTTTGCTTTGTTTTTTCTAAAATATTATTAATTTGGTTTTCATATTTTTCAACTTCTAACTCATGCTTTTTCTTTACTTTCTTACTAGTTTCATGTAATGGCTGATTTTTCAGAACTATTATTACAGGAATAGGCTCTTCGGCTTGAACAGAAGCTATACTTATTCCTTTTTCTGAGGATAAATCATTTAACAAATTCCTTTCGGTCATAAATTCAGGCACATATTCATATTCTTCTTTCTCAGTTTTAGCCATACCTATTGCAGCAAACAAAATAAAAATGGTCAGAAATAATAATAATTTGTTAGCAGTGTGCGTTTCTTTCTTCTTTTGTTTAACTCGCGATTTGTATTTTTTTACTAAAAAGAATAATATTAAGATAAGGATTAAAAGGAGAACAAAATACACAAAAATAAGCTTTTTGTCTTTGGATCTTTCTGTGTCAGATTTATAAGGTAATGAAACCTTTTCTTCTTTGAGCTCCTCATGCGGTATTTGAATATAATCACACCCCACAAATTCAGTCCATTCAATACTATTTTCTGGACACATACAATCATTGTTTACCCATTCACCTCCTGAACTTTGGCATAAAACATATTTTGGCGTCTCTACACAAGCAGTTTCATTCCAATCAAAACCCATTTTACATCTACAGAAAGCTGTACTCAAATCGCCTTCTCTCTCGTCCACATTTATAGGAACGATCCATTCCCCACTTAGAGTGTTACATTGCTGCTGATTTAAGTCAGACAATTGCAAACCAAATACGTTTATAGAGAGAAGTACAAAAGCAAGTAATGCCAACATCCAAATAAAATTAAATCTCACTAACCCAATCCCCAATTCTTTCGGAACAGAAATCTATTTAAATACTTTGCGATTAATCGTTTGATATATAGTTATAATGTATCGCACTATGGCAAACAGCAAAAACAATGATAAAATCGTGGAATTTCTGAAAAAGCAGGAATGGCCTGTAACAACTGAAGAAGTTGCAAAGCAAGTTAAAATTTCATGGCATACTGCACAAGTTAATCTTCTTAAGTTAGTTGCAGAGCAAAAAGTCAAATACAAGAAAGTTGGTAGGCAAAACCAATTTTGGCTCATAAAAGGTTATAAAGAGAATTTTTGATTAATACTAAGTAACTCCATTCGACATTTTAATCGAGCTTGTTCTTATCACTTAGCTTTATCAAATCAATATTAGTAAACATTTTTATTTTTTTCTGCTCAATAAAATGAGGGTCATGTGTCCATATGCCTTCTGCTTTTGTTGCAGCACAAGCCGCCATATAAACCACATCATTTGGATCTTTTATGTCATTCTTAAATTTTACAATAAATTCATCATATTCAGCTTGTGGAATAATATCAATGCGTTCGAAAACAATAGATAATAAAATATCAAATTCATTTTCTGTGATGCTGGTTTTCTCAATTATCATATTTTTGTGAGTGTTTATCTCTATTTTTATATAATCCGGCGCAGCGAAGTCAAAATTTTTATCAAACAGTATTTCTCTTGTTGTGCTGTCTTTTATAAGAGCTGCTATAACTCGATTACTATCTATTACAACTTTCATTTAATCAGTCCATGTCTTTTGGCAATTCCCTTATTTATTTTCCTGCCTATTTCTAATGCATCTTCCTCTGTCAACTTGCTCTTTGCAAGAAGCTTGTCCATTAGCTCAAGTTTTCTTGCATGCTCCCATAAAGCCTGCCTTGCTATTTCACTCCATTTTATCTCATTATGCTTCTTCATAATCTCATGCAAATCTTCTGGAACTGCTAATGTCATGTTTGTCATTTTTAATCACCTAAGTAATATAAGTAATATACCTTATTTAAAGGTTTCGTTCTTAAAACTGTAAAATTTAATGGAATAAATATTTAGCTTAATGAATTTAACAAAATGTTAAAATCAGATGGCGGTAGGAAGTAATTTAATTTTTAGAGAATTGATAAAATATCCTAAAACTAATAATCCGTTCATTTCCCATATTTAACCTTAAGATAGAGCTGTAACAAAACAATAACTCCAAAAATTATATTCATAATTAAAACAGGATTGCTTTTTATCAAATATCCATAAATAATCCAGAAAACTGTTCCAATAAAGGTCGCAACAATCATCCAGACAGACAAATCTTCAACGCTTTTTGTTTTATAAGACTTAATGGCCTGCGGGATAAAGCTGACCATAATAAAAATCCCGCCCAGATAACCTATGATTTCTTGTATAATCATTAAGAATAGTCCCTAAATCCCCAGCGCCATCCTGGCTTCTTCCGACATCTTGTCAGCTCCCCAGACTGGGTTGAATGTCAGTTCAATGTCAACTTCTCTAACGCCATCAAGAGAAGAAACATGCCTTCTCACGTCATCAAGAAGCGCAGGGCCATAAGGGCACATTGGAGTTGTGAACGTCATGAGAATTTTTACTTTATTTCCTTCAATTTCAATATTATAAATTAACCCCAAACTCCATATATCATACTGTATTTCAGGGTCATAAACTGTTTTCAAAATCTCTATCACCTGCTCTTTCGTTGCCATAGATATAAGAATAATTTAATGTTTTAAAAGCTTTGTTAAATTTGATTTTTTTAAACAAAAATTTTCGTTAAATTTATATACAAGCATTCCAAGGAAAATAAAAAAGATGGCCGGAATAAAAAAATCATTGTCTTTCTTGATTGTTGGATGTATTATTCTAAGCAGCATTGCATTTGCCCAGTCTGCGTCAACAAATGTTTCCGCTTCAGCCAATTCCGATAACAAAAACTTTGAAAGCAGCGGCTCTTTTGATTCAGGTATGAGTTCAAATGGAATGGTTCAGAGTTCAATAAATCATGAGCCGGGCGAAGATGAAATGCGCGCAATGGCAAAAGAAAGGATGGGTGACGAATTCTCTGAAGAGGAATTCCAGCGCATGATAAAAAGCCGTGGGCAAAACAACCTAAATGAAAGATCGTTCAATCAAGATGATTTCTCATATGAGCAGAAAGGTTTTGAGCACCGTTATGATGCAGGACCATCATACGAAGGATATTCAAAAGAAAATATGATTTTTGCAATGGTCTTTGAGAATATTGGCGGGGATTTTGATCCTAGGGAAATAAAGGACAAGTGTAGCAACCCCGACAAGCTTGCAGATTATATTATTAATAAACTGAAAGAAAGGGTAGGAGACATAAAGAGTCTATGCAGTAAAATGGAAAAGCAAGAGGCAAGTTGTGATGAAGAGACAAAAACAATGTGCTCCAGAATTGGAACTCCATCCATATCAGGCAATTCAGATGAAATGGAAAAGGTTCAGTCTGTTGCCGCTTCCTGTCCTGTCAACAAAGACGCAATAATCCAATCATGCATGCTAAGAAGCAAAAGCTACATAGAGCAGCATTCTAAGACCACTGACAGCATGTGCGAGCAGAGGGCAAACTCAGCTTCAACAGACATAAACAGGGAATGCGAGAATTACAAAAGTAGGCAAATTTGCGATAAAGACGCATTTGTCCAGCAGTGCCTGACCAATTCAGGAGCAAGAAAAGATGATGAAAACGGGGAAAGAAAAGCATGTCCTAAAAATCCAATTCCAGAATGCAAAGATGGGGCTAGGTTAGAAACAAAAAGAGATGTTAATGGATGCGAATCTTATCACTGCATACAATCTACGTCACAATGTCCGACTCCAACAGAGCCAAAATGCGCCCAGGGAGAAACTTTGCAAAAGAAATCAGACGAAAGAGGATGCATCTATTATTTTTGCCAAGCATCTGCAAATACATGCCCGGAAATTTCACAGCCAACATGCTCATCAAATACTCATTTGGAAAAAAGAACGGACCAAAGAGGCTGCGTTTCATATTATTGCGCCTCAAATCCGTGCGCAGAAGTGTCAAGGCCGTCATGCAGTTCAGGAGAAAGGATGCAGGCTTATTATGACAATGCAGGCTGCGTTGCAAGCTACCAATGCATCAAGGAACAGGCCGTTTGCCCTGAACCTTCAAAACCAACCTGCTCTGAGGGCCAAAGCATTACAACAAGATATGACTCAAACAAATGCCCCAGCTATGAATGCGTGACAATAACAACTTCCAGCTCATCAAGCGTCACAGGAGCTGTTGTTTTCAACAACTATGATGATTTTGTCAGGGAATGCGATTCCAAATGGTCGCAGCAGGAAAGAATTTGCAAGACAATGCAGTCCAACTGCGACAAGGGAAATTTTGTAGACAGATGCAAGGAGTCATCCAAGCAAAGCCTTGAGCAATTCAAAGCAAATGTAGAGGAAATCTGCAAAACGCAGACGGTTTCTCAAATTCTTGCATTGGAGGATAAATGCTCAAGGATGGACAAGGAAAAGCAAAGGTGCGCTGAGCAGACTGAAAAAAGATGCTCTCAGATGAAAGGCTTGTCTGAAAAATGCGCGTCAACACTTACGGACGACAATCTAAGAAAATTCATAATCCAAGAATCGCAAAAGAGATGCAGGTTCTCAGACAAGCTTGAAAACAGGGAAAATATAACAAAATCGAATAAGGTCGAGATTGTGCTTGCGGTTGTGAATACTGTGACAGAAAGTGACTTGGATAAACTAAGATTGTTTGTCAATGACTTAAAGGAAGAGATGAAGTTGGAATCTACAACTGTCTTTAAAGGAAACATCAACCCAAATAATTTCGGTGACATAAAATTGCTGCCATTTGTTGTCAATGCCAAAATCAGCACATCAGCAAGTTCTGAAAGATCACAAGATATAAAGGAAAATCTGATAGCCAGCAAGAAAGCTGAAGAAACAGCGTCAAAATTGGCATCATTGAGGGACTCTGATGTCCCCAATGAGTATCTGTACATAATTGAAGGCGAGGCCAGCGAGGTTCTCAATGTTTCAGATAATTTGGATGAAATCGAGAAAAACGATGACCAGAAAGGCATTGGATACAAGATGAAGCGCTTTTTAGGGCTTGCAAAACAGGCAGAGCAGGAAGAAATCCGGCAATTGCAGGAAAGCAAATCCAAATTGCAAAATTCTATTGAAACGCTAACAAGATTGATTGACGAAGTCCCAAGCGATGTTGCAAAGGCAATTTTAAAAGAGCAGGTTGAAGATTTAAAGCAGCAGCAGGCTGATATTCAGTCTCTTATAGATGCAAAAGAGAAAAAAGCAAAAGGATTTTTCGGGATATTTGGGTAAAATCCTATATTTTCATAAATCCCACTTTCTTAAAAAATGGAAAGATTTCATTATATGGCCATAGTTAGTGCACCATCCTAAAAAATAAAATAATATCAAAGGACCCAGTAAAAGCCCTGCAGACAGAAGGCAAGAAATTTAAAGATACGAATGCTAAAAAACTAGGAAAACACTTTGAAGCAGAATTATTAAAGCATGTATCTCAATATTAAATAATTATAATCTCTTTCCTTCTCTTCGGTGCTGTAAGACATTCTTCACAACAGCTTTTATTATATTCTTCTCTGCATTCTTCACAGCAGGTAAATAATTTATCACAATCCAAATTATGGCAATTCAAATAATCATCGCATCCATTACCACACCATTGGCATTGAGTTAATTTATTTTTATCATTTTTATTTATTTCAATTGCAATCCTGTCGTCAAAAACAAAGCATTTTCCTTCCCAGTAAGTATCCGGAAATTCCTCGCCAAATTTCAAAATGCCTCCTTTAATCTGGTAAACATCATTAAATCCATTCTCTTTTAAAAAAGCCGAAGCTTTCTCGCATCTTATTCCCCCGGTACAATAAGTTACAATTTTTTTGTCTTTTAAGTCTTCAATTTCATTCATACTTTTTGGCAAATCCCTAAAATTTTTCATGTCTAACGTAACAGCATTCCTAAATCTTCCGATTTTATGTTCATAGTCATTTCTCATATCAACCAAAACAAGATCCTCATTATTATCAAGCCATTCTTTTAATTTTGAAGGCTCTATGAATTTCGCAGTATTATTTAAATCGACATTCAACGCTGAATAAACAATTTCTTTTCTTACCCTCACAAACATTTTTCTGAATGCAGGCTTATCCGTAATGTTTTCCTTGAATTCAATGTCAGCAAATAAAGGATTTTTTCTTAATTCTGATTTGTATTTCTCAACAATATGTTTGTTGCCGTAAACAGATCCATTTATTCCCTCTTCTCCTACAAGAATTCTACCTTTCAGTCCGATAGACAGACAATATTCAAGATGCTCTTTATGGAATTCAACAGGATTTTCTATTCTAACATACTTGTAGAATGCCGACACGATTGCACTTTTTGTTTCCATAGTCAGTAGTATTTTAATTTCTTTTTTAAAGTTTTCTCATAAACATATTTAAATATGCTCCTGTTTTGTTTTACAAGAATGAAAATAACTGATAAAATACTAAGCCTGCCTATTCCAGTCCTGCATCTATGGGGCTACCCAATAGTCTTTCTTTCTGCGCTTCTTGAAGCGTCACCTTTTTTCGGAATATTTATACCGGGACAGACAATTGTGATGATTGGGGGGTTTTATGCAAAATTAGGCGTGTTAAATATATACTATGTAATTGTCCTGTCCGCATTAGGCGCAATAATTGGAGATTTAATAGGTTATGTTTTGGGAAGGAGATACGGATATTCATTTATCAGAGATTATGGAAAATATTTCTTTTTCAAGAAAGAGTATTTCAAAAAGACAAAAGAGTTAATGAACGAACACACCGGCAAAACAATAATTATAGGAAGATTTAATTCAATTACCAGGGCATTTGCGCCTTTTGTTGCAGGCTCTTCAAAAGTGCCTTTCAAAAAATTTCTTTTTTATAACATTGTTGGCGGAATCAGCTGGGGGGTGTTTTTTTCCTTGGTAGGCTACATTTTCGGAAAAGCTTATAAGATAGCATCAAGGTACATCAACGGAATTTTAATTATATTTTTTATTGCTGCTTTTATTATTGCTTATTTCTATTTAGGGCACAAGAGAAGAAAGAAAATGAAAGATTATGGGATCAAAAAATAATTCTGCCACAGAATATTTATCTGAAATGTATTTAAACTTCAAAAAATTCCCGCCATTATGCCGCACATACATCCTAAGCCAAAAAACAATGCAGAATTTCTTGAGGTAATGTCAGAAATAATTTTTGTTTCGGGATTCAGGTGGGACTTGGTGCATTCCAGATGGCACAAAATAAAAAAAGCATTTCATAAGTTTAGCATCGATAAAGTTGCAGATGAGAAAGTTGAAAGTCTAATCATAAAAGATGGAATGATTAAAAATCAATCAAAAATTAAGGCTATAATAGAAAATGCAAAAATTTGCCAGAGCATAATCAAAAAACATGGCAGCATTAATAATTGGATTAAAGAAATTCAAAAGAATAACAAAAAAGAGCCATTATTTAATCCCGCAGTAAGGGAAGAAATGAAAAAATTTGCCAAAATTGGGAATACTACAAGCAGGTGGCTTGCATATGTGACAACAAGAGATAAGAAATTGCTTGAGGAAGAATAAAAAATTTAAAAATTATTTTACCTAAACCTCCTTTCATGCGGCCTTGAAGATGAGCTGCGTGGCCTATTCCCTTGGTACGAGCTTCCGTGGCTGCTTCTTTCGCCGCTTCTCTCGCTTCTACCTTCACCGTCAGAAGAAGATCCTCTGCTTTCCCGATGCCCGTGGCCGTAACTTCCTCTTCCAGATTGAGATCCATAACCTCTTCTGTAACTTGGCCTTCCGTGAAATCCGCCGCCTCTGCCAGGTTCTCTGACCCCAGCCACAAATGAAATTTTCTCAAATACCGGAAGCTGAACCTGCTGAACTACAATTGACCTGTCCGAAAGCACATTTCTGAAATTATCATGGTCCTGCTCTGCAATCAAAGAAATAACTTTCCCCTCCGTTCCTGCCCTTGCAGTCCTTCCAATCCTGTGAATATATTCTTTTGATGTTTTTGGAGAGTCATAGTTTATGACATGGCTGACATTTTTTATATCAAGCCCCCTTGCTGCAACATCGCTTGCAACAAGCACGCTGACCTCTCCGCGGTGGAAAGCATCAATTGATTGTTTCCTTCTGTTCTGGCTTAATCCGCCGTGCAGGCTGAGAGCCTGTATTCCCTGCTTGTATAGGTTTTTGCTGATGACATCAACACGATTTCTTGTCGCGCAGAATATAATTGTAATCCCTTGCGCTTCATGCTTTAGAATATGCGACAGCAATGAAAATTTATCCCGCGAAGGCACAGAATAGAAAAGCTGTTCCATCTTGCTCTCTTCGACATAAGCCTGGGTCTTGATTTTTTCAGGATTTTTCATGTAGTTTTTGACCACATTGTGAACCTGCTGTGACATGGTTGCGCTGAAAAGCAAGGTCTGCCTCTCTCTTGGAGTTTGGGAGATTATCCTGCTCACATCGTCAACGAATCCCATTTCGAACATCTTGTCGGCTTCGTCAAGAACAAGAATTTTCACCTTGCTGAAATTAATTGTGCCCCTTTCCAGATGGTCAAGTATTCTTCCCGGCGTCCCTACAACAATGTCAGCCTGCCTTATCATTCCAAACTGCGGATTGATAGAGACACCGCCGTAAATGGCATATATGTTCATTCTTTTATGCTTTGCAAATTTTCTCATCTCCGTTGAAACCTGCTCACACAGTTCTCTTGTTGGAACAAGAATAAGAACCTGCAGGCCTGCATTGTGGCTTATCTTCTCAAGAATTGGAAACCCAAAAGCCGCCGTTTTTCCGGAGCCTGTCTGTGACTGCCCTATAACATCTTTTCCGTGCTGGATTAATGGGATTGCTTTCTGCTGTATCTCAGTCATCTCCAAATACCCCATCTCTTCAAATGCTTTCTTTAGCTCTGCCTGTAAATGTATTCCCGATATCATTTTTATACCTCACTGATTTTTACGTCCAATTGGTAATTATTTCAGAAATATCCTGTTTAGTTTTGACCAAGGACTGCTGTCATCAAGGTTATTTCTGCTCTTCTTAACTGGCTAAAATAAAAATAAAACGTCCAGCATCACAAATTACTCTATATTTAATTATGCTTAACTCTTTTTAAGGGTTTCTATTGAGAACTTTGAAGAATTTATTGTCCCTTTCTTTTCTATATTCCATATTATATATTTCCAAAAACCACTGGACATCTCCGCATGAAATATTTAAAGGATTAAATTATTGTTTTTTCTATGTTTAAATCAGGCATTGCAAACCTCCCATTGCATGGCGGAAGCTGCCCAAGGTGGCTTTTTCCAATAATGAAAAAATTAGGAGGAGCTATAAGCGGGGCTTTGATTTATGAATACGGGCAGCAGGAATTTTTGAAAAGATTGGCCGACCCATACTGGCTGCAGTCATTTGGAAGCGTCATAGGATTCGACTGGCATTCTTCAGGTTTGACCACAACAACCTTGGGCGCATTAAAAGAATCAATCAATAATCAGAATCTGGGGATTAAAATAGCGGGTGGAAAGGGAAATGAATCTAAAAAGGTTTTGGAAGAAATTGAAAATTCAGTTTTTAATTTATCTGAAAATAAAGTGGAAAAACTAAAGTATTCGTCAAGAATGAGCGCAAAAGTGGATAATTGCCTTATGCAGGACGGCTACCAGTTATACCACCATTCCTTTGTTTTTGACGAGAAAGGTAACTGGGTTGTTGTGCAGCAGGGGATGAATTCTGAAAATAAATATGCAAGAAGGTATCACTGGCTAAGCGGCACTGTCTCTGATTTTGTTGAGGAGCCGCACAATGCGATTTGCTGTGACAGCAGAAATAATTCAACTTTGGATTTGACTTCAAGAGATAACTATAAAGTTAAAAAAATATCTGTTGATTTGGTTAACGATGACATCAATAACCTGAATAAATATTTCAATATAAGAATCAGAAGTGATAAAAATAATTCAATCCAAAAAACAATTTACGAATTCGATGAAAATGCAAAAAACCAAACAAAAATATTCACTATGGCACCAAAACATACAATAATTTACATGGACAAAAGGAACATTGAAACTCTTAAGAAAGCGCACGAATTCCAGCCGCAAAATTATGAGGAATTAGTTTCAATAAAGGGAATCGGGGCAAAAACAATAAGAAGTTTGGCTTTGGTGTCAGAATTAATTTATGGAACCGAGATTAACTGGAAAGACCCTGTGAAATACAGTTTTGCCCACGGCGGGAAAGACGGGATTCCCTATCCAGTGGATAGAAAGTTGATGGACGATAATACAGAAATTTTGAGAAATGCAATAAAAGACGCAAAATTAGGAAATAAAGAAAAGTTAAGCGCGATAGGAAGACTAGGTAGACTATATGTTAGTTAAATTTTTAAAATTAGGTGTTTTACTAATTTAAATGCTTGAGAAGATTGTAATGTTAAACACCCGGGATTCTGTGTTACTTAGCTTTAAGGAAGGTTTAAGTCCGGAAGAGGCGCATGATATTATGTATCACCTCATTTCTGAATACTATTTGGATATTACCTGGAAAGACAAGAGAGTTCCCATAGAATTACGGTTTGAAATTAGCACAGGACAACGGAACTGTGAGATTGCAGAGGGTGCGTTAACTTATCTCATGATTGGAAAGTATGATAAAATAAGGGGCACCATTCTTGGATTTTTTGATATCTGGCCGGTGAGAAATCCAGTAAAATATTTAAATTTTGGCGTAAGATTTAGCTTAAGGGATAGAAACTATCTTACAGGAATTTTTCTAAGGGATAATCAAGTAACTATGGAGGAAACACAAAATTTTAAGGATTTCTGTGAGCGGTACGGGTTGTCCCCAGCCCCAAATCCAGGACAGGTGCAGACTACCCCAAAAACCCCCTGATAAATCCTGCTCTGGTTATATTTTCAGTAAGCAGCCTGTAATCTTTTTTCTTCAAGTCGTCAAGAATTATTGATGTTACTTTCTTGTGCTTTTCATTCACTTCATAATCAACCATTTTTTTTATTTTATTTATTTTCTCCACAATTTCATTGGGAAAAATATGCAGATTATCTTCATTCAGGTATTGCAATGAATCTCTTAAATCATTGTCAAAATTTGCATAAATATCTTTGATATAATCCATATCTTTCTCCTCAAGCGCATTCAGCCCGATAATTTCCGGCGGCAATCCATAAGAATAAAGCGCTGCGCAGAATGTAATTGCCCTCGGCAATTTCAATTCACCTATATTTCTCGAATAGCCATACAACCCAATATGAAGTTTTCTTTTTCTTCTTGATGGAATGTAAGGCGAGATGTTATTTATGTGTTCAACAACAAGCTTGATCTGTTTGCGGTATTCACCCATCAATTTGTCAATTATAGAAACGCATTTTTTTTCATCAACAGGGACTGGCATTCCGGGTTTTGAATTGTTCAGGAACTCAACAGCACCATTAACTTCCTTTATGTTATAGTCATACTTGAAAGCAGATTGCAAAGTGTAAGTATGCACGCTTGGGTATCCCTGAACGCAGTTTTTAATATTTGTGGGCTTGAAATTTCCTCTGAACGGGGCGCTGCCGCATCCGAGAATCGGCAAAATGTCAACTGATAATTTATCCTGCACTCCCCCAAGTTTATGAAATGCAACTTTAAGCATCAAAACTGTTGCGAGATTGCCATAATTCAAAGCTGGGTCTGATCTTGCAAGCCAAACTCTCTGGTAATCATCAACTTTTTCTTCATTTAGGAATCCCTCAACTATTCTGTCGCAGTTAAGAATTGTATCTTTGTCCTCAATGAGCGGAATTATCCTCAATTTTTCCGGCTGGAATTTTCCAATCCACTGCGCAATAGTCATATCATCTCCAAGCTTGTCGTGCTGCTTTCCAACAACATAAGTTTTGTAATACTTTGCAATCCTTGTCAGCTCCCGATAGTCAGTCGTCATCGGCAGCGCAATTTCAAAAATAGGCGCAATGCCATCATTATAAAATAATTTGGCTGCGTCAAAATTTCTCGGGATGCTCTCCAAAGTCTCGAGTAAAATTTTTGCCTCATTTTTTTCAACAGAAGGGTTTGGAACTCTAAGCGTAAGAAAAACATCTTTTCCCAAAATATGTTTCTTAAAATATGGCTCATACTTTGTCAGCAATTTTTTTACAACAAAATTATCAACTTCCTTTCCCTCACAGTCCCATAACTGCTCCTTTGAATGAATATGAGAGAACGCATAGAAAACTTCCTTTATCTCATCTTCTCCTCCCAATTCCGCGCTGTCAGAAAAAAATGGCGTATTCACATTGTCCGGATGCTGCGTGGACATCGTCCTTGAAACGTTGTGTTTGGGCATAATTTAAAGGAGAAATAAAGGGTTTAAATAGATTGCTTTTTGAAAATTTCAACAGCTGCCTAGATAAATATACTATACCTTTTTTGCTTTCAATAATGGTTTATTTCAGCTTAATGCAACTTTGCCTTCTTCAAGAACGAAAAATTCATCTGTAATTTTAGGAAAATATATTTAAATTTATTTTCCATACTTATCATTCAATCTTAAAAGCACAGATTCTTGCAGCCATTTAGGCATTCCGGTGGTTTTTGCAGCACACCAATTATTTGCTAAATCACCCCTACTATAATTAGGGCTATTAACCCATAACTCAGCAATAGGCGTCTCATGCACATTCCCATAAACCGATTCTGAATCGGATCTGCCCGGGCATAATTGGACCTGTCCATTTAATCTCATAAATAATCCGTTGGATACCTGATTGCACGGCGAAGTTCCCATGTAAGCAGAAATTTCCTCTTTTTGTATTTGTTCTAAAGTCATGATTCTTTCATCAATTGCTCGGGAATAAACAGCAACCATTGCCTCAATTAGTTTTTCGTGCGCAGGATCAATTCTAGTATTACGCCTCAATAAGCCTAAGGATTTGGGCCCAGATTCCATAGTTGGTGCTATTACCAAAGGAATGTTTCTTTTTGCAGCCCACGCATACATCTCAGGAATCTCATCTATCTGGTCAAGCCCAACAGGAGCTGCAATTAAAGATAATCTTTGGCCTCCTTTAGTACCATTAAATCCTGCATTAACAAGGTTTACCAAAGCCTTGTCTCGTTTTGACGTATAATCAGAAATTCCCCTATTAACAAATACCCCATTAACAACCTCATAGTTTGCAGTTTTATTAAAAGAGCCCACCATCTTGTCTTGCCTGTCAGCAAAAAATGAATTAAATCCAAGAAGTATCCGCACGTTATCATATTCAGCTATGGCTTTAACCAACTGTTCTGCCGTTTCAATTCCCAAATATCCAAAAGATTTTTTTGCAAGTTCATTATCTCCTAATTCCGCCCCTTTTGTAAAAATACTAATCGGCAGTTTCCTTTGTCTCGTAGCGTCAAGTATGTCAAATAAGTCGGGATTTTGAAATAATTCTCCGGGCCCGAGAAATTTTATGCTTTGAAGGCCTATCCTTATAGCATCGTCTATATTTTTCATGGATTCTTGCCATGCCATAAGATTCTTACTATCCCCATAAACCGATTCCTCAGAAAAGCATCCCGGGCATTTCAGTCCGCAAGGATAGTTCTTTACCAAATCTACCTGTCCTGTTTTTGCGCGCCTTATAATATCATTTGATAGAAATTCAACGTCCATCGTTCCTATAGGGCGGATTCTTTGCGAAATACCAGCTATTACTGCATCAATGGTTTGCCGTTTAACCACTTCATCAGTTAATGCCCAATCCAAAGGGCTTAATCTAAATCCTTCAGGAAATTTGCCAGACACGTAAATAGCCGGAATTAATTTTTCGTAATGCTCGACTCGGTCCCGTAAGGTTATTTCAGCCATCATTTATCACATCATAAAATTGTTACTACTATTAAGTTAGCTTATATAGGGGATAGATAATAAACTTTCTCCTATTTTTTAACCATATTATAGAAATATTTATAAATAAATACAAGTAACGGTCAATAATATGGAAAAAATAAGGCTAGACTTGACTGACAGAAAAATACTGATAGAATTGGATAAGAATTGCAGAATCCATAATTCAGTCTTGGCAAAAAAAGTCCATAAATCAAGAGAATCAGTAAAATATAGAATCCAGCAGCTGCAAAAAAACGGGATAATCAGGAATTTTATAACTTCAATCGACCCAAACAAATTAGGCTATTATATGTTTAAAGTATATTTGAAGCTTGAAAATATTCCTGATGAAAGGGAAAAATTTTTTGAGGAATTAAAGGGTAATAAAGAAATATACTGGATGGGAATTTCAGATGGTGTTTTTGATTGTGTTTTCGCAATGCTTTCAAAGAGCATAACGGAATATTACGAAAAAATTAATTCATTTCTATCAACATGGGAGCACCTCATAGTAAGCAAAGTCCTTGGAACAATGGTAGGCACATGGCAATTCAACAAAAGATTTTTCCTAAATGATAAAGATGGACAATATGTAACATTTGGAGGGGATATAGTAAATAATGAAATTAATGACTTAGATTATAAAATATTGAACATACTTGCTAACGAAGCAAGAATTCCGTTAACAGAGTTAGCCAGAAAAACAAAATCAACTATTGAAATTGTAAGGGGCAGAATAAGGAAACTTGAAGATAAAAAAATAATATTAAATTATAGAATTGCAGTTGATTTTAACAAATTGGGCTTAGAATTCTTTAAGGCAATTATTTACTTTAGAAAATTATCAAAACATGATGAAAAATCTTTGTTTGAATGGATGAGGGCCAATCCAAATTCACTCTATTATATCCGAAGCCTTGCTCCATGGGAAGCGGAACTTGAATTTGCTGTTGAGAGCTACCAAGAATTTAACAAAATAATCAATGACCTAAGAAAAAAATTCTACAGTGTCATAAGAAACTACGAGCACCTTATAATGATTTATGAAAGCTGGATGCCGGCTTACCATGAAATGTTAAAAACAAATATCGGCCAGATTTCCACATAAAAAGCAGAATAATTTTGCAAAGTGCTATTATTCCCGAACCAATTTGTCAAGCAATATTTTCCACTCTTCTTCTTCAAATGCGCCTATTGTATGGAAAGCTATAGTTCCATTCCTGCTGATTGCATATTTTGTCGTTGTTTTTGTTATCCCGTAATCAACAAGTATTTTTTCCTGCCCCTGCGCGAATATTGTCTTTTGAAGTTCAGGATATTTTTTCTTATATTCTTTAAGCTTAAGATAGCCTTCGCTTAAGTCAAGGCTTATTGATATAAAAGTTAGGTTATCTTCATAATCCCCGTAGACTTTTGATAAAGCTGCGTAGTCTTTTGCGCACCACGGGCACCATGTTGCCATAAAATAAACAATTACTGGTTTTTTCTGCCCAGTGAATTCCTGAAGCCTTATTGGTTTTCCCTCCGTCGTTAAAGTTGTGAAGTCCGGTGGAGCCTGGCCTACTCTGCTGCCTATAGCCCGCACCTGATTAAGATTTTGAGTTACTGATGAATATTTTGATTCCAGCTTATACTGGCCTGAAAATTTATATATCACAATGGCAAAGAATATTACAATAACGAGCATTACAAAAATTAGAAAAAAATTAACTTTCCACTTCCTATTGGTTTTTTGCATAATCTGTTACTGAATTTATCTGGCTTATTATCTCTTCTCCTGTTTTATCTCCGAAGATTATAGGAATTTAGACAATTTGATGGCCAGTCAAAATTCCTTGTAATAACCATTATGTTTTCCATGTTTTCATTAACAGGCTGTTACTGACAACAGATACAGACGAAAATGCCATAGCAATTCCGGCAATTATCGGATTCAGCAAAAATCCGAAGAATGGGAACAATAAGCCGGCAGCTATCGGAATGCCTGCAGCATTATAGAAAAATGCCCAAAACAAGTTCTGTTTTATCTTCTTTATTGTGTAGGAGCTTAGCTTAATAGCGTTAACAACGTCCCTCAAATCATTTTTAATAAGAATAATCGAGCCTGTTTCGATTGCCACATCTGTCCCTGCGCCTATTGCAATTCCGATATCCGCAGCAGCAAGGGCAGGAGCGTCGTTAATCCCATCTCCAACCATCGCAACTATTTTTCCTTGTCCCTGCATTTTCTTGATTTCTTTTTCTTTATCTTGCGGAAGCACTTCTGCAATAACAATGTCAATTCCAACTTGAGAAGCTATTGCTTTGGCAGTCCTTTCGTTATCCCCGGTAATCATTATAGTGTCTATATTCATTTTTTTCAAATCATAAATCGCCTGCTTTGAATTTTCTTTTAAAGCGTCTGCAATCGCAATAATCCCAGCAATAGATTTATTCAAAGCAAGAGTCACAGTTGTCTTTCCCTGTTCTTCAAGATGTTTTATTTTTTCTTCCGAATCTTCACTTATTTTAATGTTGTGCTCGTGCATCAATTTGTTGTTTCCAATTAAAATATTGTAATTTTTGTAAGTTGCAGTTATTCCTTTTCCGTGGATTGCTTGAAATTTGCCGGCTTCACCTATAGTTATTTTCCTGTCTTTTGCAAGATTTATGATTGCTTCTGCCAGAGGATGCTCCGAGCTTTTTTCTGCTATGGCTGCAAATTTTAACACTTCATTTTCAACATATTTCTTATCAAGAACAACAATATCTGTAACCTCAGGTTTTCCTTTTGTCAGCGTCCCTGTTTTATCAAAGACTACAGTTGTAATCTTATGAGCAGTCTCAAGCGCTTCTGCATTTTTAATCAAAATTCCGTGCTCTGCCCCCTTGCCTGTGCCAACCATGATTGCCGTAGGCGTAGCCAATCCCAAAGCGCATGGGCATGCAATAATCAAAACTGATATAAAAATTGTAAATGAGAAAATGAACGGGCTGAATGGAAGATTTAGAAAAGTTGAAGCGATGAAATACCAGAATAAGAAGGATAAGGCAGCTATTGCTATCACAACAGGGACAAAGATGCTAGACACTTTGTCAGCAAGCCTTTGTATCGGGGCTTTTGAGCCCTGCGCATCCTCGACTAATTTGATTATTTGCGCAAGCATTGTTTCGCTTCCAACTTCAGCTGCCTTAACTTTTAGCATTCCGTTTTTGTTTATTGTAGCACCAATAACTCTATCATTAACTTTTTTTGAAATAGGCATGCTCTCGCCTGTGAGCATCGATTCATCAACATAAGAAGAGCCAGATACTACAACTCCGTCTGTCGGAATTTTCTGGCCGGGCTTGACAATAAAAACATCCCCTATCTGCAGTTCATCTATTAAAATTTCAGCTTCTTTGCCGTTTCTTATTATAATAGCAGTCTTTGCCTGCAGTCCAATGAGCTTTTTTATGGCTATAGACGCCTTTCCTTTGGTAATAGCTTCAAAATATTTCCCAAGGAGTATGAAAGTTATAATTATTGCCGACGTATCATAGTAGACGCTTCCAGGAAATATATTTGGAAGAAAAGTTGCAAGTACACTATATATGTACGCGGCACCTGTTCCAACTGCAATTAGCGTATCCATGTTCGCTGTCCTGTTCATCAAACCTATATAAGTGCCAGTGTAAAATCTGTAGCCCAAGATAAACTGCACGGGTGTTACCAAAATTAACAGCACAAAATTCTGGTAAGGGATTATTACTTTGAACCATTCAGGAAATGATAAAATGAAAATTGGAATGCTCAAAATAAATCCTGCAAAAACTTCCCACTTCAATTTTCTTATTTCTATTTGCCTTGCTTCTTCCGCCAGATTATTGCTTAGTCCAGTCTGCTCAATTGATTCATAGCCGGCAGTCTTTATTGCCCTCTTTATTTCTTCAACACTCGTCTGCTTAGGGTCATACTTGATAAAAGCATTCTCGTTTATGTACAAGTCTCTCGAAATAATTCCATTAACAATGTTAAGGGCATTTTTTATGGTGCCTAAGCAATGTGGGTTGTCCATTCCAATTACTTTAAGTTTTAATTTAGAAGCATTGCCATTATCGACTTTATTTTCAATAACTTTATATCCGGTTTTCTTAATAATTTTTTTTAATGAATCCTCATTAATTTCATTTATATCGTAATCGATGCTTGCTTTCTCAGACGCAAAATTAACATTTGCATTAACAATACCTTTCGCCTTTCTAAGGGATTTTTCTATAGTATTTGCGCATGATGCGCAGTGCATGCCTGAAATAGAAATAGTTGTTTTTTGAATATTATTTTGGCTTATTTTTTTGTAGTTAGTCCTTTCACTTAATTTTGAAATTAATTTATTTTTTTTTGATTTTGAAAAAGCTGTTTTAGTTCTGGATTTGTTTTTATTATTAAAATCTTCAAAACAGTTTTTGCTGCAGAAATAATATGTTTTATTGTTCTTTGTGATTCGAAACTTGGCCTTCTTTTCATCAATTTCCATTCCGCATATCGGGTCTTTTGCCATTTTCCAAAAACTATCAATTCCACTCAAATATTCTTTCCTGAACATTTGGAATTCCAACAATAATTATCTTAAATTTATTTAAAGTTTTATCAACATTAAAAACCAGAGTGCCGGAATTATGATGGCCTTGGAGCTCTGGAGCGGATATTGGATTAATCCTTTTTCCACCATATTCTAATATTGTAATCTTAGCTAAATCGTACTGGCTCAAATCAACCGAATGCGTATTGATGGCAAAATCAACCTTTAATTGCCAATTTTCAACTCTTTTTGGAGTCAAGTCAATCTGAGCACTCCCGGGATCTGTGCTTCCGGAAGTTATCATCTGAAATCCAGAATTTAGATTTTGTTCTTGTGCAGTAACTTCTGAATTATTTGTCAAGGTAAAAATCGTATAGGCTGCAATCCCAAAAACGACAGCAAGAATTCCATAGATAATGTAATCATTTCTCATGTTAGCATTTTTCTCCATTTATCTTATCTTTGACATACCAAAAAACCCCAAGTGCAGCAATTAATCCCCCGATAACCCAAAAATAAATAGAAAACTTTTGCACTGATTGAAAAGGAGTTCCAGCCAATATGAGTCCAGCATTAAATATTATTAAATTTCTTGAAATGCATTTTCTCTGCACATAAACTATAATTGTAACAATAAGTAACAAAACAGCAATTGTCCATAATGGAACTGCAACCTTAGTCAAAAAAAGCAAGGGCATTCCCGTAACTGTGATTCCGATTATTCCCAAAAGCGCAATTAATCCCAGGCACAAGCTGTGGCAAATCTGCCACGAGCCCATTACGCTTGCAGCTCCTGAAATGCTCCCAGTTGCACCTATAAATTTTTCTTTGATGTTTTTTATCATATTGAATCAACAATTTCCTTTAATTTTTCTTGGGCTTGAACTGCAAATCCTTTAGGTTTTAAATTTCCAATTTTTTCCAACTGACGGGATTTATGGCGGCAACAAGAATCTTTTCTTGAGTAAAAAATCAAATTACATGGTAGGGTCTATTCCCAAATCCAGCTCCTCCTACAGTCCCCCTCATGCGCGTGCAATTGCTCCGCCATAATTTAATTTTAATTCCCTTCGTTCGGTACATATTTTAATTATTTCTTAGCGCTTTTCAGTCCTCTCCAGGTTTTTGCAATCCACAGGTATACTAAAATTACAATCCCCAAAAGCAAAAGTATGTACAGCACGCCTACAAAACTAAAATACCCATAGCTATAATTTCCCATCATTCCAGAACCCATCATATTGCTCATTCCCATAGTCATCATTCCTCCATTTCTAGCTCCCATCATTCCAGAACCCATCATGCCATAATTTGCAGAGCCGTTATAATCATTGCAATAAATTCTTTTTGCTATTGCAATATGCATCAGCCTCAGGCTTTCAGAACCTTCGCCGCCCATCATTAGCTCCATTGCAATATGGGAATCTCCCGGATGCATCTGTTCCATATAATAATCCCCAATCAATTCCGTCTGAGCCTCCGACAGTTTCGAGCAAGGCGTTTTTGCATTAATCAACCCTTTTGCTTCTGTAAATTCATCTTCCGCAGCATAAGCTGCCGCAGAAAAGATAATTAACATCAGCGATATCAAAATTAACTGCAGTTTTACAATATTTTTTTTCAATTTGTTCACCTTTTCTTAATTATATTAATAACAATAAATCATCATATATTATTTTGCGGTCCATCCGCCATCAACAACTAAGTTATGTCCTGTAATGAAGCTCGACTCATCAAGCGCCAAGAACAAAGCAGCGTTTCCAATGTCTTCTGGTTTTCCGACTCGTCCAACTGGCGTGTTTTCCAGAAAATTTTTCTTCGTCGCAGCATCTTCTATCATTTTTTTTGTCATATCCGTCTGGATTACTCCGGGATTTATCGCATTTACAGTTACTCCATACTGCGCAAAATCAAGTGCCGCTTCCCTGGTTAATTCTGTAACCCCCCCTTTTGAAGCGCAGTAAGCGCTTATGCCAGGAAATCCAACCAGTCCTGCAATTGATGAGATATTTATCACTCTGCCGCCTTTTCCCCGCTTGACCATCTGCTGCACTGCATATTTTGTGCAAAGAAAAACTCCTTTAAGGTTGACATCAAGTTGCCTGTTCCAGTCTTTTTCTGTCAGTGTCAATATTGTCCCCATCACTAAAATTCCGGCATTGTTGACAAGAATATCCAACTTGCCAAATTTCTTGATGGCTTTTTCAACCAAATTCCTGACGTGCCTTTCATTTGAAACATCAGCAACAACAAATATCGCATCGCTTCCTAGATTTTTTACTTCGGATACAACTCCATTTCCTTCCCTAACATTCTTATGACTGTTAACAACAATTCTGCACCCCTCTTTTGCAAGAGATAATGCAATACCCCTGCCAATACCCCTGTCAGAGCCTGTAACTATGGCAACCTTCCCTTCAAGTTTTTTCATTTTTACACCTTTTCATTTTCAAAATTACAAACTAACGGCAGCCTTTCCCCTTTCCCATCAAAACCACCTGAGCAACTGTACCAAATTTAGTGCTTTAATATACTTTCGTATTACTCCTTGCAGCAATCCACAATTTTTTTTACTATTCCTGAAAATTTATCAAAAAATCCGTTTACGTTATTTTTTTGTTCAAAATTAGCATTCAGTGTTTTAGTTTCAACTAGCTTCAAATTTATCGCAAAAAACAATGAATACAAGTTAAACGCCGAAGCAAAAAACATATTTGCATCTTGCTTGTTTTCTTTTGCAAGCTCTTTTGTTCCGACTTCTATAAGCCTCATGCTTGAAGCCAAAAGATGCTTGCTGATGCACCATTCTTCACCTTGAGGATTTACCACAATTTTTGCCAATAATTTTTTGCGAAGCTCCCGTATGGAATTCAGCATCTCAAGATATTTTTCATCATTAGTCTTCATCGCTGTAAAATAGAAATGCTCTTCCAAGCTGATTAAATTCATCAGGGCAATGCTCAGGTCCTCATCCCTTGACAAGTCAACACTGCCTTTCTTTATTTTCTCAATCTTTGAAATCCATTTTTTAACATCTTCTTCCATCTCAAGCACCTGCGGTAAAATACATAGTCAATCCGGCTATTGCCAAAGATAAAACAGTGAAAGCAACTCCCTGATATGGAAATAAAACTTTTCCCCTTATTTTTTTAACGTAAGCGTGCAGCAAATAGGCAAGGACTGCAACTACCCCTCCAATCAAGCTTCCAAAAAGTATTTTATTGATCCAGTATACTTTATTTAATAGAGAGCCTGCTGCGCCAAACCATAAAATAGGGGCGTAAATGTATTCATCACTTAGGTAAATCAATGGTATCACCGTCAGCAAAAACGATGCTAAAACTATAAGGGGCAATTGAAACTTGAAATATTTCTTGACTTTAAGCCCAATCCATAAGCCCGTTGAAATTCCAAATGCTCCAATCAATAAGCCAATAATTGAAACATCAACTCCATAATATTTTGCAGATATGGCGGCTGCCCCAACTGCAACAGTGCAAAGCGGGCAATGTGCATGGGCTAGAGGAATCAAATTAATAGCCAAAATAAAAAAAATCAAAAGAAAAAATAATTTATTCCTCATCAGCATCCGCCAACCATCCCCGAGCCTGAGGGATTAGAGCCGGATGGCGAACCGGATGGCAAGACTCCATGATGCTCGTACATCATCTTTTCGTCATCAGTCCATCCGCTCATATCGACCCCACTAACAGCATTTCCAGTAACTTGATTATTTGCTACAGATCCCTTTAGCAAGTTTATCTGAAATGACTGGAATACTGAAACCAAGAAAACCAAGACAACCATTCCAACCAAAAGATAATTTTTCATGCCATTCTCTATTTTTTTATTTTTGCAGCAATCGTGTTCTTCTTCCATGTTCATCACCTTAATTCTCAATATTTCTATACTTATTCGAAGCCAGATTAATTGGATTCAGTTCTATGCCTTTTGACTCCATCACAGCAGCCTTTTTTGCCATCTGCTCTGGGAAAAACAAAATCTTCCATTTGCTCAGTTCCTCGAGAATTCCGTCATCTGTGTAATCTGCTGGATGATTTTTTATCAGGTATTTCGCAACTCCCCTCATCGCAAAGCTGTGCTGGCATCCGCAAGCAGCCTTTCCATCAGGGAATATTATGGAATCAGTTCCGCAGCAATACTCACAGCTTATCTGGCCTGCAACGGAAATGTATCTTTTTAAGTCGTCCCCATTTAATGTAATCTGCTGGTCAAGCATTCCGAGCTTTTTTATAGTTGCATCTGCTTTCTTTTGGTCTGCTGCAGAAACGTCATCATAACTAATTTCCAATTCCCCGCCATAAATCTCAGGAATTCCTTTTGGAGTTATACTCAAATTCGTTTTGGTGCTTGCTGCTAAATTCGCCATCGAATTTCTAGTTGCAGTATTCATATCGTTCATACCGCTAACGGAATTGCCAATGTGCTTTAGCTGGCTTATCTGATATGCATTGAACCCCATAATAAATACCACCGCAATCAAAATCCCAAAGCATAATTTCTCCAATGAATTCTTTTTCTCATTATCCATTCTATCACCTTCGAATTATCAATCTAGAATTTAGTATTTTGAAACAGCTTTATAAGATAGCGGTGAAACTAGTTTCACAGCTATTATAAATAACATACCTGCCCCAGTAATTAAGAATATTTATTTCAGGACAATAATATTAGTCATTCCTCTTCTTTTTCTTTCTATGATGTCGCCCGATTCTAATTTATCCAGAATTCTTGTTGTCTTAACTTTGCTAAATCCAGTCCCCTTTATAATATCGCTTTGGTAAACAGAGCCGCTATTGCCTTTTATGATGCTGTAAATATTTTTCTCTTCTTCGCTCATCTTTGATAAATCAATCAGCTTGAATTCTTTCTTAGCCTCATGCGCAATAGACTTGTGAAAAAATAGCATGTAAAGCCCGGACCCAAGAATCAAAAATCCTATTCCAAATGCAAGCAGAATCATCCATGAAGTGTTGCTCTTATGCGCTGGGCATTGAGTCATATCCCAATTATTTTTGGTAAAAGTGTCGCAAAGAAGCGCATTTGAATTGTCAGTGTTTATTTTTATGAAAGTAAGTACGAATAATAATATCAGGGAGAATCCTATCATCACAGCGCCAAGAGTCTTGATGTTACTTTCCATGAGGCATAGTAAAACTCATTTATTTAAATATGTTGCTAACTACTCAATTGTAGGTGGATTCATTCAATGTCTGCTCTTTTCAGCCTGTACAGCATATAAATCCCCAACAAAAATAGGGGAAAACTCAGCAGTTGCCCCATCGTAAAATAATTGAATACAAATCCTACCTGCTCATCCGGCTGCCTGAAGAATTCCATAATTGCCCTCAACAATCCGTATAAAGTTACAAAACTCCAGAACATAAACCCTTTCGGCAGCTTCTTGTCTTTTACAAACCACAAAACAGCAAAAATAAAAAAATTTTTTAGGGACTCATAAATCTGGGAAGGGTGCCTGCATCCGCCCGGAAGATTTGCAACATACTGGTTTTTTGAATAATCAATGCACCATGAAACATTTGTAGCCCTGCCGTACAGTTCAGCATTGATAAAATTCCCTATCCGTCCCAGCGCCAAAGCCAACGCAACCGGTATTACTACAATGTCTGCAATATCATAAAAATCAATTTTTTTCTTCCTGCAGAAAAAGTATACTGCAATTATTGCTCCAATCATTCCTCCATGAAAGCTTAATCCGCCGTGCCAAACAGCAATTATTTCAAAAGGATTTTTGATATAAAATAAAAAATTATAAAACAAAATATAAACGATTCTGGCTCCCGACACAACACCTATCAATAAATACAAAATCAAATCAGCTGCATCATCTTTTGTCATATTCCAAGCTTTTCTTTTGGCTAGATAGTATATCAAAAAATAGGTTATCATGAAGCCAAGAGCATAAAATAAGCCATAGTACCTTATCTGCACGGGCCCAAGCTGCAAAAGAACCGGATTAATATTTTGGAAAAACATTTTTATTTAATCAGCGCTTATTTTGTGTAATTTGATAAAATGAAATTCTGTTTATAAAAATCAAAAAGTAAAAAACAATGCTTATTGCCCACTTTGAAGCTTCACCAAAAACTGAATAAGTTTTTAGATATAAAGTGTAGTTAGCTGACGTAGACACCCGTATAAGGTATCCAACACCCACAAAAATAATCCATAATGCGGCGGCAGATATTATCATAACAAGCACTAGCTCCCTGTAACGCTTTATCTCAGCAAATGTAATTGCAAATCCTTTTTTCAGGGAAGCTGTTAAAGAATTGCCATGGCAAAGCAATGATTGGGATATATTAACCGACGCGTATAATATTAAAGCGTAAGGAACTGCCATAACAAGAAAAACATAAGGAGCAAAATCAGGCTTTAAATTGGCCAAAACATAATCCAATACAAGCATTACAGCCAAAAAAACTAGGGCAATTGCAAGATTAAGCGCATAAAATTTCCAGAATTCCCTGAACGAGGGCCTTGATTTAAAAAATAGCGATTTTACAAATCCAATAACGCTGAATTTAAAAATAGAGTAGACAAAAAGAAGGATAAGGTAATAAAGTGAGGACAATACAAAAAAAAGCAGCAGCGGATTAGCGTTAATATTTGAAATTATAGCCGGCGCAGAATAATCAAACAGTTTTTGCATTGTCAAAAAAGAAACCAAAAACATCAAATCAAACAGTATAATCATTCCAGATATGCCAAGATTTGACTTAACAATCCTAAAGCTCTGCAGAAAAACTGAATCTCTAACGAATGATTTTGATTTCATTAAGAAGGAACAATCCATCAAACTATTTAAATCTTTCAGTTAATTTCTGTAATAATTCTTCAAGTCTTTTTCAGTCCCGTAAATTTTCTTTGCATCTTTTATCATGCTTAAATCCACGCCTTTAATTAAAACGGACTCTTTATTATGGTTTAAAATATGAGTTGTTCCGTAAAAAGGCAGCGCAATCTGCGTCCTGCCCAATAGCGTATTTTTTGCGCCGTTATAATTGAATGTCCCGGCAGCATTCACATAAACAAAAACCGTTTCGCTTTCAATCGCCCTTGCAGAGGCTAATGATGTCACTTCATTCGGGATTTTCTTATTAAAATATTTGTAATTATAAATATTTGAATATTGGGTGGATTTAGAGCACCAGAAAGATGGGCAAAATACAATTTCTGCTCCCCTTAGCATCAGTTTTCTTGTTATCTCCGGATATAATAAGTCACGGCATATTTGAATTCCGATATTTCCAATTTTTGTTTTGAAAACTTTTATTTTATCATCGGGTCTTAAATATTTCTGTTCATTTTTCGTTAAATGATTTTTTTTGTAATCCCCAAGAATTTTTCCCTTATTGTCAAATAAATAACTAATATTGTATAAATTATTTTCATTTTTTTCAATTATACTTCCCATGATTGAATAAAGGTTATAATTCTTTGATAATTTAGAAAATAATTTCTTAGATTTTGACACATATTCTGGATTATATTTTTTCTTCTGCATTCCGGCTGTCAGAAAAACCTCAGGAAAACAGATTATATCACAGTTATTCTTATTGGCTATTTCAAAAAAGTGCTCCACTCTGGAAATATTTTTATTGAAATCATTATAAATTTGAAATTGCACAGCACAGATTTTGGTTGTCCGCATATTAAGCTGACTTTCGATTAAGTTTTTAATCTTTTCTTCTTGAAAACCACAATCCTTATATATCCCTTATATTATAAACTAACATAAACTATATTTCATAATATAAAATAAGATAATATAATATAAGTTGATGATTTAATGAAAAAGCCCATAAGCGCCACTATAGATGGGGATTTGGCTGATTGGATTGAAAAAGAAGTTGCTAACAATAAAAATTACAGGAACAAATCCCACCTCATAGAATCTGCTCTTGAAATTCTAAAAAAGGTGAAGAAATAATGGCACTCTTCGGTGAAACCAAAAAGCCTTTCACATATGACATTCTAAGGGAAGGGGAAGAAATCATTATTATGATTGACCTGGAACAGTACCAGCATATTCCATCTTTGGAAGATGACGGGATATGCATGTCAAGGACGATGGATATTCTTGCGGAAGCCGGGGTTGTGACAAAAATAGTCTATGTGCAGAAAAGGAATTATGAATATGATTTTTCGCAGGCTTCCATGGTGCAGGAGATTGCAAAACTTTATTCCCAGCTGACAAAAAAGAGGGATGTTTTGGGCTATGACACTTTGCTCGCTGACCCAAAATGCAGCAAATGGTCAGGACAGTGGTACACAGCAATTCAAAACATAACTGCCGATTTATTGAAGCGGGACCCCATCGGGGCTTACGTGGAATTGAAAAGAACAGTAAGGGAAGAGCGTATAAAAATAGATCGATCCATAGACCCAATTTATGCCGAGTGCGCTAAAAAATATGTTTCTGTTTTGCAGTATCTGATGATGCTACTGGAAAAAACAAAGTTAATCTCAAGCGTGAAAACTTACTTGTCAGGCTTCAAGCTGAATGACCGTGCCATCTACAGGCGAGTTTTTACACCGGACATAAGGCCGGATTTCATGTTCACAAAGCTTATGTCAAGCTATCCTCCTGAGGGCGAGGAAATAGGCAATTATGATCTAGACAAAAACACAGAAGTTACAATTTTTGAGCTGCCGGACAATGTGCAGTATTTGTATCACTTAATGCCGCCTGAATTCAAGCTCACAGAAGAAAAGTATGAGATACTTGACACCGCAAGAAAAATCATGGCAGAGCACAAGCCAACGCGCCAGGAATTTATTGATCCAGAAAGAATGAGGCAGGTTTTTTACAATATTGGTTCCGATTTGATTGAAGAGCTTGTCAATTACAGGAATTTAAAATTGTTATCAACGGAGATTGATGAAATGACTAAAATTTTAGTCAGGTACACTGTTGGATTTGGACTGATTGAAGTTTTGCTGCAGGACGAGAAAATTCAGGATATAACAATAAATTCTCCGATGGGGGAAACTCCGATGTTTATTGTTCATCAGGATTATGCCGACTGCAGGACAAATATTGTCCCAACAACCCCAGAAGCTGAAAGCTGGGCGTCAAAATTAAGGCTGGTTTCAGGCCGCCCATTAGATGAAGCAAATCCAATCTTGGATACTGAGCTTACAATTCCTGGCGCAAATGCAAGAATTGCAGTTGTTGCTCCGCCGTTAAATCCAAGCGGCCTGGCATTTGCATTCCGTCGCCATAGGGATAAGCCATGGACATTGCCCTTGTTCATGAAGAATAAAATGTTGAATCCGTTGGCTGCCGGCATAATGAGTTTTCTAATTGACGGCTCGCGCTCGATGCTTATAGCAGGAACAAGAAGTGCAGGAAAAACAAGTTTATTGGGAGCCGTGTTGGTTGAATTGATGAGAAAATACCGCGTGATAACAATTGAGGACACAATGGAGTTACCGACAAATTCACTGAGAAAATTGGGCTACAATATCCAATCAATGAAAGTGGCTGCAGCCTTATCAAAAGGAACTTCAGAAGTTCCGGCTGATGAGGGGATAAGAACTACTTTAAGGATGGGGGATTCTGCATTGATTATTGGAGAAATAAGAAGCAAGGAAGCGCTTGCCCTATATGAGGCCATGCGAATCGGCGCTCTTGCAAATGTCGTTGCAGGAACAATTCACGGTGACTCTCCTTACGGAGTTTTCGACAGGGTCGTAAATGATTTGCAGGTGCCAAGAACAAGCTTCAAGGCAACTGATATTGTAGTCGTGGCAAACCCTATCAGAAGCGCGGACGGGTTGCACAGGTGGCGAAGAGTCACACAAATAACAGAAGTCAGAAAGCAGTGGGAAACTGACCCCCTAACAGAAAATGGATTTGTTGACCTGATGAAATATGATTCTAAAAAAGATGAACTAATGACTAGCGATGAATTGATGAACGGAGATTCTGAAATTTTGAAAGCCATTGCAGGAAATGTCAAGGAATGGGCAGGCAACTGGGATGCAGTATGGGACAATATAACTCTTCGCGCAAAGACAAAACAAACTCTTCTTGAATTTGCAGAAAAAGCAAACAATCCCGACTTGCTGGAAGCAGAATTTGTCATACAATGCAATGACCAGTTTCACAAGATTTCAGAGAAAATTAGGGAAGAAGTTGGCTCTCTTGATTCCAAAAGAATATTTTTCGACTGGAACGAATGGCTCAAGCGCCATGTAAAGAGAATGGATTTTCACAGTCAGCTATGATACATTAGTAAATTTAAAGACAATTAAAAGATTAGAATAATCATAAACGGAAGTAAAATTTAATCAAAAAAATTTCAAAATTAAATAAAATAATTAAATAATCAATCCAAAAAAAGAGGTGAATAGATTTTATCTACTTAATGCCATCTGAGATAGACAAGCAGAAATTATTGAACTTGATGGAGATTTACAAGAAAAACCTAGAGAAAGAGCTAGGCACCAAAGTGGATGAAGTTCCGTTAACTCCAACAACTTTAGAATACAAAGAATTCAAGGCCGAATTTCTTCCGAAGCATATGGGCCTGTATGAGAAATTATGCAATTTCAGCGAGAGAACTCTCAAGATTAGGCCCGACCAGAAAAATGCCGCTGCAATTCAGGAAGCAATCGATATAATCCACTTAAACATTACTCCGACAGGAGCAACCTCATTTTCAATTCTTATTCCAATTGTAGGCGCAGTATTTGGAGCTTTGCTTTCGTTCCTGATTTTCCAGTCAATATTTTTCTCTTTCATCTTTATAATTGGCGCACTTTGCATGATAAGGCCCCTTGCAAGAGCCCCGGAATTCATGGCAAATAATTGGCGCCTGAAGGCAAGTAACCAGATGGTGTTGTCTATATTCTACACCGTCACTTTCATGCGCCACACTTCAAATCTTGAAAATGCAATTGAGTTTGCATCACAGCACTTAGCTCCCCCGCTTTCCCTTGACTTGAAAAAAGTTTTGTGGGATGTTGAAACTGAAAAATATTCTTCCGTCAAAGAATCCCTTGACACATATCTTGAAACATGGAAAAAATGGAACATAGAATTTATAGAAGCATTTCATTTAATTGAAAGTTCTTTGTATGAGGGGGACGAAGCGAGAAGACTGAACGCCCTAGACAAATCATTGGATGTCATACTTGATGAAACATACGAAAAGATGCTGCATTACGCCCACAATCTGCAGAATCCTATAACAATGCTGCACATGCTTGGGATAATTCTCCCAATTCTAGGCCTGGTTATACTCCCCCTTGTTGTGAGCTTCATGGACGGTGTAAAATGGTATCACCTGGCGTTTATTTACAATGTCCTGCTGACTGTAATAGTTTACTATCTTGGAAAAAATATTCTATCAAAAAGGCCGACTGGATATGGTGATACTGATATTTCTGAAGAAAATCCTGGATTAAAAAAATACAAAAATATTCTGATAAAGATTGGGAAAGATGAAGTTCAAATCACTCCTGCGATTATATGCATTTTTATTGGCGTAATCTTATTTTTAATTGGAATAAGCCCGCTGGTTTACCATCTTCTGGGCCTGCCTGATTTCGGTTTTGGAAGCGCTGATGCAACATCACCATGCAAGCTAAAATACTGCTTTTTGGAGTACAGGGTAAGCGGCACAACGAATACTGAAATTGGGCCATACGGAATCGGCGCATCAATTTTGAGTTTGTTTATTCCCCTCAGCATCGGGATTCCCCTTGGTTTGTATTTCAGGATGAGGTCCAAGAATATTATCAAAATAAGAGAAAAGGCAAAACAACTTGAACTCGAATTTGCCGCAGCATTATTCCAGCTTGGTAACCGCTTGGGAGATAATTTGCCTGTTGAAATTGCAGTCGGAAAAGTTGCAAGCGTAATGGAAGGGACAATCTCCGGAAGCTTCTTCCAGCTTGTGAGCCTGAACATAACAAGGCTCGGAATGAGCATTGAAAGAGCAATCTTCGACCCAGTTCACGGCGCCCTTGTATCATTTCCAAGCAATTTAATCGAAAGCTCGATGAAAGTTCTAACGCAGGCAATAAAAAAAGGCCCGTTAATTGCCGCGCAGGCGCTGACGAATGTTTCCCGTTATATTAAGGAAATCCACAAGGTAAACGAGAGATTAAAAGACTTAATGGCAGATATAATATCATCAATGCGCTCGCAGATAAAATTTTTAACACCAGTTATTGCAGGTGTTGTAATTGGAATCACATCAATGATAACTTCCATTTTGGGAAAATTAAGCGGGCAGCTGAAGCACATTCCAGGCACAGAATCTGCAGGCTCGGCCGACAGCCTTATACAAATTTTTGGGGACGGGGTTCCAACATTTTATTTCCAGCTGATTGTAGGAATTTATGTCGTGCAGATTACATATATTCTCACAGTGATCGCAAACGGTGTTGAGAATGGCTCTGACAAATTAAATGAAAGGTACCAGCTTGGAAACAATCTTATGAGGAGCACTCTGCTTTATGTCTTTATATCCGGAGCCGTGATGCTGATCTTCAACATTATAGCCGGAAGCATTCTGACAGCGACTTTGAGCAGCTGATAAAAAAATCTGCAATAATCAAAATTATCTATATTTTAACTTTAATTTTTAAACCACAACTAATGTCTACAAATTCTTAAGAAATTAAGTTTTTTTCGATTATTGCAGATTGATTGTTTCAAAAGTAATAAAGAAAAATTATAAAAAATAAAAAGTGGGGCGGATGGAACTTTCAGCAACTTTTTCTCGAAAGTTGTTTTGAATCCATGACAACACGATATCAAACAAATCATTGCTTTTTACGGCTCATCATATCGTCTTCAGTCGTGTGCTCTTTCCTGATGGAAAGACAGACTAAGCCTGCTTTAATTCCCAGGCTGAGCTACCGCCCCATTAGATTCAAGAACAAGATAATAATTTAAAAGGCTTTCTATTTAAGAATTCTAAATCTCATCATCATCTATGTCTTCAATGTTCTCTTCTTCAACACTAATGTCTTCGCCTGGTTCTTCAGTTTCTTTTGGAGGGATGTTTGTCATTATTGGGGAATCAGATTTGCTTAAATCGTCGGCTTTTCCGACAATTTCCATTTTTCCCATTCTTCCGGTCGTCAGTTGCAATTCCCCCTGCCATTCATTGACATAGCCATTTGAAATATGAACTTTATCGCCCGCTTTAACCACGTCAATATCCTCATTCCACAATGAAAGCTTTACATCGCCAGTTTCATCTTTCGCGATTGCAGTCGCAACTCTTCCTGGCTTTCCAAATTTCTGGAATTCCCGAGGCACGCCTACATCAATCACATCCACAATTACATCAACATTGCCCATTTTTGGCTTCAAGTCTTTTACTTGCATTTTATAGATAAATTATATGGAAGAATATATAAATTTATTGATAAAAAATAAAAAAAGATAAAGTTTAAATAAAATATCTGATGCCAACACTAGTATGTCGGATGAAGCACATAAAGGATCGCAACAGTCTGTGAATCCAGAAGCAATAAAATCTGTGCTGGAAAAAAAACTGGAAAGTATAGAATATGTGCAAGTTTACGGCCCAAATACTTTTGATGGAAAATATTTTTTTGAAATATATTTTGGCGGCAGGTTTATAGGCTCCGCAATTCCCCAACGGAGGTTCGCAGTATTTTCAACTTACAATCTTCCGGAACGTTTAATCAGTTTGATCAGGTATCAATTAGGGGATTATGAAATTGTTACTCAAGCTGAAAGTCTCACTCTGCCAGCAGATGCTGCATAAAATCAAAAATAAAAAGAAATAAATTCAACTAACAAATATCAGAATTTACTGAGATTCTGCTGCTTGTTCTTTTTTCTTCTTTGCCATTTGGGACACCTCAACTTTTTCAAACTTTTGCGCGCGGTTCGTTTGACTTTTTATTCATTTAAATGTGTTGCGAAAATGTTCGTAAAAAAATATTATTTATAATATTGAAAGAAAAAGATTTATGAGTGAATTACGAAACTCGTTTACAATATGGAAAATAAAAAAGATAATATTTAAAAAGACCATAAGTATCCATCACTTACTGCGCATGCTCGCAATAAAATCTTATTTGCAGAGAGCGTGCGTGGAATTTCAAGTTTAATCGGAATTCTACGCCTAACTAATAATTTAGTTTTTAACTCTAGAGGTTAACATGGCAACATTTGAGGATTTTCAGAAACTGGACATACGAGTGGGAAAAATAATTGAAATAGGGGGTTTTCCTGAAGCACGAAAGCCAGCGTATAAACTAAAAATCTATTTGGGTAATGAGATTGGAATAAAGAAATCATGCGCCCGGCTTGTTAAAAATTATACCAAAGAACACCTCAAGGACAAGCTTGTCTTGTGTGTTGTAAATTTTCCGCCGCGGCAAATCGGGCCAGCAACATCAGAAGTGCTGACATTAGGTGTTCCTGCAATTGACGGAGAATGTATTTTAATAGAACCTGAGCGCGATGTCCCTATCGGTGGAAGAGTATATTGATCCATGATAATAGATTTGGAGGAACTTAATGGAACAAAATTTTGAAAAACCCAAAGAGATAAAACAGATTAGCGACGTAATTTGGGAGATACCAACTTCATTCAAAAAAGGAATGAATGTTCCGGCCCGAATATATGCTACAAAAAAACTCTTTGATGAGATGGATGCGGGTGTATTCAATCAAGTTACAAATGTAGCCTGTCTTCCGGGAATCCAAAAATACAGTTTCTGCATGCCAGATGGGCATTGGGGTTTAATATGAAAAATACAAAAAAATTCTTATTATTTTTGGTTATATTATCAGGAATTATTCTTGTTTCTTGTACTAGTAAACCCGTATGCAATAAACCTTATATTTTAGTTGGTAATGAATGTTGCTTAGATAAAGATAGTAATAACATTTGTGATAAAGATGAAATAAAACAGAATACACAAAAAATCGAAACTTTACCTCCACCTAATAAATCAAATGAAATAATTATTGATAAAAAAGAATTTGCTCAAACTATTGCTTTAAGGTTTGCAAGGGTGTGGGAGAAAAAAGATTGGGCTTCTATGTATGATTTCTTTGTAGATGATCTCAAAAATTTAAAGTCAAAAGAAAGGTTTGTTAAAATAATCAATAAAGCTGAAACAGAAACAAATGTAGTTGTCAGATTGGATAAAGTAGAATTAGATAATGATACTACCGCATTTGCGTATTATACTATCACAAGTTCATTATTTGAATTTAAAGCCCCTTCTATGAGATTAGAATGGGATGGTAAAGATTGGAAGGTGAACGCATTTGCTACCTATTTCAATGCCTGTGACAAATATATAAAAAATTGTTGTGGAAATGGTTTGTGTGAAAAGGGAGAAAGAGCTTACTTAGACAATGGTGCTACATACAATGGCAATTGGTGTAATTTAGATTGTCTTGAATATGAAGGTTCAATATATAAGGATAATCATGAAATAACATTATATTTTCTTGGTGAAGTATATCCAATAAAAATTATTAAATTCTCTGAGCAAAATCCTGAAACATTAAAACTAAAGTATAATGATGTCGAATTCACGCTGAATGAAAGTGGGTATAGGGATTATGACAATGGATACAATTTAATCAATAATATTTATATAAAATATAGGTATGATGACCACTACAAAGGTAAATCGATAATTTTCACTATGTTCAATAATGATCAAATTTTTGCTGGTGATTAATATGGAATCTATGATTTTTAACAAAGATGACTGGTTCGTTGTTAAATTCTTTGCACAAGAAATAAAAAATGTATTAGAAATTAGTGGAGTAATTGATTTAAAAATAGGTGCAATTGAAAATAAATTAAATGGATGGATTGGATTACATTATCCAGACCATTACAAATTAATAGCTTGGAAAAGTAATAGTATTAATTTCAAAAATTTTTCTGATTTTATAAATAATGTAACAAATAATGATTTATTACCCAATAATCTTATTATACCTAAAGATAATAATCCAGAAATAAAACAAGATTATGGTAATGAGATAAATAGATATGGTGGTATTTATGACCCTTATTTAGCTTGTTTAAGTGGACAGATAAATAGAATTATCAAATACAAATTTGGAGACTTGAATGAAACACAGATGGCTTATGTTTTACATATGCTATTTAATTCCTTAGGAAAAGGATATGTTTATGACTTGTATGTTGGTGAAATGTTAGAAAATAACGCAAAAATCGGACTTGGAACGCTAAGAGTAGTGCCCCCTGGATTAAGATTAATAGTAAAAGATGATTAATATGATGCAACATGATTACAAAAAACTGAATAATCGCTTCGGTTTTTACATTTTCAATTACCTCAAACAATGGCTCAACTATCAAATTATGATTTTCGCTCCGCTAAAAATCATTTACATAGTTTCGCCCATAAGAAAACTCGGTGATTGAAAATGAAATTTAATAAAAACCTTGCAGCAATTCATGGTTATCTCTGCTCTGATGGTTATGTAATCAAAAATCCAGATACTCAAAAGCATAAATATTACCATATTGGTTTGAGAAACACAAATAATGTGCTTTTGTTAGATTTTCAAGAAAAATTTGAAGCAATCTTCAGTATAAAGCCAATAATCACAAATGAAGGACGCTGTAAAATACAAAATAAAGATATCTACAAAATATTAACTGAAGACTTTTCTTTTTACTCTTATGAATGGAAACTTCCAGAACTTAAAAAGGACAGTTTAAGCTACTGGCTAAGAGCATTCTTTGATTGTGAAGGGTGGGTTGAAAATCAGCCTGCAAAAAGCAGGTTAATTGGAGCTGATTGCTGCAATGAAAGTGGATTGTTAAGCGTCCAAGAAGCTTTAAGAAAATTTGGAATTGATTCTGAAATCAAAAAGAGGAAAGGAAGAATTATCTGGCGCTTGACAATTTGTGGCATAGAAGATTTAAAAAAATTCCATAAGTATATTGGTTTTTTACATCCTAATAAAAACCAAAAATTGAACGAAGCAATAAACTCTTATAAAGATTTCTCTTGGGGCATACCAAAAACTAAAGATGAATTATTTAAATTCATAATTAAAAAAGGAAAAATTAGGAATTCCAGAAACGAAGTGAGGTTTATGTCTATAAAGAAATTAAATTTACAGAATTTAAAGAAAGCTTTAAAAGACTATAGTATAAACTCAGAAGTATTCGGGCCGTGGAAGAATAACACAGGTTCTTTATATTATTGTTTAATAATTAAAAACTTTGGAGGTACTAAATGGAACGGAATTTTGAGAGACCAAAAGACATCAAGCAAATTAGTGATGTAATTTGGGAGATACCAACATCCTATAAAAAAGGAATGTTAGTTCCTGCAAGAATTTATGCAACTAAGAAGCTTTTTGAAGGAATGGATAATGGTGTCTTTAATCAGGTAACGAATGTGGCTTGCCTGCCAGGAATCCAGAAATACAGTTTCTGTATGCCCGATGGTCATTTTGCAATGTAGTTAATTCTACTGCGAGACAAGTGGGGCTACGGTTTTCCAATCGGCGGTGTTGCTGCATTCGATTCAGATACTGGAATAATTTCCCCAGGCGGAATTGGCTTTGACATAAACTGCGGCATGAGGCTAGTCACAACTAATTTAACTTTCAAAGAAGTTCAGCCAAAATTAAAAGAATTGGTTGACATAATGTTCAAGACTGTCCCCTCCGGTGTCGGCTCGAGGGGATTTGTCAGCGCAACAAAGCCGCAATTCACGGAAATAATGTCCAACGGCTCAAAGTGGTGCGTTGAAAACAATCTTGGATGGAAAGAAGATTTGGAAAGGACGGAAGGCTATGGAAAAATCGACTGGGCTGACCCGGAAAAAGTAAGTTCAAAAGCATTAGAGAGGGGAATTAAACAACTGGGAACTTTGGGTTCCGGAAATCATTATCTGGAAATACAGGTTGCAAGAGCAGAAAATGTTTTTGACGAGAAAATCGCTAAAAAGTTCGGTATTCACACTCCTGAGCAGGTTGTTGTCATGGTTCACTGCGGCTCGAGGGGATTTGGCCACCAGATTGGAACGGATTATTTAAGGATATTTGAAGAGGCAATGAAAAAATACAAAATAGAAGTTTTTGACCGGGAATTGGCATGCGCCCCTTTTCAGAGCAATGAAGGGCAGGATTACTACAAGGCAATGGCCTGCGCGGCTAACATGGCATTCGCAAATCGCCAGGTTATTTTGCACAGAATAAGGGAAGGATTTTCAAAAGTTTTCCAAACTGATGCTGAAAAATTAGAAATGCACATGGTTTATGATGTTGCGCACAATATTGCAAAATTAGAAGAGCATATTGTTGATGGAAAAAGAAAAAAATTAATTGTCCACAGGAAAGGATCAACAAGAGCATTTCCGCCAAATCATCCGGAATTGGCGCCGATTTTCAAGAGTACAGGCCAGCCAGTGATAATAGGCGGATCAATGGAAACAGGATCATTTTTATTGGTTGGAACAGAAAAAGCTATGGAAGAAACATTTGGGTCCACAGCTCACGGCTCCGGAAGAACAATGTCACGAGCAGCCGCAAAGCACCTAGTCCGCGGCGAGCAATTGCAGAAAGACATGGAAAAAAATGGAATTTATGTGAAAGCCACTTCAATGCCGGGCTTGGCTGAAGAAGCCGGATTTGCATATAAAGATATTAATGCCGTCATTGATGCAGTTTCAAAAGCGGGAATTTCAAAGCCTGTTGTCGGTCTGAAGCCAATAGGAAATATAAAGGGTTAGACAAAAAATTTATTTTTTTGAAATTCTTTTGCACATTAGAAATTCCTGGAACAATAATATACCAATAACAAGTTTACTGAATGATAATAGAAAAGTATTTATTCAATATCATAAATTTAGTAATATGCCATACGCCGTAGCGCACGTCATTCTGACAATAGTTATTGCTGATATTTATAGGGATTATTTTGCAAAGAAGAAATTTCCAATGATTTATGTGTTAATGGCGGGAATAGCCGGATTGGTGCCGGATTTGGACATTCCGTTCAGCCAATTGATGAATTTCTTATTTGGAACGAACTACAATTTCCACAGAATCTACACTCATTCTCTTCTTTACACAATTATATTCTTTGCCCTTGCGCTTTTATTTATTTTCATAAAAAAAGAATATTATAAAATATTTAAATCTAAAATCCCTAAGAGAGCGATAATCATGTTTCTTTTTTCAATATCGTTTGGGTGGTTTATTCACATTGCCCTAGACTGCACGTTTGCCGCAGATGGATACTTAAATTTCATTCCTTCAATTCCACTTACATTCTGCCCTCATCCATTCAGCAATGACTTCCTGTTGGGATTTGATGCAATCATATTGGTTTTATGGCTGATTCACGAGCAATGGAAGCACGATATCAAGGATTATATTTAATTTTTAAGTCGAGCTTCTTTTTAATATTTCAATTAAAATTACAGGATAATTTTTTGTGAATTTTAGTATTGCTAATATTAATTTCTTTAAATAAAATATAAAAAGAAGAAATAAATTTATTGTTTATTTTTTGCAAAATCTAATGGGCATACTCTGTCCCGTACCCATTATGGCCGTGCTTATTGTGCGTAAAATATTCTTTTATTCCCTGGTAGGCATAATAAATCCCAAAAAGTCCGAATATTGCGGAAAACACATAATGCAATGCTCCTTCTTCCGGCAATAAAACATATCCTAAACTTCCCAACAAGGGAACAAAATGACCTCCTCTGCGGAATAAATTCCGCAGTATCCATTCAAGCTAAACCATGGTGCTTAGCTTGGTTCAAAATGTACAAAGCTGTGTCGCTAAGCTGATT
>Ga0209542_10000759_pt1 | contig 77760 bp, 90 predicted proteins | sample RifCSPhighO2_01_FD_184028 | JGI IMG/M metagenome (GOLD analysis project Ga0209542, IMG submission 184028) | Soil microbial communities from Rifle, Colorado - Rifle CSP2_plank highO2_0.1 (SPAdes) (version 2) | ecosystem: Environmental > Terrestrial > Deep subsurface > Rock core/Sediment ...
GGCTCCCCAGCCAAACGTCTACCGCTATACTAGAAAACCCACTGCGGTTGTCAACTGTACCATTCAACCGTATAGTTTCTTCACATGGCTCTCTCGATAGGTATCGTCGGGACACAACCCGACCTACGGCAAGCTCGATACCATTCCACTTCGTCATAAAACTGCCTTCGCCGCTCAAAAGGGGACTGGACTACTGGTTTAGGCCGCTTAGCGCCTATAAGCGCCAGTAGAGGACGAAATGGTGCCACTCCTGCTATGCTATGTGCATGGCTGATGACGAAGTCCGAGCTGCTGCGATTGAGTTTGCAAAGCGCAATAAGATGCGTATAGCTCGCGAGCTTACTGACTTAAAAACGTTCACACTCAGTGAACACCCTATATCTGTTTTTATGGCTGGTTCTCCCGGCGCGGGGAAAACAGAGTACTCAAAGAGCCTAATATCACTTCTTGAGGAAGAGGGCGGGCGGCGTGTTATCCGCATTGATGGAGATGAAGTGCGTTCTCTTATTCCTGGGTATACCGGAAAGAACTCTCATTTATTTCAGGGAGCTATATCGCTGATTGTGGAGAAGGTACACGACTTAGCGCTGCATCAAAACCAAAACTTTGTGCTTGATGGCACTTCTTCGCGATATGAAAAGGCAGTCGATAATATCAACCGCTCCCTAAAGAAAAATAGACCCGCGTTCGTGTTTTATGTATATCAGCGACCAGAATTGGCGTGGAAATTCACTCAAGCGCGGGAAACAGTTGATGGAAGGAGTGTCCCAAAACCGGCCTTCATTGAACAGTTTTTGGGTGCACGCGCCACCGTTGAGCGCCTTTCAGAGGAATTTAATGATCGTTTAAGTATATTTCTTGTGAAGAAAGATTTCGAGAAAAATGCTGTCGAACAAGTGGTGCGAATTATCCGTAGTGCACCCGTTGACGAATATATACCCGAACGGTATACTCAAGAGGACTTAAAAAAATTGCTATGAAAAATCTGATTAAATTGCTTTGGAAAAAGGAGACAAAGCCGACCGAAGATCGCTTTTCGGACTTCTTTCTCCATGCGCCTACAGATATTAAAGAAGAAATAATGACTGAAGCGGCACACAAAGCGAATAAGCAGCAAATGGAGACGTTCAACCAAGCTCGACGCCAAGTCAAGACTTCGTAACTGGGTACCCTGAAGAAGTGCCCATCGCGGCTGCAAATACACCCGCCGCACAAAGAAAAACACCCGTCATTTATGACGGGTGTTTTAGTGTAGCCGGTTGTTGGCTAACTAATTTAAGCGATACGAACTGATGCCATTGCTGCGGCGCTCGTGGCGGATGTCGCGGACATTCAGACCGGTGATCCGCGCGATCTACGTGTCGGGCATCCTGCCGAGGAAGGCCTCGACGATCACATCGTCGAGGCCACGTTGCCCTCCAAGACATTTCCGTTAACCCCACCTTTGCCCAGTGCGGACAAAGGTGTAGGAAGTGCCATCCTGACAGTCGAGCCTGTCGTATTGAGCGAATCGCACAATTTCACAGGATCCGAGCTGCTTGAAGCCGGGTGTGGAATCTTTTTCCGGTCCTTGGAGAAAAAAGAACCACAAGCCGAAAACAATCACCACCAATACCGTAAGAACCTTCTCTCGTGACATTGTTGTAGTCCTCCTTGCTATTACTATATTATATTATACACCTTAAAAAATACTTGTCAATATAACAAGAACTATGCAAATCAAAGGTTTTTTGAGAAGATAGGAAAATGCTCAGTATTGGTATTGTCGGGTTACCCAATGTGGGGAAGTCGACCCTTTTCCAGGCACTCACCAAAAAAAGCGTGCTTATTGCTAACTACCCGTTTGCCACCATTGACCCATCCGTGGGGGTGGTCGCCGTGCCCGACCCTCGGCGCGAAAAACTTGCCGCATTTTTGCACTCTAAAAAAGATATTCCTGCGGCGGTGGAGTTTGTCGACATCGCTGGGCTTGTTAGGGGTGCAAGCGAGGGCGAAGGGCTTGGCAACCAGTTTTTGCAACACATCCGCGAGGTTGATGCCATAGCCCACGTAGTGAGGATTTTTGATAACCCCAACATCGGACATGTGGAAGCAGAGGTTGAACCCGTACGCGACATCGAGCTTATAAACACCGAGCTCCAGCTTGCCGACCTAGAGACAAAAGATAAAAGTCAGCTACTCGCACAAAAGCCGGTGCTTTATGTACTCAACAAAGAGTCTGGCGGCCATAATATCGACGAGATTAACGACGGCCGGTGGGGTAGGTTGATGGAGTATTTAAAAGACAAGTCATGGGTTGTGGTAGACGCCGGGGTCGAAAACGAGTTGCGCGAACTGCACCCTGAAGATAAGGTGCAGTTTAGGCAAGAGTGGGGAGTGTTTTCCGCCCAAGGCGGACACTCCTCGGGAGGAGACGACGGTGTAAACGCGTTAATTCGCAAGAGCTATGAACTTTTGGGACTTATCAGCTTTTTTACCACCGGCGAGGACGAGACCCGTGCGTGGACAGTGCCACAAGGCGCAACTGCACCGCGCGCCGGCGCCGCCATACACACCGATTTTGAAACAAAATTTATACGCGCCGAGGTCGTCAACTGGGAAAAACTTTTAGAAGCCGGCTCGCGCGCGGCGGCGCGTGAAAGAGGATGGATCCGCACCGAAGGGAAGGAATATGTAGTAAAGGATGGAGATGTCATAGAGTTTCTTCATGGATAGTAAGGACCCGCCGGTGGTGACACCGGCGGGTCTCATATACCTTGATTACCGCAACCATAGCGGCGTGGCTAGGCGCACCATGTGCGCGAAGCCCAAAAATGGAACAAAGAAGGGCATCATCATGATGCAATTTGCATCAAGAATCACCCGCCAGTAGCGGAGCACGTCGTCTCCGTAAACCGGAGACGGAAACGGGGTGAAAAATCCATGTCCGTCGACCTCGACAGACTCCTGTGGACACGGCTTTGCGTTTTTCATAGCAGAACTCCTGCGTTACTTCCTTTACAATAGTCCTACTATTCCTGCTGTTGTCAACAAGGTACAGTGGTATACTATAAGCATATCCGATAATTTTTTATCTATGCAACCCAAAACAACGCCGAAAGACTTCTTTTTGTGGGCCGGGGCTATGGTTACGCTGTATGCGAGCGTCTTTTCTCTCATAACTCTCCTGTTTAACTACATAGACTACACTTTCCCCAACGTGCTCAACTACTATGCGAGCAACCCGTACCAGAGCGGGATGAGCTACCAGATAGCATCGCTCATCATCCTCTTTCCGACCTTCCTTATTATTATGCGGATTATTCGCAAGGGTATACAGGCAGATGCCACGCGCGCCGAGGTATGGGTGCGGCGCTGGGCGTTGTACCTCACGCTGTTTGTCGCCGGCGCAACAATAGTTATAGACCTCATCGTACTACTCAACACGTTTCTCAGCGGGGGAGACCTGACAACCGCATTCATTCTGCGCGTGTTGGTGGTGCTCTTGGTTGCCGGCGCCGGGTTCCTGCATTTTTTGGCCGACCTGCGCGGATACTGGAATCGGTTTCCAGAGAGAGCTCAGATGGTTGGATGGGGTGTAGGGGCGCTTATACTCGCCAGTATTGTCAGCGGATTCTTTATCATCGGTACACCGTGGCAAGCGAGGGAGTATCGGCTTGATGAGCAGAGGATAAATGACCTGCAGATGCTTCAGAGCGAGATAACCGGCTATTTCCAGCAAAAACGCGTAGTTCCCACATCTCTCTCGCAATTAAGTGACCCACTTTTGTACTTTACTGTGCCCACAGACCCAAAGACGGGAGAGCCGTATGAGTACACCAAAACCTCAAACTTGGGGTTTGAGCTGTGTGCCACCTTCAACAGCACCAGCCGCGATAGCGCGACTATGGCCCGCACCGCGCCTATTATGATGGGAGGCAAGGGAGTTGCAGACAGCTGGCAGCACGAAGCCGGCCGTGTGTGCTTCCAGCGCTCTATAGACCCGGACTTCTTCCCGCAACAACCAGTAAAGTACTAATGAATGGCTGTCTACGATCACAAAAAAATAGAACAAAAGTGGCAGAAAAAGTGGGAGGAAACAGGAATTTACACTGCTACTGAAAAAGCGCTGGGGGAGAAGAACTATCTCTTAATTGAGTTTCCTTATCCTTCGGGAGACGGACTCCATGTTGGGCATGTGCGCTCGTGGACCGCGCTCGACATCGTGGCGCGTAAACACCGAGCAGAGGGTCTCAATGTGTTGTACCCCATTGGATGGGATGCCTTTGGCTTGCCGGCGGAAAACTACGCGCTTAAAACCGGTATTCATCCGACCGTTTCAACCAGGCAAAATGTCGACAACTTTCGCCGGCAAATAAAGTCGCTGGGACTCTCGTTCGACTGGAGCAGGGAGATAAACACCACTGACCCCGCCTACTACCGGTGGACGCAGTGGCTTTTTTTGCAGTTTTACAAAAAGGGGCTGGCATACAAAACAAAAACCCTCATCAACTGGTGTCCTAAGGACAAAATCGGTTTAGCAAACGAAGAGGTGATAGACGACTGCTGCGAGAGGTGCGGCACCCCTGTTATAAAGCGTGAGAAAGAGCAATGGATGCTTGCGATAACCAAGTACGCCAAGCGCCTCTATGACGACCTCGACACCGTTGACTACATAGAGCGCGCCAAAGTACAGCAAAAAAACTGGATTGGCCCCAGCGAAGGCGTTGAGATAGACTTTGCCGTCGCCGGAAGCAAAGAGAACATTACCGTATTTACCACGCGGCCAGACACGCTATTTGGTGTGACCTACATGGTGCTGGCGCCCGAGCACTGGTTGGCAAAAGCATTTGCAGAAAAGTCTTCCAACAAAGACGAAGTACTTTCATATATGAAAGTGGCACAGGAAAAATCCGAGATAGACAGAACCGCAGAGGGGAAAGATAAAACCGGCGTAGAACTACGGGGAGTCAAAGCAATTAACCCCGCCAATAAAGAAGAGATACCTATATATTTGGCGGACTATGTGCTTGCAAGCTATGGCACGGGAGCCATTATGGCCGTACCCGCGCACGACCTGCGCGACTTTGCCTTTGCAAAAAAATTCGGTTTGCCAATACACATCGTCATCGAACCGGCCGCCGGGCAAGGTATTGACGATACAAAACCTTACGCCGGTGAAGGAACACTTGTAAACTCTGGCGAGTTTACGCGCATGGAGAGTAGGGAAGCCAAGAAAAAGATTGCCGAGGCGGTCGGGGGTAGGTGGGTAACCACTTACAAACTGCGCGACTGGGTCTTTAGCCGCCAGCGGTACTGGGGCGAGCCGATCCCTATGGTTAAGTGTGCAAAATGTGCCATTCGAGACCCATCAGGACAAGGATGGCAGCCGGTGCCGGAAAGCGAATTACCGCTGCTGTTGCCGCAGGTAGAAAAATACCAACCTACCGATACTGGCGAGTCACCACTTGCAAATATAACCGACTGGGTCAACACCACCTGTCCCACCTGTGAAGGCCCCGCCAAGCGCGAGACAGACGTCATGCCCAACTGGGCCGGATCGAGCTGGTATTACTTGCGTTATTGCGATCCGCATAATGATGATAAATTTGCCTCGCGAGAAAAACTTGATTACTGGTTTGGACCCGCTGCACACTCCCGTAGCTTTAGCGAAGGAGGGGTAGACTGGTACAACGGCGGGATGGAACACACGGTATTGCACCTTTTGTACTCGCGCTTTTGGCACAAATTTCTTTATGACGAAGGGTTAGTCCCAACCCCGGAGCCGTATGCAAAACGCACGAGCCACGGGCTTATTTTGGCAGAAGGCGGAGAGAAGATGAGTAAGAGCAAGGGTAACACCGTCTCGCCGGATGATATTGTAGAGCGCTATGGTGCGGATTCCTTGCGGCTATATGAAATGTTTATCGGGCCGTTTGACCAGCCAGTCGCATGGAACACCTCTGCCATCGCCGGCTCACGGCGGTTTTTAGAGCGTGTGTGGAAGCTTGCGGCAGGCGATGGGCAGTTAGACGCAAAAACCGAGACTCTACTCCACCAAACAATAAAAAAGGTCGGAGATGATATCGAACATCTAAAGATGAACACCGCCGTTTCGACACTCATGATACTTCTTAATGAGTTTGAAAAATTGGAGGTAGTCCCGCATGCGGCATATTGCATCTTTTTACAACTCCTGGCACCCTTTGCACCGCACATCGCCTCCGAGCTGTGGGAGCGTGCTGGCGAGAGTAAAGTACTACAGCAAACTGCATGGCCCGCGTATGATGCATCAAAAATAGTCGGCGACGTGGTTGGGGTGGCGGTACAGGTTAACGGCAAGGCCCGTGGTTCGATAGAACTCACCATAAATGCAACAAAGGATGAGGCGTTGGGGATGGCGCGCGCAAACGAGTCGGTAGCAAAGTGGCTAGCAAAAGGGCAAGAAGTGAGAGCTTTTTATATCCCCGGAAAAATTATTAATTTTGTGATAAAGGAGTAAAAACCATAGACACTTTGCTTGTCGTTTGACCAATAGAAAAGGGTGTGATATATTAGACCACACAACAATTATGCCACAATCGGCGGACAAAACAGGATTTAAGCCAAAAGTAATAGTAAAACGCCTCCTTACGAGTCTGCCGGAGCGCTCTCGCGTTGTGCTTGAGTCGCGCTTTGGTTTGGGAGCTAGCCCCGAGCGCATCACTCTCGAAGCAATAGGCAAGCGCTATGGAATTACACGTGAACGTGTCCGCCAGATAGAAAATCACGCGCTCGGACTCCTTAAGCGCTCACCCTCTTTCGCAGAGGCGAGCGCCGCTTTCAACGAGCTAGAACGGATCATAGACGGGCTTGGCGGTATAGTGTGCGAAAGTGATTTGCTCAACTTTATTACTCCGGACCCGTCGATGCAAAACCACATCTACTTTTTGCTGGTGCTGGGCGACCCGTTTAAGTATCGCAAGGAGGACGACGAGGCAGAGCGTTGCTGGTATGTAGACCTGGAGCTTGCAAACAAAGTGGCGGATGCTCTCAAGCGACTTTACGCGGGGCTTTCCGACGAGGATCTTATACCAGAAGGTGAGATGATAAGCCGTTTTCTCAAAGAATTGCAAGACATCAACGACAAACACCGCAACACCGAAGTTTTAAAGCGCTGGCTCTCTATTTCCAAAAAAATCGGCAAAAACCCTCTTGGCGAGTGGGGACAGGCACACTCGCCCAATGTCAAAACAAAGGGAATACGAGACTACGCATACCTGGCTGTCAAAAAGCACGGAAGTCCTCTGCACTTCCGCGAGGTGTCTAGTCTTATAGAAAAAATGTTTAACCGCGCGGCGCATGTTGCCACTACCCACAACGAACTTATAAAAGACGGCCGATTTGTGCTTGTCGGCCGCGGTATGTATGCACTTAAAGAATGGGGATACACCTCGGGCGTGGTGCGCGATGTTATCCGCGAGGTCCTGCGCAAGGAAGGACCGCTTACACGCGAGCAGATAATAGAAAAGGTGCTCAAAGAGAGGCATGTAAAACCAGGTACCGTTGCCGTAAACCTCCAAAACCAAAAATATTTCAAACGCGGCAAAGACGGTCGATATTCTCTATTTAAATAGTTTGTACATAAATAGCGACCGGTTCAGTACAGACTTACGACGTAGCGGATTACCTCCCACAGTACAAAAAGTACTACCATCCACACCAAGCCGGTTATCATCCGCACGCTCGCGTGTTGCTCGTGCTCATCGTCCTCATGCGCCAAAATGTAGCCGGCAAAGCCCCAAGCAAAAATAATAAAACCAACCGCCCCGGCAACGGATAGCAGTATTTGTATATCCGCAAGCGGGTCGCTTACCACCATGGTTAAAAACGCATCCATATATTCCTGTATTATACTATAGGCATGATAGGGTACGCGAAGGCAGAGGAGTGGGCATCCTGGCTCAACAAGAGGGGGCAGGCGTTGTTTACTTACTATACACCGGCGTTTTTATTATTTTTTTTACTGGTGTGGTTTGCAGACCCGGGAGTCATACGCTCTGTTTCGGTGGCACTATTAGCTTCCTCGCCATTATGGCTACCGTTTTTTTTAGGCAGATATTTGTGGATTACTTGGATACGCTACATTCGGTTTTTATTTTGGTTGGAACAGGAGCATATATTGCTCGAGATACAGCTGCCTGCAGAGGTCGAAAAGTCGCCGCTTGCCATGGAACTTTTTTTTACTTCGCTGTTTAACACCGGCGGCGAACCAACAGCGTATCATCGCCTGTGGCTCGGGGGGCATAGGCCGACATGGTCGCTCGAGATAGCGAGCGTGGAGGGGCGGGTGCGCTTCTATTTATATTTGCGCAAGGGCTTTAAAAACATTGTGGAGGCGCGTCTGTACGGCCAGTATCCGGAAGCAAAAGTTGTCGAGGTTCCAGACTACACAAGAGCGATACCGTTTAACACAGACGAGTACAGCTTGTGGGGGTGCGAATATAAAAAAGCTCCCGGCAAACCGCATGCGCTCCCTATAAAAACCTACGTGGATTACGGGCTCGACAAAAGCCCCGATACGCCGGAGATACAGGTGGACCCCATCACCCACATTCTTGAGCTGTTGGGGAGCTCCGGTCCGGGCGAGTATCACTTTATACAGATAGTGATGAAGGCGCACAAAAAAGACGAGTGGCACGGCTTTTATAAAAAAACAGACAAGTATATTGACGAAGCGCGGGCGTATATCAAAAAAATTATGGCGGGAGCCGCAGAGCGCGCGCAGGCGGTGTTGAAAGAGTCGGAGGTTGTAGAAGGCAAGATGAACGCGCTGTTGACCGACGAAGAAAAGCATAAGGTCGAGGCGATGGAGCGCGCGCTCAACAAGCTGGTGTTTGAGTGCGGCATACGAGCGCTCTATTTTGCCAAAAAAGATAAGTTTGACGGTGTTAAAATACCAAACACTATCGGTCTTTTTGCCCCACTGCGTGGGCCGGAGTACAACATGCTTAATCCAACGCGAGGCCATACGAGTCTTGATTTTCCGTGGCAAGACTTCCGCAACATACGAAGAAATGCCATCTCCCGCAAGTTATGGTTCCGCTACCATCATCGGGCGTATTTTTACGAACCGTTTGACCAAACGCCGGTGTTCTTAAACGTCGAGGAGCTGGCAACCATCTGGCACTTCCCGAGCTCCTCGGTTAAAACGCCGTCTATAGACCGAGTCCCGAGCAAGCGAGCAGAAGCTCCGCTAAACTTACCGACCTTGCCGGAATAACTTTTTATCTTCCAACATATGATTCGCGACTGGCTTATACGACGACTATACGGGATTTCACTCACCATAGAACAATGCGCGATGTGGTGGCACCGGGACAAACCACACCGCTCTATACTGCAGAAGCTGGTGCTCGGCGGTTTTGTATTGATGGCTTTGTACGCTATTTTTTTTGCGGCGCCGCTTTCTTTCCCCACCCAAACACTGCTTAGGGTAGAGCAGGGCAGGGGTGTGGGGGAAGTGGCTCGCGACCTTAAAGAGCGGAACATAATACACTCGGTATTGCTTTTTGAACTTACCGAGAAGCTTTTCGGGGGCAGAGTCGTAGCCGGAGAATATGCGTTTGAACGGCCAGAGAGCGTTGTCGCAGTGGCACGCCGGCTAGCTGGGGGCGACTACCAATTAGAGCCGGTTAAGACCGTCATACCAGAAGGAGCCAGTGCTCGGGAAATTGCTTCAATACTTAGTATCCAGCTCGTTGACTTTGATGTCACGGCATTTTACGCGGAGGCGCGCCAAAAAGAAGGTCGCCTTTTCCCAGATACCTACTTTTTTCTTCCCGGGTCGGAACCGTCGCTCATAGTGAGCGCGCTTGAAAACAATTTTAACGAACATGTTCGAGCGGTACCGGTTGCAACTGCAATTGCCGCCTACGGAAGGCCCTTGGACGAGGTGCTTACAATGGCCTCTATTCTTGAAAAGGAGGCGCCAAACACCGACAGCCGGCGCATAATTGCCGGTATTTTATGGAAGCGCATAGCCATAGGTATGCCTTTGCAAGTTGATGCAGTGTTTCCCTATATTTTTGCAGGCGGGCCGTACAACCTTGGAAAAGGAGACCTCAAAGTAGACTCGCCATACAACACCTACACCAACAAAGGACTGCCACCCGGGCCTATAGGGAGCCCAAGTATTGACGCCATTTTGGCCGCGGTGACCCCGGTTGAGACGAGCTATCTTTATTTCCTTTCCGACAAGAAAGGAGATTTCCACTTTGCTTCCACTTTTGAGCAACATGTAAAAAATCGACAGAAGTATATAGGAGGATGATATTGGAAAAAAATAAAAAAGTGTATGTTGGGCTTTCCGGCGGGGTAGACTCGGCCGTGTCGGCGTCCTTGCTTAAAGACGAAGGATACGATGTAGTGGGCGCTTTTATTACCATACAAATCCCCGGCTACCCATGCCCGGCCGCGGTAGACCGCCGCGACGCCATGCGCGTGGCAGCGCATCTGCACATACCGTTTATAGAGGTTGACCTTTCAAAAGTGTATGAGACGCAGGTCCTTGCGGAGACACTGCGAGCGTTTGCACGCGGAGAGACACCTAACCCCGACACTTTGTGCAACGAAAAAATAAAATTCGGCGCTTTTTTTGATTTTTGCCGCGCGCAAGGCGCCGACTATGTGGCCACCGGGCATTATGCCCGGCTACAAAAATCTCTTCGAGAAGGAGAGATGAACGGGAGCCCTACTCCTTCTCGAAGAGATTTTGTGTCGCCGGCAGAGTTGTGGACAGGGGTAGACCCAAAAAAAGACCAGTCTTATTTTCTGTGGCAGGTGCCACAGACAGCGTTTGCACACACACTGTTTCCTGTGGGCGGCAAGACAAAAAAAGAGGTGCGCGCGCTGGCGCTCCGCTTTGGCCTGCCCAATGCAGAGCGTCCAGACAGTCAAGGGCTTTGTTTCCTAGGCCCTATCAGTATGGGCGACCTTCTAACACAGGCGCTTAACCCAGAGCCGGGCGATGTCATTGATAAAAGTGGTAATATGATAGGCCGTCACCGAGGAGCGGTTCTCTATACCCTTGGCAAGCGGCACGGGTTTAAACTTTTTTCTACACAGCCAGAGATGCCACCGCATTTTGTGGTAGCGAAAGATGCCATACGCAACACCGTCACCGTTTCGGCATCGCGCTTTCCACAAGATGCCGACAAAACAGTAGTGCTCCTTACCAATACAAATTGGATAGGAGATGTGCCGGCAGGTGTTGCGCTAGCGCGTTTCCGTTATCGACAAAAACTCATAGAAGCGGAGCTTTCTTTTGAGAGCGGCCGTGAGATAGCAACCATTAACCAACCTCATTATATGGCTGTGGGGCAGTCGCTGGTGCTGTACCGCGGCGATAGGTGCCTGGGTGGCGGGGTTATTGAAAGTGCTACACTAAAATAAGTATGGACATAGTTATTGCAAAGTCGGACGGAACCACTCAACTCTTTGACCGCAATAAGCTGCTTTTCTCGCTTATGCGCTCAGGCGCCTCCAACGATATGGCGGAAGAGATAACGCAAGATATAGAAAGGAATGTTTCGAGTGGCGTAACGACTAAGGAGATATACTCTCGGGCGTTTGCACATCTTAAGCGGCACAAGCATGGTACCGCGGCCCGCTACAGTCTTAAGCTGGCGATATTAAACTTTGGGCCATCCGGCTTTCCCTTTGAGTCATACATCGCGGAGCTGTTTCGCGCCGAAGGATACAAAACCAAAGTCGATCAAATAGTGCGCGGCGCTTGTGTAGAGCACGAGGTAGATGTGGTAGTATATAAAAAGACGGAGACAATTTATGCCGAAGCAAAGTTTCATAACACGGCCGGCTTTAAAACCGATCTCAAAACCGCTCTGTATGTAGAAGCGCGCATAGAGGACATCGCCGCGTATCACAGAAGCACTATAGCGCGCGGACTTTTGGTGACAAACACCAAATTTACAACCTATGCGACTGAGTATTCGCGGTGCAAGGGGCTTGAGCTTTTGGGCTGGGAGTATCCCCATGGGGCTACACTCCAAGACCGTATAGACAAAGCTGGGCTCTACCCGGTTACCGCACTGACCACCCTCAACAATAGTGAAAAAACGGCTCTACTTAAGGACCGAGTGGTGCTCTGCCGCGCACTTTCAGAAGATACCAGAGCCATGTCGCGAGCGGGCATATCTGGCAAAAAAGCAGACCGCGTGATGGAGGAGGTTGGTGCATTGTGTACGCCCAGGGTTGGTATATGATACAAACATAGTGCGATTTATCAGTTTCTTTACGCAAAGATAATCAGTATGCAAGAAAATAACCCAATGAAGGCAGAAACTGGTGCGGGTCAGAAGCCGGGCGGTTTGTCGTGGTCACAGTCCGCTGGAAGCCAAAATACAAACAGTAATAATAGTAGCGTACAAAAGCCAATACAGATGCCGGGGTCTCTACCAAAAACAACTCCTCAAAAGCCGCCGGCATCCGGCGAGCAGAAATCCGGTAGCAAGACACTCATGTGGATGTTTGCCGGAGGGATTATCATCGGGGTCATTGTCGGATGGATGTGGTTTGGAACACAACAAAGCGCCGTGCCGACAGACTCCGCAACGGCGGGAGACGTTTCCTCTTCAGACAGCACTCTTTTGGGCGGAGCTTCCAATAATGTTGACAGAGATACTGCCACGTCGGCAGGCGCGGTTATCTCAAGCGAGTGGCTTGCCGTGCCATCGCCACAGACAGCCGGTTTGCAGGTTGCCATCTCGCATGTTTCTGTCACGAGGCCCACGTGGGTAGTGGTGTACGAGTCGCGCGGCGTGCAACCGGGCAACGCCTTGGGTGCCTCTCTCTTTTTTGACTCTACGCAAAACAGCGGAGTAGTTGACCTCTTGCGCGGGACACTCCCCGGGCAAATGTACTTCGTGGGGGAAAGTATAGACGATGGCGACCGTATATTCTCTCTCCAAAACGACAAACCGGTGCGCGACCAGAGCGGCAACCCGCTATGGGTGACATTTAAGACGCAATAACTAGCATAAAATGTTACACTAAACGGGTCTCCTCATGGGGCCCGTTTAGTTATTTATGAGCATCTACTATAAGCCGGAGCGTAAACCTGACTGGAACTACGGAGGTCCCAAGTGGCGCCTTTCACGCTCCAAAATTGCGTTGTTTTTGGAATGTCCGCGCTGTTTTTACATAGACAACAAGCTAGGGCACGCGCGCCCGCCTGGGTACCCATTCAACCTCAATACCGCAGTAGACACACTCCTTAAAAAAGAGTTTGATGTACACCGCGCAGGTGGCTCGACGCACCCTCTGATGCAGGCGTATGGTGTGGATGCAATACCATACAACCATGCAGAAATAAATATTTGGCGGGAAAACTTTAAAGGCATCGAGTGCAAGCATGCGGCGACCGGCTTTACCGTGTCTGGTGCGGTGGATGACGTATGGATAAACCCCAAAGGGGAGCTTATTGTTGTTGACTACAAGGCGACCAGCAAGGACGAAAAGATAGAGTCGCTCGACAAAGACTGGCACGACGGCTACAAACGCCAGATGGAAATATACCAATGGCTCTTGCGGCAAAAAGGTTTTACTGTTTCCGATACGGGATACTTTGTGTACGCGAACGCTTCCAAAGACAGAGATGCTTTTGACGGTAAGTTGGAGTTTGATGTGACGCTTATCCCGTACACTGGCTCGACCTCCTGGGTTGAAGGCACTCTAGCCGACATCCACACCTGTTTAGAGGGCTCGGAACTACCTCAAACAGGTGCCGACTGCGACTACTGCACCTACCGAGATGTTGTCGGCAATACATTGTCTGTTCACTCTACAAACAAAGAAAAAGGCGAAAAACAGGTGCGTAAACACGTGACTAAAAAAGATGGCACAAAAACCGCACAACTTTTCTAAAAAAGTGTACGCCGTAGTCAAGGAAATCCCGCGCGGCAAGACGCTTTCTTACAAACAAGTGGCTTCACGCGCCGGGAACCCAAAAGCGGCGCGCGCTGTCGGCACATTGTTAGCAAGAAATTATGACCCAAAAATACCCTGCCACCGGGTTATACGCTCCGATGGCAGTGTGGGAGATTACAACCGCGGCGGTCCCGGACGCAAAGTGGAATTGTTGTTAAAAGAAAGAAAATGGCATTAGAGCGTATGGATGTTAATATTCACCCATCGTGGAATAAACATCTGGCTGGGGAGTTCGAAAAACCCTACTTTGCAAAGCTCGTGGCGTTTGTAAAACAGGAATACAAAGACGAGGTTGTATATCCGCCTCCTAAATATATTTTTCGCGCATTCGATCTTTGTCCGTTTGAAAAGGTGCGGGTGGTTATTTTAGGACAAGACCCGTACCACGGCAAGAGACAGGCCAACGGCCTCTGCTTTGCCGTGTGGGATGGAATTCCACTACCTCCTTCACTCCAAAATATATTTAAAGAGATAGGGAATGAGTATGGAGGGCAGCTTAAAAACCGCGGCGGCGACCTTTCCCGCTTTGCCACACAGGGCGTACTGCTACTCAACGCGACACTCACGGTGATGGCCGGTTTGGCTGGCTCGCACCAACATAAGGGCTGGGAGGAATTTACCGACGCGGCTATCGCTTCGCTCTCGCTTGAGCGCGAGCATTTGGTGTTTATGCTCTGGGGCAACTACGCAAAGCAGAAGGGAGCACACATTGACCGCAGTAAACATTTGATTTTGGAATCTCCTCACCCATCGCCATTCTCCGCCCACAACGGCTTTCTTGGCAATGGTCACTTTAAAAAAGCAAACGAATACTTAACGGAGCACCGCAAAAAGCCCATTGATTGGCTGTAACAGAAATTATAGAGAAAAAGAGGGTAGTTTCTTTTTGTTGTGTGGTCCTATAATGGCAAGGCACAGCCGTTTAGTTTTAAATAGGTCGCGCGCAACGCGCATAACGTCGCCGGCAGTCACGGTGTCGATGCGACGCTGTATTTCCTCAAGAGTCTGTACCTTGCCGAGCAAGGTGAGCGAGGTTGCTGTATGTTGTGCAAGGTCGTCAGACGTTTCGAGTGAAAGCGCCAGAGACCCCTTGAGATGCTCTTTCGCTTTTGTAAGTTCTTTTGATGGCACACGGCCTCTTTTAATTTTACGAAGTTCTTGCACAACGGTCTTTAGGGCTTGGAGTAGCTTGTCGTGTGCAACGCCGGCTTGCACAGCGAAGTACCCAGTGTCCGCAAATCGCTCTACCGAAGCCCGGATAAAATACGCGAGACCTCGACGCTCTCTCACCTCTGTAAACAATCGACTACTCATACCGATACCCAATATCGTCGCCAAAACCTCAAGCACGTACTCATCCTTGTGGTTGTAGGGGTACCCTAGTGTGCCGAGTACCAGTTGTGTTTGGTCAGTATTCTTGTATTTTATTTTTATCCTTGGGGTGTCAAAGGCAGCAGTATACGCTATGTATGAAGGATGGGTGCCTTTAGGGAGAGAGGTGAAGTCTTTTTTGATTTTTGTAAGCACCTTTTGTACGGGGAATGCACCGGCGACACATACGACCGTGTTTTGAGCGGTATAACAGCGTTTGAGGTAAGCGAAAAAATCTTTGCGTTTAAATGTGCGGATATTTTCTTTAGGTCCCAAGATGGTGCGACCCAGTGGATGCTGTTCTCCAAAAAGTAGCGCTTCAAACACGTTTTCTACCGACCGTATCGGCATGTCTTCGTACATATCAATTTCTTGGATGATGGCACCTCGCTCTTTCTCTATTTCCCGGGCAGGTAATGTCGAATGCAGAAATATGTCACTCACTACATCGAGCGCCGTTTCGATGTGTTCTTTGCTTACCTTGGCATAATATGCAGTCCTGTTTTTTGCCGTAAATGCGTTGTATGAACCACCGACACCATCTAGTTCTTGACTAATTGCGCGCGCAGATGGGCGACGTTTTGTCCCTTTGAAAAACATATGTTCAAGAAAATGTGCAAGCCCGTTTTCATGCTCGTTTTCATAGCGAGAGCCGGTCCCGGTCATAAGGAGCACGGTGGCGGTCTTGGCATCGCGCAGAGGGATCAGAACAACTCGCAGACTGTTTTTTAGCGTTATCAGTTTATATTCCATAACCTACCCACCATACAGGATTTTTAGAAACATATCTATCCCTTTTCTTTTTGTCTAAAAGACGATACGCTTTTGAGCAATGACACTGGACGAAATTCGCTCAAAATATCTGGAATTTTTTAAGGCGCGCGGGCATGCCGTACTGCAAAGCGCTCCGCTGGTGCCGGAGAATGACCCCACCACGTTATTTACCGGCTCGGGTATGCAGCCATTGGTGCCATATCTCTTGGGCAAGAGTCACCCCGCAGGCACTCGCTTGGCTGACAGTCAAAAATGCTTCCGCTCAATGGATATAGAAGAAGTTGGGGACAACCGCCACACTACATTTTTTGAGATGCTCGGCAACTGGTCGTTGGGCGACTACTTTAAAAGAGAACAGCTTGGCTGGTGTTTGGAGTTTTTAACAAAAGAAGTAGGCATACCAAAAGAGAGACTATGGGTTACCTGTTTTGAGGGAGACGAGAAATTTGGTATCCCGAAAGACATCGAGTCTGCTGAAATTTGGAGAAGATTGGGGATTTCGGACAAGAGAATACTCTTTTATGGCGCAAAAAAGAACTGGTGGTCGCGAGCGGGAGTGCCGGAGGAGATGCCTGCCGGCGAGCCGGGCGGCCCCGACAGCGAAGTGTTTTATGAGTTTACCGACGTTGTCCACAACTCGGCGTTTGGGCCAGAGTGTCATCCAAATTGCGATTGTGGACGCTTTTTAGAGATAGGTAACTCGGTCTTTATGGAATATATCAAGAACCCTTCGACAAGCTCAGGGCGAGGCAGTTTTAGTAAACTGCCTCGGCAAAATGTTGATTTTGGCGGCGGGTTAGAACGTATCGCCGCCGCCGCCGCGGACCAATCAGATATTTTTATTATAAATCATGCTCCCATACTAAGATATTTAGAAGAAAAGAGCGGCAAAAAATATGCCGGGAATGAACGCACATTTCGCATCATAGCCGACCATATGAAGGCCGCGGTATTTTTGATGGCTGACGGCGTCAACCCCGGCAACTCCGAGCGTGGGTACTTTGTGCGCCGACTTATCCGACGGAGCGTCTTGTTTGCCGACAAGCTTGGCATCGGCGAGAACGCCTTCGCGCACGTGGCAGAGGCAGTGGCGGATATGTACCGGATACAATACAAAGAGGTAGAAACACAGGCAAAAAAGATAGCCAGCATTATCGAGGATGAAGAAAGCCGTTTCCGAGCGACTCTTGCGCGCGGCATCAAAGAGTTTGCGCGGTTTGCCCAAGACGGGAACATTACCGCAACGGACGCATTCCAACTTTTTACCACCTACGGCTTTCCGCTGGAACTTATAATGGAAGAGGCGGGAGAAAAGGGCATAAAACAGGTAGATGTGAGCGGTTTTAAAGAGTTGCTTAAAAAACATCAGGAACTTTCGCGCGCAGGGAGCGAGCAAAAGTTTAAGGGCGGCCTTGCCGACCATGGCGAGAAGACGGTGCGCTTGCACACTGCACACCACCTGCTCTTAAAAGCACTGCAGATAGTGCTCGGGCCCGATGTCAAGCAGCGCGGCTCCAACATCACAGGCGAGCGCTTGCGCATAGATTTTTCCTGTGGGCAAAAGATGACAGGTGAGCAAAAAAGGGAAGTGGAGCGGATAGTCAACAAGAAAATAAAAGAAGACCTCCCTGTAGTGCACACAGAAATGACAAAAGAAGAGGCAGAGAAGCTCGGCGCCGAGCACGAGTTTGGGGCAAAATACCCGGAGCGCGTCTCTGTCTATTCGGTGGGGCCTTTAAACGACGCCTTTTCCATAGAGTTTTGCGGCGGCCCGCACGTGGAGCACACGGGTGAGATTGCCGAGCCAAATGCCTTCAAAATAATCAAAGAAGAAGCCGTCGCCCAGGGTATCCGCCGCATTAAAGCGACAGTAGAGTAGAAAACGGATGATATACTTTTTGTATGTCGCCGTTCTTCAAGAAAAAGAAAAGGCAGGAAAAGACGATTGCCATGTTGGATGTGGAGAGCGGTAGCGTAGGCGCCACCCTTGTGCGCATTTCTCCCACACTGCAGCCACGCCTTTTTGCAGAAGTGCGTATACCGATTGCGCCTCTGCGTGCAGTCTCCGGCTCCGCACTTGCTACACAAGTTGAACGCGCCGCGCGCGAAGCTCTGCGCCACATCAGCTCTGTTGCCGCCCGCGTGCGCAATGCGCCGAATGTCTCTGCTCGCAGTTTTGAAGAACTTTCAAACTTAAGTACCATTGATCGTGTGGCCATGTTCCTACACCCGCCGTGGGCTGGGGTAGACTTCGACCAATCTGGAAAGGCGTTGCCTGGCGCAGTGCCTGAATTTTTAGACTTCGCACAAACTCTCTCCGAAGAAACGTTCGGCTCCGTTCCGCTTTCTCTATACTCTTTCGGCGCCTCGGCGGCGCCTCTTCTGCACACGCTCTACGCGGTAGAAGACCCGTGCTTGATGTGTTCTCTCACAGGCGAAATGACAGAACTTGTGGTAGTTGACCACTCCGGAGTGGTTGGCCACGGCACTCTTCCGCTTGGAACCAACTTTCTTGTCCGCACCTTGGCAAGCCACGGCGGTTTTTCACTTCCAGAGGCGCACTCGGCTCTCTCGCTTTTCGCAAGCGGAGGGACTCATCCGCAGATACTGGAACCGCTCTACTCTGCCTCCGATCATTTTATGAGAGAATTTTCCGACGCTGCCATGGCATTAGTAAAAGCTCACGCCACGAAACATATTTTTCTTATAGCGCCGCACGGAGCTGGCCAGTGGCTTACGCGATCGATGACAGAGCACGATACATCAAGTATCTTTCCGGACGGCGGGACCATACGCACAGTCGGCCCACAACACCTAACTCCGCACGTAGCGGCTCATGGGAGCATACCGGATACGGCACTTTTAGTCGGAGCCCTCTTTATTGACGCGCGCCTCTCTCGTGTATAATAGGTATATGCAAGATATGGCTCCTCGTAACGACCGCTCAATACGCAATATTCCTGTGCCTGCAAACCATCGCAGGAGCGCGCCCACCCACGACAGGGAAGAGGCATATATCACTCCACGCCGCCGCCGCTCACGACGATGGCTATGGATCACTCTTGGAGTGGTGACCGTAAGCGTTCTTGGGGGACTCCTGCTGTCAACCGTTTTTGCCGGCGCAAATGTGGTTGTATATCCGCGCACGGCAAGTATAGAAACTCCAGTATCACTCACTGCACAGCCAAACGCACAGAGCGGGCTTGGGTATATCACTATGACCATAAGCCGTTCTTCCACGACAACCGTGCCCGCCTCCGGTACACAAAAAGTGTCGCGAGCTGCCTCTGGAATTATAACCATTTACAACTCATATGGTGTGTCTAGCCAACGGCTCATCACAAACACCCGATTTGAAGCGCAAGACGGCAAGATATACAGAGTTCACGACCCGGTGGTTGTACCGGGCGCTACCAAAAAAGCAGATGGCACTCTCAATCCTGGCACGATCTCGGTAAGCGTGTTTGCGGACTCTCCTGGCGCCGAGTACAATCGTTCTGCCACCCGCTTTACTATCCCCGGGTTTAAGGGCGACCCACGCTATAACGCTTTTTATGCCGAAACACAAGCTATTTCCGGAGGGTTTGTCGGCACTGAGCCAGCGGTTGCCGGTGCTGACTTGGCACGCGCGCATACAGAACTGGAGCAAAGCTTGAGAGCGGCGCTTGAGTCAGGCATTTCCTCTCAATTGCCGGAAGGTTTTGTACTTATTGGAAGCACTCTCTCTTTAACCTTCAGCGACATCTCGCAAAGCGCAGGCGCAGGCAACACCGCAACCCTCGCACAAACCGCAACCGGGATCACCGCCATATTACGCCTTACCGACCTCGCAGCAGCAGTCGCGCAAAAGCAAATAGATAGTTACAACGGCGAGGCGGTTGGATTTGCCGACCCTTCTACTCTGTCCATAGCTGCCGCATCAACTACTAAGCCGGTCGGCCCTTTGGATTTGGTACTCTCCGGCTCTCCAACACTAGAGTGGCAATTTGACCCGGCCGCGGTAAAAGCGGCGCTGGTTGGCAAACCAAAAAGCTCATTAGAAGGTATTATAGAGTCGTTTAAACCTGCCATTGCTAGTGCCGAGGCCAAGGCAAGCCCTTTTTGGCAAGGAAACTTCCCAGGAGACGCGGAAAAGATATCGGTTACCATAGGTCAGCGCCAATAGGGCTTTGTTGACACGTATATACGCCTCTGCTACTATGTGTTGGCACATCTAATGGATACGAAGGGAGAAGAAGTAGAGGCGGTTGTTGAAGAGGCGCTGCCAAACACGCTCTTTCGTGTTGTGCTTAAGACTGGTGAAAAGCAGATTGCGTATCTCGCAGGCAAAATGCGCCTGCATCGCATCAAGGTACTCGTTGGGGACCGGGTATTGGTGCGCCTTGAGCCGTACGGCGGTAAAGGGCGTATCACCAGACGTTTGTAAAATATGAAAATAAAAGCATCTATAAAAAAACGCTGCATCAACTGCAAACTAATAAGGCGCAAGGGACGAGTATATGTTACCTGCAGTAACCCGCGCCACAAACAACGCCAAGGATAATTTATATGCGTATTTCCGGCATTACCATTCCAAACAAGCGTCTCACTTACGCTTTGACAGAAATTTATGGCATCGGCCAATCTCGTGCACAAAAAATCTGTGCGCAGGCAAAAATAGACCGGATGAAAAAAGCGGATGACCTAACGCCAGAGGAGGAAAATAATATCCGCCGCCTTGTTGAAGTTTTTAAGGTGGAAGGAGACCTCAAGCGAGAAGTTTCCGGAAACATCAAGCGTCTAAAAGACATCGGCGCATACCGCGGACTCCGGCACACCAGACACCTGCCTGTACGCGGCCAGCGAACCAAGACCAACTCTCGCACCGTCCGCGGCAACGTCCGCAAAACCATGGGTTCTGGACGACGTAAGGTTGAAAAGACGTAAAATATATTGTATATTATCTGACTACACCTATGGGTAAGAAACGAATAGTCAAAAAGGGGGGTGATAAAGAATCCGGCAAATCCCAATCGGGGACTGGGCGCGCGCCTAAGCGCAAGATGGACGGCGGCACTTTATACGTGGAGGCAACCTACAACAACACCAAACTGGCGCTTTCTGACCCGGCTGGAAACGTGGTTACATGGTCTTCAAGCGGCTCTCTCGGCTTTGCAGGCGCCAAAAAGGGTACGCCTTTTGCCGCGGCAAAAGTCGGAGAGCTCCTGGGCGAGAGGGCAAGCGCCATGGGGGTGCGAGAAGTGTCGGTTGTAATCTCCGGCGTAGGGGCCGGCCGAGAATCGTCGGTGCGCGCATTTTCCACCAAGGGTATACATATTGCGAACATTCAAGACCGTACGCCTGTGCCGCACAACGGACCGCGCCAAAAGAAACCGCGCCGAGTATAGAACACTATGACAAAAACAAACCAAAACATGTGTCTTTTTTATTTCACTAGCATATATTCTATATGTTAGTGGGACCTAAGTACAAAATCTGCAAACGACTCGGCGCTTCTGTGTTTGAAAAGTGCCAGACACAAAAATTCCAGCTTGCCGAGGCGCGCTCTCCACGACGTATCTCTCGTGGCCGCCGCGGTGGAGGTGGGGCTTATGGCACGCAGCTGTTGGAAAAGCAAAAAGCACGCTTCACTTACGGGCTTTCGGAAACGCAGTTTTCCCGCTACGCCAAGGAGGCGATGGAAAAGCACGGGGCAGACTCGTCACAAGGCCTGGTAACTCGGCTTGAGTCACGGCTCGACAACGTGGTATTTCGCGCTGGGTTTGTAAAAACACGCCGCGCCGCACGACAGCTTGTATCGCACGGTCATATCACCCTAAACGGTAAGCGTATGAACATCCCCTCCTGCAATGTGGCGACGGAAGATATAGTGGCAATACGTCAAGAGAGCCGCCAGAGCCCGCTGTTTGCCGACAGGGCAGAAGCCAGTAAAGAGCATCAGACGCCGAAGTGGCTTATCGTAAGCGAGGACGGTCACACCGCAACAATGAAGTCAGCTCCTGTATTTTCGGAGAGCGAGTTGTCTTGGAGTCCGGCTATTATCATACAATTCTACAGCCGGTAATTTATTTTTTGTTATCAATAGTAGTTATTATTTATTTTTTATGATGGAATATTCAATCACCTTGCCGAGTAAGCCGCGTGTTGTTTCCGAAGAGGAAATGGCCGGTGTGTATGAGATAGACGGGCTATACCCTGGGTATGGCCATACGCTTGGAAATAGTCTGCGCCGAATTATACTCTCCTCTCTGCCTGGCGCCGCAGTAACCGGTGTAAAAATAGATGGAGTTGATCATGAGTTCTCTACTATACCTGGCGTTAAGGAAGACGTGGTCACCATCCTGTTACATCTTAAAAAACTGCGATTTGAGGTCACCGGCGGCGAGCTGCAAACCGTCTCGTTTTCTGCAAAAGGACCACAGAAAATAACCGGAACCAACCTTAAACTCCCAGGTCAGGTGCGACTCCTTAATCCGAATGCCTATATTTGCGAGCTGACCGACAAAACCGCGTCGATTGACGCGGAATTTCACATTGAGCAGGGTCTTGGCTACGTGCCGCGTGAGGCGCTTAAAAAAGACCGCGTCGACATAGGCGAAATTTCTATAGACGCTATCTTTTCTCCAATCCGTCGCGTCAATTACGAGGTGGAAAATATGCGCATAGGCGACCGCACCGACTTTAACCGCCTGCGCATCTCTATAGAAACAGATGGTTCCATTACGCCCAAAAAGGCGCTTGAGTCTTCTATTGAAATAATGATCACGCAACTCAAGGCTATTGTCGGATTCCGCGAGGAAGAGATTCCCGAGCAGCATGTTCCCGCCGCCTCGGCGACCGCCACGGTTGAAAATGCCGCAGAGGTGATGAAAACACGGATAGAAGACCTGGAGTTTTCGGCACGCACAAAGACATCTCTGGAAAAGGCGAATATCCGCACAGTCGGTGGCTTGGCACGTAAAAAAGAGGAGGATTTGCTCGAAATAGACGGACTGGGACCCAAGTCTATACAGGAAATAAAACGAGCGCTCGCAAACTTTGGCATAATCCTTAAATAGACGAACCTTGCACACTTACCATGCGGCACCACAACCACAACAGAAAATTCGGACGTATCAAGAGTCAACGCGCGGCGCTCTTGCGTTCCCTTACGCGCTCATTGGTAGAGAAGGGTCGTATACGTACCACAGAAGCAAAAGCAAAGGAGGTGCGCCCGCTAATAGAAAAGATGGTGACCAAGGCGCGTACCGGCACGCTTGCAAACCGCCGCATACTCATGGCTGCCTTGGGAGACGCACGTATGGCAAACAAGCTTATTTCTACCGCCAAAGAGTACGAGGGTCGCGCGGGCGGCTACACGCGCATAACCAAGCTTGGGGTGCGCAAGGGCGACGCGGCGGCCATGGCGCTTATCGAATTTGTATAAATTTGTATGATTACTATCGACGCACAAGGAAAAACTCTGGGGCGGGTAGCCAGCGAGGCGGCCAAGGTACTTTTGGGTAAACACAAAGCAAGTTTTGCTAGGCATATGGTAGAGGGCGAAGAGGTGACTATCATAAACGCCGCACAAGTTGCCATATCAGGAGCCAAAAAACAGGACAAAAAATATGTCCGCTACTCCGGCTACCCGGGAGGACAAAAAATAGAAAATTATGCTATGTTGGTAGGCCGCCGCGGGGAAGCAGAGGCCTTGCGCCGTGCGGTGTTGGGGATGCTTCCTAAAAATCGCCTGCAAGCAAAACGGATAAAACTGCTCACAATAAAAAAATAGCCATGGCGACAAAAACAAACAAAGATATAAGATACATCGAAGCTGTCGGCCGCAGGAAGACCGCCATTGCCCGCGTGCGTCTCACCCCTAGTGCGCGCTCTGCTGTGACCGTCAACGGAAAAGACATAAATGTTTATTTTGATACCGAGCCGCTGCGCGTTACAGCGCTCGAGCCGTTTCTTAAGGTAACGCTAGCAACCCAGTTTACCGTTAGCGCAACTGTGCGCGGCGGTGGCATCGCAGGCCAAGCCACCGCGGTGCGCCATGCCATCTCGCGCGCATTGACACAATACGACCACGAGCTCCGCATTCCTCTCAAGCGAGAAGGGTTTCTCAAGCGCGACCCGCGCGCAAAAGAGCGTCGCAAGTTCGGCCTCAAAAAAGCCCGCAAGTCACCGCAGTGGTCGAAACGCTAATTGACCGCTCGGGTTTTTTGCGTACAATACTTATACGATGGGTGACTCTGGAGAAGAACAACAAGAGGCAGAATTTGTGCCCGAAGAGGAGGTAGAGGATGGTCCAGCGCTCATCAAACGCCTGAGAGAAAAGCTCAAAAAAGCAGTTGAAGAAAAACAGGAGTATCTCGACGGCTGGCAGAGGGCGCGCGCCGACTTTGCTAACTACACGCGGCAAGAGGCGCAGCTTGACGCAGACAAAGATGCGCGGGCCAGAATCGCCATGGTTGAGGAACTTCTCCCGGCGCTAGACTCATTTGAGATGGCTCTCAAGCATGCCACTACCGAGGAGCTCTTGATGCTTTACAAGCAACTTATGGATTCACTCAAAAAGGCGGGGGTCAAGCAGTTTGGGCAGCCGGGCGAGCCATTTGACCCGCACCGGCACGAGGCCCTGCGCGAAGAGCCGGTCAAAGACGCATCGGGAGACCACACAGTTGTCACGGTTGAGCGCTCCGGCTATACTCTTGGTGATTTCGTTATCCGGCCAGCGCAGGTATCCGTTGGTGTTTATAAGAAAGATCAATAATTAATTAACTGCACCACTATGGGAAAAATTCTTGGTATAGACTTGGGCACCACAAACTCCGCGATGGCGGTTATGCGCGGCGGCGAGCCGCAGATTTTGGAAAATGCCGAAGGGGCGCGTACTACGCCTTCAGTGGTGGCGGTGTCTAAAGTGGGCGAGCGCGTTGCTGGCCTTATAGCGCGCAGACAGGCAGTTACCAACCCCAAAAATACCATCTATCAGATAAAGCGATTCATAGGCCATACGTTCGACGAGCCGGGTGTGGGAAAAGACCGCGCTACAGTCCCGTTTGAAACGCGCAAGTCGGCGAGCGGCGGGATAGAAGTGCTCATGGGAGAAAAGTGGTACAGCCCGGAGGAGCTTTCCGCAATGATACTGGGCAAGCTTAAGGCAGATGCGGAAAAACGATTGGGCGAGCCGATAAGCGAGGCGGTAATCACCGTGCCAGCATACTTTAACGACTCCCAGCGCGCGGCAACCAAAGACGCGGGGAGAATTGCCGGTCTAGAGGTGAAGCGCATTATAAACGAGCCGACAGCGGCGGCTCTTGCTTACGGCTTTGACAAAAAAAAGAACGAAAAGATAGCGGTGTTTGACTTCGGAGGAGGGACCTTCGATATCTCCATCCTAGAGGTCGGAGACGATGTTATAGAGGTTAAATCGACCGACGGCGACGCTCGCCTGGGAGGAAAAGACATAGACCAAAAAATTATAGACTGGCTCGCGACGGAGTTTCAAAAAGAGTCCGGTATAGATGTGCGCGGCGATGCCTTGGCGCGCCAGCGGCTAGACGAGGCGGCAGAAAAGGCAAAAATTGAGCTCTCCACCGCAGTGGAGACCGAGGTAAACATTCCATTTCTGACCTCGGACACCTCCGGGCCGCGGCACCTCCTTATAAAAATGACACGCGCAAAGCTCGAGGAGCTTGCGGCGGAGTTTATAGACCGCGCCAACTCTATCACTAAACGTGCCATGGAAGCATCGCCTTTTAAGGTTGGAGACATAGACGAAGTAATTCTGGTCGGCGGACAAACACGCATGCCGGCCATACAAGCGGCCGTGGAAAAGCTCTTCGGCAAAAAACCGCACATGGGAGTCAACCCAGACGAGGTGGTGGCGGTCGGGGCCGCGATACAGGGCGGGATTTTGGGCGGGGAAGTGCGCGACGTATTACTTTTGGATGTAATACCTCTTTCACTCGGTATAGAGACCATGGGAGGAGTCAACACCAAACTTATTGAGCGAAACACGACAATTCCCACATCGCGCACGCAGGTCTTTTCAACCGCGGCGGACAACCAGACCAGCGTCGAGATACATGTTGTGCAAGGCGAGCGCGCGATGGCATCCGACAACAAGTCGCTCGGCCGCTTTGTCCTAGACGGCATCCCTCCGGCCCCGAGAGGTTTGCCTCAAATAGAAGTGTCGTTTGACGTTGACGCAAACGGTATACTATCGGTCAAGGCAAAAGACAAGGCGAGCGGCAAAGAGCAGAGTATTCGAATTGAAGCGCGGTCCGGTCTTTCCGAAGAAGAGATAAAAAAGATGCAACAAGATGCCGAAAAGCATGCCTCAGACGACAAAGAGAAGGTGGAGTTGGTAGAGGCGCGCAACTTGGCCGAGCAGGCGGTTTATGGCGCAAAGAAGGCTTTAACCGACAACAAGGGTAAAATTCCTGCCGATCTTGAGACATCTATAAACGAAAAGGTGTCGGCAGTTGAGTCTAAAAAAACATCCGACAATGCGGCAGAAATAAAGACAACTCTTGAGGACCTGACTGGAGAGTTAAGCAAAATGTACGATGCTATACAAAAAGCTGGTTCGACCACGCAATCTGGTGGCCAGCCGCCGACACAAAATGGCGGAGGAGGTTCCGAAACGGCGCCGCAAGACGATGCGGCGGGTCCCGAGAAAAAATAGTCAAAACGGTAGCGTCGTGCTATAGTATGCAATAACTACGATGGCTACCAAAAAGGACTATTACGAAGTGCTCGGCATAGACAAAAAGGCCTCCAAGGACGATATAAAAAAAGCGTTCCATAAGCTGGCACATAAGTACCACCCGGACAAAAATCAAGGAGATGCGGAAAAGTTTAAGGAGCTTTCCGAGGCATACTCGGTTTTGTCCGACGAAAAAAGGCGCGCGGAGTACGACTCTTACGGCCGCGTCTTTGGCGGCGGTGGAGGGACCGGGGCAGGATTTAATGCGCAAGGGTTTGACTTCTCTAAATTTCAAGATGCGGCACAAAACGGTTTTGGGTTTGACTTCGGCGACGTATTTAGCGATTTTTTCGGCGGTGGCGCCGGGATGCGGCGCGGGCGCGATATATCTATCGACCTAGAGCTAAGCTTTAAAGAATCAGTGTTCGGAACTACGCGCAGAGTCCTCTTGGCAAAAACAGCGCAATGCGACACCTGCCAAGGAAGCGGCGCCAAGCCGGGGGCTAAACAAAACATCTGTACACGCTGCAACGGTGCCGGCAAGATACATGAAACCACCAACTCTATCTTTGGCTCCATAAGTATGGTGCAGCCATGCCGCCAATGCCGCGGCACCGGCAAAGTGCCGGAAACTAAGTGCCACACATGCCGCGGCGAGGGAGTTTATCGCAAACAGGAAGAGGTGGAGATCGTAGTACCTGCAGGAATCGAAGGTGGCGAAATGATACGCCTTACCAACGCAGGCGAAGCGATGCAAAACGGCCCATCCGGCGATCTTTATGTAAAAATACACGTCACTCCTGACCAGAGGTTTAAAAAAGAGGGAGACAATCTGGTTACCGAGCTTTCGGTAAAACTAACGGATGCACTTTTAGGTGCGGAGTATACGATAGTAACCCTCGATGGCGACGAAAAGATTACCATTCCACAAGGGGTAACACACGGTGAGCTTTTGCATGTAAAGGGTAGGGGTGTGCCTCATGCTAGGGGTCGTCGCGGCGACCTACTAGTGAGGGTTAAGCTGGTATTGCCGCAAAAACTTTCCCGCAACGCCAAAGGTTTGATAGAAAAGCTCCGCGAAGAGGGGATATAACTTGGGTCTTTTTTCTGCTATCATATGCTTATATGGCAGTGAAAAAGCGCTTATTCACTGGGTTGCAACCTTCAGGACAACTCCATCTAGGCAACTATTTCGGGGCACTTAAGCCATTTCTAGACACCTACCAAGAGTACGATAGCTTTTTGATGGTTGCAGACTACCACTCTCTTACATCGCTCAAAAATCCAACGGAGTTGCGTGCAAATGTTGTCGAGGTGGTGCGCGCCTACCTGGCTCTGGGGGTAGAGCCGAGCAAGACGGTGATATTTAAGCAGTCAGATGTGCCAGAGCACACAGAACTTGCATGGATTTTTGATTGCTTGGTTTCAGTGCAGTTTTTGATACAAGGCCATGCGTACAAAGACAAGGTTGCAAAAGGCCTTGAACCTAACGCCGGGCTTTTTACCTACCCCATGCTTATGGCAGCAGACATTTTGCTCTACGACACGGACATGGTGCCGGTAGGGCAAGACCAGCGCCAACACATTGAGTATGCCCGCGAGGCAGCGGCAAAGTTTAATATTACATTCGGACAAACCTTTAAAGAACCCCAGGAAAAGATTTCTGACGATGTAGCAGTTGTTCCTGGTATCGATGGTCAAAAGATGAGCAAAAGTTACGGCAACACTGTTCCACTATTTGGTTCTCGCGAAGAAATCGCCAAAGCGGTGATGGGCATTGTGACTGACTCCAGCGGGGAGCGTCCGGAGAATGTGTACGCGATCCACAAGCTCATCAAGTCTGAGGAAGAGCTTGCAGGCTTGTATGAGGAAAAGAAGGGGAAGTATAAAGATCTCAAAGAAGCCCTTATTGAAGACCTCGATGCATTTATTGCTCCTATGCGCGAGAAACGTACTGCTATTACCGACGAGGAAGTAAAACGAGTACTAACGGAAGGTGCGGCAAAGGCAAAAGCGTTTGCCGCAGCAAAAATGACAGATGTGCGCAAAAAGGTAGGAGTGACCATATAAGTATCATTCTAGTGTTTTGCAAAAGACTACAATAAGAAACAAATCATCATATGGAACGAACACTCATTAAAAATTTGGGCAGAAAAGTTGGCGAACGCGCTTTGATAAAAGGCTCCGTTTCGGTGCGGCGTGACCAGGGAAAGATGGTGTTTTTTGACTTTCGCGACCGCTCCGGCGGCGTACAGGGCGTTGTCTTGCCAAAAAGCGATGCGATAGAAACTGCCAAAGAGGTGCGGCCGGAATATGTTGTTTCGGTCGAGGGCTCGGTAAACAAGCGCCCTGACAAAAATGTAAACGATGGAGTGCAAAATGGCGACATCGAGCTTGAAGTACACACTATACACATTTTTTCTAAAGCCGAAGTTCCTTTTGAGCTTGATGCGGATGTCAATCTCGACACTTATCTCGACTATCAACCATATCTATTGCGCAGCCAGCGCTCACACGCTGTCTTTAAACTCCAGGAGACGGTCGTGCAAGCGTTCCGTGAGTCTCTAAAAGAGCAGGACTTTACCGAATTCCAAGCACCGGCAATAGTCGGTGGAGATGCAGAGGGGGGTGCCGCAGCTTTTGAGGTAAAGTATCACTACGATAAGCCGGCGTACCTTGCCACTAGCCCGCAACTTTACAAGCAAATAATGGTTGGCGTCTTTGAGCGCGTGTTTGCCACTCCTAAAGTTTTTCGTGGGGAAAAACATGCCACCCCACGCCACCTCAACGAGTATTCCTCGATGGACTTTGAGATGGGTTTTATACACGACCACACCGACGTGATGGCCGTGCTAGAGAGTACTATACGCCATATTGTTGAAAAGGTGCAGGGACACCATCTAGACGTGTTCGAGCTTTTTGGTGCAGAACTTCCCCTTTTACCGAAAAAGATTCCTGTTTTGAAACTACGCGAAGCGCAAGATATTTTGGGGGTAGAGGAAGATCCGGACCTCGAGCCGGAGCACGAGAAAAAACTTTGCGAATGGGCAAGAAAAGAAAAGGGGAGCGACTTTGTGTTTGTCACCCACTATCCGGTTTCCAAACGCCCGTTTTATACCTACGAGGACGAAGCGGACCCCGGTTACACCAAGAGTTTCGACCTTTTGTTTCGCGGGCTGGAAATAACGACCGGCGGTCAGCGTGTCCACGACTACAACACTTTGGTGGAGAAGATAAAAGACAAAGGTATGGACCCGGAAAGGTTTTCCTTCTACCTTCAGGCGTTTAAGGTTGGGTTACCGCCGCACGGTGGTAGCGCCACTGGGCTTGAGCGTGTAACCGCGCGACTCCTTAACCTGCCCAATGTCAAAGAGACGACCCTCTTCCCGCGCGACCTCAACCGCATCGACACTCTTCTTTCAACCGACAAAAAAGAGTAGCGGATATGGAAAAAGCGTACACCCCCAGCGACGCAGTGTTAAAGCGCTATGCCGACGTGCTTGTAAATTTTGCGCTTAATCACGGCAAGGGTATTAAAAAAGGAGACGTGGTCAACATCAACGGCCCCGAGAGTTCCAAACCACTTTTTTTGGCCGCGCGCACGGCCGTACTTAAGGCAGGCGGGCACGTGATACAGCACTATCTGCCGAACGATGACGACCGCTACAACTTTAGCGCCACGTTTTTTGAGCACGCAAAGGCGCATCAGCTCGACTTTTTTCCGCAACTCTACTTTAGGGGGTTGGTAGACCAAACAGACCACGTGTTGTTTATACTCGGTAATACCGACCCTCACGTGCTTAAGAACGTGCATCCAAAAAAAATCATGCGCCGAGGCCTGGCGCTCAAGCCATACCTGGACTGGCGCCGAGAGAAGGAACACCAGGGCAATTTGTCTTGGACTATAGCTCTCTACGGCACGCCTGCTATGGCAAAAGAAGCGAACCTTTCAAACCGCGATTACTGGAAGGAGATCGAAAAGGCATGTTTTCTCAAAGACAAAAATCCTGTCGCCACTTGGCGCCGCGTCTATCGCGACATCCACGCTTACAACCGCAAGCTTGATGCCCTTTCTCCACACATTGAAAAACTCCATGTAGAAGGTAAAGATTCCGACCTCTGGATTACTCTGGGTAAAAAGCGCAAATGGCTTTCAGGCCGCGGCGCAAATGTGCCAAGCTTCGAAATTTTTACCAGCCCAGACTGGCGCGGAACAGAGGGCTGGATACGTTTCAACCAGCCACTCTACCGCTACGGCAACCGCATAACCGGCATTGAGCTCACGTTCAAAAAAGGTTGCGTAGTTAAAGCAAAAGCAAAGACAGGAGAAAAATTGCTTAAAGAAATGATACGCACGCATGGTGCCGATAGAGTGGGGGAGTTTTCGCTCACCGACAAGCGGTTTTCCCGCATCACTAAGTTTATGGCGGAAACTCTGTTTGACGAAAACATCGGCGGTCCCGAGGGCAACACTCACATAGCACTGGGCTCATCGTATGCCGACACTTACGCAGGCGACGTGCGCTCACTAACGGAAAAGCAAAAAACGGCACTTGGCTTCAACGACTCCTCCGTGCACACCGACATCGTCTCAACCGCCAAGCGCCGCGTTACCGCACATCTAACAAGCGGCCAAACAAAGGTGATATATGAAAATGGCGAATTTATTATATAACATTCTGCGCACAATACTGCAAAAGAGAGCGCTCCGGGCCGCTAGGCCAAGTCCAACTCTCTTTTGCAGTATTGTGTGCCCCACTTCATATGCCTATCACCGTTAAAACTCCAGTATACGAAGGACCGCTCGACCTCCTTTTGGAACTGGTGGAGAAGCGCAAATTGCTCATCAACGACATTTCACTCGCGGCTGTGACAGAAGAGTATCTAGAGCGCGTAAACTCTATGGAAAACTCTCCGATGGGAGAAACTGCGGAGTTTATTGCGCTTGCGGCAACTCTACTTCTTATAAAATCCAGGTCGCTACTGCCCTTTCTTTCTTTAACCGGGGAAGAGGAGCAGGACATCAAGGAGCTCGAGTACCGCCTTGCTCTATACCAAATTATTAAAAAGGCCGGAAATGGGGTTGCCGCCGCAATGAGCGCCCCATATTTATGGGAAGGGAGCGGGGTAGAGCCGGAACCTTTGTACGCGCCCGACACATCTGTCACGTTAGATAGCGTACGCAGCGCGGCGCGCGTACTTATCGATGGTTTCCCGCAGGCGCTCTCGCTCCCCAATGTGTCTGTCAAAAAAATGATGTCGCTTGAAGAGATGGTGGCGCGGCTCGAGGCGCGGGTTAGTAATGCCATGCGCCTTTCGTTTAAAGAGTTTTCAGGACTCGGGAAACGCGAGCGTACCGAGGTTGTGGTGAGTTTTTTGGCGCTTCTGGAGCTGGTAAAAAGGGGTATAATAAAAGTCACACAGGAGCGAGACTTCGGGGATATTATGCTTGAGTCTGATTCTGTTTCTACACCTACGTATGAATGACCGAGAGCTTATTATAAACATGGAGGCTCTCATTTTTGCGCTGGGACCATTAAGCCGCGAGGAGCTCGCCATGTCACTTGGTATATCTCTGCCGGAGTGCGAGAGGATTCTTGCTACACTGGTTATGGAAAGCCGCACACGTGGGGTGGTTATTGTATACGACGGCACCATGGCCGAGATGCGTGCCTCACCACAAGCAGCGGAGCTTATAGAGCGTGTGCGCAAAGAGGAGTTTACCAGAGAAATAGGCCGCGCCGGACAAGAAACTTTGGCTGCAGTGCTTTACCGAGGGCCTCTCACACGCAGTGAGATAGACTTTATACGCGGGGTAAACTCGAGCCACATTTTGCGCACTCTCACCATGCGCGGATTGGTGCGCAAAGTTGTGAATCCAAAAGATATGCGTTCCTTTTTGTACGAACCCACCACCGAGACGTATGCGCACCTTGGCGTGCAGGGGCGAGATGACCTACCCGGTTATACGGATGTGAGCCGACAACTGGCAGTGCTTGAGGAAAACTATCGCTCCCAGCAAGACTCAACCGACGCATGACGCATATGATAAAACCTTTCACTCTTACTCGCACTACCTACACTTTTTTGTTTGCAACAGCATCTCTGTGTCTTGCGGTACTCATCACGATAAATGTTCCGCCATTTATCGGTATGCCGGTTGAAGCTAAGGAATTGGCGGTATTCCCCGCACCCATCGCGCTACCCGCAGAGGATTTAGCTGCAAAAGCGGCCGTACTCTATGACCCCACAACGGGCCAGATTTTGTTTGCAAAAAACGCCACGGAGCCGCTCGCTCTCGCGTCTCTTACAAAACTTATGACCGCACAGACCATTTTGGCGCAAACTAGCGAGCGGCAGATTGTTACTATTACTTCACAAAACTTGCGGCCGGAAGGAGACTGGGGACTCCGTCCCGGAGAGATGTGGTCGGTTGAGCAATTACTGCGTTTTGGTCTTGTTGCTTCAGCAAATGACGCAATGGCCGCTGCTGCAGATGCCGTTGGCCCAACCATTATCGACGAGATGAACCGCACCGCAAAGGTTTTGGGTCTTTCGCAAACGCACTTTTCAAACCCTACCGGATTGGATCTGGACTTGGAAACTGCCGGAGCATACGGGTCGGCCTACGATGTCGCTCTTCTTGTAACTTCTTTTATGCAACGCTACCCGACTCTTTTTGGAGCTACCGCCAAGCCGTCAGTTACTATTACCTCGGGAGATGTACTGCTTAACGCCACATCAACCGACACGCCGCTTTTGGACATCCCGGGGCTTGTAGGTGCAAAAACAGGATACACTGACCTGGCCGGAGGCAACCTTATAGCAGTGTTTGATATAGAGATAGGACACCCGCTAATTGCCGTTGTTCTCGGTTCAACGCGCGAAAAACGTTTTGAAGACATTCGTGCTCTTGTTGTGGCCGTGCGCTCCAATGGTAAATAAAATATGACTACTTTAGACCTAATGCGTATATTTTTGCCATCTTTGATAGCATTCCTCTTTGGCGTGGGGATGACGCCGTTTTTAACTCATGTGCTTTACAAATACCGCTTTTGGAAACCGCGCGCAGGAAAAGTTGGACTCGACGGCACGCCTGCAGAAACATTTAACCGTCTGCACGAAAAAAGAGAGGTTGGCACTCCGCGCGCCGGCGGCGTCTTGGTGTGGGGGAGTGTTTTGGTAACCGCTATGGTCTTGAGGATCCTCTCCGTTAATTTCCCCGATGTGTTTGGCCACATAGATTTTATAAGCCGCACACAAACATGGCTGCCGCTTGCGGCTTTAGTGGCGGGGGCCATGGTGGGTTTTGCAGACGACTACTTTGAAGTGCGCGGGCGCGGTGGTCTGCCTTTGCGTGTGCGCCTGCTTGCAGTGGCCATGGTGGCGCTGTTTTGCGCCTGGTGGTTTTTTAACAAACTTGGGGTGTCGGCAATTTCTTTCCCTTTCATAGCGGGGCCGCTTGAGCTTGGGTGGCTATTTATACCGTTCTTTGTTTTGACCGCGTTATTTTTGTACGCCGGCGGCGTTATAGACGGAATAGACGGACTCTCGGGCGGTGTCTACGGAACAATTTTTGCCGCATATGCGGGGCTCGCGTTTTTCCAAAACCAGATGGACATCGCCGGGCTCTCTGCGGCAATAACGGGAGCTCTCTTGGCCTTCTTATGGTTTAATATCCCACCAGCACGTTTTTACCTTTCTGAAACGGGTACAATGGGGCTCGCGCTCGCACTGACTGTTATCGCATTTTTAACCGATGCTCACGGAGAGGGGCACGGAGTGTTCGTTCTACCGATTATTGCATTTCCGTTGGTTGTGACAGTTCTGTCAGTCATAGCGCAGATCTCTTCTAAAAAACTTTTTGGGCGTAAAATATTACGCGTTGCTCCGCTCCACCATCACTTTGAAGCAATAGGTTGGCCGGCATACAAGGTGACCATGCGATACTGGGTCGTTAGTATGATTGCCGCCATTATAGGACTTTCTATAGCGCTATTGTGAGAAAGCCCGTCGACACTGCCTTTTTACTCACTACAAGCGCGCTGGTCGTAGTCGGACTTCTTATATTCACCTCCGCGGCTCTTGGGCTTTTGGCGCGCGATGGAGGCGCCTCATTTACCTCGGTGGCTGTCAGCCAACTTTTGCTTGGAATGGTGTGCGGGGGTATCTTCAGCTACTTTCTTTCGCGCATAGACTACCGTTTGTGGCGTCAATACACACCGTACCTATTTGGATTTGCGCTGCTACTAACCTTGTTGACTTTTGTCCCTCATGTAGGTCTTACGCTCAAAGGCGCTTCGCGCTGGATATCTCTTGGCCCAATTTCCTTTCAACCGTCAGAGTTATTGAAGTTTGCAACTGTAGCTTTTCTCGCTGCGATGTATGCTTCGCATTACAAACAAGTAGGAACATGGCGGTGGGGAATACTACCTCTAATCCTTATAGCCGGGAGCGCAACTCTTATGGTTTTGCGCCAGCCAGACACGGCGAGTGCAATGGTGATTGCTCTGTCCGCAGTGGCTATGTTATTTACTGCCGGCGGGAAACTTTCGCATCTGGTTATATTGGCTCTTGTTGGAGTGTCTTTGGTCGGTTTTGCCGCATATGAGAGACCGTACGTGGCCGAACGCTTGTATACCTTCATCAACCAGGGTGCCGACCCGCAGGGCGCCGGTTGGCAGATACAGCAGTCGCTTATTTCGGTCGGCTCTGGAGGCCTATTTGGTCGCGGATTTGGACAAAGTATAGAAAAGTTTTCCTACCTGCCGGAGCCCATTGGCGACTCGATTTTTGCAGTTGCCGGTGAGGAGTTTGGTTTTGTCGGGTCCGGAATACTCATCGGGCTGTTTGTCGCCTTTGCGGTGTTGGGCCTCAGAATAGCCGCGCGCGCTGCGGATCCGTTTGGCGGCCTTTTAGCCGTAGGTATAGTTGTCTTGATAGTCGGGCAGTCGTTTTTTAACATTGCTTCAACACTCGGACTGGTACCATTGGTTGGCGTTCCGCTTATATTCGTCTCTCACGGCGGAACTGCGCTCGCTGTCGCGCTCATCGAGGTTGGGGTGTTGTTGAGTGTCTCTCGACGGATGAAAAAATAACAGAGTCTGCTACACTACAAAGTACATGAAAATACTCTTCACAGGATCGGGTTCTGGAGGGCACTTTTACCCGATTATTGCGGTTGCCGAGTCAATGAGCGACACTGTGCGCGAAAGAAAATTGCTTGAGCCGACATTGTACTATGCGGCACCAACTCCGTACGACCGAGTACTACTTATAGCAAACGGCATAACTTTTGTACCGACTGCTGCAGGAAAAATGCGCCGCTATTTTTCTCTACTTAACCTTGTCGACATCTTCAAAACAGGTTGGGGAGTTATCCGAGCTTTTGTGCGTGTATTCTTTATATACCCAGATGTCGTCTTTGGCACCGGAGGATATGCTTCGTTTCCCACCATACTTGCGGCGCGCTTTTTCCGCATACCGGTGGTGATATACGCGGCCGACGCTGTACCCAGCCGAGTCAACCTCTGGGCGGGAAAGTTTGCACGCAAGGTAGCTATAGCTTTTCCGGAGGCAGCACATTATTTTCCTGAAGATAGGGTTGCACACACAGGTGCGCCCGTGCGTAAGGCGGCGTTGCTGCCCGCGCGCGAAGGCATGCATGAGTTCTTAAAGCTTGAACATAATATACCCGTCATAGTAATACTTGGCGGTTCGCAGGGAGCGCAGGTTCTCAACGAGGGAGTTCTGTCGGCACTACCGCTTCTGGTGGAAAAATATCAAGTTGTGCACCAAACCGGCGAAAAAAACTTTGATGAGGTAATCGGGCGCGCAAAAGTCGTTCTTGAGAACTCAAATCATGCGGAGCGTTATCGTCCTTTTGGCTACCTTAACGACCTTGCTCTGCGCATGGCGGCTGGCGCTGCGACTATAGTTGTCTCGCGCGCGGGCTCTGGAAGTATCTTTGAGATCGCCGCATGGGGGTTGCCTTCAATCCTAATACCGATACCTGAGCCAACCTCCCACGATCAGGAAAAAAACGCATTTGCCTATGCTCGTTCGGGTGCCGCCGTAGTTATCGAGCAAAATAACCTGACCCCCGGGCTCCTAATATCCGAAATCAACCGCATAATTGGCGCGCCAGAGCTCATGCGCCACATGTCGGAGAGGGCGCGCATGTTTGCCAGAGTTGACGCTTCAAAAACAATAGCAAACGCCCTATTAGATATAGCTGTCTCACACGAGTCATGAGTAATAAGGTGGTCACGCGGTTCGCTCCGAGTCCAACCGGCAACCTCAATCTGGGCGGTGTGCGGGCGGGGATTTTTGCCTACTTGTTTGCCCGTCACAATAGAGGGGAGTTTATTGTGCGGATAGAAGACACAGACAGCGAGCGTTCCACAAAAGGTTATGAAGAGAATATTCTAGAGGCGCTTGCATGGCTCGGGCTCGAGTATGACAACCTACTTAGACAAAGCGAACATGCCGCGCGACACGAGGAGCTGTTGCGAAAGTTAGTTGCAGAAGGTAAGGCATATGTGTCTCAAGAAAATACCGAGACAGTGCCTTCCCAAACTAGGGAGTCGCCTCAAAAAGGAGGGAGGGGAAGGAGCGAGGTAATCCGTTTTAAAAATCCAAATAAAACAATCAGTTTCGACGATGTGGTTCATGGCACTATTTCCTTTGACACTTCCGAGCTTAAAGACTTTGTTATCGCCAAGAGTTTTACCGAGCCGGTTTTCCACTTTGCGGTCGTCGCCGACGACTGGGACGAAGGAGTAACTCACGTAGTGCGCGGCGAGGACCACATCTCCAATACCCCCAGGCAAATATTGATAGGAGAGGCGCTCTTTGCTCCACGGCCCGTGTATGCCCACCTACCTCTTATACTTGGCCACGACCGCACAAAACTCTCTAAGCGCAAGGGAGCCAAAGCGCTTACCGAGTACCGCGATGAGGGTTACCTACCGGAGGCAGTTCTTAATTTTGATGCGCTGCTTGGATGGCACCCCACAGGAGAGGAAGAAATTTTGACCAAAGAGCAGCTGGTCGAACAGTTTACTCTTGAGCGAGTGCAAAAAAGCCCCGCGATATTTGATGAAGAAAAACTGCTCTGGTTTAACCGCGAGCATATAAAACTGCTTTCGGACGAAGAATTCACTCACCGGTTAGAACAATTTTCCTCTTCCTCTATAAACCCGGCATTCGCACCACTCCTTAAAGAGCGGGTACAGACGCTTCTTGAGGCATCCAAAGCTCTAGAGAGCGGAGAATTTAGTTTTATGAAGGACGCTGCCGTATATGACAAAGAATTTCTACTAAAAGGTGCTAAAGCAAAAGGGCCTGAAGTGCTTACCTATCTTACTAAAACGGTGGAGATTCTTGGAGCGATTGAAACAAAAAATTTTACTGCAGAGAGAGTAAAAGAGGCGGTGTTTCCATACGCAACGGAAGTGGGGAGGGCTGCGGTGCTGTGGCCTATGCGAGTATCGCTCTCTGGGATGGAAAAATCGCCCGACCCATTTACTCTGGCCGGACTCTTGGGCAAGGAAAAAACGTTGGAGCGGCTGTGTAAAGCGACCAATATGCTACAGTAAGGCAATGTCACGCGGTCGTGCAGTCGTTATTTTGTGCGTGCTTTTTGGGGTGCTGTGGGCTATCACCACGTATGCCGACACAGCAAGCGATATAAAGGCCCAAATAGACGCTAGCGCACAGCAGATAGCCCAGCTAAAGACAGAGATAGCACTACTGCAAACCGAACTCAACTCCGCCAGCGAGCAAAAACAGACACTCCAGACGGCGGTAAAAGCGCTAGACCTCAACATTCAAAAAATAACCAAAAATATTTCACTCACCAACGCTCAGATCACACAAAAAGACAAAGAAATATCGTCACTTTCCGGTTCTATCACCACCACGGTCGGCAACATAGGAGCAAGAAAAAAGGAGATTGCGGACTCACTAAGAGAGCTTGAGCTGCTTGATGCACAGCCAATTGTCGTGGCTTTAATTGGTGGAGCGACCCTATCGGAGCTTTTTGACAAAGCGGCAACGTTGGAGAGAGTACGCACCGGCTTACAAAACCATGTTTACGAACTCTCATCTCTCAAGGTCTCGTACGAGACGGATAAGAATATCGCTGAAAAAAAACGCAAGGAGCTGGATAACCTCAAGACAAACCTTAACCAAGAGAAGCAGGGGCTCGCCATTGCACGAGAAGCACAAAACCAACTCCTTACGGAAACAAAAAACAAGGAGTCCACCTATCAAGCCCAGATAGCAAAAAAACAGGCAGAGGAAATTAAGTTTGAACAAGACCTTCTCAATTTTGAATCACAGCTTAACTTACTGGTTAATCCTGGCAGCTTTGCGGCGGCGCAAGCCGGAATTCTTATGTGGCCGCTCGACTCGGTGCATATAACACAGTATTTTGGCAATACCGATTTTTCGACTCAAAACCCGCAGATATACAATGGCAAGGGACATAATGCCATAGACTTGCGAGCAAGCCCGGGAACACTGGTGCGCTCCGCCCGCGGCGGTGTGGTGCGCGGGGCAGGGAATACCGACCTCACCTGCCCAGGTGCCTCCTACGGTAAGTGGGTGTTTATAGACCACGATAACGGACTTTCAACCATTTACGCCCACCTGGCCACATACTTGGTGGGGCAGGGGGAGAAGGTCTCCCAAGGGCAGGTAATAGGGTACTCCGATACCACCGGCTATTCTACAGGGCCTCATCTGCACTTTGGTGTCTACGCGAGTGCTGGCGCCAAGATAACTTCCTTCCCGAGCATAAGCTGCAAGGGCAAGGTATATACCATGCCGGTTGCCGATCTATCCGCCTATCTCAACCCGCTTTCCTATTTACCGACCCTGCTATAATGAGATATCAACAGGCATATAATCCAATATTATATCTCCATTCTGCGGCGTTATAATAGATATACGGTATAGGTCGAACCGTACTTACGCAGTTTTTCCGTACCTAATTGAACATATCTTATGAATAGTCTTACTATGGTCGTGTATTGGCTGGTTATTATAGGCGGACTCAACTGGGGCCTGGTCGGCCTTGGCGCGTTTGCCGGCGGCAACTGGAATGTGGTTAGCTTGGCTCTAGGCTCGTTGCCGCAAGAAGTAGAGTGGCTGGTATATGTGTTGGTTGGCCTCTCGGCGGCGTGGATGCTTGTTAAAAAAATAGGCATGAACTCTTCTTCGGATTCGATGTAGGAATCTCGACATTTTCAACAAAAACCTGCCGCATAAGTGGCGGGTTTTTGTTTTTTACCCTATGGTATACTTTTCTACTGTGACTCCAACTCCTGCCGTCGCCATAAAAGAACTGCGCAAAGTGTATAAGGGCGGAACAGAGGCGCTTAGGGGTGCTACTTTAAACATAGATATGGGGGACTTTTTTGCGCTCCTTGGGCCAAACGGGGCGGGGAAGACAACTCTCATCAGCATACTCGCCGGACTTACCGTCAAAACAAGCGGCGATGCGGAAATTTTTGGAACGTCTATAGACACCGACCACTCATTAGCCAAGTCATACATGGGTCTGGTGCCGCAGGAATTTAACTTCAATATTTTTGAAAGTGTAATTGACATCGTTGTAAACCAAGCGGGCTACTACGGTATACCGCGCGCCAAAGCGCTCCTTGATGCAGAGACGATACTCAAAGAGCTCGGGTTATGGGAAAAACGCGCGGAAAAGGCGCAAAAACTCTCCGGCGGTATGAAACGACGGCTGATGATAGCGCGCGCGCTTATCCACCACCCGCAACTGTTGATACTAGACGAGCCGACAGCTGGGGTAGATGTGGAGTTGCGCCGCAGTATGTGGAAGTTTTTGCGCAAATTAAACACCGAAGGCACGACCATTATACTTACAACTCACTACCTGGAGGAGGCCGAGCAGTTGTGCCGCACAGTGGCGGTTATCAACCGCGGTCTGATTGTCGTACACGAGCCAATGCATGCGCTTTTAACTCGCCACGGCGACAAGGACCTCGAGGACATCTTTATGGAGCTGATAGAACAAAAGTAGCCGCACAATATGGAAACAAACAAAACTCTCATAGCATATTACACTGTCGTGCGAAAGGATGTTGTACGGATAGTCCGCTTGTGGAAGCAGACTTTTTTGCCCTCCGTTGTCACCACTGTGCTGTACTTTATTGTTTTTGGCTCCCTAATCGGCTCGAAGCTGCCGCCGATACACGGCGTCACCTACATTATGTTCATCGTGCCCGGGCTGGTGATGATGCAGGTCATTATGAACGCATACAGCAACACCTCCTCCGCTCTGTTTATGGCCAAGTTCCAGCGCAATTTAGAGGAGATGCTGGTGTCTCCAATGCCCGAGTGGGTCATCATAGCAGGGTATGTAACCGCTGGCATAGTACGCGGAAGCATCACAGGTGTTTTGGTGCTCGGTGTCGGGCTCTTTTTTACACACCTCACCCTTCACAGCATACCAATAATCATGGCCGCGTTTGTACTGACCTGTGTACTCTTTTCGCTCGGCGGCTTTCTCAACGCCATGTTTGCGGAAAGCTTTGACTCGATATCCATAATCCCAACGTTTGTGTTGACGCCGATGACATTTTTGGGCGGCGTATTTTACTCTATACAGCAGTTTCCTCCATTTTGGCAAACGGTGTCCCTGGCCAATCCGGTGCTTTATATGGTTAACGTATTCCGCTACGGCTTTCTGGGTACCTCCGATGTCAACATATGGCTCGCGTTTGGCGTGCTAATAGGACTCATTGCGCTCTTTATAATTCTCATACTCCGGCTCTTTAAAATGGGAGTGGGGCTTAAAACATAGTACGCCTGCCAGTCCTGCTCCACTCTTCTAGCTCTAGCACCGCACGTTCTATTTTGGAGGCCTTACGCAATTTTGTTTTTATGATGCCGGCCGGTGCAACAGGGGAGTGCGGTGCCCTGTCCAATGCATCTGCCAACCACTCCAAGGAGCTCTCTGTCGTGACCCAGCGACTTGGAGGGTATCGGTGCAGACCAAATGCTCTCGAGTGGCTGTACATGGTCTTCTCTCCGTTTTGCCACAAAAAATATTCATTAAAGTAAGACATTGCCAGTTCTCGCACGCTCTTGTATACCGGGTCGCGCCAACGGAGAACAGGGTGGTTAGTCTTGCTTATTGCTCCCCATCGGCCGCCGTCTTTAAAAAGAGCTACTACGTGCTCTTCGTCATGGTCGGTTGTCTTTATATCAAGCAATAAAGGAGGAGAACCGTGGTAGGCGAGGGAAGCCGCGGCAAGCACTGCCCCCTCAAGACAGTACGCCTTACCCTCGGCCACTATGCGGCGCACCGAGCGACAGCTCCCCTCCCTACTGCGGGAAAAATTTTGGGGAAGTGCCTCCAGATAGTCCTGTATGCGATGTGGGGTATTTAACTTTTTAAACACGCGGTGTTCGGCAGGGGAGAGAAGGGCGCGCAACTTGGTTTGGTACGTCATTGGTACGTATTGTAGCGCGCTGGTTTGTGAGAGTATAACCGTCGCACAACATATCTTTTACGCGTGTAGTGTATACGACATATATAGTATTATGCACGAAGGACCTTAAATGGGTCTCTCCCCCGGCAAAAGACCTCAAAAGTCTCCCAAGCCATCACATACTGCCCTGTTTGTAGTTTTTTTTCCTTATGTGATACCAGTGCGTCTATCGCTTCCTGAGATATAGATTCGTTCATTTGCAGAAATATCACCGGGTACGGCAGAAATGACTTGGTATTGATATATTTTTTGATTTTTATATTGAGGCAGCCAGTCAAATTTCGTAATGAGTTTGGGTAAAATACATCGACGCAGAAACCTCTTTGTCTGTCATATATAAAGAAGTCCGCGCGGGTCCGGTGGTCGTCGGTAAAGAAGTACTCCCGGTGGACCATTTCTTTTCCAAAACGTCGTACCAAGTGCTCATATACCGTTTGCTCGACGCGATGTGCGCGCTTGTTTATAAGATGTGCGCGATTAGTGCTATGCGTGCCAGTTCTAAAATCATGTTCAGTACCTAAACCCAATTGCTTGCGTAAGGATACGAGGCCTCCAAACCGTCTTTCAATCGACCGAGCCGATGGTAAGTATGCGTACGCGTCAACTTCAGTCGCAGTTGGATATCTTTTCTGTTGTTCATAAAAGTGTTCAAGTCCTGTTTTGAGCTCCGCAAGTGTCCACGGGATTTGCTTGCCTATTTTTTGTTGCCGAATGGACATGGATAAGAAGGTAACACATTTGTGTCGTATAAGCTAAAGGACTTCCCTGCCTGTGTAATAAAAAGTGAAGGCCCCGAAGGTGAGTTCGGGGCCGTGCGGTTGATGGAGTTCATCGCTTACAAGAAGGAGTGAGATACGCCAGAACCCCCACAATCAGGAGCCAGAGCCCAGCGCCAGCCAGAATGGCCTTAGCGCCCAAGATGGACGCCAATGTAGAGGCTAGCAAAACGACACCAAAAGTAATCAGGATGAGAGCGCCACCCCGATCACTCACAGTGTCTGCATTAGTGGATTTCCTTTCCTTTACGTCGGCCATGGCGGATACCTCCTCTGTATGACCGGTTGACTTAACTAGTGCAAAAAATAACACAAGTTTGTTAAATAAGCAAGTATTTAAAACAAGGATCTCTCCCACCCCACACACTCAACAAAACCGCCCCGGGGTTGCCGGAGCGGTTTTGTTTTGTATTACTTATCCTTTGAGTGCTAGTTTTTGCGCTTCTTCAGTCTTACCCCAACACGGTTTGGACGATATCCAGGGGCCGGTGCCTTTTTGCTCATACAAGTACCTGGCGTACGCAAGGTTGCCTTGGATGGTGTAGAGGTCTATTCCCAACCGCTCTGCCGTCTTGCCGTGGTAGTACTCGTTGACCTGCATGATGCCGAGGTCACTTTTGTTAACGCGGCCGCGATGTATCGAGCCGTCTTTGTCGAATTGCTTAAAGTGCGACTCGCACTGTGCAATGTCGGCCAACACGGGCTCGTCGGCAAAGTAATCGCGTGTGTACTGCTCGACTGTCTGCGCCGCCGGCATCAAGAGTATGCGAGGTACGTCTTCCTGCAATGATCCTTGGCCTCCTAGCGCCAAAGAGAATGCCAGAGCGATGCTAGTAGTGAGATGCATATGTGTATGGGCATATAGTCTTTGTATCGGCTAAATGTCCTTGTAACCGGCCAATGAGGGCCTGGAACAAAAAAGCCCCGGGCTCGACAGCACCGGAGATAAGAAAATGATAGCATGTTTTTGTCAAGGTGGTCAAGCAAAAAACTTGACAAACAAAAAGGGTCCTCGATACAGCCGAGAACCCCTTATCCAGCAACGATTTTAGCCGTTGCCAGAGTTACTCTGTGCCGTCGGTTGGCTCAAGGATGAGTTTGCTCAAGGCCGCCGCTGCAGGCTTGAAAAGCTCCTCCAAGTGGTGCTTTCGGAGCCACCCTTCGACCGCCTCGTCTCCGATGACGAGACTCCCCCGCTCGTTTTGCATCAAAGCATGAAGGGGCGGCGGGTCTTCATCACAATAGCCGTGTGCAAAAATGTTTTTTTGCACCACCCCGCCAATATTGTCTCCCGGCCGGAAAATACCCTCTTCACCTTTGAGGTAGCGGGAGATAGGCAGGGTAGGCGCGGACAGCCGGTCCTCGCCATTCCACATAAGCTTTTCCCCCTCCAGAACCCCGATTCGATAGCAGGATGCATGGCGGTATTCGTCACCGATCCAGGTATACTTGAAGCGAATCTCTGCATCAAAAGAAAGTAATACAAACTCCCCCCTCTTCCCTGCTAACCGCTCCTCAATTTTTTTCTGAAGAGCTTTTTCTTGCTTTTTGTTCTTGGGGAAATTGGAGATCTCCTGGTATTTGCTATGCGGAAACATGGGTGGGACCTTTCTATGGTTGGGTTGCGTTATGTAAGATCTATAACTCGCGCAAGCATACATAAAATACCACTCTATTTCAAGTGTCCTCCAAAACACGTAGTGCACATTGCCACTATCGGGCCGCCCTCCTTCGCATAAAGCTACAGATGGGCGCAAAAGCCCTTACTAAACTTCGTTTCGTTCGGGCCGCCGGGAATCGAACCCGGTCTACATCCACCCCATGGACGCGTACTACCGGTATACTACGGCCCGTCTTCGTCCCGCCTATGGCGGGACTTCGACGAGGCAAAGCCCGCTAAAACGCGCGGAGGCGGATTCGCTAGCTATTTTGCCACGGAATCGGATACTGCTCAAACTCCTGCAGGAGTTTTTTGTCGGAGAGGAGCCGCGATATAACTTCCGCGTGGCTCTTGGCACCAGTCAAAGCATTGTGTGGCGTAGGCTCCTCTGGGATACCACAGTACAGCAAAATGGCGTCTAGATTGAGGCCCGAGTGCTTTTTTTCTGGGTCTATTGGGGGAGTTAGTCCACTCTTTACCATGTGCATCCAGCAAAGCGAGTGGCTGTCTATAGTGCGGTGGGCAAATGGCCACTCCGTATGCCCAGCGCGCTCTGCCGCGCATCTTAAAAAGTCGCGGTCAAATGAAGGGTTTTGCCCAGCAAAGGTCCGGTCGTCGGCCCCAAGCGCCCAGGCAATAAACTGATGCACCAATTCCGCCTCGCTTTGTTTGTTAAGGTCTCCTGCCTCCTCACGCGTAAAACCATTGACCGCAAGCGCCTCGTCTTCTATCTTGGCACCGTCCCACGCACGGCACTCTGCATAAAAGGTTGGTCGTGCCGGGTCGCCAAGGTCTATCGCACCAACACTCAAAATAGAGTGCTTATGCGCCTCGGTGCCGGTTGCCTCTACATCGATTGCCAGCATGGTTTTGCCTATATCTCCCCCACTATCCTGCGGATAAATTGCTCAATCGAGAGTACTGCGCTGTGGAGTTTCGGATACTTGCGCGTATGCCGCTCTAGCCATTCTCGCAGTGTGGGAGAAAAGAGCGAAAGTAGCATGAGTCCTATCGCCAAGAAAAGTATCCCCTGCAAAAATGGAAGTACAAGACCAATCACCCCAAAGATTAAAAAGAGGATGCCTAATACAAAGATAACCGTGCGTTTAGTGTTGCGTATCATATAGATAAATTTATTGTTCTAGAGCTTGCGGTTGGTGAACAGTAATGCCGCCTTTTTGCTCTGTAAGAGCCGAAAGGCGCCCGAGCCCAAAGGCCGCAAGACCCACCAATACTACAATGGTCGGCACTATCAGTCTATCTAAAAAGGGCTTGCGGTGCGCTATAAATCCTGCTATCATGCCACTACACTAACATACAAATATGGCGCACAAAAAGGCAGGGGGTTCCGCACATAACCTTACCGACTCCGAGGCAAAGTTTCTTGGTGTTAAGCTCTATGCCGGGGAAAAGGCCCGCAAGGGCGCCATTATAGTGCGTCAGCGCGGCACTCGCTACCTCCCCGGGCAAAATGTGGGGGTTGGTCGTGACCACACACTCTTTGCACTTGCAGACGGCATAGTTTCCTTCCGAACTGTACGTAAAACAAACTTTACCGGCAAGACAATACGCTGTCCAAAAGTAGATATAGTCACCAAATAGCTTTATACGGCAGGAATTACCGACACCTTGAGCTCCGCTTTTTGTGTCTTACTGGCGAGTATAACAGTGTGCTCTCCGGTTGTTTTTATATGCTCCGGCACATGCACTGACCCTTGAGGAATGATTAAGTCATGCTCGTCTTTAATCGCACGCAGTATGTCTGCCGCGGAGAGGGCTTTAAATAAACCTCCCTTTTCTGTAGAGCGGGCGGTGATAACTACACTCTTGCCGCGCAGGGAAAGTATTTTTTGCGTGAGTTCTCCTTCCCGTTTTACCAACTCCTCGTCATGTGCCTGTTTTTTTGCTTCAAGCTCCGCCACTTTGGCGTCCGTTGCGGGCTCGGCCAGCCCCTGCGGCAGTAAAAAGTTGTGTGCGTAGCCGTCAGATACATTTTTTATCTCTCCGTGCTGCCCAGCCCCCCGCACATCCTTTAAGAATATTACCTTCATATTGTTTTGAGTATGTTACTGCCCCGAGAGCCACAAGACGGCCGCGTCTTTTTGCTGGTCTTTGCCCGCCTTCACATCTTCTATAGTGCGATCCTTCTGTATGTCCGGTATAAGACCTCCGTCCGAGATTGACGAACCGTTTGGTGTAAGCCAGCGTGCCACGGTTATCTTAAGCTCAGCACCGCCACCCAACTCCAAAAGCTCTTGCACGGAACCCTTGCCAAAGGAACGTGTGCCGATGAGTTTGGCAACCCCATGCTGTTGTAGCGCCCCTGCCAAAATTTCTGATGCGGAGGCGGACCCTTGGTTGATGAGTATCGTCATAGAAAGTTTTTTGTTGGCAAAAACATTGTAACCGATACTCCTGTGGACAATGTTGTCGTTGTTGCTCTGGTAGTCTTCTGTCACCACAACCTCTCCAACAGGCAAAAAGAAGCTTGCCATCTGTACCGCCGCCTCCAGATACCCGCCCGGGTTACCGCGAAGGTCAAGAATCATCCTTGTAGAGCCCGACTCAAAAAACTCTCGGAGCGCGCCGCGGAACAACTCGGCCGAGTTTGCAGAAAAGCTGTATAGCTCTATAACAAATATCCCGTCGCCGCGCGCCTCTGTTTTAATAGTTGGGATGCTTATAGTGTCGCGTACGATTTTTATAATGAGCGGCTTTGGCTCTCCATCACGCCCAACCGTGAGCGTCACCGTGGTGCCTTTTGGCCCGCGGATTGCCTTGACAGCATCTTCAACGCCGAAACCCTCTGTCGACTTGCCGTCTACCGCCAAGATAGCGTCGCCACTTATAATACCAGCGCGCTCGGCCGGCGAGTCTTTAAGCGGGGCCACTACCACCACCTGGGTATTTTTAAGCCCCAGTTCCATACCTACTCCGCCAAAAGAGCCGCTTATATCTTCCTGAAAGGTCTGCGCGTCTTGCGGGGGCAAGAAAACGGTATACGGGTCGCCGTAGCTTTCGGTCAAACCTTTTATGGCACCATATATGCGCTCCTGCTCTGTTGGGAGAGTGCTTGATGTATGCGTCACTACATAATTTTCTTGCAATAAGTTCCACGCAAGCCATAGTTGCGCGGCATTTATGTTGGACGGCTCTGTGTCGTTTGGACCAAGAGTAAAAGTAAATTGTGTCGAGGTCGCCGCCCAAGCAGGCGCGCCATACTGACGTTCAACTCCGACATATATCCCAGCCCCAAAAACTACTCCCAACGCAAACAAAACCACCACGGCCTTAAACCGAGCTCCTCTGTTTATCATGTACACAGTATATCATGCGCCGCGCGCCACAGATATCTTGCGAGTAGTGTTATACTTATGGTCATATGCTCACTCGATACACGCGCAGTAATGTTGCGTGGATAGACTTGGTGGCACCAACACCAGGTGAGGTTCGCTCGCTTATGCACGAGTTTGGCATTGACCCTCTTTTTGCAGAAGAGTTGCTCCTGCCGTCATTTAAGCCGAAAGTAGAGAGGCGCGGCGACATTATATATGTCATCCTATACTTCCCTACCATGAGCGGCCACCGGCCGGAACAAGAAATAGATTTTATTATAGGCAAAAACTTTCTTATCACCACACACTACGAAAACATCGATCCTCTCCACTCCTTTGCGCAAGTGTTTGAGGTCGACTCTGTGTTGGGGCGCGAAGGCGCCGCTTCACACGGCGGGCATCTTTTTGCCTTCATGGCTCAAAACCTATACCGCGCGCTCGGGCTCGAGTGTGAGGCGGTGGGTAGGCGCCTCAAAGAGATAGAAGGGCGCGTCTTCAACGGCGACGAGAGGAAAATGGTGGTGGAACTATCGCATGCAGGGCGTATTATACATGACTTTCGCCAGGCGCTTGCTCCTCATCAAGAAATGCTTTCCTCTCTGGAGCCAGTTGCGACGCGCATGTTTGGAACGGAGTTTTCCTACCATGTGCGCACCGTCTTTGGCGCCTGGGAGCGGGTGGAGCACACGCTTGCCCGTTTGCGTGACTCGCTTAAAGAACTGCGCGAGACCAACAATTCGCTCCTCTCCACTAAGCAAAACGAGATTATGAAGACGCTTACCATCATGGCGTTCGTGACCTTTCCGTTGACACTCATTTCAAGCGTCTTTGGTATGAATACGCGCTACCTCCCCATTGTCGGTAGCACAGGCGACTTTTGGATCATCCTTAGTTTAATGCTCACTCTCGCTATATTCTTCTTCCTTTTCTTTAAACACAAAAAATGGTTATAGTTCTTCCGTATGGGATTATTTTCTCTTTTTTCCAAACCACCTGCTAAAGACCTGCCTTCTTTGCGGCTTTACAACACTATTTCAGGAAAAATAGAGGACTTTGTGCCGCTCTCTGGCCGCATGGTCAAAATGTACAACTGCGGCCCCACCGTGTACGACGAACAGCATATAGGCAACCTGTTTGCGGCGATCTTGCCGGACACTCTTCGGCGCTCACTTGAGGCGTGGGGATACAAAGTGCAACAAGTTATAAACATTACCGACTTTGGGCACCTCACTGGAGACAACGAAGGAGACCCGGACCTGGGCGAAGACAAAATGTCCAAAGGGCTTAAACGAGAGGGGCTTACCCCGACTCTTCTGAACATGCGGGCACTCGCGGAAAAATATGCCGCACTATATATTGCAGACCTTTATTCCCTCGGTGTAAATATCGATAAGATACGCTTCCCACGGGCGAGCGACTATATACAAGAACAGGTTGCTATTATCAAAAGTCTCGAGCAGAAGGGGTACGCCTATAAAACAAGCGATGGTATTTATTTTGACACTGCAAAATTTAAGGAGTACGGAGCACTGGGGTCTATAAACCTTTCCGGCCAGAGAGAGGCAGCGCGAGTGGAGGCAAACCCAGAAAAACGCAACTCTCGAGATTTTGCCCTTTGGAAGTTCGACAAAAAACTCGGCTGGCAGTCGCCTTGGGGGTTGGGGTTCCCCGGTTGGCACATCGAGTGCACCGCAATGATATTTACGCTCCTTGGCAAACAAATAGACATACACACAGGTGGTATCGAGCATATCCCCATACACCATAACAACGAGATAGCGCAGGCGCAGTCGCTAACCGGCAAAAAGTACGCCAAATATTGGCTCCACAATGAACACATTACGATAGAGGGCAAAAAGATTTCAAAATCTCTCGGCAATACCGTATATTTGCGCCAAATTGTCGACCGCGGCTACTCGCCGCGCGCACTGCGCTACTGGGTATTAACCGGCCATTATCGAACCCCGATGAACTTTACTTGGGAGGCAATAGGCGGCGCAGACCAGACGCTCAAGCGGCTTACGCGCCATTTCCTTGAAGCTCCATCCGAACATACCTCATCTTCTTTTCTTGCAGAGTTCTACTCCTCTATCGGAAACGACCTTAAAACAGCGCAGGGGCTTGCGCTGGTGTGGAAACATATAAAAACGCTCGACAAAAAGACTTTGCGCGAGGTAGATCGGGTGCTTGGGTTGGGGTTTAGCGACCCGCAAGCCGCGGCAAAGCTTAGTGTGCTGACAGATAACGAACTCCCCGCTGAAGTGCAAAAATTGGTGGCATATCGTGAAGAGGCGCGGCAGTCCAAAGATTTTGCCAAGGCAGACGAGCTCCGCGGCATTATAGAAAACAGCGGATACAGCATAAAGGACTCCGACAAAGGCCCAATGCTCACTAAAAAGTAATCATTTTGTTGTCCACTGTTTGTCCACCTAATACACAAGAAAAAAGAAAAAACGCCACTTTCCGCACGGGCACAAACAGAGTACTCTTGAGACACTATGGCGGCTAACCCTTCGAAATCTATCAGGGCAGGAAAAATTGACCCACTGCGCACACCGCCAAACTCAACCGAGTCGGAGAAGGCATTTCTTGGTGCATTAATGATACGCCCAGATGGAATGTTGGAATCTATAGATGTTATCTCGCCGGACGCTTTTTACAGCGAAAAGCATCGCATGATTTACCGCGCAATGCTCGGGCTCTACGGCAAAAACGAGCCGATAGATATAGAGAGCGTCCGCGCTTACCTTGCCGACCAAAAACAGCTCGATGGCGTTGGCGGTGTCCCATACCTGGCAAGCTTGGTTAGCGACGTGCCGGCGGCAAGCAACGCAAAGCACTACGCTAGTATTGTGCAAAAAAAATATATGTTGCGCGGTTTGATAGACGCTGGCGAGTATGTGGCGGAGCTTGGTTGGAGAGAAGGAGAGGAGCTAGAAGAGGTTCTCGACAAGGCGGAAAAGCGCGTGTATGAAGTTACCGCAAGCCCTACCCTTTCCAAATTTACTCCCCTGCGCGACTCTCTGCACGAGGCGTGGACCAGACTCGAGTACCTGCAGGAAAATCACGACCAATTGCGCGGTGCGCGCACCGGTTTTAAAGAGCTCGACTCTTTACTCGCCGGCTTCCAAAACTCCGACCTAATAATCCTCGCCGCCAGGCCCTCCATGGGCAAAACTGCGCTTGCCCTCGACATTGCGCGGCAATCCGCTGTGCATCATAAAACGGTTGTTGGCATATTCTCTCTTGAAATGAGCTCACAGCAGCTGGTGGACCGCATGGTATCGGCCGAGGCCAAGGTAGACTCCTGGGGCTTACGCACGGGCCGTATCAAAGATGAGGGCGACTTTGCCCGCATCCGCGACGCGTACGACCGCCTTTCCCAAGCGCCGATATTTATAGACGACCAGCCGGGCAACAATATCCTCAAAATGCGCGCGGTGGCGCGGCGGCTCAAGCGCGAGAACGGGCTCGGGCTCCTCATCGTCGACTATCTACAACTTATGGTGCCAACCAACGCACGATCATCGGACAACCTGGTCCAACAGGTGACAGAAATTTCCCGCTCGCTTAAGATACTCGCCCGCGAGCTCGATGTGCCGGTGTTGGCTCTATCTCAACTTTCACGCGCTGTCGAGCAGAGGCGCGGCAAGCCGCGCCTCTCGGATTTGCGCGATTCCGGCTCTATAGAGCAAGACGCCGACGTGGTTATGTTTATCCACCGAGACGACAAGATGAACGAAAATTCCGAGCGCCCAAATATTGCGGAGATTTTGGTGGAAAAGCACCGGAACGGCCCCATCGGCAAAGTGGAGCTGTATTTTGACGACAAGAGAACCACCTTCCTCTCCATAGACAAAAGCGACTTCGGCGTGTTCGAAACCGCCGCCCCTTTTTAGTTCTGTATGAACCCGCTTGAGCGCCTAACCAAAAACTTTGAGCGGTTCCCAGGTATTGGCCCACGGCAGTCGAGGCGCTTTGTGCAGTTTTTGCTTGCTCAGCAGGGCGCATATCGCGCGGCGCTTGCCGACGACATCAAACGTCTCGGGGCAAATACCTTCCAGTGCAAAAAATGTTTTAGGTGGTTTGCAAAAAGCCAGCAAGGTTCGACCTTGAAGGGCCCAAACGGTAAGGTCGAACCTTGTTGCCCCATCTGCTGTGATTCTCACCGCGACCAAGGTCTCTTGTGTGTAGTGGAAAAAGATGCCGACCTCGACAACGTCGAGCGCAGCGGCTTTAAAGGACTCTACTTTGTTTTGGGAGGGACTATACCTCTCGCCGCCGAAGATCCAGAAGCCCACGTCCGCGCGAGAGAGTTTGTAAAGCGGGTAGAGGAGGACGCCTCTCAAAAAATACTAAAAGAAGTGATACTTGGCCTCTCCGCCACCACCCTAGGCGACCACACGAGGGGCTTCCTTCAAGAAAAAATACTGCCCATAGCACAAGCTCTCAATTTTAAAATCACATCACTGGGCCGAGGACTATCCACCGGCTCGGAGCTGGAATATGCCGACCCGGACACCATAGCAAGCGCATTATCCTCTAGACACTAGTAAAACAAAAAAGTCCTTTGTACAGGAGTAGGGCTCCCGTTCATCTCTCCTGAACAAAGGACTTTTTTGTTTCGCTACGCAATCTTTGTTATCTTTACTTCAAAAAATGGCTGTCGATGGCCGCGCTTTTTAAAGTAGTTGGACTTTGCCTTGTACTTGATAACCACAACCTTCTTTGCGCGGTCTATTTTTTGTATCTCCGCCGAGATCTTGGCGCCCGCGATGTATGGCGTGCCGAGAGTGGTGTCGTGCCCATTGTCTACCACCAACACCCTCTCGAAGGTCACGGAATCGCCTACAGCATAGGCCGCCTGCCCCGGGCCCGAGGGGAGGAGTTTTTCTATTTTGAGCGTGTCTCCCTCCGATACCATATATTGCTTCCCGCCGGTCTCTATGATGGCAAACTCCTTTTGCATGGGGGCTACTATAGCGCAAAAAAGCCTGTAACACAAGCTCAACTTACTCCTTCCCTTCTAAAACCGGTTTTTCAACACCTTCAAGCTCAAAACCAATTGCCTCGCCTGTGATTTTTAATACATCTTTATCTATCTTCCCCAGCTCGCGGCTCCCGCCGTTGTAGTGGTTTATCGTTGTTGAGAGCGACGCCCCGAGCCGCTTGTAAATATCTTCATACGCCTTCATATGGCGCGAGAGTGCCTCAACGTTTTTGGCAATGTCCTTTGCCGCCTCTTCTATCTTAAAGGCCTTAAACCCGTACAACACCGACTGCAAATAGGCGGCAAAAGTGGTTGGCGAGACAATAATCACCTTTTTTTCGTTGTAGGCATAGTCTATCAGGTTGCGCGTGTTGACCTTGACCGCCCCGACCTCGTTTATCAAAAGGTCGTAGTAAATGGCCTCTGCCGGAATATACATAAAGGCAAACGGCAGTGTACCGTCTTTGGGCCGCACATATTTGGCGCTCTCGTCTATGCGCGCCTTGAGGTCGTTTTTAAACTGCTTTTCTAGCTCCTCGCGTTGTGTGTTGTCTATCGCATTCACGAGCCGGTTGTAGTTTTCTAAGCTAAACTTGGCATCAACAGGGATAATCCCCTCTTTAGTCATAATTACCGCGTCTACCGTCTCCCCGCCCGGAAACTCGTATTGCATTTTGTAGGCCGTGGGCGGCAAAATGTTGCTAAGTATGAGCTCGAGCGATGCCTCGCCTAAGTTGCCGCGCTGTTTTTGGTGAGTGAGCACTTTTTCCAGATTTTGTAGCTGCTCGGCCAGGGTAAACACTTGCTTGTTGGACTCTTTTGTTTCGGCAACGCCCTTTGTTACCTCAAGCAGCTGCTCGGAGACCTGCTTGGTTATTGTGCTCATCAACCTCTCTGCCTGCTCGGACTGCGTCTTCATACTTTCAAACATACGGTCGGAACCCTCGCCGAGTTTGTTCTCCACCACTCGCGAAAGCTCCTGCAACTGGTTTTGCAGGAGCATAAGCCCCTGACTATCGGCCTGGGCATCCTGTACAGTGTCTATGGAGCCCCGCCTCCACAGCAGATAAATAGTGGCGATGTTGCCAAGCACAAGGAACACCAGTAGCAGTATCAGCGGGTCCATGCACCCAGTGTATCACGTTGCGTTTTTTGCTATACTTTTTATATGACACACCTGGAGTTGAAGGAGTCCATCAAAACCGCGATGAAGGCAAAAGACACTGTGCGACTCGGGGTCTTGCGCGGACTATCTGCCGCGGCCACAAACGAGTTGGTGGCCAAAGACCGCAAGCCGGACGAAATTTTAAACGAAGAGGAGTTGATGACGGTTATCATGCGCGCGGCCAAACAGCGCAAAGACTCGATAGAGCAATTTGAGAAGGGCGGCCGGCCCGAACTTGCAGAGAGCGAGCAGGCCGAGCTTGAGATACTGCAAACTCTTCTTCCCGCAGAGCTCTCGCGCGAGGAGATAGAAAAAGCGGCAAAAGAGAAAGCCGCCATGCTCGGAGTAACAGACAAAAGTGGTGCCAATAAGCTCATGGGTATGCTCATGAAAGACCTCAAAGGCAAAGCCGACGGCACGGTAGTTAAGGAAGTCGTTGACTCCCTCTTCTCCTAAAGTTGGACTTACGAAGTCCAACTTTAGGGATAACATACGTTAAGTAATCAAGACCTTGGCAACACCTGAGAGCATCTGAGCGGGCGTCTTGAAGTCGATACCCATGTGCATACGTTCGACGTTGTAATACGGAAGATATTTTGAGATTGCTTTTGAAAACGAAGTGGTAGTGCGAGGAATCCCGGTCAGACACTCGTCCTGGAGTGTCCGGTTGAACCGCTCGACGTGCGCGTTGTCGTTGCACTGCCGTACACGCGAGTGCCGGTGTGCAAGCCCTTTCCGTAAAAGCAGGTGCGTGAACCTCGTCGAGAACTCCGGTCCGTGGTCAGTCTGCACCATCTCAAACGAGAACGGAGCGCGTCGCTCGGCCCGTGCAATGAACGAGGCACTTTTGTACGCGCGAAGTTTCTCCGACACCTCCGCATATGCCCAGCGCGAGAACAGATCGATGAGCGTGTACACATACAGCCGTGATCCGTCCGGGAGAACGAAGTGCACGGTATCGCATTGCAAGAGAGCCCCTGCATGGGTTGCCTCCGGCCTCGGCGTTGCATCATGCGGACGCTTCCACGGACTTCGTTTCTTGAGCAGATGACATCGAGACAGCGTTCTCTGAACGGAACATAGTGAGACTGAAATTCCGTCCGCGATTAGCTCTCGGTGAATCACTTGTCCGCATCGACGGCGTCCGACGCGTTTTCTGATGATGGCATGCACGATATCGCGAGAAAGTGCCCGGGGAGAGCGTTTTGGTTTCGACGAGAGTGTCGGTATCTCGTGCTCTCCGTACGTGAAATCCTTTCTGCACCAGCGCATGACGGTCGACGGCTGAACTCCGAAGTACCGTGCCGCCTTCCGCATGCTCCAGTCCTGCTGCTTCACCAACCTGACCGCGTCTCTGCGCACCTTGGGCAGATGCGGATTCTTTGTGTATGCCATGTACGTCATATTGATACAGAGGGTGTTGCCAAGCTATTGAAACATTGCGACATATTGACAAACACGCCAAAATCTGCATAATTTAACCTAGTTTAGTTCCGCGTTTCCGCTTATTACTTTTTGGCGCAAGGAGGCGCAAAGAAAATGTACCGATTTGAAAAGGAGGCGCTGGCGCGTAATGTCGCACCGCGCGTGAAGACTGCGTCACCAGGCAAGGTCTTTAGTATCGTATGCGTTGCCGTGCGCGAGACTGGAGTCACACACGGGCCAGATGTGACTCGCCTTGCCAAGGAGATTTGCTCGATCCTTGGCAAACATGGAGCCGCGGCCACAGCGGCAAGGAAAGCGCGGTGGGTCGCATGAAAGCCCCGACCGACGAGGACTTGGCCGCTAGTTTTTTTGACAGCGACAGCGGCAGGGCCTTCCGTAAGCGCGGCAGGCCGTGGGAGCTCCCTGAATACGTCAGGGAATTTCTAATGGTCTACGCCTGGCTCGAGGGCGCAGACGACTTTGCCCTTGAGAGAGCGGTGGGGCGAGTGGTTAACACCATCCGCAGCAGAAACGCCGAAAAGGCAGCCAGAACAAAGAAAAAAAAGAAAGAAGCTGCAAAAAAGGCGGAGGATGAGGCGAGGCGAAAGGCGGCCGAGCCCCTGCTCCCCGGGCTTGAGTGACACGAATTTAAGGGCGGACGTTTTTCAGACGTCCGCCCTTTCCTATATATCTAATACAGTAAAAAAAACTCCCAAACGCATTAACTCTACGCTATAGCTTAAGGTTAATGCGTTTACTAATGAACTAATGACTAGCGGAAGTATTTTTTGTTTTTGAGTTTGTCGGGGAGGTAGGACTCTTTTTCGCCCGCCGACTGATATTTTTCGTACCCATCGCCGTATTTCAAGTCTTTCATCAACTTGGTCGGAGCGTTGCGTATTTTGAGCGGCACGGGCAAGCTGCCGTGCGCCGCTACATCTGCCTGCGCCGCACGCAGTGCATCGTAAGCACTGCGATCTTTTTTGCACCCCGAGAGGTACGCCACTCCGTGTGCGAGGTTTATTGCGCACTCCGGATAGCCGATTTTGTTGCACGCCTCAAACACCGCGTTGGCCACCACAAGCGCTGTCGGCACTGCCAACCCCACGTCCTCGCTCGCAAATATAACCATCCTTCTTGCAATAAACAGAGGGTCCTCCCCCGCCTCGACCATCCTGGCCAGGTAATATAGCGCGGCATCCGCCTGGGAGGCGCGCATCGACTTGATAAACGCGCTTATAGTGTTGTAGTGCTCCTCGCCTTTTTTGTCATAGCGCAAGTTTTTGTTCTGTATGGTTTCCTTGAGCGTCTCTAGTGTTATCTTGCCGTAGAGTTTTTGCGCGTTATCAAGCACGTTTATTGCTTGCCGCGCGTCTCCCTGCGCCATCTGTACGAGCCAGTTCCTCGCTTCGCTTGGGATTTTCAATCTCGTACGCTTGATGATTATCTTCATGTCTTTTTCTGACAGTTCGTTTAACACAAACACCCTGCAGCGCGAAAGGAGCGCCCCTATAACTTCAAAGCTGGGGTTTTCGGTAGTGGCTCCGATTATAGTCAGGTCTCCGCTCTCGACATACGGCAGTAAAAAATCCTGCTGTGCTTTATTAAAGCGGTGTATCTCGTCTATAAAAAGTATTTTCGGCTTACCGATTTGCAGTTGCCCCCGCTTCCCTACTATTTTTTTGATGTCATCTTTGCCGGAGTCTACCGCCGAGAGTTCGTGGAACTCTGCATCCAGCGCATTGGCGTAGATGCGCGCGAGCGTTGTTTTGCCGCTACCCGGCGGCCCCCAGAGGATAAAGGAAAACAGGTGCTTTTTGGCGATAGCTTCACGCAGAGGGCTCCCCGTCCCCACCAAATGTTCTTGGCCGGAAAATTCCTTGAGACTCTTGGGGCGTATTTGTGATGCCAACGGCTCCATACCAAGCCAGTATAACTGCTTGGCATATGCTATGCGATAGCACTTTTATACGGGCTAATCGCTTGTTGTCGGATTATCGACAGATCCTGCAGTGGTAGTTGGTGTTGTGCTTGCCACGTTTGGCTCTACCTCTTCTATAAGGAAGTCTGTGGCTGGTGTGGTTTCTGTTGAGGTCGGGAAGAAAGTGTCCATCACAGCATTTACACCACCCATAAGTTCTGGATAAAACCAGTAGGCGGCTCCGCCCAAGACAATTAGGATCACAAGAACAGAGATAAACAACCAAGGAACTCGGCTTTTTGTTATCTGTGTGGGCATTGCGGAGGTATGTGCCGTGTTTAGAGTTGCAACTGGACGTGTGTCTATTTCTAGGCGCGGCGTAACTTGTTGCGGAGTTGGCTGCATCGGTGTTTGCTGCATGGGAGCTACCGGCCTTGGTGAGCCACCCTGCGCCATGCGCGCGGCCTCTCCTATGCCTATATGGGCAGTTGGCCGTATTGTTGCAGGAACTGGTGCTTTTGGCGCAATAAACGGTTTAGGAGCCATAGGAACAGGAGGAGCGGGAGGTTTTACTACGCCGTCTATTGCATCAAAGGCCTCTTTTGCATCTTGCTCGCTCCACCCGCCGGTGGCAAGCGCTTTTTTAATAGCATCACGAGAGGCGCCCGCCTTGAGTTGTCCGCGTATGTAAGAAAGTAGCTCTTCGTTAATCATACTTGTTGAATTATACCACTATTATTTTACCTCACGCTGGCAAGCCCACAAAAGAGAGCACTCCGGGCCGCTAGGCCAAGTCTAACTCTCTTTTGTGGGCTTGCCAGCGACGGAGCTGGGCAAATCCAGGTGGACAAACGCGTCGGAGAAGGTTGTCCCCACCTTTTTGCCTGGGTTAAAGATGTTTTGCGGGTCGAATATTGACTTTACTTCGTGGAAAAGAGCAAACATCTCCTTACCGAACATTTTTTCCACATAGGGTGTGCGGACCAACCCGTCGTTATGCTCGCCTGTTATGGAGCCGTGGTAAGAGAGCACCAGGTCGTACACTTTGTGGGAAAGTTCGTCTATTATCTTTCGTACGCATGGGTCCCTCGGGTCGACCAAGGGAATGATGTGGAAATTCCCGTCGCCAACATGGCCGGCAACCGTATAAGTAAGCTGGTAGTGCGACAATATCTCTTCAAGTTTTGGCAAAAACTCAACGAGCGAGTAAGGCGGCACCACAAAGTCGTCTATAAAAGGCGCGGTGCGCCGGCCGACCACCTTTTTACGCAAGAGGTTAAAGCTCTCGCGCCGCACCACCCAGTATTTGCGCGCGGCCCGCTTTGTCTTTGCAACGCGCACCTTAAGGTGCGAACGATTTTGTTTTACCTCCTTGGCAAGCTCCTCTGCTTTTTTTGTCGCTTCTTGTTGCGTGTTGGCACGGAACTCAACCAAAAGCACCAGCTTGGGAACTCCGCCGGTTAGTACCATCCACATTTCCGGCAAAAAGGAAAAACCTAGGCCCACAATGCCGGCTTTCATTTGTTGGGCTAACTCAAAGAAGTACTTGGTTGCCAGGGTAAAAGTGTGGTCGTCGTACGACTCAAAACTGTCCGGCTCGTGTTTTAAAACTTCCGGCACAACCTCGCCTAGCTCGGATAGCGAGTGGAGGAAAATTACGGTCATCGCGGCATAGGGCTTGGGGCGCACCAGAGAGAACCATATTTTAGTGATGATACCGAGCGTACCTTGTGCTCCCACCATAATGCGCGCAAGGTTAAGCGAAGTAGTACCGTCTCCCACATCCCACAGCGCATAGCCGGATGAATTTTTTTCAACCTTTGGTTTGTGCTGTGCTATCACCTTGCGATACTCCTGTGTGGACACCAAAGAGGCGACGCGCCGGTACACACTGCCCTCCCACGAATCTTCAGCAAGTTTTTGTTTTAACTCATCCCCTTTCAGATTTTTAAAATGATGCACCTCTCCGTCGGCGCATATTACGTCGAGCTTTTCCACATAACGCGCGGTCTTGCCGTATTTTAGATTTTTTTCCCCGCCGGAGTCGTTGGCAACCATGCCGCCCACGGCATTAAGCTCTCGGCTGGCGGTATAGCTAGGGAGCTCTAAATCTTTTTTCTTCGTCTCTTTGTCAAAGTCGCGGAAAAACATCCCCGGCTCTGCCACGGCATGTCCCGCCACGCCTGCGGCGCCTTCTACTTCGTCAATCTCCAGAAAGCGGTTTAGATGCTTGGTGACGTCCAGGACAATAGAGTCACCAAGTGGGCCGCCGCCCATGTCTGTCCCCGCCGCACGCGGGGTAATGGAAATGTGTGTTTTGGGTACCTTTTTCTTTTTGTTTACAAAGCGCACCGTGGCGCAAATATCCTCCGCGTCTTTTGGATATACCACCACCAAAGGCCACACGGCAAACAAGCTCGCGTCGCGGCTGTAATGCTCCAAGGTTTTAGACGAGTCATCCACCTCGCCGCGCAGTACTCTGCGCAGTTCTTCCCCCAAACTGCTCATGAATATTATTCTACAAAGTCATCCTCTGTTCCTGTTATTGAGTCTATGTCTAGGAAGTATATGCCGTCCGGGAGCACAAAAATGCCGGCATCGGCCGCCCACGGCTCGCACGAGTAGTCGGCCAATGCGTTTGGGTCAACCGCATTCTGCCCACTTTCCTGCCCTGCGGTCATAGCGTCAAACGACATCATCATCCCTTGCTGGTAATTATCGGTCCACACATAACTTGTGTTGTCCGTAACCACCATGTGGCTCATAACCGGCTGCCCGCCTGCTACAGAGGTAAAGTCGCCGCGCATTTGTCCGTCTGCAACATATACTGTCCCGGAAGATTCAAAACTGTCGGTTACGCTGCTGAAGGCACATTTTTGCGAACCGCCCTGTGCCAAAAGGTCTTTGAGCGACATCTGGGTACCTGCATTGCCTACTGATGCAGGGCCGCCCGCGCCTCCGCCAAAATATGACCACGCCCCTGCAAGAACAAGCACCACCGCTACCACACCAAGCCCATACCATGCTGTACCACCCATTGCACTACCCGAACTGTTGTCTGTTTCCATACGCATTATAAAAATTACATAGTAAATTGCACTCAATATATACGTCTAATAAAAGTATACCATCTTGCTACCACTTTTTGTCGAGAACAAACCGCCATGGCTTGTTTACATACTCACCAGCGGAGTCAATACCGACGCGAGGGGTACGCCGTATCTGGCTTTGCCTTATTACCACTCCCCTGTCCTCGACCCACAGGCCGGTCTTTTTGCCGAGCGGTTTGTTGTTTAGCTTTTTGTCTATCTGCAAAAACTTGGTGAGTTTTGCCGGCCCGTCAAGGCGCACACCAACAGGGCGAAAAAAGAGGGTAGGACTTGGGTCTTTAGCGGCCCGGAGCGCCCTCTTTTTTTGCCCTGTTGGCGGCAGCTCACCGTGTGACAAGGTTCGACTTTGCCATTGCGGTTCAAGGCCGCGTATCAGAACAGCCGCAGGATATCTTTCTTTACCGCACACCAGGTTGAGCATCCAGTGCATGCCGTAGGTAAAGTACACGTACACGGTGCCGGGGCGCGCAAACATCGGCGTGTTGCGAGTGGTTTGCCCGCGGTTGGCGTGGCTGGCCTTGTCGTGAGGGCCGTCGTACGCCTCCGTTTCAATAATCATCATGGCTACTGTTTCTACCGCGCGACCTCTTCGCTTTACTCTGCGCACCAAAAACTTACCAACAATTTCCCGCGCCACGGTGAGTGTTGGCCGGTCAAAAAACGCCGCTGGCAAAACTCTGCGCATAGGTTGCATGATACGGAACATCGGCCTACTATGCGAGCAGGAGAACCTATAACAAATGGAGGTGGGCCATGAAAACTTTATTAGTTGCCCTGGCGTGCCTTATGGTATTTGCCCCGGTAGCACAGGCCAACGTAGACCCGCGCGGAGGAGCAGTGGAGGTATACATGCCTTATGAGAACAATGCTGACACCATAATCATCCCCGGCAAGTGCGCCGAGATTTTGGTTCAGCCAGCGGCCGTGTGGATTCTTATTTTCCTCGCAAGCGGCGGCAAGGAAGAAAATTTGCCCGACCTCGGCCACTACCTGCGCGAGACGCTACTGTGTATCGGTAGGCAGTAGTGTTATGAATCGAAAACAAACAACGCGGACGATGAATTGGCGCGGGAGTAAAACCTCCTGCGCTTTTCTTTCAAAATGCAAAATCCCCGCGAGGTCGTGCTTTCTTTCTTGCAAAATTCTAACTGGTGACCCCTACGGGATTCGAACCCGTATTTGCGCCGTGAGAGGGCGCCGTCCTAACCATTAGACGAAAGGGCCTCGCCCATAGGACGGGGCTACGGCCGAGGGCCGTTGCAATACAATAAAATAAAAATAGATAAAAAGAAAGAGCGCCCCGGTTTTACCAAAGCGCTCTCGTCGAACGAAAATCTCACTCATCCTTTTTTTTGGACGAAATGGCCGGCGGCTCCCCATTTTTTGGAAACCCTCTTAGGAAACGTTCTGCCATCTCTTGGATAGAACCGGCTAACGGCCCATTCCTGCTTCTTGTGCGGATGATAGTGATGGTATCTGTCTCGGGTTTCCGGGCCCCCTTCTTCCACCTTTCCACCTTGATATGAACCCGCTCGGTCACCCGAGTTTTGCGGAAGTCGTCGCCACCATGGGCCATGTTCTTCTCCGAAGAGTTGGGGCCTATGGCCCCTTATGTGAGAGCATGAGCGGACTGTAATCAGTAGGATTCGAGCCTGGGGACTTCACCCAGACCCGCCCATCCTTTACATTGGTCACTTTGCCCTGCTGACAAAGCTTCTGAGAGCCGTTGCAACTTTTGATAGGCCAGACTGTCTGGCCTACGAAAAATTGCGTGGCCCCGGTTGCTGACTTTTTACCCTTTTTCCTGCCCATGTTTTCCTCCTCGAGTGATGGGTTTGCCGTCCAAAGTTACTATACCAGATTATATTAAAAAAGGAAGGGCTGGGAAAAGGCTCTGGGGGTTAGCGTTTTTTCCACTCCGGGTCTTGGCGCACAAGGAGCTCCGCGGCCCGCTCGGGCTCGGCCATTACCTCCTCTACCGTCTTCTCCATCCGTACACTCTGTGAGCCTTTTATCAAAACAATGTCGCCCGGTGTTAGCATCGCCTCAAGCTCTTTGCCGGCGCGGCGCGCATCTTCATGTTGGAAAATTGATGAATCCGACATCCCAGCGTCAAGCGCACCCTCTGCCATGTCGCGCGCCCTAAATCCTACGGTAAAAAGTATGTCGCACGTTTTTGCGGCAAGCGCCCCCGCCTTGCGGTGCTCTTCCACAGAGTGGCGGCCAAGTTCCAGCATGTCTCCCAAAACAGCGATGCGTCTGCCCTTTACGGGCAGGTGTTTAAGAGTCTCCAGTGCCGCCTCTGCAGCCGCAGGGGATGAGTTGTAGGTGTCGTCTATAATAAGCGTCTCCTTAAGCCCTGGGACAAGCCGCATGCGCCCAGGCGGCGCTTCGTATGCACCAAGCGCCCGCACTGCCTCCACCAGGTTGCGGCCAAGCGCCTTGCCAACCGCGGCCGCCGCCAAAAAGGGCTGTAGTGCGTGCGTGCCAACCGAACCCTTAACCGCAAACGGCGCCGATGTTTCGCCCCACACTACCCTTCCCTCCATACCAACCGGCTCCCCATCCTCGCCAAGGCAAACCGACACCGACTCGGCACGCACATCCGCATTTTTTGAAAGGCCGAATGTTATAACTCTCTTTCCTTGAGCGCGGTCGCGCAAATCTTCTACATTTTCGTCGTCACCGTAAAGCACCAATGTGCCGTCTTGTTTGAGCGAGCTTATAAGCGAGGCCTTTTCTTCCACGACATCACCTGGCGAGTCAAAATACTCCACATGCACCGGCATCTCCGGCAGGCGGGTTATAACCACCACGTCAACAGGCAGCCACACGGCCACGCGCTTAACATCGCCCGGGCGGTCTGCCCCCACCTCCAACACCAGCCACTTGGGGTAGCGCGCATTAAACAACAGCAAAAAAAATCCATCCAGTAAATTTTGCACCCAGCCAAGTGGGTTTTTCCAAGCGTTCGGCACGCCTAGTATAGTAAGCGGCAGACCAACCTCGCTGTTAAAGCTTTTTTCGCTGCGACGCACGTACGCGCCCGCCGCCAACACTGCGTATATGGCGTCTTTGGTCGAGGTCTTTCCCACACTGCCGGTGACCGCCACAATGTGTGGATGATATTTTTTTACCACCCCGCGCGCCTCAAGCGTCAGGAGCGTTACCAGTATCGTTTTAAGTATTGTCCACATAATGTCTAGCGGTCCGGCGGGATGTCGTAGTAGCTGATAAGAAATTGCGTGAGCGAGTGGAACGGCAATGCCCATGTTTGCGAGGAATATGACGCGCCCTGCGGCTCCAGCGCAAACAAAAAGACTATAAACCTAGCGTCATATGATGGGAAGTATCCAAAAAAACTGTGTAAGAACCTGTCTGTATAGTAGCCGCCGCCCTGTGGGTTGGCAATCTGGGCTGTGCCTGTTTTTGCGGCAACGCTATGGCGTTCAATTTTTATTTTGCCGTCTACCAGCGCGGTATCAACCACCTGTGTGAGCATGCGGCTCACCGCAAGCGCCGAGCCGGGCTGGAGCGCCTGCGAGCTGCCGGCCCACGAGAGTGCCCTGGTAATGCCAGAGTCGTATCGCACCGCGCGTACAAAATGCGGCGGTACAAGCTTGCCGCCGTTTGCCAGCGTCGCAAGTGCTTGCACCATAGCAATCGGGGTAATGGCTATCCCCTGGCCGAATGATGCGGTGTCAAACTCAACTTGCCGCGAGCTTTTGGCTATGTTGTCCGTGAGCCCGTGTGCCTCGCTTGGAAGGTCGATACCGGTCTCCTCTCCTAGCTTATAGCGATTTAAAAAGTAATCGCGCATCACCGCGGGGCCCATCTGTGTCGCCACATAAGAGGCGCCGAGGTTGAGAGACTGGCTTAAAATTTCTTGCATTGGCACCTCACCGCGCGCGCGCAGGTCGTAGTTGCATATTTTTTTTGTGTCGACCGTGATGCATCCTGTATCTTTGTAAGTGCTCTCCGGCGTTATAACGCCCGAATCTATACCCGCGGCAAGGGTCAGCGGTTTCATAATGGAGCCCATTTCAAACACGTCCTCAACCATGGTGTTTTTAAAAATAAACGGATCCTTCTGTGCACCAAATGCGTTGAGGTCAAAGGTCGGGTTTATTGCCATGGCGTATATCTCACCCGTTTTAGGGTCCATAACGATGCCGCCGGCAAGGCGCGGGTGCCAGTCGTTTGCGTAGGCGGCGAGCGTCCGCTCAAGTTCCGCCTGTACAGACGGCTCTATGGTAGTTAAGAGGTCGCCAGTTTGTGGAGTTCCATTAAAAACCGACTGCGCCGCGCCAAAAAGCTGTACAAAAAAGTTTGTATACAGGTCACTGTCTTGGCGCGCAAGCGTCTGCTCCCAGTATCGCTCGAGCCCGTAGCGGCCTTCAAGCACATTACCGTTGTTGTACGCGACAAAACCGAGCTCCTGCGCCGCCAGAGATCCGCCAGGGTAAAAGCGCCACTGGTTTTTTGAGAGTATAACGCCCAGGAGCGATAGTTCATGTATGGCGGCGGCGGTTTGTGCATCCAAACGCTCTGCCACCATTTGATACAAGCTCCCTTCCTTGGTTGCACGAGCTATAAAGTCGTCGTGGAAAAGTTCCGGCACTATTTGACTAAGCGCGAGGTATAGCGACTCCGAATCTGCAACTTTGGCCGGGTTTATCGCTAGTGTAAAACCTTGCGTGAGGGTCGCCGCGGTTATAAGCGTGCCGTTTTTGTCGGTAAAGTAGATGCTGTCGCGCATAAGGAGCGGGGATGCCGGCGGCGCAAACTGCGCGTCCGCGCGCATAGTGTACATATCTGCGCGTACCACCTGCAGAAGGTAAAGTCGGCCTACAATAACAATGCTTAAAAGTGCAAAGAGCGCGGTTACAAATCTAACGCGGCCGACAAACAAGGCCTTGGTCATGCTTTAGTATTGTCCGCTGAGCGATAAAGAGCGAGCCGCGTCTGTTGCAAACACCGTAGTAACTGCATCAGGAGGGACAAAACCAAGCTCCTGTGCGCGCCCGGGTGTCATGGTGCGGGTTAGCGACAAATATTGGCTTTCCAAAATACTTAAGCGCGCATTTGTTGCCAGTATCTCAACCTCGGCATCTGCCCGCGCCGCGGTATGCATAACCGCTTCGAGTAAAAAGAATCCGTATAAAAATAGCGCAACGACAACAAACCCGGCGAGAGCCGCTATGATTTTGGAAAGGTGGTCTTGATATACTAAAGCAGCGGTGTTCATACTATATTTTTAGAGCGGCAATTTTTCTATACTTCGCATTTTGGCACTGCGTGCGGATGGGTTTTGTATACTCTCTTCGCGTGTCGGTGTGAGCGGTTTTTTCGACAGTAAATGACCGCCGTCCTTTGCAAATCCTGCAAACATATGTTTTACCAGCCTGTCTTCTATGCTGTGGAAGGTTATAACCGCCATACGTCCGCCCTGCGGAAGTAAGATCCACACAGCTCCGAGCCCCGCCTTAAGCGCGCCGAGCTCGTCATTTACAGCGATGCGCAGTGCTTGAAAAGTTTTTGTCGCCGGATGTATGCGCCCGTGGCGATATACGGCCGGTACGGCGTCCTGCACCACCTCAACCAACTCCAGAGTGGTCTCAAATGGTTTTTTGGAGCGGCGCTCTACTACGGCTCGTGCAATCCTACGCGCAAAGCGCTCCTCGCCGTAGCCAAAAAAGACATCGGCCAACACCTTTTCGCTCCAGGAGTTGAGAACCTCCGCTGCGGTAAAGCCCGAGCGTGGGGTGGTGCCATATACCATCAAAAGCGGCTCATCGTGTAGGAATGAAAATCCTCGGCCGCTTCTAAGCTGGCCGCGATTCCATCCAAGGTCAAAAACGGCCTTGTCAATCGCTTCTACTCCTGCATTTTTAAGTAGCGTACCGACGTCGGCAAAGTTGCCTTCTATAACGCTTGTCCGCCCTTTAAAGTGCGCAAGACGTTTTGATGTCGCGGCTACTGCGGATTGGTCCGCATCAAGCGCTATAAGTTTGGTGCCGGTGGCCGCCTGCAAAAGCGCTTCGCTGTGGCCGCCCTCTCCTGCGGTTACATCAAGCAAAAGCTCCCCTTTTTTTGGGGAGAGAAGGTCAACCACCTCGCGCACCATCACACTCCTGTGGACACGTTCTGACTCCTGCCCGCCCCGCGGTTCGCGGCCAATATCGCCCTCCTCTCGAGTGGAGCGAAACTGTGCACGAACCCCAAATACCCTCAAGTCGGGCACGTGGCGGGCAAAAGTCAAAGAATGCATCATAATAAGTGTTGTTGTTGGAACCTGTTTGTGTTGACAAAGAACCTACAGCACTCCCATGTCGCCCAAGGTCTGCGCCATCCCTTCGGCATCGTGCTCGATTCGGCGCTTGTACTCCTCCCAGGTTTTGTCGCTCCAGATCTCAACCCGGTCGGAAACGCCCGCAAGCACGACCCTGCTTTGCAACCCGGCAAACTCCTTCAAAAACTCCGGGATAAGTATCCGCCCCGTGCGGTCTACCTCCACCTCGACCGCGCCGGAAAGTAGGAACCTGCTCATCCCCCTGGTATTTGCCTGGCCAAACGGCAACTCTTCAAGCTTGCCTGCTATCTCTTTCCATGTCCGCTCCGGGAACATGAAGAGGCAAGTATCGAGCCCGCGGGTGATGACGATTTTTTTCCCTATTTCCTTGCGGAACTTCGCGGGAAGAGAGAGGCGCTTCTTGGAGTCCAGCGTGTGTATGTATTCTCCAATCAACATCATCCCACTCTATCCCACTGATGTAGGATTGTATAGCACTTTTACCCACTTTTCCTACACACCTTATCCACACCTTGACAAATACACAATATAGGTATATAATTAACATTAGAAGAATCAAAAAGTAAAAATAGGGAGGCGTTCAAACACTAACTCAAAGTGAGGAGTGAGTGATGAACGTCGAATCAAATTTTGGAATTTTTGCCAAGGCACGCACTGAGCTTAAAACTCAGAGCGTTGAGCGAGCGGTTAGGAGAAGGAAAATCCTCATCGTTGTTGCTCTAGCCTTGGCGGCCGCTATCCTGGCAGTCTTGGCCACGGTGTGGCCTAGCTGTGGAACGGAGAAGATATATCTTTCTCCGGTTGACGAGATTGGACTGTTAGTCCAGATCGTTGGCAAATAGCGGAAACACAGTTTAGGGGTCGTCTGCGTTCACGCAGACGACCCCTTTTATTTTTATATGCTTGCTTCTTTGATGCGCTTTAGTACAAAGTCTCGCTCCAGCGCCGAGAGAAACCACCCCGCCTGCGGGCCGTGCGTTTTGCCTAGGAATATAAGATAGATAGATTTAAAAAGTTCGCTTGGCGCAATGCCCTGCGTTTCTTTTATCTCATGCAGTTTTTTATGCAGTTCTTCCCCGCTTGGCATCTGCGGCCGCATTTCCATATATAGAAGTAGCTCGCCTAGAGCTTTTTTCTGCGCTTCGCTTAAACTTTTAGCCGCGTCTGGGAGCGTGTTCTGCAATTCATATACAAACTTCTCCGGCGCATACTCTGCGAGCCATTTTTTTGCATACAAGATGCGCTCTTTGAGCTCTGTTTTATCCTCTGTGGTGAGAGGGCTGCCTTTTATTTTTTCCACCTCCGCTTCTACCTCGAGGTGCGGCATCTGCACCATAAAGGCCACTTGCGAAAACCGCTGGAGAAAGACCGATGGCGGAAGATTCCGTGGAAAATGAATCAGTTCAAACAAGCGTGCGTAATCGTCCTTTGTGCCCGCCCAAAAATTTTCCGCAAGTTTGTCGTACTGGTCGTATAGTACCGGTATGGTATCGCCGTCGGGGTCGAAGTTTATTTGTTGGTTGATATCTTTACCCAGCAGTGCCAGGCGGAAAATTTTTGTGGATACAAGGTCTGAAATTTCTTTAGCACTGCTTCCGCGGCCCTTGCTTGACGACATTTTTTTGCCGCCCGCGAGCAAAAACTCGTAAGGTATGTCAAACGGCGGCTCGTAGTTAAATACTTCTTTGGAGATATGGTTGGCCACGTCGCGCGAGCCGCCACGCGTTGAGTGGTCTTTGCCCGCGCCTTCTACCAAAACGCCGCCCACCTTCCACTTTGCGGCCCACTCAACCTTCCACGGCAACTTGGCTTTGCCGCCAAATGGGGAAACCCTGCCAGAAAATCCGCATCCTTTTGTATACTCGACCTTATGTTCCCTGCAGTGGACGACAACCGTTTTGCCGTCGAAGTCGCTTGCTTCTGTTGTTGATATCTTTCCACATGTTGGGCACAGCACAGAGAGCGGGAGCCACTCTCCTTCTTTCTGCGAGCCGGAAACCTCCTTATATATAGCGCGGATCTTCTCGGCGCTCCCGAGCGCCTCGGTAATTACTGTGTCCATATTGCCAGAGAGGTACAGGTCGCTTGCCCACGAGTATTCCGGCAGAAACCCAGCGTGTGCTATGGCGCTTTTAAAATCATCGGCAAAGTACTCTGCAAAGCTTATGGCGTTTGGCTCGGGTGATGGCACGTTTTTAAGCGGTAGCCCAAGATACTGCTCGAACTGTTCGCGCGGCAGGTACAGAGGGATGTCGTCCATCGGGTCAAAGTCGTTCATCTCAAAACGAAATACGTTTTGGACTTTTTGCTCCGTGAGTATCTCGGCCACAGCGCCGTGTATTGCCACCCCGCGCATAGAGCCGATATGCACGCGGCCGGAGACGGTTTTTTCGTCGCGTATAATAATTGCACCCTTCCGTCCCTTGTAGCGCTCGACTATCTCCCCAGTTATCCGCTCTGCCCAAAACATGGGCTTATTCTACTCTACTTTCAAAATTTTGTATTTGTTGGTGCCTTTGGGAGTATGGAAGGAAAATTCGTCTCCCTTTTTTTTACCCATGAGCGCCGCGCCCAGCGGCGAGTGGTATGAAATTTTACCCTCAAACATGTTTGTTTCCTCGGAGCCGACAATTGTGTATATGCGCTTCTCATCACTGCCTTTTGCGGAGGTCGGCTGTACGGTAACTATAGAGCTCATACCCACAGTTTCGCTTTTGCTGCCCTGCACTATCTTTGCATTCTTAAGCATCGCCTCGAGTTTGCTTATACGCTCCTCCACAGCCGCCTGCATCTCGCGCGCCTCTTGGTACTCGGCATTTTCCGACAAGTCGCCTAGCGAGCGGGCATACTCCAACTGCTCGGCAATTTCTTTGCGGCGTGTGGTACGCAGGGCATCGAGTTCGCGGGTTAATTCCTCGAACTTCTCTTTAGAAAATAGTTCTTCTCCCATAGCTATGCCGAAGTAGTGTAACGGAGTGAGTAGTAAAGTCAAGGAACAACTTCCAGGTACTGCGGTGCGTTTGTGTTGAGCCAGTCTAGGAATGCGCGAACAGCAGCCGAGGCACCCACGGCAGTGCCCGCGGGGCCACGCTCTAAAACCACTGCATACGCATAACGCGGATGTTCGTATGGGAAAAATCCTATCATCCAAGAGTTCATGTACTCATTCTTGACTCCCACCTGCGCAGTGCCAGTTTTTGCCGCAACCGAGACGTACGGCGTGTTTACAGCACCCGCAATACCATCTGTGACCCCAAGCCGCATACCCTCGCGCGCCACTTGCATCGCCTCGCTTGAGGCGCCGACACTGCGCGAATACGGGGTAGAGCTTGCCACAAGCGTTGGGGTAAGCAGACGTCCGCCGTTTGCAAGCGCCGCCACGGCGCGTACTGCCTGCAAAGGTGTCACCTGCATGCCATACTGCCCTATTGATGTGTGATAAGTATTGCCAATGCGCCACGGGTCGCCGGGGAAGGTTACCTCCTTCCATGCCGGCGAGGGGATGGTTCCCACTTGGTTGCTAAAACCTAGGAATCCTACATCCTCACCAAACCCAAACGCCCTAATCCATTGGCCGAGCCGGTCTATCCCCAGCCCGGGCTGGCCCTCAAACCCGCCGCCCACTTCGTAAAAATATATGTCGGAGGAAACGGCGATAGCGCGGCGCATGTCTGTCCAGCCGTTTACCCTCCAGTCTTTAAACACGGTAGGGCGCGCCTTGTCGTAGGGGTTGGGGACGCTTATCGAGCCGGTGGAGAGTATTTGCTTGTGCTCGTCTATTACTCCCTCATCAAGCGCCGCGACGGCGATAAACGGTTTTACAATGGAGCCGGGAGCATAGAGGCCGTCAACCGCACGGTCTAGGAACGGCTCTCTCTTGTCTTCCGTGAGCGCCGCGAGTGCTTTGGCACTTCCCTCCGACAGAATTTGGGAAGAATATTCCGGGTAGCTCGTGAGTGCTATTAACTCGCCGGTATCAATGTCCATCAATACACCGGCACCGGCTTGGAAGTTAGAGCCGGAAGCGCGCGCGGCTATGGCATCGTATAGCCCCTGTGTGACGCCCGCGTCTATGGAAAGTTTCAATGTACTTCCGGCGATAGGCGATTCCTCGGCGCTTTGGGAGACTATATCGCCGCGCGCATCCGTCTCGGTAAGTATGCGGCCATTTTTTCCGCTTAATATGCCGTCAAACACGCGCTCCGCGCCGTCTATACCGACAAAAGAGGTCTGGTAGTACACACCGGAGGTGTCCTTTGCAGGCGGTTTGGTGTACCCCACCATATGAGCAACCCCGCGGTAAGCACTATAGGCGCGCACTACCGCACCCGCGCCAGGCACAGTGGTGCTTGCGGCGCGCACATTGTATGCAAGATCCACTCCGGCGCGGTCTTTAAGCGCGCCGCGGTCGGCAAACAGCAACTCTACGGTCAACTGATTTTCGGCGGCTTGGGTGGCATATGCAACACCGTTGGTAAACATGAGGTTCCACGCGCGCGCGCCAAAGGCAAAAAAGAGCATGGCCACAAACCCGCCAACAACCGCAAGAGTCTGCCGGCGGATAGGTTGCTCCAGACGACCTTCAAAATGCAGAGTGTCGTACGATGGGAGGTTATAGGAATCTAGAAATATCTCATCCGGCGCTATCTCCTGACTCCTACGCCTTGCGGAGTGTCTAAACCAAGCCATAGCGCCTTAGTATACCGTCTTTGACTGTGTTCTACCTAAAAGGTAGCGTTTGGCGAGCTCACTGCCGAGCATCGCGACAAGCGCGACAAGAGTAAAAGGAAACCACACAAAGTGTAGAGCGCCCATTGGCGCGCCGTAGGCAATGTCAAACAAAAGACCAATCGCTATGGCAAATAAGTACCGGCCGGAGAGCCCCGCAATCAGTATGCCGAGCGCCGAGAGCGGCCACAAAGGGAGCAAAAATCCGAGTGCGGCGAGTAGAAAGCAGGTGGCGAGGAGGAAGCGAGTATTGTTCATCATAATGATGTCTGTTGTCGCACCTCCACATACTGTAACCCGAACAAATTAACCGGCAATGACATAGAGAGCGTCAAAAACGAACCGCTCTTTGTTGGAGTGACGCTCACCACCGTGGCGGCAAAAGATGGCTCGATGCCAGGAAATAGTACCGTATCGCCCACGCGCACCACAGTGCCGGACGGCACGTCACCCGAAAGAGACCCGCCCCCCATACCGGCAACTGTAAGCGGCACCGTGCCGTCTTGTGTTTTGAGCAATGCATCGTAGGACTCGCCTGGAGCGGAGAGCAGGACTACGCGTGCGGCGTGCGGGTATACATGCGAGACCTTTCCTACTATTACAGAACCGCCGGCAAACACCGGCGCCCCCGCCACGACCCCTTCGCTACTCCCAGCATCTATAAAAAGCGTGTCGTATGGCACCCCCGGTGGCGCGAGCAGTACGGCGGCAAGTATGCTTGGAGAGTTCGCTTCCCTGCCAAGGCGGAGTTTTAGATCGCGGTTTTCAAAGTACAGCAGGTTGCGGTCTAGGAGCAATATGCTCGACGAAGCAAGGGCGGCGCGCAGGGCATTACTTTCCGCAACCAAGGCGTTTTTTGATGCAAATTGCGCCGTTATAGAGCTAAACACGACGGCGGGAAGAGCGCGCGTGTTGAGTACAGGTGTAGCAACACTCCACAGCACGCTTGAGAGCTGCTCGCGCCAGAGCGCCGCTATAGAAAACAGCGCAGCGCAAAGGACAAAAAACGCTACGACTCGAGGAGACCCAAAGCGCCGACCGCGACGCCGGCTAGGAGAAATCGTCGTCATACTCTAAAAATACATCTCGGTAGGCATCGAGGTTTTCCAAAATAACGCCGGTGCCGCGCGCAACGGCGGTCAAGGGGTCGTCGGCAACCACCACAGGGACCTTAAGCCATTGCGAAAGCAGTTGGTCTAGCCCTTTAAACAGCGCGCCACCGCCGACAAGCACTATACTCTGCCGCATAATGTCGGAGAGGATCTCTGGCGGAGTAGTTTCAAGCACCTCGCGTATAGTTTCAACCAGCGTATCCATAGACTGCGATACGGCCTCCCGGATGTCGGAGTCGGTTATTATAATCTCGCGAGGAAGCCCTGTTATCAGGTCGCGGCCGCGCACAACCGCTTCGAGGTGCCCGCCGCCCTCCGTGACAGAACCGATAGCAATCTTGACGTCCTCGGCGGTTTTTTCGCCTATCAAAATCTTAAACTCCGAACGCAGGTGAGAAATGATGTCTTGGTCGAGCTTGTCGCCCGCTATCCTAAGATTTTTTGAGCGCACGACTCCGCCTAGAGAGAGGACGGCAATGTCTGTGTTGCCGCCGCCGATGTCGACTATCATGCTTCCAATTGCCTCGCGTATTGGGAGGCGAGTGCCGATTGCCGCGGCCATCGGCTCTTCAACAATATAGACCTCGCGTGCTCCGGCGTTGCGCGTCGCGTCTTTAACTGCGCGTATCTCCACATTGGTGATGCCGCTTGGCACGCCTATAACTACGCGCGGGCCAAATAGTTTGCGCGAGGTGCCTGCGGGCGAGCTCTGCGCGCGTTTTATGAGGTATGCGAGCATCTCTTCTGTTGCCTCAAAGTCCGACACCACGCCCTCTACCAATGGACGCACCGCGGCCAAGTGCCCGGGGGTCCTTCCGAGCATTGCTTTGGCAACACTCCCCACCGCCACCACCTGGCCGGTTTTTTGGTTGACCGCCACTACTGATGGCTCTGCCACGACGATGCCCTTGCCGCGCAAATACACCAGCGTGTTTGCCGTGCCAAGGTCTATCCCTATGTCGTTGGAGAAAAGTGGCAGTATCCTGTCTGTTATCAGTTTAAACATGTGTAAGGCGAGTCTGCAGTTCTGAAATAGAGAGATGCTGAGTCTTGCCGCCCTTGCGCTCGGTGCACTCAAACGCTCCTTCGGACAGCGTCTTTTCCGACACCACCACCCTAAGAGGAATGCCCAAAAGGTCGCTGTCGGAAAACTTTTCCCCGGCGCGCAGGTCACGGTCGTCCCACAGCACCTCTATACCGGCCTCTGTCAGAGTGCGATAAAGCTCGCCGGCTTCGGCGGACACTTCCTTGTTGCCGCCAGAGAGCTCAACAATGTGCACGGCAAACGGAGCTATGGACTCTGGCCACACTATACCCCTTTCGTCCGAAAGAAGCTCCACAACGGTACCCATGGCGCGTGCCGGGCCGATACCATATGAGCCCATTACAACCGGTACCTGCTCGCCAGTATCGTTTTTATAGGTAAGCCCCAAAGGAGCCGAGTACTTGGTGCCAAGCGGGAAGATGTTGCCGATCTCTATTGACTTCGCCTCGCGCATGTAAGTCTTGTCTAAGCCCAGTGTGTCGAGCGTTTCGTCGTTGTATACCTCTTTGTTGACTGCAATATGCCGGCGCTCGTCTATATATATAGTGTCTTCGCCGGCATCCGACAAGGTTTGGAACTCATCGCTAAACTTGCTGAACGAACCGCCAGACGCAAAAGTGCGGAAGGTTTTGTCTCCTATACCAAGTTTGTTAAAAATCCGCAGGTACGCCTCCGCACACTTCTCGTAAAACTCGCGGAATTCCGCCTCGGTTTTGCTGAAGGAGTATAGGTCCTTCATTATAAACTCGCGGGTGCGCATGATGCCGCTCTTTGCACGAAGCTCGTTGCGGAACTTGGTTTGGAACTGGTAAACATATCGCGGCAGGTCTTTGTAAGAAGAGATGTGCTGTGTTAGAAGCCGCGTCAACGGCTCTTCGTGCGTGTTGGCAAAACCCACTTCCCCGCCCGCCTTAAGCTCCGACTTAAACCATATGTCCACTACCTCCTCGCTCCACCTGCCGGAGACCTTCCACACCTCGGGCTCTTGGAGTGCGGTCATCGAGATTTCCTGCCCGCCGATGGCGTTTATCTCACCGCGAATTACCGCCATTATGTTGTTAAGTACCCTAAGCCCAAGCGGCAAAAAAGTGTAGGCCCCGGCCATTTCTTTGTGGATGTATCCGGCGCGTATCAGTAGCTGTGCGTTTTTAGAAACCTCGTCTTTTGGCGCCTCGCGGCGCGTCTTTGTAAAAAGTTCGGATTGGCGCATATGAGAGCCATTGTACGGCGAAACGTAAGACGAAGCAAAAATGGAAAACTATCCTATGAGGCGGGTAATATCGTGGAAGGACACCAGCATCATAAGAGCTATAAGCAGAGCGAAGCCGCCAACGGTAAACCACAAGGTTAACCGATGTGGCAGTGGGCGGCGTACCACGCTTTCTATAAGTATAAAAAATAGCCGGCCTCCGTCGAGCCCCGGTATTGGTAAAATATTTAAGAGCGCGAGGTTGATCGAAATGAGCGCGGTTAATGTTACTGCCGCGGCAAACCCGTTTGCAACCGCGCGACTTCCTATGCCGGCTATCCCGATTGGCCCAGCAATGTCGGCAAAGTCCCCCGCTCCGCTGAATAGCCCAGAAAAAAATTGTATCAAACCTTCCGCCGTGGCGAGAGTCATACGGTATGTCAAGATACCGCCCTCAAGTAGTGCCATGTATGGCGGCAAGATAAGCGTGCCGACATCGTCGAGATTGATGCCCACCGCTTTGCGTCCGGTCACCAGCCCCACTTCTGCTTTTGCTAAAAAGTGCTCCTTTGCGCCGTCGCGCAGTACTGTAAATATGATGCTTTCTTCCTGATGCTCTGCTATAAACGCCTGCACATCTGAAGAGGAAGCGCCTTGTCGGAGTGTCGCGGTACCGGTGTCGATATTTTCAACTACATCACCTGGCAAAAGCCCGGCCATTTTTGCCGGCGAGTCCGGCAAAACTCCCACAATGGTAGCGTGTACATCGCTGACAATGCCAAACCCGACATGCTCCGCCGATGTCGGAAGCCCAGCAATGTAGCCCGCGGAAAGCACTAACCAGGCAAATAATATATTCATCACTATGCCCGCCGCGATGACTGCAGCTTGTTTGGGCCTGGACTTGCTTGCAAACGCGCGCGGGTTGCTTCCCGCCTCATCTTTGCGTTCGCCAAAAATGCGCACAAAACCTCCAAAAAACAGCAGATTTATAGAGTAGCGGGTTTCGCCCCATTGGATTGAGAGCAGGCGCGGCGGGAAGCCGATTCCGAACTCCTCCACCTTTATGCCAAAAAGTTTTGCCGCAAAAAGGTGCCCGAATTCGTGCACGACTATAAGCCCGGTCAATATGAGGATAAATATCAGAAGCGACATAGAGTGCTAGGCGGTTATCTCCTTTTCCTTGCGCGCTAGCGCCTCGTCAAACGACTTGTTGGCCGCGTCGACGCGTTTTTGCATCTCGTCTTTAGCGCGGAACTTGTCGTCTTCTGCCATTTTTTTGTCTTTTTCCTGCTTTTGGATGTCGCTCCATACTTCGTCACGCGCTATGCGCAGTTGCGTGCGCGTCTCCTCAACCTTTTCTTTTGCAAGCTTCAGCAGCATAGTGCGGCGCTCGGAGGTAAGCTCGGGGAAAAAGACCCGAACCCCCTTTTCATCACTGCCGACCGAGAGCCCCAAGTTTGCCACGGTGATGGCCTTTTCTATCTCTTTTGTAAGGTTGTGGTCCCACGGAGTTATGCGCAGTGTTCGCGCATCTTCTACAGAAATGGTCGCGACTTGCGGCAAGGTCATCCGCGAGCCAAAAGACTCAACGGTAACGCCGTCGAGTATGGCCGGAGTGGCGCGTCCGGTGCGCACGCCCGCGAGCTCTTTGCCGAGCCGCTCGACTATATCTGCAACACGCTTTCCAAATGGTTTAAAGTCGTAGGTCATCGCTTTGCTTTTAGTATATCAAACTCTAAATTTTTTTGCCGCCTTTGGATATATCTTTACCAGAGGGTCCTTTCCTGTGTCGTATTGCCTGGCGGGTGCGAGATATCGGCCATAGTGGATAACAAGGTGGGTAAAGGCCCCCCACTCGCCTTGGGGCAATAGCCGCATTAAGTCTTTTTCTATCTTGACAGGGTCGCGGTGGGTTGAAAGGTCATAGCGCGTACAAAAACGTATAACGTGCGTGTCGACCGTCACCCCTGCCGTGATTCCGTACGCCTCTCTTAAAACAACCGTTGCGGTTTTGCGCGCAACTCCTGGGAGGGTGAGCATCTCTTCCATGGTTTTTGGCACTCTGCCTCCAAATTTATTTTTAACTATCTTTGCGGAGGCCAAAATATTTTTTGTCTTGTTGCGATAAAAGCCGCTTGACTTGATGTCTTGTTCAAACACGAGCGGCTGTGCCCGCACGTACGCTTCGAGTGTTTTATATTTTTTAAACAGCTTTGCGGTAATTTTGTTGACCATCTTGTCTGTACACCGGGCAGACAACTGCACCGCCACCAAAAGCTCCCATGGTGTATGGTAGTTAAGTTCTATCCCCGCATTGGGAAAAAGCTTTTTAAGCGCACGGTTGAGTTTTTGTATCCGCACCTTTCTTTCTTTCAATTTTTTAAGATGCATGCGTATTTCAGCCAGAGAAGCAAAAAAGAGGGCGCTCCGGGCCGCTAGGCCAAGTCTAACCCTCTTTTTTTGCTTCACTGGCTTGCATTTGTGGCAAGGTAGCGGCCAAGTGCTCCAGCAACATTTTGTATGATGGGGCGCGGTCGTTTGTGTATCCGCGTATTTTTGCAATATCTTCAAGGCCCTCTTGCACTCTGCCTCCCTCTTTTGCAAGCCTCGTGTAGAGTTCCGCTTCCAGCGCGTCTAAAAATGCGCTCA
>Ga0209542_10000761_pt1 | contig 77652 bp, 67 predicted proteins | sample RifCSPhighO2_01_FD_184028 | JGI IMG/M metagenome (GOLD analysis project Ga0209542, IMG submission 184028) | Soil microbial communities from Rifle, Colorado - Rifle CSP2_plank highO2_0.1 (SPAdes) (version 2) | ecosystem: Environmental > Terrestrial > Deep subsurface > Rock core/Sediment ...
ATTGAGTATCCTCTATCATTCAGAATCTCAATTTCATTCCGCTCCGACTTTCCGAGATGAATCCATTTTTTGTTTTTTTCATAAGCCTATTCTATCTAAATCGTTCTAATTTCAAAGACAAGTTGCCACTCATGTTCAGAAGGGAGAAGAAAGAATGCCATACGACAGAACGGTCACGCTCGAATCGCTCATTCACACCGCGGGTATCAGGACGGCTGCTATCCTCGCTGCACTCTTCAACGCTGCAGTGAAGATTGGCCACGGGAACAAGGATTCCGGGCCAGGCATGATCACTCAAGATCAGGCCAGTGCCATTCTCAAGGCCCAGCCCAAGACTCGCGAGGGGAAGAAGTTGCGTTATTTCGACTACCTCTACGGCAAGCGTCTGAAGATCGACCTGTCGGAAGCGTACACCAGTGGCATAGTCGCCGGCCAGTACGATTTCTACTACGGTCGGGGTACAGCCAAGAGGGCGTTCGAAATCCTCAAGGCCACTGGCGATCCTTGTCATTCCGACATCCTCGCTCTTCAGCAGACATCGAGATTGGCAGCTGGGTTCAGAATCAGCGGCACATCTCGACAAGGGCCGGGAACGGTCACAGAAGGCAATCTGGCCGAAGCGATGGAACTGTTGGAACCGCCGACGGACGAGGAAGTGGAACGACTTCGCGAGAAGTACGGCGTCCATTCGCCCGAGTATCAGTCGGCGTTCTCCAGACAGGTCGGCTGCAACAGGTATCGAGAAACTCCCTGCACTACCATCAACCTCTAAGTCCAGCATCCTCTGCTGGCTGGCCCACTCACAAGGTGGGCCTTTCGTTTTTAATAAACTCCATTAAAATCTAGTATTAATAAGGGATTTTGTATAAAATATGTATAAATCCTACTCAATAAAGTTTTCCAATGTTCTCTATTGGCCCGATATTGTTGATTTGATACTTTTATTTTGATTTGATAATATGAATATATGGTTAAGAATAACGGCAACGGAACAACTAATGAGGATTTAGCAGGAATGATATCTAGGGGATTTCAAGATATGGAGGCAAGATTAGTTAGTAAGGATGAATTTTGTTCCCTAGAGAAGAAGGTAGATAAATTGGATTATCAAGTAAGCGAAGTTTATGATATTCTCAAGCGTTTTGAAGAAAACGATATTTTAAATCTCCAAAAAAGAGTTCAAATTCTCGAAAAGGCAGTAAGATCTCTAGCTACTAGCCAGTCAAAATAGGTCCAATAATCTCTGGATTCTTAATGAAATAACTGTAAATTTGACTCAACCCCTCTTCGCTCTATAGAGCTACGAAGGGCATGGCAAAGTTTTCCCCACCTTGCGCCACCGCTAAAGCTAAGGCGGTACGCGGTCGCCAAGTCAGACTTGGCTTCGGAAGGGCACGGCAAAGTCCCCCCCCTTTTTTTTCATAAAAAGATACTAAACTCAAGGCGATGAAGACACTACATTTCTTTAAGGCCAAATCGAGGTTGGGCATACCCAATCCGCACAAGCTCCGGAAAGATATTGATGTCGGAGTAGAGAGTGGACCAGATGCCGTATTAACTGCCGACTTTCTAGCAAAGTTTCCACTACACTATATAAGCGAGTTTAAGTTTTCAAAACCAGAAGAAATAAACTCCAGCCGGTTTAATAAAATATTAGGAAAACAGCTCAATGACTTTAAAGAATTAATTAGTAAGCGTCTAAAGCCGGATCAAGTTCAAGTCGTTATCGGCGGAGATCATTCCGTTACTTTGCCCTCGGTTTTAGCGGTAAAAGACAGAATCGGAAGTTTTAAAAACTTAGGCTACATACAATTTGACTCGCATGGGGATATAAATCTTAAGTCCTCCAGTCCAACCGGAAATTTTCACGGCATGTATGTACGGCCGCTAGTTGATTGTTTTGATATTCAAGATATAGAAAAGCTGGTATCCGATAAATTGTCTTTGGAAAATATTATGTATGTCGGCAACCTTGATCTAGACCGAGAAGAGACGAACTTGTTTGCCAAGAAGAAAGTTAAAAATATTAACAGGAAGGCATTACTGACAGACAGAAACAACGTTCTCAAAAGTTTCAAGAATTTTATCTCATCTTTTCAGTATTTGCACGTAACATTCGATATAGATGTTTTAGATAAAACTCAGGCTTTAGCTACTGGCATCCCATCGGAAAATGGGCTCAGGCTGAAAGATATAGGAGAACTGCTCGGTATTGTCGGTCAGCATCCTAACCTGTCCTTTGACCTAGCAGAGGTAAACCCAAAAAAGCCAGGCATAGAGCGAACAATAAAAAGTGCTCACAAAATTTTACTTACGTCGTTATCCTTTTAATAGCCTCAAATTTAGTAAGATTTTTGATAAAATGATAATATGTAATGTATGAATCAATTTGAAAATTTTACTCTTCAAAGTGTGCCTAAAATTTTTGCTGGGCTGGCCTGCTATGCCGTCAGATTTGCGATTATAATTTTTGTTGTCTGGATGGTTTATACGGGGATTAGATTCTTGCTGTCCAGAGGCGATCCGACAGCTTACGGCGAGGCTAAGAAGATGTTCTTTTATTCTCTTGTCGGCGGGCTGGTCATTTATGGAGTTTATACAATAATTTTGACGATTTCCCTGTTGGTTACCGGCTCTACTAATCTGCCGTGGGTACCACTAAGTTGCTCATAAAATCCTACATACAAATTACGTGTGGGATAAAAAACGTCCCCCGTTTCGCAATCTATCGCGAAACGGGGGACTGTGTCGTCTAGGCGGTGTACTAGGTCCTCACCGCCAAGGGTCTGACGAGAATCCAGGAAGGAATCCACATGACGTGTCTTCCACCCTCGCTCCAGGTCTTCACCTGGGGATTCCCTGACCGGGTTTTCCCCCTGAAAGGAGCCGGGAAGGCCACGCAGGAGAGGCCCTCTCGGTTTACAGGGGCAGAGCTCTTGTAAAGAGCCTCCGCTCTCTCCAGCCGTCCTTCGCCCGAGCCGGCTCCTTTCAGGAACTGCTCGGGGATGATGACCGTTCCCATCCGACCATCCGGGTATTCCTCTTTGCCTCCAAACTCGACGCAGGCGGGGGGAAGCTCGACTCGGACGGTGGTTCCTGGTACGAACTGATTTCTTAACATTTCTTGCCCTCCTTGGGCTTGGTGGTGTACTACCCGCATTCTATCATGTAATTAAATATTTGTCAATATTGTTATTTCAGGCCTTTTTGCTATAGTTTCTGCTTATGACATTTGCAGTAATCAAAACTGGCGGTAAACAATATAAAGTCGCTGAAGGCGATGTTTTAAGTATTGAGAAGATAGAGCATAAAGACGAAAAAATTGTCTTTGATCAGGTTCTTTTAACCTCTGATGGCAAAGAAACTAAAGTCGGTAAACCTTTAGTTTCTGGTGCAAAAGTCGAGGCAAGGGTGTTAGAAGATGGAAAAGGCAAGAAGAAAATGGTTTTTCGATATAAGTCTAAAACTCGTCAGCGTAAGAAAAAAGGTCATCGCCAGCCGTATACTAAAGTTCAAATCGTTAAGATTTTAAGTTAATGTGACGGATAAAAGTTGTCTGTCAGAGTTGACCTTTTAGTTAGATTTGTTAGAATATCAACAGTTCCCATAAAATTAGGATTTGCTATGTACTTTGATGATTTCGGTCCTGATGAGAACGATAAGCTATTTGATGAGCTGGATCAGCTGGTTAAATTTGCAGAAAAAAGGCAAAAAATGGGCTACAGTCTGGATAAAATTTATGTCGACTCAGAAATAGCAAATCTAATGTTTGAAGAAGTTCCGGAGGAAGATGTAAAAATTTATGAGCAGATAGGAGGCAGTTGCGTGGCTGAAATAAAATACAGAGGGTTTAATTTTATTTCTGTCAGTCCGGTCAAGACGCCTAAGCCATCATAAGTTGAGCAGTCTTTATTTTCTGTAATCTAATGCGTGTTTTAGAGTGATTTCATCTGCATACTCTAAGTTGGAGCCGGAGGCGAGGCCTCGGCCGAGGCGGGTTATAGTAAGCCCGCTTTTGTTTTTAAACAAATCTTTTATGTATAGGGCCGTAGTTTCTCCGCTTGTACTCGGATTAGTGGCAATAATCAATTCAATGCTTTTATGCTCATTGTTCATTGAGGCCAACCTCCTCTCAAGCTCTTTAAATCGTAGAGTCTCGGAAGTTGCTCCATCAAGCGGATTAATTGACCCGCCCAGAACGTGGTAGAGGCCTTTATAGAGACCTGTTTTCTCAACTGAGTCTAAGTCAGTGACTTTTTCGACTACGAGAAGCTTAGTGCTGTCTCTCTTGGGGTCTGAGCAGATGTTACAATGACTATTCTCAGAGATATTGAAGCATTCTCTGCAAAATCTAATATCGGTCTTGAGATTAGCTATAGCTTGGCCGAGCTCTTTTAACTCAGACTGGTCTTTGTCTAAAAGGGCTAATATAAACCTAGCCGCCTGTCGGGGACCAACGCCTGGCAACTTTTGAAGCAATTTTACAGTATTTTTGAATTTTAGATTCAAAAGTTAATTTTTAATTACCAATTTTTAATTTTCATTGAATGTTACAATGTTCTAATTTTTAAACATTGAGACATTGAGTCATTGAAAATTCATTGGAAATTGTAAATTTTAAATTATAAATTTCTAGAATGTCAGTACTTCTTCCTGATGTGATTTGTCTATTTCAAAAAATTTCAAACTGTCGGGATCTATCCTAAAGTCAATTTCTCCGGTCGGGCCGTTTCGGTGTTTGGCTACGATCATCTGGGCATAGTTTAGTTTATTATTTTCTTTCGCCCGCTCGTAATTAATTTTATCTTCTCGATGGATGAATAAAACTACATCTGCGTCCTGTTCAATTGATCCGGAGTCTCTTAGGTCTGATAAGCGAGGCTTGTGTCCCTCCCTTTGCTCTACGGCTCTTGAAAGCTGAGAGACGGCAACGATTGGGATATTCAGTTCTTTGGCCAGGCCCTTAAGTCCACGCGATATCTCCGTTACCTGCTGGACGGGGCTGTCATAGCTTCTCTTTGAAGTCATAAGCTGAAGGTAGTCTACAATTAGAAGGCCGAGGCCTTGGCTTGCCTGTAGTCTTCTGGCCATAGCCCTCATCTGAAGAATATTCGGAGAAGAAGCGTCATCAACATATATCGGCATAGATTTAAGCTCGTCACAGGCGGTGGTGATGCGGAGGAAATCATCTTTATCATGTGAAAGCTTGCCGGTTCTTAACTGCCACAAGCTGACACCTGCCCGCGAGGCGATGAAACGGTCGACTACCTGATCAATGGACATTTCCATACTGAATATACCGACTGGTATGCCCTGTTCGGCGGCTCGGAGAGCAAGGTCAATGGCGAAAGCGGTTTTACCGACCGACGGACGGGCGGCAAGGATGATGAGATCTGATTTCTGGAGTCCGCCCAGAATATTGTCTAAATACTTGTGTTTGGTAGCATGGCCCCGCAGAACCCCCATATCCTGATTGGTAATTCTTTCGACTGCTTCGTTAAGGCCTATACCAAGGTGGGAGAAAGCATGGGTTAAGGATCTTTGTGAAACAGAGAATATTTTTTGCTCAGCTTCATCGAGGAGGTGCTCCACATCTTCTTCCTCATTATGGCCAAGGCTGGATATATGGTGAGCGGCGCCGATAAGGTCCCGAAGCATTTTCTTTCTTTGAACTATTTTAGCGTAAGTGCCTATATGGCTGGATGTCGGGACGGAATTAGTAAGAGAGGTCAGATAACTTACACCGCCGGTTTCATCAAGCCGTCCTGTCTCCGTGAGGCGATTGGAAAGGCTCAAAAGGTCTATGGGCTCATGCTTTTCATACAGATTAAGGGCGGCGGCATAGATAATTTGGTGGCTGGAAGTATAAAAATCTTCCGGACTAAGGAAGTCCGAAATTTTATGGATAGCATCTTTATCGATCAGTATCGCACCGAGAACGGATTTTTCGGCGTCAATATTCTGAGGAGGCAACTTTTCGGAGGGGATTTTTACCATGCATACATTATTCAGAATTATTTCCTACAATTCAATAGCCAAGAAGTTGATTAGCTGTGCAAATCATAAACCTATTCCAATTTTTCGACCTACTTTCTTTCTCTCGCCCCGCCGAAGCCTTCGGCGGGGCGCGGATCGGACAAATAGTTAAATTAATCTCAATTTGGCTGACAAATCAGGGTACCTCATCGAAGACTCTATCTCTAATTTGCGGAATCTGCCTGTCAGCAGGCAGGTCCGAGTCTGGGCATAGTCCCTGAGTGATATTAAGAAACAAGCTTAACTAGTTTTTTATGGATACCGTCGAATTCACCGCTGGTCATTATGCAGAAGATAGTGGGGGAGGTGTTAGATTCTAGGAAGTTAGATTTTAGATGAGCTAGGATCTCATCTGCGTTTTTTAGAGCATAGGCCTCTGTACCTTTTTTATTTAAATCTTTTGCCAACTGCCAGCTTGAAAAAGCTTCTTTTTTGTTCAGAGCCGATTTTCTATAGGGTTCGGCGGCATAAACCATATCCGCCGGCTTAAAAGATGAGATGTAAGCATTCTGGAAAAATTTTCTCCTTGATGAACCGGTTCTCGGTTCGAATATTGCCACTATGTGATGTTTGGAGAAGTGGCTTCGGAGAGCAGAAAGAGATGCTGAGACTTTATCCGGATTATGGGCGAAGTCATCGATTATTTTTACATTGTTTCTATCATAAATTACTTCAAGTCTTCTTTTAACTCCTTCGAAGTCAGCAATGGCTTTGTTTATCTTTGAGAAAGGAATTTTTAATTCAAGAGCTAGGGCGATTGCGGCAAGAATATTCTCAACATTATGCCTGCCGAATAATTTACTTTTAACCTCTCCGAGTCTCTTCGAGCCCCGGTAAACAACAATTGACAGACCATCGGGGGTTAGTCTTGGATTATTTATCCAAATATCGCTTGCCTCGCCAGAGCCTTTGGCGTAGCGCGGGCCGTTTTTAGCAAAAGTTACGATTTTGGATTTCGACTCTTTGATAAGTTCGGGGGTGTAGGGATTGTCGTTGTTTAAGATAAGAGAGCCCTGGGTGGGTGTAATTTTTACCAGTTTTTGAAAGGCTTTAAAAATATTTTCCATGTTTCCATATATATCAAGATGATCAGCTTGAATGTTGGTAATAACCGAAAAATATGGAAGATAATGAATGAATTTAGGTGAGTTATCGTAAAAAGATGTGCCGTATTCATCGCCCTCAACAACAGCATATCGGCCCGATCCTGCCAAAAATCCGCTGTCTAGATTCTTAACAATTCCGCCGATAAGAGCCGATGGTTTTAATCCTGATTTATGGAGTATCCAGGCGATTATGGCCGCTGTGGTTGTTTTTCCGCTTGTGCCGGCGATGACAATCGAAATTTTTTCTCCGATCACTTCTTTTTTAATGATTTCCGGCATTGAACAATAGGGGAGCCGTTTGTTAAGAATATATTCTAAGCTCGGATTGCCTCTCTGGATGGCATTGCCGATGACAGTAATATCGGGTTTAAATTTTTTAATATGGTTTGGGTTATGATCTTTAAAATAATCAATGCCGTGGGTTTTTAGAAGGACAGCCGATGGGCCGAAAGTATCCAAGTCAGAGCCGGAAACTAAATAACCCTGTTTTTTAAGCAGGCAGGCCAGATTGGCCATGGCGATTCCGCCAATTCCGATCAGGTATACTTTTCTATTCATTGTTGTATGATATTACAAAATAGCTCTAAAACAAGGAGTTGAGCATGACTGGATCTACGGTTGTTCTGGTACTGCCTATGGTAGTTGCCGGAGCATGCTTTTTAAGCGGACTGGTACATCTTAGCCGTTGGCATAGGGAAAGAAAAAATGAGAACCTTGCTGAAGTATTTAAGTTTACTTCATTCGGCTATCTCGTATTCTCGGTACTTGCGGCAATGATGATTATGGAAACCCCAGAGTTAGGAGTGTTGCTGGGAGCTACTTCGCTTGTTTTTGCATTTACCTCGCTAATCATTTTTATCTTCTACCGTCTGGTAAAAATGGCTGCTAAGTAGCAGACGGTAGATTCTAGTACCTCTGATCCATACACGGCATCCTCGGCTTCCCAGTCCCGACGTAACGTCGGGACTCTTACTTATTTACGATTGATTACCGGACCATACATCGTATCTTCAATTTGAAAACCCAATTTTTCAATCTCTGATCGAACCTCGTCCGATTCTGCATAGTGCTTGTCTTGTCTTAATTTCTCTCTTTTTTCGACTAATTCCTCTACCTCTTGGGGAGTTTTTTGCTTTTCTTCGGGAATAACGCCTAATATTTCATCTATCTCGGTAAGAAGTTTAGTGAGGTTTTTAACCTGCTCTTTACCTAATTCGTTAGAGACGATCAAGGGATTCAAGTTTCTTATCAGCTCAAATAATGAGGCAAATGCTTCGGGTGTATTGAAGTCATTATCCATTGCTTCGACAAACTTTTTCTTTGCCTCTTTGATATGCTGATCAGCCGTTTTATTATCTGCTCCGTTTATTTTTTCAAGCTTCTGAACAAATTCAGCTATGCGACTGATAGCTACCCGAGACTGTTTGAACATCATATCGCTGTAATCCAGCGGTGAGCGGTAGTAGCTACTTAACAGGTAAAATCTCAAAACTTCTTTGGGGTACTTTTTTAATAATTCATTTACTGTTTCAAAATTACCCAGCGATTTGGACATTTTTTGGTCTTTATTAATGAGAAAGGCAACGTGCATCCAGTATTTCACAAACGGTTTTTTGCCTGAGGCCGACTCCTGCTGGGTTATCTCAGCTTCGTGGTGGGGGAATATTAAATCTTGTCCGCCGCCGTGAATATCATACTGCGGGCCAAAAAAGTGTTCAGTGATGGCTGTATCTTCAATATGCCAGCCGGGCCTACCCCAACCCAACGGCGAACCCCAAGCAGGTTCGCCGTTGGCAATTTCAAATTTCGAATTTCCAATTTCTAATTCTTTATCTATTTTCACTAACTTCCATAAACAGAAATCACCCTTATTCCTTTTTTTATCATTCTCGTCAATTCTGGTTACTGCATCATCGGCCATTTCGGATTTTCTGCCCGATAGTTTTCCGTATTCAGGGAATGTTTTTAGATCAAAATAGTATCCGTCGTTTTCGATCAGGTAGGCATGCTTCTTTTCTATTAATTTTTTGACCTGTCCCACTACCTGTTTAATGTGGTCAGTTGCCGGTATATATCTTGGAGAGCTGACTTCCAGATCTTTCATGTCTTCTTCGAATTTTTGTCGGTATTCTTTTGCCCAATCCAGCGGGTTTTGGCCGGCTTCCTGAGCCCGCTTTATTATTTTGTCGTCTATATCAGTAATATTTTGAATATAATCGACTTCATATCCTTGCGAGCGGAGGTATTTGGCAACAACATCAAAAAATACAAAAGTTCTAGCGTTGCCGATGTGGATATAATCATAAACCGTCGGTCCGCAAACAAACATCTGGATTTTGCCTAGTCCTGAGCTTGCTTGCGATGAGCCTGCTTGCAGTGAGCTTGTCGAATCTGTCGAATCTGCCGAAGGATGGCGGGCCTTCGCCTCGCCGTAGCGGGCTTCGGCCCCGCGAAGGCGGGGGATTAACCTTTCCTTTGTTTTAGTGAGAGTGTTATAGATGTTCATTTCGCTAAAATATTTGATTAAATATAAATGCGGCGCCTTTATGTACGGGAATTTCTGTGGTGAATATCACTGCCAAAGATACTATCAGGATGCCCAAGGTTATAAATCCCCAGACATTGGATGACCTGTTATTAACATTCGGTCCGACGATAGACTTATTATTGGCCATATGGATGACTATGGCTATCAGGAATGGGGCAACTATTCCATGTATCAAGGCTGTCCAGAAAAGAGCTTGAACGGCAGTTATCCCTGTGTAGGGAATAGCCATTCCAATAAAGGCAGAGGCGATTATAACTCCGTAGAATTGTTTGGCTTTTCTAAAGGGCTGGTCAAGGCTACCTTTCCAGTTGAACATTTCTGCTAATACATAAGCTGAAGAGCCGGCTAGAATAGGAATAGTCAGAAGTCCGGCACTGATTAATCCGACTGAGAATAGAATGTAAGCATATTCTCCGGCCAGTGGTCTCAGTGCTTCAGCCGCATCTTTTACGGTCTCAACATCCTTTATTCCGGCACTGAATAAAACCGCACTCATCAAGGCAATAATAAAGAAGCCTATCAAGTTTGAAAAAAACATACCGATGCGCGTATCTATTTTAATTCTAGATAGTTCTTCCTCCGGCACCTCTCTATATCTGCATATAAAAACTTTCTTGCCCGGCTGTTCAAGCTTTTTTTCCTCAGCTTCTTCGCTGGCCTGCCAGAAAGCAAGATAGGGAGAGATGGTGGTTCCTATTATAGCAACTAGAATAACAAAATAGTCTTTAGTCAGAGAAAAGTGAGGTATCAAAAGCTTTTTTAGAATATCTTGCCAGTTGTCTATTACCAGAAATCCCGCGACCATGTAGGCGAATAGAGAAATTGCCAGCATTTTGAATATAAAAACAATTTTTTTGTAAGGCAATACGACTACCAGAAGCAAAATCAGGAGAACCATTATCCATGACAATGACTTCGTTGAGCCGGGAGTTAACAACTCAACCGCTGAAGCCATTCCGAAAACATCAGCTCCGATATTAAAAGTGTTAGAAACTATTATGAGGATGGCTATGAAAAAGAGAACGCTTTTTGAATAATACTTCTTTATATTACCGGCCAGACCACAACTTGAGGAAATGCCTATTCTGGCGCTCATTTCTTGTACGGCGACCATTAAGGGTAGAATGTAGAGCATTGTCCACAACGTAAGATTGCCGAATCTTGCTCCGGCAATTGCGTATGTCATAACTCCTGACGGATCATCATCAGATGCTCCAGTCACAAAACCCGGGCCAAGGGATCTCCATATTTTTTTTAACTTTTCAGCCATTTTAGAATTATATCAATTTTGTTGATAATTCCCAAACGTCGGAACTTCGGAGATGCTATAATGAATAATAATGGCTAAGCCGATAATATTAGAGGAATTGACTGCTCCGGGGTGCAGTCATTGTGCGGCATTTAAGAAGTTCTGGCACGAGATAGAGAAAGATTGGCCGAATGTGAATTTTAAAGAAATCAGCCTGACTACCCCCGAAGGACAGGAGATGGTTCAAAAATACATGATATTTGCTTCGCCGGGAATTATTCTTAACGGCGAGCTTTTTAGTACCGGAGGGGTAAACCAAAAAGAATTTATTGAAAAATTGAAAGAACTGTCTAAAGAATAATGAAAAATTACGAAAGAATTAATTCAAAAGGGGAGAAAGAGGAATTTATAACTATTGGAGACCTGGTAAAAGGTAAGCCCACACTTAAGCAGCTGGATATTTTTAGTAGGGCCGATAGGGTTTTAAAGGATAAAAAAGGTCGTTACTACGGAGGAAAATTAACAGATGAAGAAATTGGCTTAATCGATCCAGAATTTAAAAAAGATGAGTAGATTTTTATCAAAACTTTCACCGGAGTGGTCTTTAAGAATCGGATTGGGTGCAATGTATGTTTATTCTGGTATCGATATCATCCGTCATCCAACCTCCTGGTTTTGGGCGGTAAGGCCGTTATTGAAATGGCTGCCGGCTTCGATTCAGGCGTCTTTAGGAACATCTGAAGTTATGACGAGATACCTTATAGTTCAGGGAATTGGTGAGCTTGCGCTTGCTTTTTTGTTTCTAGCCTGGTTTCTGCCTAAATATTTGGTTAAGTGGGCGGCGCTATTTAGCGTTCTTGAATTTGCCGGAATACTTCTACTTTTACCCATTAATGCCATTACCTTCAGGGATATTGGATTATTAGGCGCATTCTTGGCTCTATGGCTGATGTTAATGAGGAGAAGTTTTGACATGCCTGCCGAACAACACGAACCAGAAGGATTAAAAAGAGCAGAATATCATGATTTGCCATCATTGAAAAAGAACGCAAGCGGCGAGCCGGTAGTGGAGACATTTGAGGAGTTTATGAGGGAGAAATAATGTAAAATGAAAAAATCAAAATGCAAAATTACAGCTTAAAATGTAAAATCTTTAAGAAATCACTCTTTAATTTATTTTGAATTTTACATTGTCATTTTTCATTCTGATATTTAAATTTTGAATTAGGATGACAGAAGAACCCAAAAATCAAGAAGTAATACAACAGTCGCAAACGGTAGCTGGTACTGTACCTGTTTCCGATAAAGCCCGTCACTGGATAATTATTTTAACTCTTGGACTGGGAGCGGTTATTGTTTTGGGCTTAATCTGGGCGTTTCTCGGAAGTTCAACTCAAGTTGAAGGATTCGGCTGGTACTTATTCAGTTATGCCATGGGTCTTACCATGATAGTTTTACCCTGCACTTTTCCGCTGGCGTTTGTTATCGTGCCTTTATCAATGGGCAAGGGGCCGGCCAAGGGAATGGGTATGGCTTTAGCTTTTGGTGCCGGCGTTGCCATTACGCTTAGTATGTACGGAGTGCTGGCGGCGATTATAGGTAAAACATTTATAAGCACTTTCGGGTTACAGGCCGAAGGCTTAAAAAATTGGCTTTATTTTATAGCCGGCACGATCGCTTATTTATTTGCCCTGGGAGAGCTGGGTCTAATAAAATTCAGAATGCCGACATATTCAGGTTCGGCTCCCAAAGCTATTCAGGAAAAAAAAGATTATGTTAAAGCTCTTCTACTTGGTTTATTTTTAGGTAATATCGGCGTCGGTTGTCCTCATCCGGCAACGCCTCTGATATTTTTGGAAATTGCCAGGTCGGGGAATATTTTTTACGGCTGGTCATTGTTCTTTGTTCATGCCGTCGCCCGCGTGTTACCGTTGTTACTGCTGGCTTTCTTGGGAATTCTTGGTGTAAACGGGTTAACTTGGCTTTCGTCTCATCGAGAGAAAGTTGAAAGAACAACCGCGTGGCTGATGATATTTGTAGCCGGATTTATATTAATTTTAGGGCTGTTTACACATGATTGGTGGGTTAATTCCGGCCAGCATACGTTGCTTGAAGAAATAACTCAGGAAGAAAGATTTTTAGGAGTTGTAACAGAAAGATTGGGAGCTGAAGATGTCCACTCTCATGGCCCCGAAGTGGGAGAAGGACTGTTCGGCCAGCCTCTTGAAGGAGGGAACTGGGGATTAGTATTTTTATGGCTCTTGCCCTTATGGTGGGTATTTTTCAGAGAGCATTACAAAGTCGAAGTTAAAGTAGATAAACACTAACTGTGATGCCAATATGCGAATGTAATGCGAATGATGCGAATTGCGAATAGTCTTAATTAGCAATTTGTAGATTAGCATAGGATTTGTAGATTTGCATAATATATGAGCGAAAGCGAATTCACAAAACCTGCGTTAGATAAATTCAGACAGTGGCACTTCTGGTGGCTGGTTGTTTTTTCTTTCCTTTTGATAGTCACCTTTGTCTATTATTTGCCGACAAGATTTTTGCAACAATTTAATACTGCGTCCGATAATCATACCGAAACTGTTGTTGATGAAAGCCAGCCACACGGTCATGATTCTTCCGGCAACTCGATACCGTCCGGACAGGAAGGCGAACATAATATGATGATGACTGATGAAGAAATGTATCAGCATATGGACGAGCATATGTCTGTCGGAATGAGCATGGAAGAGATGATGGAACATATGACGGAAATGCATGGTATGACCGAAGATGAAGCCGATCAAATGATGGACGAGATGATGCTTGCCCGCCGAAGCCTTGGCGAAGGCGGGGGTTATGAGCATGATGAGGGCACAGCCGATGACCATGGGCACGAAGCAACTCCTTCGCCTGACTCAACCGGCTCGCCACAAGTCGCTACTGGAGATATATACGAAGCATCTTATTTTGAAGAGGCAAGTATTAAACAAGGCTTGGCGGTTAATCTCAATATCAGCCCCGTGCCCTATAGCGTCGGTGTCCCTTTGAATATGGACTTCTTTGTTAATCAGAAACCGGGCAGTGTTCCGGTATTAGCGAGCGAATTACAGATTGAACATGAAAAGCTGATGCATGTCATCGGTGTCCGTTCTGACATGAATGAATTTTTCCATATCCACCCTGAATTTACGGCTGACAATCCGGCAATTTTCAGCGTTGATCATGTTTTTAAAAAACCGGGACTTTATAAAATCTGGTCAGAGATCAAAAAAGACGGGGTGAATTACGCTTTTGGACATCCCGAAGTTAATATAAACGGCCCCGGCCCGCGCTCCGCCGAAGGCTCCAGCGAGGCGAGCTCCAAAGAGGATAAAAAAGTCTCATTCTCAAGAAATGTTATCACTGGCGATTATCAGGTTTCTATGGCAATAAGCGATGTGATCGTTATAGACCGTGAAATCGGTCTTTCTTTTGACATCCATACTTTAACCGGCCAGGAAGTCGATGTCGAAGAATACCTCGGAGCAGATATGCACCTCTCTGTTATTAAGGATGATCGAAGCCAGTTTATTCACACTCATCCTGAGAGTGGAAATCATGGCCATAGTTTAAATAACGGTTTTACAGAAACTGCCAATGCTGATGCAGGGCATGATGAGGCTCCTTCAACTGGCTCATCGGTAAATAGTGGAGATGAGGCTATAGTCTTCAATGTGACATTTCCGGAAGCAGGATTATATAAAGCATTTGCTCAATTCCGACCGGAAGGGGTAAATCTTCCTGCCGGGGAGGCATTACTTGCGGAGTTTTGGATCCAAGTTGAAGAAAAATCCCCGCTTCCGATTTCGCAGTGGTGGTTGTTACTTATCGTTTCGGCAATTTTGATAACCGGTTTAAGCTGGTGGGTCAAAGGATATCTAAAGGTTAGGCCGGAGGATGTGACAGTAAAGAAATAATTTTCATTTAACATTTTCCAATTTTCATTGATTTAACATTGATTCATTTATCCATTTTCTGAAAAATGATCCAATGGTTAGATGGTAAATTATTGGCAAATGGCAACTGGTAATTGTAAATTGATTAGTGAATAAGTATTTTTTCATATTAGGAGCCGTCATTTTAGTTATCGGTGGTGGTATATTTTACCGTAATGTTTTGTTATCCGAGAGCGATAAGCCGGTTGAAACGGGTGTGGTCAGAAACTTTACGGTTATTGCCGAAAAAGATGAGTGGCGATGGATGCCGGAAGTTATTGAAGTTGATCGGGGCGACAGAATAAAGCTGGAAATAATAAACAAAGATGAGTATGATCACGGAATTGCCATTGATGCTTTCGGGGTTTCTCAGCGTATGCCGGCAAATAGCACGATAAATGTTGAGTTTGTGGCGACGCAGTTAGGAGACTTCCAGTATTATTGTTCTGTGCCCTGTGGAGAGGGAGAAGTAGATGGAGTTAAAAGAACGCATTTTGATATGATCGGCGTGATAAAAGTCAGACAACCATCTGAGCACAGTGAGACAGAAGGCGAACAAGCACAGTAATGTTGTCTGACCCCAATCTTTAGAATGCCGATTAAATTAATCAAATTATCACATTGAATATGTATTCACAGTTCCAAGATAAACGGGATAGACATGAACTATGAGCAGAACATTCGGTATTTAAAGGGCCGGAGGTAAGGCCGCTGAAAGAGAGTGTGAGTTTGGTATCCTAAAAAGAAATAAGGCCACTTGCGTGGCCTTACGGACAGCCGTGACTCGTGAGTCACGACACCTTTAGGTACGGTTCCCCTAGGAAACCAACCTGATGAAAGTGTAGCAAATCTAAATTAAAAATGTCAAGTATTTTAAAAAATAAAGAACATATCTCTAGGGAGGAAATTCGCAGGCAAGCTGGCTTGGTTCTGCGGCTTGCCGAGTACTTAAGATTCGGTCGCCGCTGGAAGCGACCGAATGCGGTCCGAGTCTGAGATATATTCTTTATTTTTTTTTTAAATCAATAAATATGCAGAAGGTAGTATTAAAAGTTAAGAAAATGCACTGCGCAAGTTGTTCGATTCTTATCGATAAGCTTGTCGGCAAGCAGGCGGGCGTAGTTTCAATAAAAACAAGCTACGGGTCTGAAAAGACCGTAATTGAGTTTGATGAGAGTAAAATTACTCTTGAAAAAATAGACGAGCTGATAAATAAGCTTGGCTATGATTTAATGCGTCCTGGTGAGACCGGGTTTTCGGTAGAGGAAGAAGAGAAAAAAGAGGCTATCGCTACCGAAGAAGCAAAAAGAAGGGTTCAAGCGGCATTTTTACTTGCATTTCCTATCATCATTTATTATATGGCGATTCACATGTTTAATGTGACTCATGTCCATGAGCTTTTTGATTTTATGAATCAAAAAGCGCCAATTTTATCAGGAAGCGGATTTTTTGCTTATGGCGGGTACTGGACGGGATATTTTTTCTGGTTCGTGGCTCAGCCGATGAAGTGGTTTGCCAACTTGTTTGTTAACGTTGCTAATCCGCCATTCAGGGTTGATCTGAATTATATCTATTGGATACTTTCTACGCCGATTCAGTTTATAATTGCCTGGCCCTTTTACCGCAATACGTTTACTTCCATAAGGGTGGGCTCGGCAAACATGGATGTTCTGGTTGTTCTTGGAACCACGGCGGCATATTTATACAGCACTATTGGATTTCTTTTCTTTAATATTGACCATCCTTTTTGGGAATCATCGGCGGCTTTATTATTTTTCATACTATTAGGCAGATATTTTGAAGCTGTAGCTAAGGGCCGGGCATCGGAAGCGATAAAAGAATTATTGAAGCTTGAGGCCAAGGAAGCTCATGTTGTCAAGGATGGCAAAGAGATAACTGTTCCTATAGATCAGCTAGCCCTTGGTGATATTATTGTTGTCCGGCCGGGTGAAAAAATTCCGGTTGATGGAGTCGTCATAGAAGGCGAGACGCATATTGATGAAAAAGTTGTTACTGGAGAATCATTTCCGGTAAAGCGTGTCGTGGGTGATCAGGTAATCGGGGCCACGGTTAACCAGGAGGGATTATTGAAATTTAAAGCGACAAAAGTCGGCAAAGAGACGTTGCTTTACCAAATCGTGGCCATGGTTGAAGAAGCTCAAGCTCGCAAAGCGCCGATACAGGATCTAGTTGATAAAGTAAGCGAATCATTTGTTCCGGCTGTTATTGTGCTTTCTGTACTCACGTTTGTCAGCTGGTATTTCTTTGCCGCATTGCCGTTCAGGGCCGGATTAATTCGCATGATCGCTGTTTTAGTTATTTCCTGCCCCTGCGCCATGGGATTAGCTACGCCAACTGCTTTAATCGTCGGTATCGGCCGGGCGGCTAAATTCGGCATTATTTTAAAGGGTGGTGAAGCGCTTGAAAAAGCCTACAGAATAAACACGATTGCTTTTGATAAAACCGGGACGCTTACTATCGGTAAACCGGTTGTTACGGACTTAGTTCCATTGGGCGGTTTTGATGCTAAGGAAGCGATAAAACTTGCCGCGGCAGTTGAGGGAGGTTCTGAGCATCCTTTGGCTCGTGCGGTTATAGAAAAGGGCAAAGCTGAGATAGGTGAACTACCGGAGCTCAAGGAATTTAAGGCAGTTTCTGGATTCGGCGTTCAGGGCAATGTGGCCGGTTCTGCTGTTGCTTTGGGTAATGATGGTTTTATGAAAAACTTGGGTATTAATGTAGCCGAGCACTCGGCAACATTTGAAAAATTACAGAACGAGGCCAAGACGGTGGTATTTCTTGCGGTTAATCAAAATGGATCATGGAAGCCGGCGGCTATAATTGCTATGGCCGATACCCTCAAACCTTTTGCTAAAGAAGCTATTATGGCTCTGAAAAAGATGAAGAAAGAGATTGTTATGATAACCGGTGATAATGCAAAAACGGCTGAAGCAATTGCCAAAGAAGTTGGGATAGACAGGGTTCTTGCTAAAGTTTTACCGAGTCAAAAAGTCGAGGTTATTAAAAAATTACAGGAAGAGGGCAGGACAGTGGCTATGGTTGGCGACGGTATAAATGATTCGCCGGCGCTGGCTCAGTCAAATCTTGGTATTGCCGTCGGTTCAGGAACCGATGTTGCAGTTCAAACCGGTGAAGTGGTTTTAGTAAAAGACGACTTGCGCGATGTTGTGACCTCTATTCAATTATCGGGCAAAACTATAAAAAAAGTATGGCAGAATCTTTTCTGGGCGTTCATATACAATATTTTAGCAATTCCTATAGCAGCCGGAATGCATCTGTTATTTACTCAATCGTCTCTCGGTGTTCCGGCGCCGTGGACTTTGGCGATGGTTCAGAATCTTGGACAATTCGGCCAGATACTTTTCAACTTCTCCCAAGCTACGCTTCGTCCAGAAATCGCCGGATTTGCCATGGCTTTCAGCTCTGTCTCGGTAGTAACCAATTCTCTGTTATTAAGACGCTATATACCGCCTATGGAGAAGTTATCGGGATAAAAGTTAACTGTAGTAATTTCTCACTCAAAACTAACTTTTTCGTTTTTATTCATGGTTAAGTATGTATCTCGGGCTGGAGAAAAATTAGAACACGCGCTAAATATTTTTAATGTTTCAGTCAAAGATCTGGTATGCGCCGACTTTGGTTCCAGTACGGGAGGTTTCACAGATTGCCTTCTTCAGCATGGAGCAAAAAAAATTTATGCTGTCGAAACCGGTTATGGAATATTAGATTGGAAACTTAGAAATGATGTACGCGTGATTGTTATGGAAAGAAAAAACGCGATGCATGTTGATCTGCCCGAAAAAGTAGATCTGATAACCATAGACACGAGCTGGACCAGATTAGACAAGATCGTACCTAGCGCATTGAGAAACCTTAAATTAGATGGGCATATTATCTCCCTACTCAAAACTCATTATGAAGCTGAGCCAAAAATGTTACGAAAGGGTAAACTACTGGACACTTTTATTCCTGAAGTAATAGATAGGGTGAAAAAGGAGCTGAAAGATTTTAATATTGAGATACTGGCTGAAACGGAGTCTCCTATTCTGGGAGAAAAAGGAGGAAATAAGGAGTACCTGTTGTATCTTAAGAGAAAATAGAGAAGTAGTTATGTTTAGGGCCGAATCGCAGTTAATGAATGTTGATAAGAGTTATGTTATAATTAAACTATGATTAAGATCGAAATGAAAATTGAAGGGATGCATTGCGGGGCGTGCGCTACCGGTATTCAGATGCTGACTTCATCAATGGACGGAGTGAAGGAAGTGTTTGTTGATTACGAGGGCAAGAAGGGGACGTTTGAATTTGACGAGACGAAGGTGACGAAGGAACAAATAATCTCATCAATTAAGGAGTTAGGATATACGGCATCGTAAAATATAATATGTTTTTGAGTTAGTAGTAAGTAGTAAAGATAAACAAAAAGCCGCATCTGCGGTTTTTAGTTGAGTTAGCACTCTTGACCTTCGAGTGCCAGTTTGCTAAAATGGGTACTGTGAATATGTTTTTAACCCAAAGGCAGGAAAAATTACTAAATATTCTGATCGACCGGTATATCAAGACGGCCGAACCGGTCAGCTCAAAAGCCCTTGTTATATCTAGGTTCTTTGACTTAAGCTCGGCGACCATAAGGAACGAGATGAATGATCTTGAGCAAATGGGATATTTGGCTCAGCTGCATACATCAGGTGGACGAGTGCCAACTGATAGGGCTTACCGTTTTTATGTTGATAACCTCATTGGTTCAGATGATTTTAATATTAATTCCAGCTGGCAGAAGAAAGTAGACTCAGTATTAGCCAGTATTAGTAATGATCCCAGAGATATTAATAAAACAGTTGCCCAGCTCTTATCAGATCTTTCAGAAAATATTGTTATTACCGGGATATCTGAACAGGATGATTTCTATAAAACAGGACTAGCCGGCTTGTTCGAACTGCCGGAATTCAGGGAAATAAACAAAGTTTTTAGATTAACAAGTTTCTTTGATGAATTTGACCGGGTGTTTGATCAAATAGAGACGGAATTCTTTGGCCCTCAAGATACTAGTCCCGTTAGAAGTCTCACTCGCGCCATTGGCGCGAGTCCGGAGGACCTTCAAGGCGAAGGTTCACACCGAGGAACTTCGGTGGGAATCGCCTCCGGCGAGGCTACTTCTAATGGGATAAATATCTTTATTGGTCACGAAAACCGTCATCCATCCATAAGAGACGAAACAGTTATGACGGTCAGGTATAATTTACCAAGACACCTGACAGGCTCGCTCACTCTTATAGGACCGACAAGAATGGATTACAGAAAGAATATAGGCCTAGTAAGATATACAACCGATAAAATAAATAATTTAACAAGAAAAATATAATGGATCCCGAACGAAGTAGTAAAAAACTTCGGATGGGATGCTAGGGGTTCTTACTTGGGAGTGATTGGCAAATGTTTGACCTTCACGCCCTGTAAGGGCTACTTCGTACGGGATGGAAGAGAAAGATATCGAACAATTAAATAAGGAGCTGGAGGAATCAAAGAAACAGGCAGAAGAATATCTGAATAATTGGAAGAGAGAACGTGCCGACTTTTTAAATTATAAGAAAGAGGAAGCAAGAAGGATGGAAGAATTTCTTAAGTTTTCTATTGAAGGAATAATCATGGAATTAATTGATGTTGTGGATGGAATAGAGGTCGCTAGAAAAAACCTGCCGGAATCTAAAGAGTTAGAAGAATGGACAGATGGTTTCGACGGCTCGCTTGATAAGTTAGATAAATTTTTGGAAAAGTTTGGAGTAGAGAAAATTAAAATTGAGCAAGATACTTCAACTGGCTCAGAGCAAGTAAAATTTGACCCCCTGCTCCATGAAGCGGTCGAAGTACAAGATAAAGAAGGGGATAGGATAGAAGAAATACGGCCGGGATATACAATGCATGGGAAAGTTATCAGACCGGCAAGAGTAAAAATAGTTAAATAAAATAATGTGAGATATCAATATACGAATGCATTCGAATGATACTAATAAATACGAATAAGAAAGGATTAGTATTATTCGTATCATTAGTACAATTAGTATATTAGTATCTTAATTTACATGTCAAAGATTTTAGGTATAGACTTAGGTACTACAAATTCAGCGATGGCGGTCGTGGAAATCGGCCAGGCTAGAATATTAGAGAATAAGGAAGGGATGAGAACCACACCTTCGGTGGTTGCCGTTGGCAAAAACGGAGAACGTTACGTCGGGGTAACGGCTAAGCGTCAGGCTGTAACAAATCCGGCCAATACGATTTATTCTGTAAAACGGCTTATTGGCCGAAGATTTTCTGATGCCGAAGTCCAGAGAGACAAGAAACTTTTTCCGTATGAGATAAAAGAGGGCGCTCATGGCGATGTTGAGGTTAAGATGTCAGCCGAAGGCGGAGGCCATAAGTGGTATAAACCGGCTGAGATTTCGGCCATGATTTTGCAGAAATTAAAACAGGATGCCGAAGACAAATTAGGCGAGAAGATAACTGAAGCAATAATCACCGTGCCGGCTTACTTTGACGACTCTCAGCGCAAAGCTACTAAAGATGCCGGAGAAATTGCCGGCTTGGATGTTAAAAGAGTAATTAATGAGCCGACAGCTGCTGCTTTGGCTTACGGTCTTAATAAGAAAAAAGACGAGAAGATAGTCGTTTATGATTTTGGAGGAGGCACTTTTGATATTTCAGTTCTTGAAATAGGGGATGATACAATTGAAGTTAAGGGAACCGGAGGAGACACTCATCTGGGGGGTGATGATATTGACCAAAAAATAATCCAATATCTTGTTGAAGAATTTAAAAAAGAACAAGGCGTCGATGTTTCAAAAGATCAGCTTGCGGTCCAAAGATTAAAAGATGCAGCCGAGAAGGCCAAACACGAACTTTCAAGTACGATGCAAACGGAGATTAATATTCCTTTCTTGACTGCAGATGCTTCGGGAGCCAAGCATTTTAGTATGAATTTCACCAGAGCTAAACTTGAAAGTTTAGTCAAAGACTTAATTGACCGCTCAATTAGCCTGACCAAGAAAACGGTTGAAGACGCAGGGTTTAAAATGTCAGATATTAACGAAGTGGTCATGGTCGGAGGGCAGACCAGAATGCCGTTAATAGTAGAAGAGGTTAAAAAGCTATTCGGTAAAGAGCCTCACAAGGATATAAATCCTGATGAAGTGGTTGCAGTTGGGGCGGCAATCCAGGGTGGTATTATGCAGGGGCAGGTTAGAGACGTGCTTCTTCTGGATGTTACGCCACTGTCTCTTGGTATCGAAACTCTAGGCCAAGTATTTACCAAGATGATTGAGAAAAATACAACCGTTCCTGTCTCAAAGAGCCAGGTGTTTTCTACGGCGGCTGATAGTCAGCCTTCAGTTGAGATACATGTTTTACAGGGTGAACGGGCAATGGCTCATGATAATAAGACGCTGGGAAGGTTTATTCTGGATGGTATCCCGCCGGCTCCTCGGGGCGTTCCTCAGGTTGAGGTCTCCTTTGACATCGATGCCAATGGAATCCTAAATGTAAAAGCCAAGGATAAGGGAACGGGTAAAGAGCAATCTGTAAGAATCGAGGGCTCATCGGGTCTTAGTGAAGAGGAGAAGAAAAGAATGACGGCTGATGCCGAAAAACATGCAACTGAAGATGCTAAGAGAAAAGAGGTGGCCGAAACTAGGAATTTAGCTGAAACGATGATATACACAACTGAAAAGATGGTTAAAGAGAATGATGGTAAAATAAAAGAGGAAGATAAAGAGGAATTAAAAGTTAAAAGTGAAAAGTTAAAAGTTGAGCTGAAATCAGAGAATCTCGAAGAGATCAAAAAAGCTTCTGATGAACTTTCAAAAGTTGCTCAAAGGGTCGGAGCGTCTTTGTACGAAGCTCAAAAAGCTGAAAGGCCTGCTGACCAACCAAAGGCCGAAGAAACACAGAAAGCTGAGGAGGTTAAGGAGGAGGAGAAGGGGGATAAATAATTTCTTTCGTCATTTATATTTTACAACACATTCAGTCTTCTGACTTCAGTATTTTCGTCACCTTCTTTCCTCAACAAAAAAGCCCCGTCGCGGGGCTAGTCGAAATCAGTCTTTGGCGAGAGAGTGTTATCTGAGTCCTGTTCGGGTCTCGTTTCCGAAGTGACGAATGGAGTTTATAGTAGAAATTAATGACGCGAGAACTAAAAACTGCCTGATGTAGTGAAGTGGTTGCGGTACATTAATAGTACTGGCCAGGACTACTATAAAAAGTAATGCAGTGGCAACGAATCCATACTTCGTAGAATTAAGCGTCAGTCTAGTGTTTCTCATGGCTACTCCCAAAAGTTAAGGTACTCCAATATTCTATAAATAAGTTAGTATAGTGTCAAGTTCGATCCAAACTGCAATGAGTAAAAAGACATGAATATATTTAACGTAGTCTGTCCTAATTTTTGTCACTTGACGAGCCGAGAAAATTTATGAAAGTGGTATAGATTTTATCCAAAATAATAGGTCGAGCGCTGAGCAGCGAGCCAGAGAGCGTCCGCGAGGAGGCAAGTCCCGATTGCTTTGCAATCGAGGATCCTCGATTCATTTTATCTATAAAAGGAATCGGGACGAGGGTACCTGTTATTTTGGTAATAAAATCTTAGCTAGCTTGAATAAGTTTTCGAAGGCGAGGAACCGTGATCAAAAATTAGGATAGGCGAAAGCTAAATCTTCAACAATGTCAAAAACGAATAAATTTATAATTTGGTGCGTGCTGGTTGCAGTAACCAGTTTTTGGATGTGGGTAAGTGCTCACGCCTGGTTTCAAGGATCCTTATTTGATATTAAAGCCGGAGCTTACTTGAGCGTTTTAAGCGGGCTTTTCGTGGTATTGCTGGCTCTGTTGGCGATGGGTTTGGTACTCTTTCAAAATCGGTTATGGAGCGTGTATCTTGGACTTGTCTCCGGGATAACCTATTCGCTTGTGTTCGGGATAAGTAACCTTAATCTAGTCGGTATGTTTATTCTGGTAATGTTATTTTATCACGCTCAAGATATCGTCTCCGGAGAAATTAGAGAAAGGCTAAAAATGAATTCAAGGCTTTTAATAAGAAAAGGTCTTGTTAATTTCACCGTTGCATTTTTTGTTCTTATGTCTTTTGCCGCTTTCCAAAGTCCGGCCATCGAAAGTTTTAAGAACTTAACTGAGCTGCCTTCGGCCACCAATGTTTTTATAAGAAATATAGTTGAGCAAACGTTAAGCGTTCAACTGTCGGAGATAAATCCTCAGGATAAGGAATTAGTATTAAACCAGGTCTCTCAAGAAGTAATCAAGGAGGCTAATGTATGGTTACGGCCTTATCTGCAATATGCTCCGCCGGCGTTGGCATTTGGTCTATTTTTAGTATTATGGAGCATCGGCTGGATATTTATATGGCTAGCGGTGTTTTTCGGAATGTTTATATTCTGGATATTGAAAAGGGCTAAATTTTTCAGAATCGAGGAGAAGGATGTGAAGGCGGAGAGGATAGTGATATAGATTTACCACCTACCATTTGTCAATAATTTATCATTTTATCATTTAGTCATTTTCTGACATGGACAAATGAATCAATGTTAATTTAATGGAAATTGGTAAATGATAAGTGATAAATAATTTATGGCAAAAGATTACTACCAAACGCTAGGAATAACTAGAACCGCTTCGCCAGATGATATAAAGAAGGCTTATCGCAAAATGGCTCATCAATATCATCCTGACAAGCAAGGCGGGAACGAGGCTAAATTTAAGGAGGTCAATGAGGCCTATCAGGTTTTATCAGATCCTAAAAAGCGCGAGAGCTATGATAATTTTGGTTTTGCCTATAATGACGGTGGATTTCAGGGTGGACAAGAGTACGCCGATTTTTCGGATCTTTTCCGCGGTTTTGGCGGTGGCAGGGGAGGGGGAGGATTTGAGAGTATTTTTGATATTTTCTCTGAGATGAGAGGCGGTGGTGAAGGTTATGCTCGGCCTAGCTATCAGGACGAATCTCAAAAAGGGGAAGATATCTATATGGAGGCTCATATAAGTAAGAAAGATCTCGGTTCAACTAAAGTTTTTGAATATAGTGTTTTGGATAGATGCGGTGAGTGCGGAGGCGGTGGCGTAGAAAAAGGCTACAAGATAGTTAATTGTGGAACTTGTGGAGGGGCAGGTCAGGTAAGACAGACTAGCCGGAGTGCCTTCGGAGTTTTTACACAAATCGGCGTTTGTCCAAAATGCAGAGGCAAGCGCAAACTTCCTGAAAAAGAGTGTCATATCTGTTCAGGCGGCGGAAGAATGAAATCAAAAAGAAAAATTGAAATTCGTATTCCTCAAGATATAGAGCACAACTATACAGTTGTTGTTCCCAAATCCGGCAATGCGGGCCCGCGCTACGCCGGAGGCTTTGGCGAGGCGAGTAAAGAATCCCGCCCTCCCGGCGATTTGGTGATTTCTATCAAGATTAAGTAGGTTAGCTCAGAGACTATACCCAGACTCGGACCACATTCAGTCGGCTCCAGCGGCCGACTGAATCTTAAGTACTCGATAAAGTCGCAGAACCAAGCCGACTTTATCTGCGTGTTTCCTCTCTAGGGTATAGTCTCTGAGCTCTTATCGTTGTAATGGTTATCGAAAACGATACGGAATGTGGTCCGCTTATTCTTTACCCATGAGCAACAGATTATTACCTTCTCGGGACAATTGAAGTTGCCAAGTTGCATGGTTTGTCAAAGCTTGACCTTATAATGCCAGTCTGCTATAATGTATGTACAGTTAGTTCTTTACATAGTCGGGTCCGAAAGGGCTCGGAAAAGCCAGTAAACACCTCAAATATCCAGGCATTCAAGTAAGATATACAGGCCTGAAAAGATATTACGATAAGGATAGGATTCTCTACTCTATGCATAAGTAAGTTTCTTGTTTATTGGCTTCTTCGAGCCCTTTATTTACCCCGAGCTAAGTCGAGGGGTGGGACTCAACATCTGCAGGAACTGTGCGATCGCCCCTGGTAGCCAGAAAAGGTAAGCTGGGGATAAGAACAGCTGCGTGAACCGCAGAGCGTTCGGCAGTTCCTGTATCGAAATGGCCGTGGTGAGGACGACCATGAGACAGGAAAGTCCTGTCTAGGGTATGCGTTGCGCTGTAAGGTGTGATGGCAGCCTTGAAACCGTCTTCGTTATGGCCTTCCTGACTCTGCCCGGAAGATTATCGGTAGAGTCACCTTTCAGGCTAACGCCTGATCTCCCGAGTAGGTGGCAGAGCTCGGGACGTACCTTGCCGGCGACAGTTCTAACATTAAAGCCGGTCTGCTGAGATTCCTTGGATTCCTACGCGCGAAGCGCGATGGAATCCGGGGGTCTTTTTTGTTGTTCTTGAATATCTTCCTCATCATTTTCTCAACCTGAGCTTCAGGATAGACAAACAATAGCTTTAAAACCTCCGGAAGTCCTTCCGAAATTCCTTCATCTCTGGAATCTAGGATTCAGTCAGTTTCGGCTTTCCTGTCGGTTTAAGGTAAAGCTTTGTTTGTAGCTATCCTTCTCGCAACGGTTATCGAAAACGATACGGAAGTTATTCGAACTAATAGTAAAAGTTAAAAGATTTTTTCTTTAAATTTATTCTCCTTCTGCAGTCTAGGAGATAGCCGAGAACTAAAAAAGATTTACTCAATAATCATAGGTCGAGCGCCGAGCAGCGTAGCCAGAGAAGCGCCCGCGAGGAGGCAAGCGAGGGTACCTGTAATTATTGATACGTAAATCCTTATTTAGTTAGAGGATATTGACGCAGACGAGGACTGGAGAGAAATTTAAAGAAAAGAGCTTTTAATTTGTTGGAGGAATATACCAGACGAAGATACTGTTGCCGATGGTGGTGACTTTTTCGTAGCTATCCAGCCAAGCGTAGGATGTCTCCGGATTTTCGAATGAGCCCATATAGAATGAAGCTGAGACGGCAATATATCCGCCGTTCGGGTTATCTTTCAGAAAGTCATCGACATTCTTATACCTTCCCCGCCATATCCAATTAAAATTATTTCCTAGATAATAACTCTGGTCGGCCCAGCCGAAGTAATCAAAATTAATTTTTTTAATATCATTTTTTTCAACCCAGTCGGCTAAACGCTTTAAATCTTGTCCCCAATCTATATTTGAATCAACGACATAACGGTATCCGCCTGAAGGCCCGCCGGCGATTTGATTGAAATAGGTAAGATAGTAGGGATAGACTTTTAGATTCTCAAATAAATACGAACCGAGTAAAGCAAAAAGCAAAAAGCAAAAAGCAAAAAGACTCTTTCGATTTAGAGAAGTACATATTTTTACTAAAGCGCCGGAAAGCAAAATGAACGTAAATCCATAAACCGGCATTAGGTGGCGAACACCAATATTTAAATTAGATGTAATGCTTGTATACCAGTAAAGAGCAATCCATAAAAGCATGGTCAGTTCGGTGAAGTGGTTTTGACTCCATTTAATACAATTGCGTATTGTGGATTTCGGATTATGGAATTTAAGATTAATACTCCAAGCAAATAAAGCCAATGTAAGCAGCCCCCAAAATGCTAAGGGTTCTTTTATGAAGTAAACAACGGGAAAATACTCCTTCCAGGCCCAGTTCCTAACTTCACCCATAAAGTAGGTCGTATTGCCGCCGACTGAACGCTGAGTAACCATAAGAAGGCCAAGGCCATATTCAGCCAGACCGCGGATAGCCGGCTTATTGGCAAGATAAATAACAGGCTCAGCTATATTACGATTGCCGTATGTTGTCAGCAGCTCTTTCGTATGGGTCTGTTGAAGTTCGGGAGGATAATTCCAGGTGTGGAAGTAATATACAGGCCAGACGACAAAAATGTAACCAATAATAATTACTATTATCGTATTACGCATTGCGAGTAACGCATTGCGGATTTTAGATTTCTCTAATTTCAGTAATACAAAAAAAACAGCGATAACTATAAAGAACGGAATGAGGAGAAAAACAGAGTATTTGGTTAACTGGGCGACACCAAAAATTATGCCGGCCAGCCAGAGATTTTTTTTGGTCGGTTTCTCAAGATAATGAATAAAGAAAAATGTGGCAATAAGGATGCCGAACAATGCCGGCATATCGGTGGTAACAAACCTGGAATGGGCTAGAACTGTCGGTGAAAATGAAAAAAGAAACAAGGCGATAAGGGCGGCGAGATAGCCATACATTCTTCTGGTCCAGGCAAAAATTATTATGGCCGAAAGCACAAAGAAAATAAGCTGGGGCATTTTAGCGAACCTGACTAGCCGTATCGCATCATTTCCAGAGTTAAATATTAGTTTTCTCCCGAAATTCCATTGGCCATTAACGTCCTCTGTCCAGTATTTGCTTTCAAATGCCGGAGCATCCTTTATGCCGGCTATTTTTAAAGATATACCAGCCAAATCTTTTGCCAGAGGCGGATGCTCTGGATTTAGACGGTGGTCTCCCGTGGCAATATAAGAGTATCCGGCGCCTATATGGGGTATCTCATCAACTATCGGCGAGTCATTCCATACGCTGGTTATAGCCAAAATAACGGCTATAACCACTATTATGACTGCTGCTAAATCAAAACCGCCCAAACACCAGACGGGCTTGTTCTTAAAGTAATTTCCGGATAAATCGCAGAAGTTGGTCATTTTACGTATGTAACGAATGAATCCTGTTTTTCCGGGGATAAACCGAATCGCCGGAGGAGCTCGTTTCTTAAATTATCATTATCAGCCAGTGGAATAATAATATATTTTTGATGGAACACCATGTTTGCTATCTGGTCAGATCTTAAATAAAAAACATTTTTCTGGTTTGAACATTCATAGTTGTGGGTTCGGCTGAGGAATTTTATTGTTTGAGCATTATTTGGCACTCCATCAACCAGAACATCGCCCTCATTAACCAATATGTATATCGGAGTGTGATCAGTTTTAACCCGCTTGTTCAGATAATCTGCTATATTGACTAACTTTTGACTGAAGGCATCTTCTAGAGACGGCATAACAGCCCACACTTTAAAATATCTAAAATATTCAAGAAAAGCCAAAGAGGTCATGAAGATAAGTACGGTCGTCATGATTATAAGTTTTAGCTCTTTTTTATAGATTATTTTATCGGCATATATATGGGGATCGGTAGTACGGTGAAGCCTTATTATAAGATTTACGAACCATAAAAATCCTTTAGCGGCGAATATCATTACAACCGGAACTACTCCGATAGTCCGCAGAGCATGGGGAGCCTCAGTTGATAGAAATCCGGGAATTAGCATAATAAAAAACCAGCTGAACAGGAAAGTATGGGCAGGAGAAAAATGGCCATGTTTCCGCTTTAACCAATGAATCAGTTCTCTCAAAAATCCAACCAAAAACAAAATTCCCATCGGAATAGAAAGCTGGGGCCAGCCCGGAATGTTATGCCGCTGATTATAATCACCGCTAAAATTAAACATCCCCAGGGTCTTAACAATACTTAAGCCAAGCTCTTTAAACGGCTCTTCTTGGGCAAATACTGATATTGGTCTTCCCTCCCGTTTCAGAAAATCTTCCGGATGTGAGTAAAAATAAATTAGAAGCGGCAAGACAATGGCGATAACTGTCAGCATCATCAAAGCAAAGCCTCTTAAAAGCTGATTCCGGGCATGCTCATATTTCCCATGGGAGAAATCCTTTTTTAGATATGACCAATAATTCCAGAACAAAACCAGAGCTATTAAAGGAACGATTCTGTAAGAAAAATATGTATAAAATCCTATGCCTCCGATAATTCCGGCAATCAGGAAATGCTTAAAATCTCCTTTACGCAGACCTTTCCATAAAAAATAAAAAGCCCAGACAATAATTAACGGCAGCATTATCGCCCTGAACCCGATGCGCGAGAAGTTTACATGCCAGAAAGATATGGCCAGAAAAAAACCGGCTATTGCCGCTAACTGCCAGCCGAATATATATCTGGTCAGGAAATAAAGCCCGATAATTGTAATGGTGCCCATGACGACCGAGACGACTCTAAGCGACCATGGCTCGGCTCCAAACAGCCACATAGATACGGCTTGAATGTTTATAAATAAACCTTCTCGGCCGTTATTGTCAGGGTAGAATAGCTTGAATTTATTGTCATCCAGAGCCTTAAGCGCATCAACTCCGTTTGCCGCTTCATCGGGCCATAATCCCGGCGGCGTGATATCTAGCTGATAAAAACGAAAAAATACCGCAATTAAAATTATAGCGATAAAAATAAAGAGTTCTTTCTTGGAGGAACCGATCATATCTTATAATTGTAGCACAAACATTTATTTAAGCTGTTTACATCCGAGTCGTTAGGATTTTTTAGTTGTGATATAATTTTAATTAATGGCTGAGGCCTCACCGTCAACAATTCAGCATGATATTATGGAGCTTGAGCGCTTGCTTGAAGAAAAAAGAGCGGCTTTAGGGCACGAAAAGTCAGAGAAGGAAATTCTGCATGAGGTTGTCGGTGAGAAAATTCAAAAGCATGTGCCTCAGTACTTACCTCAGACGCCGTCTGCTAAATCTTCTGCACCAATCACTACTGAACCGCCAAGTTATTTAAGCCAAGAGTTAAAAGACAGGATAAACGAAATAGTAAAAATTATTTTTGATAAAAATTTAGATGAAGGGATCAGAGAAGCGGCTAAATCTGGCAATATGGCCCTTATCGATGCATTTCACGATATTTTAACCGACGAACTGTACAATCAGTTATTGGAAAAAAAGAAAATCGACAAAGTTGAATAAAATATGGACTGGTTTTTCCCCATTGCTTATCTCATCGGCTTAACCGTTATTTTAATAACCGGTTTTGCTTTGGTTGATAATCTTCGGTTCAAGGGCAGTATCTCAAGGGCTCTGAATATGACCCTTTTTCTAATCATGCTTCCGAAAGAGACTCTCGGCTCCGACAAACAGAGGCCGGAAAAAGAGCTTATTTCTATCATGGAGCATTTATACTCTTCATTTTCAAACCTTCATTCAAAGGGCTGGAACAAGTTTATGTACGGCGAACCATATATTTCTCTTGAAATGGCCGTCCATCATATCGGAGAAGAGATCCATTTTTATATAGCAGTGCCTAAAAGCTATGAACAGATTTTTGAGAAGCAAGTGAACGGTATTTTTCCTCAGGCCGAAACAGAAAAGATTAAAGATTATAATATTTTTAATCCGAAAGGCGCATCTTCGGCCGCCTACCTTAAGTTAAAAGAGAATCCGATTCTACCGATCAAGACTTATCAGAAGCTTGAAGCCGATCCGCTCGGATCAATTGTGAACTCATTTGCAAGGCTGGAGCGGGAAGGTGAGGGGGCGGCTATACAGATCCTGATGCGTCCTTCTCACAGGTATGACATCAGGGTTACGGCTCAAAGCGTGGCAAAGGAAATGCAGTCAGGCTTTGATTTTAAAACTGCTCTTCAGAGAGTAAAAAAACCGCCATCAAAAGAGCAGGAAGCTAAGGATGCCGAGAAACGTATGCCGCCGAAAGTGGTGACTCCTTTTGAAGGAGAAATGGTCAAGGATATACAATCTAAGGCCTCAAAGCCCCTGTTCGATGTGCACATTAATTTAGTGGCTTCGGCAGGTGACCAGCAAAGAGCTGATCACCTTGTTCAGGATATCAGCGAATCCTTTGTTCAGTTTTCATCTCCCGAGATTAACAGTTTTGAAGTGGTTAAGGTTTCCGGAAGATTTCTACAGCGGGTGTTGTTTAATTTTTCATTTCGTTTATTCGGGAATTTTCGGCCCATAGTCCTTTCAAGCGAGGAGCTGGCCAGTATTTACCATTTCCCTCTGCTTACTACGGCGGCTCCTAAGATAAAGTTTCTAAAAGCAAAGTCGGCCGAACCTCCGCCGAATCTTCCATATGATGGCATTATTCTCGGCAAGAGTGTTTTTAGAGGCCAGGAAAAGATTGTACGAATGACCGATGAAGACAGGCGTCGCCATTTATATACTATCGGTCAGACGGGTACCGGTAAGTCAACCTTAATGAAGGCGATGATAAGACAGGATATAGAGTCTGGTAAGGGTGTTTGTTTGATTGATCCTCACGGTGAATTTGCCGAATATACTCTGTCTATTATTCCGAAGAACAGAGCTGATGATGTTATTTACTTTGATCCCGGCGATATTGACCGACCGATGGGGCTTAATATGCTCGAAATTGATCCAGAACATCCGGAGCAGAAAACCAGGGTCATAGATGAGCTGTTTGCCATATTTGACAAGCTCTATGATTTAAAACAAACCGGCGGGCCGATGTTTGAGAAGTACTTTAAAAATTCAGCCCTTCTTTTACTCGATGATTACGAAAATGAAATTCCGACATTAGCCGATATTTCCAGAGTTTTAGTTAATTCAAAATATAGAGCCGACAAGCTGGCCCGGGAGACAAACCCGTTGGTTAAAGAGTTCTGGCAGCTCGAGGCGGAAAAAGCCGGTGGAGAAGCCAGTTTGGCTAATATGGCGCCATATATTTCCTCCAAGGTGACATCGTTTATATTTAATGAATTTCTCCGCCCGATTATAAATCAGAAGAAAAGCTCCTTTAATTTCAGAGAGGTGATGGATGGTCAGAAAATACTTATAATCAATCTTTCCAAGGGTCGGATAGGGGATTTAAATGCTAATCTTCTGGGCATGGTCATCGTCGGTAAACTTCTTATAGCGGCATTATCACGGGTCGATCTTCCTGAAAATACAAGAAAGGATTTTTACTTGTATATAGATGAGTTTCAGAATTTCACTACTGAAAGCATCGGAGTTATATTGTCTGAAGCAAGAAAATACCACCTTAATCTAATTGTTGCCCATCAGTTTATCAAGCAGTTGAAGGAAAATATACGCGATGCCGTTTTCGGTAATGTCGGGTCAATCGTTGCCTTTCGAATCGGTCCGGATGATGCTGATTTTATGAAGAATAAATTTGAACCGGTGTTTACCCCCCAAGACCTTATCAATATAGACAATCTAAATGCCTATGCTAGTCTGTTGATAAACGGACAGACTACTCGCCCATTCAATATAAAATTAAATACGGAAAAAGTTTTTATACTGCCTGAAGGAGCCCATGATTCCGCTCTGGCCGTTAAGCAGATGTCTCGGTTGAAATATGGCCGTCCCAGAGCTGAAGTGGAACAGGAAATACAGGACAGAGTAGCGGCAGTACTAAAATAAATCCGAAGCACGAAATCCTAAATCCGAAACAGAAGAATTACCATTTACCAATTAGCATTTCCCAATAATTTACCATTTGATCATTGCATCATTTCCCAAAAATGGATAAATGAAACAATGATAATTCAATGGAAATTGGAAAATGTTAAATGTAAAATTGTTTCGTATTTCGATATTCTAATTTCGAATTTTATGAATTTTACTCGCAAAGATCTCACCTCTTCTCTTACAACCGGTCTTTACGCCGGCGTCATTGTCTGGCAAATCCTAAATTTTCTTAAAGCTCCGAGCTTCGGTCTGCCTACTAGTCACCCCCATAGTCTTTTTATAATTATAATTCCGGTCGTTTGGGTATGTGGAGTTAATCTGGGGTATTTTCTAGGCCGTTGGATGTCATTTTTTAATCAGTTTGGTAAGTTCGCTGTAATCGGCTTCACTAACTTTATAGTTTACTCGGGCATACTAAATATATTGATTGCCGGTACCGATATAAATGCCGGATTGTGGTACCCCGTTTTTATCGCTATTGCCTTTGTCGGCGGAGCTCTGCACAGTTACGGCTGGAATAAATTTTGGGTATTTGAATCGGGAGCCAGCGGAGGGGGTGCTGGTGAATTTGCAAAATTCTTTATTGTTAACGGTATTGCCGGATTAGTTAACGTTGGCATCGCCTCATTTGTTGTTAATGTGGTGGGACCTTTATCCAACTTAAGCGGGGATGTCTGGGCCAATGTCGGAGCTGTTGCCGGTTCAGCAGTAGCATTGATATTCAGTTTTATCGGATTTAGATTAGTTGTATTCAAAAAGAAAGAATTATAGTATTACGGATTACGAATTGCGGATTATTTTTATCAACTCGCAACTCGCAACTCGCAATTGATTAATTGCTCTATAGAAAATACCGTCCGCAGACTTTTAGCGAGGTTGTCGGACAGGAACATGTAGTAAAAACTCTCCAAGGCGCGCTAACTACTGGCCGGACAGGCCATGCTTATTTATTTTGCGGACCTCGTGGAACGGGTAAGACGACAATTGCCCGTCTTCTGGCTAAATCTTTAAACTGTGCCGACAGATCTAATGACGGCGATTGTTGTAATAAGTGTCCGGCTTGCTTAGCGGTAAATGAGAACCGCTCTCTTGATTTGATTGAAATTGATGCCGCCTCGAACCGCGGAATTGACGAGATCAGAAGCCTCAAAGAATCGGCTTTAGTTTCTGCTCCGAGCGGAGGGTATAAGGTTTTTATTATTGATGAGGTTCATATGCTGACCAAGGATGCTTTCAATGCTTTGCTTAAGATACTCGAAGAGCCGCCTTCTTATGTAGTATTTATTCTTGCTACAACCGAACCGCATAAAATATTACCGACAGTTTTATCAAGGGTACAGAGATTTGATTTTAGACGGATTGCCCCCGCTCAAATGGTTAGAAAACTTGAGCAGATGGCCAGATCAGAAAAGATTATTATAGACAAAGAGGGCCTTGTGGCTATTGCCGTTTCGGCTGATGGGGGATTGCGTGATGCCGAAGTTTCTTTATCAAAGGTTATGGCTTCTAATGATAGGAAAAAAGAGATTTCAGTTGATGATGTTTATTCATCTCTCGGTTTAGTACCACTTAATTATTATCCGGAGCTTCTCGGTTATATTGCCGGCAGTGATAAAAATTCCGCCCTCAATCTTATAAACAGAGCTTATGCCGGTGGAGTGGATTTGGAGCACATGGCCTCAGGCTTTGTGGAATACTTGCGCAAGGTTTTAATGCATACTATAAATCCGGCCATATTAGCTTCTGTCGGTGAGGAGCTTTTAGATAACGACCTCAAGCTAGTCTCCACATATTCTCAAGTCTTAAATTCACAACAGCTTATTCGTATAATTAATTCTTTCGTTTCAGCCAAAGAGGGGATGAAATCTTCTCCTATCCCTCAGCTGCCTCTGGAGCTGGCAGTGTTAGAAATTATTTCAGGTTGACATATTCGGACATTGTACTAGCGTATAGATATACTATTACTCATGAAAAGCGGGCATTATGCAGGACCTTTTAATGGTCAATCTAATTGCTGAAAATACCGAAAAATTAGATAGTGATATTAAATGGCAGTACAAGGAAAAATCGGGCCAATATACTGCCAAAGTAGCTAAGAATGAAGAAGTTATCAAATTAAAAATCGGACGGGCAATGCTTAGGGTTGGGTCGTTGATCTTTTTAAAACTAAGTACTAAAGATGAAGGCATAGTCTGTATTATAGAGCCCCAGAAAGGCGTTTTTAATAAATATGACAGTGAAGATGAAAAAAAATTAGCCGAAGCCATGAAACGTCTATTAGGTCTCGCTAGCCGACAGAATTCGCAGAGAGAACTTAGAGATTCAGAGAATGAGCAAGCCCGCCGGCAAGCAATATTTAGGAAGATAATCGCCATAAAGCAGAGTTAATTTAACTCTAATGCCGTTTGTAAAAACGGTATTTTTATTGTAAAATTAATTAGTTTTTACAATGTAAAAACTAATTTGCGGGGTCGTCTAATGGTAGGACACCAGGTTTTGGTCCTGGGTATATAGGTTCGAGCCCTATCCCCGCAGCAGTCCTGTGATAGGTTCTTGCGACCACGACGGGTCGCGCCATCACAGCGATACTTTTTCTACTAAGTCATACCGGCTGAGCGCCGTATTCAAGACATAAAAACCACCGAAAGGTGGTTTTTATGTTGGCTTTATCTTTTATCGTCTCACTGAGTTATCAAAACTTAGTACTTTATTCTGCATTACCAATCTGCTTTTTAAGCAGGATAGCAATTCTCTCTTCTCAAAATTAGTGCCTTCTCTTAATACATATTTAGCATAATTCCTTATTTCAATATCTGCAACTTTGATTTTATCTTTTACACCCAATACTCCTGATTGGAATTTCTTGTACCTCTCAACTTCGGATTTAAGATGTTCTCTCATCCCAATTTCGTCCAAGTCCAGATTGTCTAACATTGTCTCCAGCTGTTTAACCAGATCCTCTTCCCGGATGTAACCGCACTTACATTGTTTGTCATAGAATTTACAACAGCCATAATATACATATCTATGAACATTGCCATTCTGCTGTCTTTTGAATTTCTCATCGGCTGATATTCCTGAGCCGCATAGTCCGCATTTTATTAATTTGGTAAAGGCAAATTCTTTGTTTTCCACTCTAATTGGGGATCTCTCAAGTTTTTCCCTAGCCATATCAAATAACTCTTTGGAAATTATCGGCTCATGCTTACCTTTGAACCACCTGCCGCTATTTCTTGGATATTCATACATTCCGTAATAGAATGTGTTTTTAAGTATCATAAAGATATTGCTTAAAGTAAGATGCTTGCCTGATTTTACCCTGAAATTTATATCATTTTTTAACCAATAGAATAACTTTCTGCCGCTATAATCTTCATAGACGACTTTTTCAAACATTTTTTTGATAATCGGAGCTCTTGGAGGATCTATATATACGACCCCCTTCTCATCAACATTCTTTGAGTTTATATATCCCGTCGGGGCAACTGAAGGCCACAGCCCTAATTCGCATTTAGTTTTAAGCCCTCTTTGAACATTGACGCTTTTGTTGTCATTTTCGAGTTTTCCTTGAGCCCCTAGGATCATTAGAAGGAATTTCTCACCCTCAAATTCTTTAATTTGAATAAGGTATTTCTTATATTTTACTCCGAACTTTTTAGTCGTATTTCCGAAGCCTTTGGATATATTAAATTCTCGGTAGATATTTTTTCTGATGCGGTAAAAGAATTAAAAGGATTTAAGCAAGATTACGATTCTCCTCAAAGATATGATTTTGATGATGGCACAACATCGACCGTAAAAGTTAGACTTATGCAGCAATTAAATACACAAGGCGGAACTAATATGTTAGATGGGATCAAGAAAACTGCAACTGAACTCAACAAGCAAGTAGAAGAATATCCTGACTATGCTTCTGCGTTCTATTTTGTTGGGGATGGCGGTGATACATATGGAAACGCTGCTAATATCACAAGATTTCTCCAATTAAACGAATCTGAACATGGTTTTGGAGAGCATATGTACTCTGCCATTCTTCTTGGTAACGAGGCTCAACGCCAAGAACTGGCAAATATATTTAGTGATGAACATACTAATGTTGCACCAGATTTTGATGAATTGATTGAAAAGAGCATGGATAAGTTCGATGAGGATCTAGAAGAATATCTTCGAACTAAAACCAATTAAGGTCGAGGAAATAGTTAGTGGACGTATAGAAATTGCTGAAACTGCTTCATTGTTAGTTCCGGATATTTGATACTTTCTATCCATTTCGGCGTTCTAAATTCAGTATATCCAGCTCAGGTCGGAATAAATCCTATCCACGATTTTAACTGTGTATAACCTCGTTAACATGTATTGCCATAGCGTGGTAAAATATTAAATATGATAAACAAAATCAAAGCGAATGGGCATGTTGTATTAATGGTTATGGCCCCGGTTGCGCTTTTTGGGTTTCTTTTTGCCCAGAGTGGTCAATCTACAAAATCCCCACCCTCAAACACGCCTTCAGTTGTAATTTCAGATATTATCACTCAACCACGTTTAGGTTGGGCGGTTATTTATTGGACAACAAACGTTTCGGCAACTGCTAGAGTGGATTATGGGAAAACTGAGTCTTATGGCCTAGTCTCCGAGGAACCATGGGGGTCGGTTAAACATCGCGCTTATCTTACGGGAATCGGTGAGGGAACGTATCATTTTCGCATTACTGCCACTGATCCGAAAACTGGTAAATCGACTGTAAGCCTCGACCAGACAGTGACGGTTTACCCAATTGTTGGAGTTGGATATCCAGTTCTTACTGGATGTAGAAATAATCTCCGTGTTCCAGAAGATTATCAGCACATTCAGGCCGCTCTTGATGCTTCCTGTCATGGTAGTACGGTTTATGTAGGACCCGGAGAATATCGTGAGGAAATTTCTACTGGAGGCGGAGTAAGTCTTATTGGCGCGGGAGCGTCAAAGACGACTATCCGTGGTCCGGGAGCGGGTCAAAACGGATGGGGATCGGTTATTGAGCTCTCTTCATTAGTTGTAGATTCGGATCGAGACGGCAAATATGAGCATCACATCCCCACTCTTAGCGGTTTTACAATTACTTCCGATTATGTTCAAAAAACAGGCCTTGTTGATAATGCTTATTCTCAAAGCGGATCTACGGGCGTAATGGTTAACTCGGCTCCGTGGTATCAGTTGACAACGATTAAAAACAATGTTTTCAAAAACCTTGATATGGGTGTCTTGCTTATTCAATATGATTCCCCGGCGGCGATTGTAAATAATACCTTTGTCGGCGGCAAGGACCAAGACTATGGCATACTTATAAATGTTGGTGATGGCACTCCGTATTATGACTACCCATCAACACTTGTTGAGAACAATACCTTTGTCGAGTATGAGAAAGCCGGTGTTTGGGCAACGTGCCCCACTATTTGTGATTTCTTGAGGCCAACTGATTTTACCATTCAATACAATAATACTTGGCGTAATACGAGAGATTATCTTTTCACTGAAAGTACTATTGCATATCGTCCATGGCAAACATTCAACGCGCCAGTGTTTTGGCAAAATTATTTTGGAAAAAAACTTCCAATAGGAAAAACTCAATATGATCCAACTGGCAAAAATGGAAATATTTCGCTTGATCCATTGTTCGTCAATTCCAGAGCCGGAGATTATCATGAAAGAACCGGTTCGCCACACATTGATGCCGGAAATCCTAAATCTGACTTTTCTCTTGAACCCCAACCCAACGGTGGACGGGTAAATATGGGAGTATTTGGGAATACTCCAGAAGCAACGCTTAGCAGGTAACGGCCATACGATATACACAATATTATGCAACAGTTAAACAAAATATTTCTGGTTGTGATTGTCGTTGCGTTGGGGGCTTTAGGAACAGCCATTTATTTTTACGTGCAATATTCTGACTCGCAAGCCCAAGTAACCCAATTAATAGATGAAAAAACCAGGGTTGAAACAGAATTTGCCATACTAAGAGCTAGCGACCTTGCAAAAGACAACGAACTCTTGAAGTTGAAACTAAAGAATACTGAGCAAGATCTTGCTGGAGCACAGAGTCGAGTTAAAACCCTAGAAACGAATCTTAGCAAGATCGGGCCTTTCCTTGACGTCGTCTCTGCAATCGAACGATTTCTTAGTGCTCCCTTTACCCAGAAAGGTTTGACAGATATTGATATAAAGATCAGCGTACTTCAAGACATGGAGGCATTGAACCGATGGATGATTGCCAGAGGAACTGTCGATTTTGCAAATAACGGATGGGGACCCCATGATTTCTTTCAAACCGTATTTTTGCTCAATTCGAGAATTAAAAGCCTTTTGCCATAAAAACATAGTAGGACTTACGCGCTTGAGCCACGAAGCCCGGGATTTTTAGGGCTTAACGTGGCTTAAGCCACAAGGGTTTGGCCAATTTTTTCGTTAAAATCTCCGTTTGATTCTCGCCGTAGTTCGACTACGTCTCGAATCAAGCCTCGATTTTGCCTCGAACTTGACCAAACGCGCAAGTCCTATATAACATCAAATATGAAAAAATATATCATTTTTGTTCTCGTTCTGGTCGTATTATTCAGTTCAAGATTTTCTAATGCCACCAAACCTTCCGATTACGGCCTCAAGGAAGGCGATCTCATCAGCGCCATCTTTTCCGATGATCCCGACGTATATATCATCAATGAACAAGGTTACAAGCGGTTATTCTTAAATCCTGAAATATTCAAGTTCTACAGCCATCTCGGCGGTTTTGCCAATATTAAATTAGTCACTCCCGAAATCAGGGATTCATTTCCTACCTCCGGTTTTTTCAGAAATTGTGAAGATAACGACCAAAAAGTGTTTGGGACAAGCGTAGAAGGCGAAGATACGGGCCGACTCCACTGGATAAATAAATCTGGCGATCAAGCCGTGCAGGAAGATCCCGACTTCTTCAAAAAGGTATTTTGCATTAACAGAAAAGAATTTAACTGGTATCCGAGGGGAAATGAGTTTAGGGCATTAAAAGAGGTTCCTCAGTATAGTCGCACCGCAGAAGTCGAGAATCCAGTAATCTGTCATTATCCGGTTGATAACCCGAAGAATCCACAAACAATAAGAGTTGCACCCGAGTCGTTGGATGCTCATTTCCAACACGGAGATACTAAGGGGGCTTGTCCTGGTTTTCTCGTACCCACCCTCAAACCAGAAATAGTGACTCCGACGCCGACGCCCACAACAATGGTCTATTTAATTCAACCCATGGTGCTAAAAGATATTCTAAAGATAGAAAGCGTCACTCCCTATGATGTTGCGAATTTGAGCTTTGGCGTCTATCAAGTGAGCGCTCAATATAATCTGGGAGCGTATCACCAAGGCAAATGGTATGAGGGATTAAATCCCGGCATCTCGGGGCCGGTGTGGATTGAATTCGGTTGGCCAAATATGCCCCAAGTAGATATTGTTCTTCTCGATGAGAATGGCCAACAACGGAAAATATACCTGCCTGCGACAGGATCGAATAAAAATCCCGATGGCTCATCGTCCAATTGGTATTATTGGATAAGCGAAGACGGGTCAAGTTATTATGGCCGCAAAGATCATAACTTTGGCTGGCCTGACCTTTCAAGTATCGAAGCTTTGAGACCGGAGCATCTTGCTCGAAAGGCAGGAGCTTCTATACCGACATCAACTTCAACTCCTACCCCAACATCCATTTCAAACACTACTTACGATCTTGCGGTTGTTGATGTAATTCCTAATCCCGTCACCCCGGAGGCCAATAAAGATTTTACAGTTGATGTTGTCTTTAAAAATGTCGGCCAGAAATCAATAACAAATCCGACCGCGGGATTAAATATCTATGACCCTAACGGTAAAATTATCTACAGCCCTGCTACTGGTTCTCCAAGTATTGTAAATCCAGGGGCGACAATAACGGTTAAATTTTACAGCGACATGTTCTCGCCAAGATCGACGGAAACAACTCTTAACTATCCGGCCGGAATTTATAAAATGGTCGGTAATATTAATTATTTAGGGACGGTTGATGGCGTTAACTATCCGAAAGACCCCAATCCTACTAATGATACTTTCACTAAAATGTTGGAAATTAAATCCACTTTGACCCCCACCCCAACTCCTACCCCTACTTCTACACTAACATCTCAATCTGTTACTGTAATTACGCCAAATGGTGGAGAGTGCATGGCCGGTATCTTCCCAATCACCTGGTCATCTTCTCTTGGTAGCGAAGTCGCTAATTGGAGATTAAATTATTCTCTCGATAATGGCTCATCGTGGTGGTATGTGATGTATCTTCACAATTCTGGCGCCAGATCACATAATTATTGGGCTTCTGGGGATGTGGTAAATCGAACTGATTTAGATAGCGGCCAGGTAACCATGAGAGTTCAAGCCTATGGGCCTACATTTCCCGGAGGGACCTTATTGGGCTCTGATGTTTCTGATAAAGTTTTTTCAGTTCGTCCATCATGCCCGGGAGGTACAGTTTCTTCTGTGCCAAGTAATCTCATAGCTACGCCAAAAACGTATAGTACTGGCACTCAATCCATTCTTTTGAATTGGACCGACAATTCTAATAATGAGCTTGGCTTTGCTTCATATAAGAGAGTCTTGGGTGACAGCAAGTGGGATAATCCTATATATGTTTCTGGAACAAGTCTTGAGTATCAAGGATTACAATCGGGTACCACTTACGAATTTAAGGTTCGTTCCGGAAATCAATATGGCTATTCGTCCGAAGTCAAAATTACTGCTATAGCAGGAACTTCTACTTCGACACCTACACCTACACCTACACCTACACCTATACCTATACCAACACCAACGACACTGACAATACGAGGGAAAATGGTTAACGCCATAACCAACCAGCCTGTAACTAGCACAAATATGTTAATCTGGAATTGGAAAGGCAGCACCAGAAGAGATTTTTATTTAAAATCCGATGGTACGTTCGAAATACAACTTACAGAAGATGATATTGCTAATGCCTCAATTACATATGTCAATAATGTTCACATCAACAGTCAGGCTTGCTATGACCAGTCGCAGTTTTCAATCCAAAAAACGTCAACTGGTAGTGTCGATTACGTGAGAGTGCAGGGACCCGGTGGTAATTACTCGGGTATTTCTACAAGAACCGTTCAACCTATAAACAATGTGGCTGATATCGGAGATTTCTTGGTTTGGCCTGTCACAGGCTTCAGTTTAGTGTCAGATATTCCTGTAAAATTTACTTCCAAGTTTGCAAATGGCAGTGGAGGAGGCGGAAATAGTCTTTATAAAACAAGTCATGGATTTAGCACTCTCTACCCAATAAATACTGGTACCAGTATCATTCTCACAGATCAGTCTGGAAAGCAATATTCTTCTCCGTATGTAAAATATTCTTTGGGCCAACACTGTAGTCAGGTTAACTTAAACTTTACGAGTGTTGCCAGTAGTCAATTCTCATGGAGTCCGCCGGGAGAAACAGCCGTAGCTAATCCTAATTCTTCTTTTGTCTTAAATACATTTACCAGAGATTTATACTTTGGACTCACCGGCAATGATGTCAAACAACTCCAGGCACTTCTGGTAAATGAGGTGGGTTATTCAGCCGATTTGATCACCGGTTATTTCGGTCGCATTACCCGCGATGCTGTGAAAAAACTTCAGGAGAAATATGGCATTAAGCCGACGTATGGCTACTTTGGTGAAATAACCAGAAAAGCTATAAGTGCGCTTATATCCAACTGACGCTGGTTGAAACTTTATATGGATCCCGTTAGAGATAACCCTAACGGGTTTGCAAACAAATTATAAATTTAAAGTAGTGTATACTGCTTGCTATCGTACGGTGGCAGTTAGTGCCTTGTACTACTTCTAACGGGATGGATATTCCAGAGATCATAAATACACCGGTAATAACAGATTCTAAAAAGAGCAATAAGAAGCTGCTGATTGTTTTAGTTATAGTCATCATTCTTGGCCTTGGCGGAGGCGGGTATTGGTATGTAATGATATATCAGCCGGCACAGTATGCCAAAGCGATTTTTGCGCTCGAAATAGAGCTTCAAGCATATGGAACCCAATCGGGACAGTCCCAATTTAGATGGCGGTATGATTACGATACTGCTCTAAATGCTCTTGATAAACATGAGGTGTTTTTTGCTCAGTTTAACAAGAAAATTGAAGCCCTTAATCCGCCGCCATTTGATCAGGAGATGAAAGAACTTAAGGAAAATCTCTTGTTCTTCGGAGGGGGATTTACCGGAGGAGTTAATAATGGGAGAAGAACGATCGTTTTTGTAAAAGATGCAATAGAGATTTATAAGATATATTATCCGGAAAGCACCACCATTCGAGAAACACTACCCCCAGAATTAAGAAGTTCCCAGCCGTCTGTGCCTCGTTCTCAACCTTATGATTTGGGTACGGCCATTGATTTTTGGAAATCACTGCTTGCGTCGGCAAAACCATATGCCGACAGGATGTTCAATCAGGATCCGATTAATTTAGGCGATAATTACTTTTCGGATTTGAAATCTCTTTGGGGAGAAATGAGTCGTGCACATAATACAGTGCTCCCTGTTTTAGAACAAAAATTCGGCCGAAATTATCCCCTAAGTTCTTTACCACATCAGCAAGAGCTTGAAAAAATAATCCCCGGTGCCGCTTCCCTTGATAAAATTGATGAATTTCTACAAAAGCTTGAGAGCGTAATTATCAGAGGCAGTGCTGAAGGAATTTTGCAATCTGCTATATATTCTCAATCTTCAGATTCTCAAGAACGCAGTCAAAGCATGAACGAATCTCTTAAAAAATTGAAAGAAAAGTATGTCCAGTAGCGGAACTTCCAAATGGTAAATAAGTTTGTTTTTGTTGCAAGCCTTATTTTTATTGTTAGCGGCATGGGAGCGGCTAATTTTATTTTTGCCCAAAGCCAGTCTCCTTGTTCGAGCAGTGTAAGCATTACCGATATCTCGCAAGCCCAGCCGGGCACTATATTTGTACTTTCTAACTCCGCTCAAGCAAATTTTACCATTACTAATCCGGTAACACAGGAGTTGATATATAAGGGGAGCGGCTATGGCGGTTATGCGTGGTCTCGAGAGGGAGTTACAGCCGGAGCTTATACTATCACTTGGGGTGCTGTTTCCGGATGTGGAACTCCGCCTTCTGAAACTAAAACGACCGACTCTAGAGGCTCTATCGCTTTTGCCGGAAACTATCAAAATATAAGCACACCTGCACCAGCTACTACTGGCACCATCGACATACGAACCAATCTTGTTCAATCTTCTGACCGAGAAAAAATAACTTTTATCCTAACTGGCCCTCAAAACAAAACCATTACCGCTGATAACTTTACCTGGTTTTATGCGCCGGCAGGAACTTATACTATTACCTATCGCGGAGAAATAGAAGGTTACGATGCCCCTGCTCCGCAAACCAAAATTCTTCCGGCCAATGGTTCAATCGTATTTCAAGTAGACTACAAGCTTTCTCAAACCACCCTCCCGCTTACCGTTGATTCTTTGCCAACGGGTGCAACTGTTTACATAGATGAAGTGTTGGTTGGCAAAGCTCCGGTGGTAAAAAAAGTTTCACGTGGTGCCACCCATAGAATTCGCTGTACTCTTCCTGGTTACAATGACTATACTTACAACTATGTAGTTGCTCCATTTAGTTCTACGGTCAATGTCGTCAAAGGGGATTGGAGGTGTTTACTTACTGTTAAGAATGGGCAAACTATTCCAGCTTATTCGCCAACGACTCAACCTCAACAGTCTTTATCTCCTCAGGAACAGCCAAGAACTACCGTCTTGCCTCAAAACAGGATAGAACAAACAACGTCACCAATAGCTTATCCAGTTCAGGCCAAACCAAAAGGATTTTTCTCTCGCATTTGGCAGTCAATTCTATCGTTATTTTTAAAATAATAGATCTTTAATCCGAGCTTTTAAAAGCACATCCGGTATCGAATACGGGATTTCAAAAGGCATTCCCGGGGAGCAGTTGGATTTTAAAAAACCAATTAAATAAAAATAATTAAAATCATATGAATAAAAAACGTCTTGAAGTATTCTTTGAATTTCTTATTTTTGGTGTGATTGTCGGAGTTGTTGAGGATTTAATTGCCGTAAAATTAGTTACCGGAGAGCCCATTACCTGGGATGTTATAGGTATCGTTATAGCGGTAGCCATTCCTTTTGCCTTTATAGGCGAGGTTTTAGTTGACCAGGTTGATTTTATTGAACTATGGGGAAAATTTAACCGTAAGAATAAAAAATAGCTATAATACGATGTTACTTAATAAACAAGAAGTAGATTGGCGTATCGGCGAACTAGGGGGATGGAAAATCGAAGAAGGTAAATTAAAGAAAATCTTTAAATTCAAGGATTTTATTTCAGCTATAGAGTTTGTTAATGCTGTTGCTGGACTGGCTGAAAAAGAGAACCATCACCCGGATATTTTGATAACATACAATAAGGTTAGAATTACTCTTTGGACTCATGATGTCGGCGGGCTTTCAGAAAAGGATTTTAACCTTGCGTCAAAAATTGAAAAGGGCTTGATTGACTTGTAATTTCTGAGCTTGCAGTTTTAGATGTTTGCATTATTATATAATAAATTAAATTAGTTTAAAAAGATGAGCATGTATTCACAAAAAGGAAATGTTTTAGTAGTCGTATTGGTACTGGTCATTGTTGTCGCCGCGGGAGGATATGCAAGTTATAAAATGTTTTGGAGCAACCAAGCAGACGACAGTAAAGAGGCGGAACATACAATGGAAAATGACGAGATAATGAGTGACGATATGATGCCGAATGAATCTGGAGACGGAGGAATGATGGGGACTGACGACGACGATTCTATGATGGGTGGTGGCGTGATGGATCAAACCAAAGAATTTATGGTTTCGGGAAGCCCGTTTAAATTTTCAGTCAGTGAGATCAGGGTAAAGAAGGGGGATACGGTTAGGATTGTTTTTACGAACGAGCAGGGGATGCATGATTGGGTTGTAGACGCATTCAGTGCCAGAACAAAAGTTCTTCAGGCCGGCCAGACAGAAACCATCGAGTTTATAGCTGATAAAATCGGAACCTTCGAATACTATTGTTCGGTCGGCAATCATCGCCAGGTGGGGATGAAGGGAAATCTCATAGTCGAATAGCGGGGCGGGGTTGGATAAACTTTAGAAATAACTTAAATGCCGAGGCTTGCCTCGGCATTTAAGTTATTTCTACAAGCGTTATGGAATAACGGTAAACCTAACCTCGTTTGATGTATCGTTTAGAAGAGGACCTACTCGTATAGTATACTCTCCGGGCGTAAGAACCGGATCTACTTTCCAAGTTCCCAAAGTATTACTCGGGTCAAGCTTGCCGGTAGTGGTATTTCTTACTCTGTTCTTATCATGAACTTGGACGGTAAAGTATTTTCTGGCGACTTCCAGGGCATTTCCAAGATTGCTACCGTTTATGGTGATAACTTGCCCGATTTTAGCGCTAGAGGGAGATATTGATGTTATAATTCTCGGTTTAGGTATAGGTCCTTCAATCCTAATAACCACTCTGCTTATTTGCGTACTGCCGGAGCTATCACGCAAAGTATAAGTATGGGTACCGGCAGAAACATTCGTATCGGTTACGGATCCGCTTGGCGGTGAAATATTTTGCCAAGAAAATCCATCTTTATATATGATAGAGTTACCCGAACCCGTTCCAAGGGTGTAATTCAAAGTTACATCACAATTGGGGTTGGTGCTGCTTAACCCTTTTGTACAGGCTAACCATGGAGATGACAGCGATCCCTGATAATATATGTTTACGACTGTGCTTGATAATGAAGCACCGGTGACTCGATTGTTTAAAGTATATGAATAAGTTCCGGCCGGCGGATTTGATTCTGCTCTTGATCCCGAAGTTCCGCTTAACGATGCCCAATCTATGCCATTTTTCTTGATAATTGCTTCACCGGCAGTAATTCCGGATATGCTGTAATTTAAGGTGATATTGCAGTTCGGATTTGAGATTGTGACATTCTTGGTACATGAGGCCGGCGTAGCAGTAATGTTTGCGCATGCTCCGGAACAGGTGCTTATTCCTTGCATGGCATTAGCTGAAATTTTACCCCAGCCGTAAAAAGCATCTTTGCCGGCCGATCCAAGATCTACGGCGCTATTAATAATAGTTTGTTCAACCTGATCCACAGTGTAATTAGGAAATGCCGACTTTATTAATGCAACAACACCGCTAACAACCGGAGTGGCCATACTGGTTCCGGTCTTTGTTCCGTAACTGTTGCCCAGAATTGATGAATATAAATTAACTCCGGGAGCTGTAATATCTACTCCAGCGCCCAGACCGGAGAAACTAGCTCTCAAGTTGTTACTATCAATGGCCCCAACAGTAAATGACTCGCTTAAGCATCCCGGCAGAGACACTCCGGCAGGGTTGTTGCCGGCGGCTATGACTACCAGTACCCCATGACTCTTTGCGTATTGGATGGCTTTTGATATTCCGAGAGCAGTTGCATCCATATTATCGCATAAGTTAGCATAAGTTCCGCCGCCAATGCTTATGTTAATTGCATCAGGGTCAAAATCATCGCTTGTACCGTAGGTGTTGTCAGGGCCGTTAATAGCCCAGTATATACCGTTAATGATTGCACTATAACTTCCCGCTCCGTTTGAATCTAATATTTTGCCGGAAATAATATTGCTGTTCGGGGCAACGCCGATTGATTGAGGATCTATTCCGTCAGAAGTGATAATGCCGGCAACATGACTGCCATGACCGGGCGCGCCGACACTACCGATATGATCATCCATCGGGTCATTGTCGTTGTTAACAAAATCCCATCCACCAAGATAGCTTGATTGAAGCTCAGGATGGTTGTAATTATAGCCGGTATCAAGAATTACAATACGGGTACCTTGGCCTTTGTTGCCTGTCGTTTGAGTGATCGTTGCCCCAATTTGATTATTGACGTTTGTATCTTGTAACTGGAAAACGGTATCAGGGGTAAGATTTGCTGAAGTATCAGGACATTCTACAGCGCTAAAATCCTGATAGCCTGACCCGGTAGTTCTGGAACAGCCGGCGGCAAAAGCAGACGTGGCTTCTGCCTCTGAATGGACAACGAATTTTAATTCAATTTGGCAATCAGTATCAAGGGTGCAAGCGCCGATTGTTCCATTATTACAGACATTATTAATGCAGACTACGTTGCAATCGGTATTCTGAGTACAGGCTTTCGAGCTGTTGTTACTGCAAAAACCGTTATCACAGGTCGGTTGGGTTATCAGGCTTTGTCCGCTTGGTCCCGAGCCTATGCCCTGAAAATTGAATCCACCTCCGACTAATTCAGGATTAATCGTGTAAAGAATTACATACGACGACGCAAGAAGGACAGCTCCAACCACAGCGTTAAACATATAAGATTTGGCAGTAGCAATGTTGCCCGGATTGGCGGCCGATGTCATCCATAAAAATCCTGCCCACAAGAATACAATAAAGACGGCAATACCGATAACGTATAAAGAGTATTTGACGGCGTTATTTATCAAGTCCTGAAAATTTGAAGCAGGCGGAATAGATATTCCGACATTAGGTTGAAAGGGAAGGATTGGAACAGGTTGATTAGGTTGGTTGGGTGTGGTGGGTACAGAGCTAACAGTTAATGTTCCGAGGTAAGTTGATTGAAAATAACGCTTTCCATCGATTTGAGTTACATTGCCTTCAATGGTTACCTCATACTCACTCTCAGCCATACTAGACGGAACAGTGAAGGTTAAGATAGCGTTCGATGAATTTACGGAACCGGTTAAACTCGTTACGGTTCCCGCCGCAGAGGTTAGCAGGACAGTAGTAGCGAGATTAAACCCGGCTACTTGGACTGTTCCGCCAGGTGCAACAGTTGAGGGGGAGAAATTGCAAGTAATCATATATCCGGGTACGTTCAGGCTTGGATCACATGGGGTCGGTGCGGATTGGGCTGTGAGACCGGCAAGACTGCCAACGCCCAAATTTGATAAGAATCTCACCATAGCATAATCCTTGCTTGATATTGCTGCATATTTTCCGTCTCTGGTATTCGGAGCGATAAAAGGAGAGTAATTTCCATTAGTACCGTCGGTAAAAATATACGAACTGGTTAATAAAACGCCCCGATTATCTAGCTGGCCGAACCTGTTTCTGATACTGCTTTGATCCTGGGCTACGACGGCATAAGTATTAGACGTCGGATTGTAAGTATTAATCGCTGAGCCGGCATCATTTAAAACCATAAATGATCCGGAAGAGGCATCGGTTCCGTCACAAGAACTCAATATCTTGCCTTTTACGCTTGGGCCGGAATTTATATCCTTCCAAGTGGCTAAATATTGGTTATCAGTTGAGTTATAAGCGAGACTTACTTCTCCGGCTGTATTAATTTCGGCTAGCGTCATTTGACCGACTTGGCCGGTTTGCGGGTCCACTCTCCTTATGGCGGTGGCACTGCTGTTGGGACTGACAGTACATGAACCGCCATAGCAATGATAAGCGATACAGTATTCGTTTGCTTGTTCGTTTATTGCCAATGAGGGGGCGGATCCGATAATGCCGCCGGAATTCACGATCTTTATGGTCGGGTCTCCTTGGCCGGTATTAGGGTTAATGGTTCTCAAGTAAATATCAATGTTGGGACTTCTATTTTCCCAGACCAGAACAAACTTTTTATTTACCGAGTCGTATCTTAGGGGGGCATTCGGGTAGAAAAAGGGATTGTCCGTAAAGTCTCTGGTGATTAAGAATGGATTTCCGGCGAAACTGCCATCAGAGTTAATAAATCTTCCGAATATTTCAGTTTGTGATGTATCCAAGTCAATCCAAACTGCCAGGTATCTATTTTTATCTTTATCATAAGCAACGTGAGGGCTTATTGAGTTACTTTTACCACTGATACTGAACTGAGCTGTTATGGGAGTCTGGTTATTAGCCATTATTCTGCCCCAAATTATTCCTTGTCCGCCGGAATAATCGTCACTGACAACAAGCCAAGTGTCATTAGTTGGATTATAATCCAACTGACCTCGCCATCCTGCGGTGGCATTTACCGGAGTCCCGACTACTGGAGCTCCCACACCGCAAGTTTCAGGAGCCAACCCTCCTGATAAATCATTTCTGGGAGCTGTATCCGAAACGGTTACTACAGATAGCTTGCCTGTATTGTCGTTGAAAGCGACTGTAAATATCCCATTATTGTATACAGTACTTACTGATACCGGTCCGGTGGGTGCATTTATGACAATACTGCTTCTTTCTCCCCATGGTCTTAACAATACGGCCGAGATGCCATTAGTCTCAGTCATGGTTACTATCCACGGCCGGCTGTTAACCATAATAATCTGTCCAATATGCTCCTGTCTTGAAGAAGTCGCCGTTAGATCGATATCTTTATTATCATCAAGACAAATTCCTCTGACCGGACCAAAACCGCCGTAGGCGATATATTTATCTTTTAAAATTGTCTCAAAATTTGGAGTTTTAGCGGTAAATTTTTTGGTTTGATTTGCGCTCTCCCAGAGACAGATCTCCGTCTCATCGCCATTTAAACAGCCAGTGGCCAAATTATTTCCGCTGATTGATATTCTCCAATTATTTCCCGTAGAGAATAATTGGTTATCTTTACTAATTCTCGTTGGGTTAGATGCAAGTCCGGAAGCCCAATGACCGTCAGCGGCGCGAAGAACACCGGATACAAGATTTGGATCATCACTTGTTTTGTTTGCTGTCCATTGTCCGACTTTAACTTCATAACGATCGGCGGTAGTACCGGTAGCGTTAGTTTCACAATTAAATGTTGCCATATCGGGCTGAATCCACCATCCACCGAAACAACCACTTCCGCCGAAAGTTCTTTCCTGGTTTGCTTGGATGTCGGCGATGAAACTTCCTCCAAAACCATATGCAACGTATCTTCCATTAGGTGACAATTGGGGAAACCAGCCATTACCTTGAGAGGGGCTCCATTGGCTCAAAATAGGTGCATATTGGATCGATTGAGCTTGAGCATATCCGTTTTCGTAGTACAGATGAACAAATTGAACGGACACCAATAAAGAAGCAATCAGGATAAACAAAAATAACCCGAACCAATGAGCATGCTGGTGACGAGGATGGTTATGCCAAGAGTGATACCAAGTAAAATATTTACAAAATTGGTTATGAAGGTAGCGCATAGAAATTAATAAGCCTATTTTTCCAAATGAAGGTTATTGCCGGTAGTTGTACCGTAAATTGTCACCGTTGGGCATACGCTAAAGGTTTGACCTGCTAGAGAACTATACTCATTGATAATCGTGGTAAAACCGGCGTCTTCAGCGGCCTGACAGAGCTTGTCCAGATTAGCGGCTGTAGTAGAGGATCTGAGGGCAATATCTATTCCTTGGCCGTTATAATGGCTTAGATCAAGATGAGATACTGTTGGGCAATAAGCCTCGGTAACTTCAAACGTCACACCCTGGTTAGCGGCCTGAGTAATCAACGAGGTAAGCGCTGTATCTACTGACGCGGTAATCTTTGGATTCGGTGCCCAAATATCTCCGACTCCTGATTTTCTGGGTACACCGGTATTCATTACTACGCAACCGCTGCAGCCGTTATCGGGCAAACCATTAGCATTGTTTGGACATAAATTACCGGTTACTGGCGGTGGCGGAGGTGGAGCTTCAAGCCCTCGCAAGCTAAATCCGCCGCCAACCAGTTCTGGACTGATAGTATTAAGAATTACATAAGATGACGCCAGAAGAATGGCGCCAATAATGGCGTTTCTAATATATCCTTTAGCTGTATTAATGTTTCCCGGATTGGCGGCGGAAGTCATCCATAAAAATCCTCCCCACATGATCATTATAAAAACGGCGATGCCGACAAGGATGAGGGAGTAGTCATAGGCAGAAGTTATTAGGTCTTGGAACTTAGTGGCGGCGGGTAGAAGGGGTGCGGATGCGGCAGATGGTCCACCGAACGGTGCATCTCCTATTATTATTAGAACATCCGGACTTATTGCCGTGCTGTTCATTCCCGCAATACCAACATTATATATTCCGGGCAGCATAATCTCCGGAATAATGACCGTGGTTATCTGTGCGCCGGCATTTACCCAGCCGATAACATTTGTCGTTCCTCCGCTCGCATCATAAAATTGGACATTAGGCGTTAAATAATCCCCGATGATCTCCAAGGTCCCCCCTATACCCACGGTCATCGGATTTAAAGAGTATATTATGGGATTATTTTGGCTGACTGAACTAGGTGGTGGCACTATGCAGTTGCTTCCCGTACCGTTTAATATGTTGAAAGGCAAAGAATTAGAAAAATTAGTTAAACTGCCAACCCTAACGCTTCCGGCGCCGGTACAAAGGCCAGATGGAACCAGAACAGTTAATGAAGTGGGGGATGTTACATTTCCGCTTGCAGTAGATCTTGCTCCAGTAAGATCAAAAAACTGAACATTACATCTTGTCGGATCAGATATCGGCTCGCAGTTATCGAGGTTCTGGCCGGTTATGGTTACGGTTGTTCCTTCAGGGGCGGAACCGGGCGAGATTGAGCTTATGGTGGGAGCAGTTGATGGTAAGGTTGATGAACCACCGGGAGCCGGAGGTAATGGCAAAGGTGCTTGGCCGGTAGATAATTCCCATGGCAACATAGACTGAGGAAAAAATGAATTATTTAGTATTGCTAGTGCAAAGGTTAAATTTCCTCCGGCATTTTTCAGCTCATCCAAAAATTGAATGTAAGATCCGTTTGCCGTGATGCCCATCCAGAAATCCGGTCCCCCATAACCGATTAAAGTTCCCTGGCCAATACTTATAGAAGGTTGAACTCCCCCTAGGGCACTATTTATAGCCGCATTAACTCTTGGAAGCCAAGATTGAGCGCCTGGCGTTGAACAGTCATAAACAAGATAATTTCCTCCTCTATTTCTCGCTTCGGAAGCCATTAGAGTAATCGTTTGACCGGGAGGAGGATCACAAATAACATCCGTGTTCACGATAGTATCAGGACCGAGCAAGTTCGGATTTTCAGAAATATCATGGTAGTCTCTGTAAATTGCTTGCGGATGAATAGGATCGTTTCTGTTCGGCGGATTATCAACTAACTTATTTTTGCCCCACCACTGGTTTGCCTGAGTTAAAAACTGATTAAGGTTGAATTGTCCCGAATCTTTAAACGGCTCAGAAAGAGGTTGGAATAGGATTGTGTCCGGCGTATTTTGAGCTAATTTTAATATCAGGTTATACCATACATTTCTTAAGAAATTTCTTGTTACTGTCGAAGTATCTCCGCTCATGGCCAGTCCGAGCTCGGTAATAAAAATATCGGGATTGGTCAAAGGGTCTGTTTCCGGGTTAACGTTATTTGCCGGATTGAATGGATTAAGATCCCAGCCTTGTCCCGGGTCATCCATCCACATATTGTATACTGCGAGCAGAGTATAGATGCCTCTGCTTTTTGCCGCATTAGTGTATTGTGATAATGCCTGATAAAAAACTGAATTTGGTCTGGTTAAGTCAAGTTGTATGGTTCCGCATTTAGGATTAACTATTCCATTCCACTGAAGCATCACAATATTACTTCTTTCGGCAATATTTGTACCACCGCCCATGTTGTTTGGCGGTACGCCGCTGACCATAAATCCGTACCATTCACCCTGCTGTAACGTATAGCCATCCAGGGATCCATCCAAAACACCGCATAAGCTTCTGCCGGCAAGGTTTGAGGTGTCTTTTACTGTTTGACCCTGACCAAGATATTCCCAGGCGTCAGCATGCCACTGGCCGTTCAAATAAATAAATATCCACGGCGAACCGACGATTCCTGGCCCAACACCGGGTACTGTTGTGGACGGCCAGACGTTAGCCTTGTCATAGTTCAGAGTAATAATTTTTCCATTGACGCCGACGTTTAGGTTAGCTGTCCGATTCCAAGTACTAACTACAGAATCAACGGAATGAACCCACTGAACCGTACTCAAATCTATCGGGTCGCCGGAGCCGCTTGGATAAGTACAAGAACCGTCATCCTGTGTTGCATTCGGATCATAATTTAGTGCGTTAGGATCCGTACATCCCGAAATAGGGCCGGGCGGGTATGTACAAGAACCATCATCGTGATTCGCACTCGAATTATAATTATTGGCAATAGGATCGATACAGCCATATACACAGGCTGTATCGCCTGGTAAAGGAGTATAGTTGGGGTCGCCGGGGTCATAACATACTGAAGTATCATGGCCTCCGAAAGCATAATTACTGCCGCTATAAAGACTCGCCATCTGATTTATCAGAAAAGTGCTCAGTATTATTAAGACAACCATCAACGCCGACCAATGGGCATGTTGATGACGAGGGTGATTGTGCCAATTATCGTACCACCTAAAAGATTTTCTTAGATGGCAGTGATACGAGTGTTCGTTAGGGTTCATTATGATGTGGTGAAAGAGAGTCTAACTATATTCCGTCTATATTATTATAGGCTATATTGAGAAAGCCGTCATTAGAGGAATATCAACAATTTTGGTATACTAAACATAATGTAAAAATCAAAAATTAAAGTGCAAAATGACAGCGTAAAATTCAAAAAAATTATAAATTCTAAAGGGTTTTGCTCTTTGCTTTTTGCTCTTTACTTTTTACTCTTTGCCCCAGGCTTAGCCGCCGATGCCGCCATAGAAGACGAAATATCCGAGAGGCAGCAGCAGATAGAAGAGATTCAGCGCCAGATAGAAGAATATCAGAAGCAGATAGAAGCTAACCAATCTCAGGCTAGGACTCTTGAAAGCGAGATTAACTCTTTAAATACCCAGATAAAACAGATAGAGCTCACTATTCGCAGTTTGGAATTATCTATAAACCAGACTTCGTCGGAAATTTCCGATACCGAATCTAAAATAACCGATGCCGAAGACAAGATAACCAAACACAAAGAAGCCATTGCCCAATTTTTAAAAATAACCTACGAGAATGACCAGAGGTCTCTTACGGAAATAATCCTGTCTAATGAGAACTTATCAGATTTTTTTACGGCTCTTAATAATCTGCGTGTAAATCATGAAAAGTTAAAAACTGTGATAGATGAGATGAAAAGCGTTAAGGCCGACCTTGAACAGCATCAGGAGAAACTCGAAGATAAGCGTTCTGAGTTTGAAAGATTGCGCGGTTTGGAGGCGGTTGAGAGATCAAGCTTAACCGGAGCCAAAGGTACTAAGAATAAAATTCTGAAAGATACTAAAGGCCAGGAGAAAAAGTTCCAAGAATTAGTTGTTAAATCTAAAAAAAATGTGGAGGCCCTCCGTGCTCAGGTGGCATATTTAGAGCTTAATGGCGTTACGGCTGAAGAGGCTATTAAGTATGGCCAGCTTGCCGCGATTGCTACGGGTATCCGTCCTGCGTTTTTGATTGCTGTTCTTGAAGTTGAATCCGGGCTTGGGCGGAATGTCGGTAAATGCAACCGGGCCGAAGATCCTCCGGCTAAACATTGGCAGAGTATTATGCATACCCGCGACCATCAGCCGTTTCAAAGTATTACCTCAAGACTTGGCTTAAATATTGATACAACGGCTGTTTCCTGTCCTCAATATGTAAATGGCCGGCGCTACGGCTGGGGCGGAGCAATGGGAGCGGCTCAGTTCATACCGTCAACATGGATTGCCTATGAAGACGAGGTTTCAAGAATTGTCGGCCGGATGGCCAACCCGTGGAATATTGAAGATGCTTTTACGGCGGCGGCGGTTAAGCTAGCCAGAGCCGGGGCAACGGCAAAGACAAGAGCGGCTGAAGTTGCCGCATCCAAAGCCTATTATAGCGGTAAGTCCTATTGCTCAACTGCACCATGCAATTCATATGCCAATGCAATACAAAGGAAGGCAGCTGAAATCGAAAAAAATCTCTAACTCTTACTCTCTTGTTAAACACCGAGTGTTTAACAAGAGAGTAATTTGATCGGATGATATACGTACTACTCATCGATCATAATCTCTTCGTTTAAAGCTTTTTTAGCAGGACTCATTTTTAAAAAATCGGAATATTTATTTTTACCCAAAAATTGAGAAATTATGACCTCTCTTTTTAGGATCTCTCCCCATCTATTTTCTTTGGTATAGTCTTGATAACTTGACCATGGATAGTATTTTTCTCTATTTTTCCATTCTTGAATCTCTCTCGGATTGCGATGAATATATGTAGAAAGATATAGTAACTGCTCGTTGTTATCGATAGGTACTGCTTTGTAGGGACCTTGAAAGAGATGACCAACCTTATCATATTTAGTGTTAAAATATTTGGTATATGAATTTAAAACTCTTTGCATATATTTAGATATGCCTCCCTCGCTAGTTTCGGCAAGGGTTAAGTGAAAGTGGTTTGGCATAATGGCGAAATTTATCAAGTCAGTGTATCTGCGCTCAATTATAGTTTTTTCTAAGTCTTTTGATATGTTAAACACCCGGTGTTTAACATAATAAGATGTTTGTCGGCCTAAATTGTAAAAGTTAATTGGCGATTGGAAATAAAGAATGAGGAATAATAATCTAACCCAGTCTCTTTGGTCTGAAAATATATTTTGTTTATTATTACCTCTATTAAAAATATGATAGTATCCTCCAGTTGTGATTTTATTTTTGCGCATTGTTAGTATATAGCATGTTAAACACCCAGTGTCTAACAGCATTCAGTGTCTAACAGCATTCACCATGGGTTCTTACGGCTCGTTATCTCTTAATCGTTATTTCTCATCGTCGATAAACTTTTCGTAGTAAGAAACGATGGTTGGAGGATAGAGCAACATCCAGAAGATTATTTCTTCAACAGGAAATGTTCTGCCAAGGTAGGTCACCATACCCATGTAGTTATTTCCCGGAAAAATCCAATAGTTGAATGTTACTCCAACTATTTCAAAAATAAAAAATACGAAGAAGAGGGATGCTGAAAGTTTTAAGTATTTTAATAATAATGACGGTTTTCTAGTTATTTGCCATATCATTGGTATTATTGCCGCTAATCCAATTTTTAGGTATGGGTGGCTGAACATTAATCGTGACGGATTGGTGAGGTAAATGAAGGTGATAAGAACTATCGCTAGTATGGCTGGTATGATTGCCGACCAAATACGAGGCGATATTTTGTGGCTTATATCTTCATCAAAAAAATGTTCATAAAAGACTAACACCAACAATGTCATCGGGATGTAACCTATTAACCCCTCGATGGTGCTGGCTCCAAGAATACGAAATGGGAAAATAGTATTCGGAACTTGCCATGCAAGCGTAACGTGAGCAATAAATTCAAGAATTACTCCAAAAAGTAAGCCAAAAACTAATGATCCAGAAATAACTTTCTTCCAATTTTTCTTTTTACGAAGTCCCAGAAAAGTTGCTATTGGTATAACTACAACAAAGGACCATATCATCGGGTTGTTGAGAACTGTACCCTCTACTAGCCAAGGGAATGACGAGGTTGCTAACAAGAGGACGATAAATATAACGACATCAAATAAAATGCTTTTCTTCATGGCCTCATTATATCATATAGAGGAGAGAACTATTAAAAAGCCCGCGGTGTTCTGCGGGCTTGTCAATTGAAAACTAAAAACAATAGTGCTAGCTTTTATTTATTGTTTTTTAAAAATCTATAGTAGAATGGGAGAGCAATGGGAAAGAGATTCACATTACTTTTTTGGCTGTTTTTTCTATTAGCGGTACTAGCTTTATTTGTTATGCGGCCGAGAGCTGAAGAGCTTTTGCCTTCTCGAAGCATTGAAGCTCAGGGAGCTAATATTGCCTCTGCAGTTCAACCGCAATTCCAATGGAGTTTTTTAGATAAGATAGAGGAGGCCAAGAAGCTGGTTTTAGATGCTAACTTGGTCTTAAAGGTTGGTCAAAAAGACATTGTTTACTATGAATCAAGGATTACCCAAAATGCTAATGGAACGGTATCGGTCACCAAAAAACGTATGGCTGATCCCGAGAGAGAGATAGCCCTTGTCTTGGTGGATTTAAAGAGCGGAGATTTGAAACTTATAGCAGTAACCGAAAAAGGGAATGAGCTTATTATGCCTGCAGGTTATGAGATAGAAAATATTACACGGCCCAACGGCATAACAAATAACTCTTGGAATACTCAACGCCGGGTTGTAGAACCGAAAAATCACGCCGTTATTCTAAATGTATGGCCATACTGGGTTACTGAAAGAGTCCCCAGAATCGTAAAGGATGTGCGAGGCAGATCCAGAACCGTATATGATAACAAAAAAGTAGTTGAGAACAGAATCTACATTCCTTTTAGTAGCGAGCTGGTTGCTCAGGAATTGGTTGATAGTGGTAAAAACAGGCGCAAGTATACTGTTCAGAAAGCCCGGGAATTACTAGCCGAAAGACAGGTTATGTCGAAAACTTATCCCGGTAAATTAATTGTTGACATCGAACTGTTAAAGCCGGAAGTTTTCGAAAGATTGCCCCTAATTGAACAAGCCGACTATGCTGAGTTCCTTTTAGACTCGGAGGCTTCACTAAAAAGAGTCGACGTAATCATAGGTGCTAACGGCGAATTTGCCTATGCTTATACTTGTAGCGGTGCTAGCGCCTGCGGTTTGCTCCAGTTTACAAGAGGAACCTATAATGACATGAAGAAAAAATATCCAAAAGCATTATTAATTTCTGACTTTGCAATCGGGTATAAAGATCAGGTAAACTTAATGATGGCCGCAATGCTTTTACATGATAATAATCTAGCCGCTATGATCAGTAAATTTGGAGAAACAAAAATCTCACAGACTATTAAAAAATACGGCGAAGGGATAATTGAAGAAATGTTAGCTGCTAATTATAATGGTGGGACGGTTAGACCTCACAAGGCACTAAGCGCCTCCATTCTAAAAAATCTTACAGATTGGCTGATTAATCCGATGAGAACTGAAACCAAGCAATATATTAATAAGCTGAGATATATTCGTGAGAACTATAACTAAAAAGCGTCGAGCTTGGCTCGACGCTTTTTCATTTGAGATAACTACATTTCGGCCGGCGCGGGGCAAGCCCAGTGCATCAGAAAGGATTTACAAAGCAGTTGTTCTGATATATTTCAATGACGCTAACTTACAATACAAGTATTGAAAACTCGGTCTGTCATATTCAACTTTGCAAGTGTAGAACTTACCCTTTCTGTATTACTGGGCAGGTGCAGTTCTCTTCCGCCTCATTACACTCGGCACACTTGGCCATATGCCTTTCTCCGCCGCAGCTTTCACACTTGGCCATTTTTTCTTCTGACTCATGACCACAGTCAGCACACTTGTGGCCTTCAGCTTTTTTGCTACAGGTTTCACATGTATTGTCCATAGATTAATTATAAAAATTTATAAATACCATGTAAAGTTGATAAAAGGCAGACAAAAAGAGGTTTTATCAACCCCTTTTTAAATTATAGCTTGCAAAGAGCTCCTTAATAGTTACTATGATGAGTCCTGTCAGCATTAAAAGATCACCCGGCGATGCTATTCCACTTGTAAGGTAGGGTATGTATACCCAATCACTCAGCCATGGCAACATAGTATTATCCATATAATTATACCCACTCTCAAGACCGAAAACCCTACCACAACAAGCGATCATTCCTTGTTTTGAAACAGGCATGCCGCCATTTAGCGTTACTACTAAGCCATTAGATAATATTCCAAGGCCTAAAATTAATAATCCGAAAAAATAGTAGTTGAAATGGTAAAATATGATAAAAGATATACCACCGGCAATTAAAAAAATTCCATCAAGAACCGGTGATGGTATGAAGAAATTGGCGATAATCGAAGAGATACCAACGACTCCTATTAGGTGAAGAGTCCAGACTTGATTCAGTTTGCCCGACTCCAACCTCTTTGCCACGACAAGGATCGCTACTACCAGGAATAAGATCAGAAGCATGAGCAGCATGCAATGCCTTCCGGGGTAAAGTTGTTTAAGAACAGTTTTTATAGTATAATATCAAAACTATGAAAGGTCAATCCAGCACCAATCTGATCCGCCGTCCATTATTAAGAAAAAGGGTGGGATTATTGCGGGGCAAGTCCCCGAAAACTGTTTATGTGGCTATGTCGGGAGGAGTTGATTCTTCTGTTGCGGCGGTACTGCTGAAGAAGCAAGGGTTTAATGTGGTTGGAGTTTTTATGAAACCATGGTCGCCAGAGGCGACAAATTCCAAATCCCAAATCTCAAGCTCCAAACAAATTCCAAATTCTAAATTCCAAATTCTAAATTCCAGTCTTTGCCTTTGGCAGCAGGATCGGGAGGATGCCATGAGAGTCGCGGCTGTATTGGGAATTCCTCTTCTGACCTGGGATTTTTCAAAAGAATATAAAAAAGAGGTGGGGGATTATATGATCCGCGAATATAGAGCCGGCCGGACACCGAATCCCGATGTAATGTGCAATAAGGAAATCAAGTTCGGCCTGTTCCTAAAAAGAGCCCTAGAAGAGGGGGCCGATTATATTGCGACGGGACATTATGTTAAAAAGCAAAAAGCAAAAAGCAAAAAGCAAAATCACAACTCAAAATCTAAAATTATCTATAGATTGTTTCAGGCGAAGGATAAAAATAAGGATCAGAGTTATTTCTTGTGGACTTTGAGTCAGGAACAGCTTAAATACTGCCTGTTTCCGATCGGGGATTACACTAAGCCGGAGGTCAGGAAGCTGGCTAAGAAATTTGGCTTGCCCAATTATGATAAAAAAGACAGTCAGGGCGTGTGCTTTATTGGGCCATTAGATATGAAAGATTTTTTAAAGAGGTATATTAAACCAAAAACTGGCAAAATTTTACTTTTGGATGACAATAATTCTTCGGTCAACTCAGGACGAACCGTCCACAAAACAGTCGGTTCGCATGATGGAGTTTACTACTACACTATCGGTCAACGGCATGGGTTGGATATAAAAAACGGCCAAGGACCGTACTATGTTATCAGCAAGGATATTAAGAAAAATATTATTTATGTTGGAAAAGATAAAGATTTAGGCACCAGAGAGACTAGAATATCAAATATTGTTTGGACGGGTGGCAAGGTTAAATTACCGGCAGAATTTGATGTCAAAATTCGCTATAGAACAAAATCAGAGAAGGCTACTCTGTATAAAAATGGCAGTCTGAGGTTCAAAAAACCGATAAGAGCGATTACCTCCGGCCAATCAGCTGTGCTTTATAAAGGGCAAGAGCTTGTTGGCGGCGGAATAATCGTTTGATATAATATACGTATGTCATTTTTTAGAAAAGAAACACCACCTCAACCACCCCCCGATTTATCAGCTAGTTTAGAGCCTGAAAAAACTTCAGAAACAAAACCGGAGCTGGATCCGGTAAGCGAAGAATTGCATAATCGAGCAGTGAGGGAGAGACTGGATATAACTAGGAAAATCTTTGACTTAGAGTCAACCGAAAGAACTTTATTAAGTATCGGTATGCAAAAAGACTCAGGCATTACCCCGGATTCTAAATTTCCCGAGATACTCGATTACGTCAATCACGAGTTAAAAAGAAACAGGGAACTTAAGGATGAATTATAGAGTAGATTTTTAATTTAATACCTTAAATAAACTCTCTCCTGTCATCTCCTCCGGTTTAGGTATCCCCAGCATCTCAAGTATTGTCGGTGCAACGTCAGCAATTATACCTTTTGGCCCGTAAAGGGTCTCTTTTATTTCTTCTTCTGACCGCTGTCTTTCGTATTCTTTGACGACTATGTGGAAGGGCACAGGGCTTAGATTATGTTTTGTCTCTGACTCCCCGCCTTTATAAGTCAAACCTTCTGCATTACCATGGTCAGCAGTTATGATTAAAATTCCATCTTTTTCAAAAACGGCCTCTTTAAGCTTGCCGACGCATATATCAACGGTCTCAACTCCTTTTATCGTTTTTTCAAGATTTCCTGAGTGGGCGATAAGGTCGGCATTGGCAAAATTAATTAATATAAAATCGTAGTAGTCTTTTTTGAGTTCTTCGATAACTTTTTGAAGTATTTCGTTGGCCATCATTTCAGGCTCCTGGTCCGGTTTTCTGATCGATTTTATAAATACATCTGTTTCTCCGTCGAAAGCCCTATTCTTAAGACAGTTAAAGAAAAAAGTGGCATGTGCATATTTATCAGTTTCGGCAATATGAAATTGTCTTTTATTATTTAAACTGAGTACTTCGGCTAAGCCGTTCTTAATATCCGGTATAGAGAAGGCCGTATGAAGATTAGGATCTTCAGAATATGGAGTCATACCTACGACGAAGACACCGTTCACTTCGGTTCTTTCGAAGGTGCCTAAATTTTTGTCTAGGAAGGCTTTAGTTATCTGCCTCATGCTATCCTCTCTGAAATTAAAGAATATTAACGAATCATTCTCCTGAATAGTTCCGGACGGATCAAGTAAAAGAGGAGGAATCTTCCCGTCAAAAATACCTTGGCCGTAATATTCATCCAGCTTTGCCGCAATATCGTCCGTTTTTTCTCCGTCACCTCCGGTTAAAAGATTGTAGGCTTTTTTAGTCAGATCCCAGTTATCGTTCCTATCCATAGGAAAATCTCGTCCCATTACTGTTGCCAGTTTTATATTAGGATAGTTTTTAATATAGTCCTGTAACTTTATCATAAGCGGTTTAGCTTCTTTTAATCCTGAATCCTTGCCGTCTGTAAAAAGATGAAGTTTAACTTCGGGGAGGCCGCTTTTTTTAGCTAGTTCGAAAAGGGCCAGAATGTGATTGAAATAAGCGTGAACGGAGCCGGAGGTTAAAAGTCCGGCCAGATGAAGTTTTGAGTTATTCTTTCTGGCGTGGTCTATGGCTGAAGAAAAAGCGGGGTTATTAAAAAACTCCCCAGTTTCGATGGTCTTGTTAATCCTGCTTAAATATTGGGAAATTATTCTTCCGGCTCCGATAGTAAGGTGGCCGACTTCGCTGTTTCCCGTCTCACCCCAAGTTAAACCAACGGCTTTGCCGGAGGCTTGAAGAAGAACGGTGGGGTAATTAGCCATGATAAAATCCATATTAGGGGTCCGGGCATTAAAAATAGCATTGCCGACATTCTGCGGAGAGTAACCCCAGCCATCAAGGATTGTCAGAACGATAGGACGCATAGATACAGTATATATTATTTTGGGGCAAGTATTAAGCGTTCGCAAACCCCTCCCAATTTCTCTCCAGTCCTCGTCTGCGTCAATATCTTCGAACATAGACTAGGATTTATATAACAATAATCACAGGTACCCTCGCTTGCCTCTTCATTATCATTCAGCGCTCGACCTCGTGATTATTGTATAAATCCAGTTCAGTTCTCAGATATTTCCTTGTCTGCGGAAGGAGAATAAATTGGGAGGGGTTTGTTCACTATCTATCATTGCAGAAATTAAAAAGTGCGAGACTATCGCACTTAGTAACTTGCTTTTAGACTGGCCACTGATTGTCTCAGACTCTCGATCAGCCTGTCTAAAACTTCGGCTTCGTAATTTACCATTTGGAAGGCGGTCGGCTCTACACCAGATACAGCAACAACATACTGTTTTAATAGATCTCTGAGCGACAGTTTTCCCAATGAATAGCCAGACATCATAAATCTGGCATCCCATGAACCATCTTTGTTCAGATATAGGCGTTGGTCAACAACTGGCAAAACATTATTTTCGGGCAATAGGCGTAGAGCTTCTTTCTCCAGTTCTTTAAAAGTATTAATATCTCTTTGGCTAAGCATCTCGAGTTCCGCTTGGGAATGAACTAAAACTGTATCCCACAATAACACTCTTTATCTACGTAAGTCCAGCACTCACCTCATAACAACCAAGTGAACCCCTTCTCAATTTTATATCCTTCCGCAGTCTAGGAGATATACGAGAACTGATATGAATTTATCCGATAATAATAGGTCGAACGGTCGCCTTAGGCGACAGGCAAGAGAGGGTACCTGTTATTATCGGCTATAAATTCTTAATTAGTTTGAGTATGTCGACGCAGACGAGGACTGGACTATAAAAATTGAAAAGGGGTGAGCGATATTTGCAGGAAATTTTGTTATCTGATACAATATAATAGTTAGCTTAATTTATATTAGTTTAGTAAGTAAATGTCTGCGCACAGCGTAGCGAGCACAGGGACAGTTACTTACCCCGCCCTCTAAGCTTGTTGTAATCGATAATCATATTGCATAGAAGGATCATTTCTTAGATAGGGTGTTATAGATCATACGACGGGCATAGAGGGCGGGGTTGCGAGTTTCTTGCTATTCGCTTTGCTCATAGACAAACATGCAAACTTTTCAAAAAAATGCTCTCAAACCTAAATCCGCTTATTGCGGCGATTTCGGCGTTGCTCCCCGGTTTAATAATCGGTTATCTGGTCAGGCAAGTACTCTCAAGCAGGAAAGCCAGTCAAGCTGAGGCTAAAGCCGAAGCTATTCTCAATGAATCTAAGTCAAAAGCCCAAGATATTCTTCTTGAAGCTAAGAACAGGGCATTAGAAACCCTTGAAGAGGTTAAAAAAGAAGAAAAGGAGCGCAGTTCCCAGCTGTCCAGAATCGAAAACCTCTTAACTAAAAAGGAAAACGAGCTGGAATCTCGCGACAAAGAATTAAGAATAGACAAAGCCAGCCTAGTATCGAAAGGTCAGGAATTGGTTGTTTTAAAGTCTGAACTTGAGAAAAATCGCCAGAAACAAATACAGGAGCTTGAAAGAGTTGCCAGCTTAAATAAAGAACAGGCTAAAGCAGAGTTATTTAGAAAAGCCGAAGAAGAAGCTAAGGATGAGCTGTATAAAAAAATTATTAGACTTGAGCAGGATAATAAAGAAGAGCTTGATAAAAAAGCTCGCGAGATTCTGACATTGGCTGTTCAAAGATATGCTGCTTCGCAAATAGCAGATACGGTTAGTACAATTGTGACGCTCCCGTCAGACGAGCTCAAGGGTAAAATTATCGGTAAAGAGGGTAGAAATATTAAAACTATAGAAAGATTGACCGGGGTTGATATTATTATTGATGATACACCTGAGGCTCTTGTTATCTCCGGATTTGATCCCGTCCGCAGACAGATAGCAAAATTAGCTCTTGATAAGCTGATTGCCGATGGTCGCATTCATCCGGCCAAGATAGAAGAAATGGTTGAGAAGGCTAAAGCCGAAATAAACGATAAAATTAAAGAAGCAGGGGAAGCGGCATTATTTGAAACCGGTATCGGAGCGGTGGATCCCCGTTTAGCATATTTTCTTGGCAGATTGGCATTTAGAACGAGTTTTGGCCAGAATGTGCTATTGCATTCTATTGAAATGGCTCATATTGCTGGTATGATAGCGGCTGAACTTGGGGCTGATGTAAGCGTAGCCAAGAAAGGCGCCCTGTTTCACGATGTCGGAAAAGCGGTTGATCATGAGGTTCAGGGTACGCATGTTGAAATCGGCCGAAAAATACTTCAGAAATTCGGTATGGATGAAAGAGTGATCAGGGCAATGGAAGCCCATCACGAAGAATATCCGTACGCAACTCTTGAATCTCGTATCGTTCAGGCCGCCGATGCAATATCAGGAGCGAGGCCGGGAGCAAGAAAGGATACCGTTGAGATATATCTAAAGAGACTCGAAGATTTAGAAAGGATCTCTAACTCATTTGATGGGGTGGAAAAATCATATGCCATTCAGGCCGGTAGGGAACTTAGAATATTTGTTACCCCAACTGCAATCGATGACTTGGGGGCTCTTAAAATGGCCAAGGACATCGCTAAAAAAATAGAAGACGAGATGAAGTATCCTGGAGAAATAAAGGTCAATGTTATACGAGAAACTCGCGCTGTTGAGTATGCCAGGTAAACTAACCTGAACAATTATCTTTTTGGAAACAGAAAAATCGGCTCCAGCGGCCGATTTTTCTTCGGAGGCGATTCCCACTGAGTTCCTCGTGTGAACCTTCGCCTTTCTCCTCGACATTTTGCAGAACCAAGCCAAAATGTCTCCGGATGTTCCTTAAAGATAGCTTGTCCAGTTGTGCTCCTTCGCCACTCCCCGACCGACGCCGAGGCGCTTGTCCAGGAGATCGAGCTGTTCTTGCGGTGTGCGACGAGTATCTCAGGATATCATAATAATAGCATATTTTATACTAAAAGTCAATGTGTTGATATGCTATCATTGAATTTCCTAGGAAAAATTAGGATAATTAAGGGGTCAGGTTAAAATTCTAGGGGTCGACTAGAGTCTATAATAAAGTTAAAAATCAAAATGCAAAAATCAAAATGACAATGTAAAAATTAAAATTTAAGATTTTAAATTGTTATTTTAAACTTTGATATTTACATTTTGAATTAATATCTTGCCAGTAAAAAAGGCACAATTGGCAGAAAGACTAGCTGAACGCTTTGGTGTTTCCAAGAAGCAGGGAGCCGAGTGGCTTGATGCTTTTATTGAGGAAATTACTAAGGTTCTTCGTTCAGGAGACAAGGTCAACATTACCGGCTTCGGTATTTTTAAGGTTGCCGACAGAAAAGCCCGGGAAGGCATCAACCCTAAAACCGGGGAGAAGATTCACATCGCGGCCTCAAAGAAGCCCCGATTCACTCCGGGTAAAGTTTTGAAGGAAGCGGTCAAGGGATAGAGCTTCTAATATTTCGGATCCAAAATATTAAAAACACTATATATAAAACCCCTCATTGCGAGGGGTTTTATAATAATTCAGCACGAGTGGGCAACTGTTTTTTGACATTAGATACCAAAGGCGTATAAAGAAAATATCAGCTCATTAAAAAAACGGACTTGCTATGGATAGGCTGTTTGATAAAAATGCAAGAATCGCCCTTGTCTGCAAGGGCGGTCCGGAAAATGGTCCCTACAGTTCTTTAGCGGCCAGAACAATAACCGAGATACTAGAGAAAAACGGTTCTAAAATTTCTGGAATCTATGCCTGTTCGGGCTCAACTCCCACTGCATTATTGGGTTGTGTCGGCGAGTATCCGAAACTTTGTGATACATGGGCTAATCTTAAGCCGATCGATGTTGTAGGCAAAGTCCACAAGATAAGGACAGTTATGCGGATATTAAGGAAAGAATCAGTTTTTGAAAGCCATGCTCTGGGCGAGTTATTGAGAAAAAATTGGGACCTTGATAAAATCTTTTCTTCCGAAGCGTTGCCAATAAAGTTTCCGGCAGTTGATATTTACTCTTCAGAATATGTTATTTTCTCCAACAAAAACGAGAAGCATAAGAAGTGGTTTTTGGAAGGCGTTCTGGGTTCAATGGCTCTTGTGCCGTTTCTCCAGCCACAGACGATTTTAGATCCGGTAGAATCTGAGCTGATTGAGCCGGAGAGAGTGGTGGGTAATAAGCTTTTACTGGTTGACGGCGGCTTTATGGGCAATTTGCTTCTTGAAGAGGCTATGCGGGATGGTTACGACCTTATTTTCTTGATTGATATTCATGGGCTCAATCCTTCAAAAATGGGTCTAGATGAAAAATACCACTGGACAAATCTTACCAGAAGTTCACTGCATGTTTTGACAAACACTAACGACGTTCGGCAATACCAGATGACTGACAGAATTAACGAAGAGATCAGAATTAAGGATGAGCTTAAGGCTTTACTTGAATTGCTTCCCCAAGAACATGCCCCTATTCTTCGGGCCACTATCAACAGAATGAACAGCGGAAGATTAAGGCTTGGCGATAAGAATGAAACACAAATTGTTGTTGTATCGAATAAGAAACATGCTTCGCTCTTTAACTTCGCTAAATTTACCCGAAAAGATGTTCTTAAGTTAATGAATGCCGGTTATGATGCCTCGGTAACCGCATTAGACAGACTGGGCTTGAAGTAAAAATACATGCTCCCTAAAGGGGAGCTTTATTTTTTCGTAGATTTAGCTTACTCTATGGCTATAATCGGATCTTTAAAAAGGCTGAGTATGTCTGTTGCAAACCAAATAAAAACCGACCTTATTATCATTGGCGGTGGCATAATGGGCTCAGCTGTTGCTTATCAGGCCGCATTACTGGGAGTAAAATCAGTAATTCTTGAGAATAATAATCTTGCCGGGCCTCATTATTCTACTAATATCTGGGCTCCCAGGGCCGATTACATGCCCAGCGATATTGATGAAGTTGAAAGAACGACTTACGAATGTTGCCGCTGGCTTCATATTTTGCCGGAATGCTTTAGTCCGCAATTATTTTTAATATTGATAAACAGTAGAACTCCTTACAAGTATAATGATTTCAGATCATTGCTTCGCCTCTATGACCGCTTAACAAAAGAAAGGCTAAGTCCTTTCCCATCCAAAAGTTTTGGCATAAGTGAAGCCGGTCTTAGAAAAATGGAGCCTAATCTAAGGGTAGGCAAGTTTGACAGGGGTCTTGGCTTTTATGAGCTGGTTTCCGATCCCAAGATAATTGCCAAGGCGCTTAAATCGAGAACGGAAAGTTTAGTATTGGGCAATAAAATGCTGAGAATAAGAAAAATTGCCGGCTATGAAAGAAATTCCGATGGCATGATAAGCCGGGTTATCATTATCACCGAATCGGATGATGTCATCGTGTTATCAAAAAGCAGAGGTATCCCGGCAGTTATTAATGCAACCGGACCCTGGATTAATCAAACTGCATCGGATTTAGGGATAAATTTTCCCATTGAGTCGCATATCGGTGTTCAGGGGGCAATTTTTGAGAAATACTGTTTTCAGTCGAATCTTTTAATCTTTGCTGAAGACGGCAAATATCTGATAGTAAGGCCGTATAAGGATCATGTTCAGATTGGTCCGACAAACAAGTTTTACGGTGGTACGATAGATGAATTTAAGTCTGACAAAGAAAAAATGGAAAAGCACCTAAGCTATCTCGAAAGAAACTTTAAAGAGATAGTTGAGCTTAACTATACGAATAAGGATTTGGTATTAAAATCAGTTGGTGCCCGTCTTAAGCTAAAGTTGCCGATTAACTCCAATCGGCCATTCATTTTCTCAGAAAATAATGCCAGCATCAGTAATTATTTTGCGGTTTACCCGGGGAAACTTCCATCAGCTTTAAGAACGGCCGATGAGCTCCTGAAGATTGTAGCAGAAAGAGGATTGACGCCGTATAGTATCAAGCATTTCATTGGCAGTACTAAAGGAGTTCTGATCGGAGAACGGCGGACCAAGAATTCTGTGCTATTATGGATGGAAAAAATAAAATCTCTTTTCATCGTTGGAATTAATATATTTATTGATAAATTTAAATCAAAAACCCCTAGAAAGTAGGGGTTTTCATTTAATTATGCCTCTTTTTTTCAGGTCTTCTATGAATTCATTTACGTCTTTTATCGATACGGCGTAGATGAATTTTCTCATTACTTCGAGGGTTACTCCTCCGACTCTTCCTTTTTTATTTAAAACCGGCCCGCCGGAAAAGCCTTCTTCTGCATCACCCAGAATTCTGTATAGGGTATTTACGCCGCTTTTGTTTATTGGCATATTCTGAATAACTTCATAAACCTGTCCTTCGAAACTTTCTTTTATAATGTCGCTCAGTACGGAGATCATTCTTCCGTTGGCATCAGGATAAGAAGAAAAAACCGGTATATAGCCGCTGCTATAGACGAACTCTTGTTCTTTTAGCTCTTCTGTTTCAAGCGGTTTTAGGTTCTTGGGATACTTTTCGGCTCTAAGCGCCATATAATCTTTGTGTTGTCCCAACTTACCCATTGCGATTGGTACTAGTTTAAAATCTTCGGAAATCCCGTTAATATTGGTGGTTGCATTAAAAGTATATTCATATTGGCCGTTAGCGCTTCTTGGGAATTCTGATATCGGATCAATCTCAGAGAGAATGCCTCGTTTGGCCAGTTCAGAAATACTGTCAACCAGTAAATGTCTGGCAGTTATAACTATTCCTGGCTTGATCATAAATCCTGTTGCTCCGGCTTCTATCTTTGGCACAAATGTCCGGGTCACCATGCTCAGGGGGTCGTTACCGGTAATTTTGAATACTAGGGTTATGGCCAGTACGTTCTTTTCAGCTTCTTTTACCGCATCAGGTCTTGCCGGTATTGTTTGTGATCTTTCCGATTGAGACGGCGGGGGATAGCCGGACTGGGCACTGCAACCGGCAAATAAAAAAGCCAAAATGACTACAAAAATTTTTCTCATCACGTCCTCTTTTCAAAGATCGATGTCTGAATCAAAGAGTAGTATTCTTTTAAACTTAAAACAACCCTATTCTGTGGAGATAGTTAGCGTAGCATATAGTATGCTATGATACGTGTATGAATCATCTAAGGAAGAGCGCACAAGAATTACGAGATGATGGTTACTCTTATAACATGATTTCCGCTAAGCTGGGCATAGCCAAGAGCACTTTAAGTAATTGGTTCAAAGATAAGCCCTGCTATAAAGTCTGCTGAAAAAAGTCACAACAAGAAAGTAACGGAAATTAATAATTTACTAGAAGAAGGGATTAGGGAAGTCGGGATACTGAACAGAAGAGATTTGTGGTTATTAGGCCTAGGTCTTTATATAGGCGAGGGAACAAAAACTTATGAAAATGTTCGCATCATAAACTCTGATCCTAATGTTGTCAACCTTGCTATTAAATGGTTCAAAGAAATTTGTAAAGTAAAGAATGATAATATAACCATAACTCTACATCTTTACCCGGATAATGACCTGAAAGAATGCATTGACTTTTGGATGGAAACCACCGGTCTTACTTTAAAAAACTTTAGAAAAACACAGTTAGATAGGAGGAAAGATAAATCAACGATAAGAAAAAGAGCATTGCCATTTGGCACAGCTCATATTAATATAATCTGTAATGGTAATAAAAAATACGGAGTAAAGTTACATAGAAGATTAATGGGATGGATTAATGGCGTCTTATCTCAGTCATAAGAACGCGGGTATAGTACAGTGGTAGTACGACTCCCTTCCAAGGAGTAGACACGAGTTCGAATCTCGTTACCCGCTCCAAAGGAGAATTTTTTCTAAAAATTCTCAAGTAACTCAATTAATATCTCAAATTTTAAAGGTCGTCCATTAACCTGCTCAAAATTACTTTATAATAAAAAAACCAGCATATATTGCTGGCTAATTTTTATCTGAATAGCGTTGAGTTAACTCATTCAGGTAGTTTTCGACTTGTTCAGAAAATTCAACTTTATTTCGGTTCTCGTAGATTCTGTCTATTACCCTTCTGGCCAACGGGCCGGCAACCCAGCCTCCGGTAACTTGCGTATTGATGCTACCGCTGGTTTTTCTCATGTAAGTCGGGAGATCTATGATTTTACTGAAATCATCATTCCCGAAACGGAAAGCAATTACTATTTCCGGCGTTCCGCACCAGATCGAAACATCTTTTGGTCCATTTGATGTGCCGGTTTTGCAAGCTACCTGCTGTTTGATATCGCGCATTGATATTTTAGCCGTCCCGATCTTAGTTACCGCTCTCATTAAGGCGACCATCTTATCGGCTGTTTTATCCGATAATACTTCTTTCGCTATGGGTGCATCTGATTTAAAGATTGTTTTAATGCCATAAGAATCCTTTACTTCTTTAATAAGGGTTGGCCTTAGGTAAATACCTTTTCGGAAGAAAACCGTATAAGCATTGGCAAGCTCAAGCATATTAACGTCAGAACCACCTATTACCGTCGGCAAACCTACTTCTAAGCCGCCGCCGTTCCCATCATATCCCGGTCTTCTAAACCAGACATTGCCGTCTGAATCTTTAACTACGCCGTAATTACCACGGACCCCCATGCTATTGGCAGTTAAAACTACCGATTGGGCTCCATTCGGAAGCGACATGGCTAAATTAAGCGTAGCCAGATTTATGGAACGAATTAGGCCGGTGGCAAGGTCTATGTATCCATAAGGTACGGGATTTTCTTCTCTAAAATTCTGAGGCGCCCAGATTTTGCCTTCGCCCCATATTCTGGTGAACGGACAATTGCAAATCTTGTCAAAAAATCCTTTCTGATAATGTTCCATTGCTGCGGCGTAAGTAAACGGCTTAAATCCGGAACCGGGTGATCGGGAAGCCATCGCCCTGTTGTATTGAGTTTCGTCAAAGTTATTACCTCCGCTCAAAGCAAGAATATTACCGGTAGAAGTTTCGATTATAACGAATGCTCCGTTTATTTTGTCTTCTTGCTTGAGGCCCTCATTAAGGGAGCCCAGATGTTTCTCAAATTCTTCCGAGGCTATATTCTGAACCTCCGTATTTATGGTTGTATAGATTCTGAATCCACCATGTTCTGATAACTGTGCCTCTGAGACACCCCGAGACAGAAGAAATTCTTTTACCATCCGGTTGCCATAACCATAGGCCGGATTCTTAATCGGCTTAAGTCTGATTAGGTCAGAGTCAAGCGGTTCATCTTTTTTAAATCTGGTAGTTTCGAATTCTGTTTTAGAAATATTGCCTTCATCGAGCATTCTTTCTAGAACCCAGTTGTACCGGTCTCTGGCGAAAGTAAGCCTGATAATTTCTTTGGCTGATTCGGCTTCGTATTCTTTTTTTATTTTCTGGGTAGCTTCCGGGTCTTCTTTCCCGTCGATTATCGGCTCGTTTGGTTTATGATAGACTGGGCAGTAAAGAGAGGGGGATTTATTCATACTGACAAGAATTGCAATTTCTCGCAAAGTCAGTTCATCTTTTCTTAAATCTTTGCCGAAATACCTCAAAGCTCCTTCGGCAACTCCGTTGACGCCATGGCCGAGATAAATCATATTCATAAAATCTTCAATAATTTTATCTCTCGACCTGTGTTCTACCAGTTGGATTGCAATACGGGCCTCTTTTACTTTTCTGGATAAAGTATGTTCTCGGGTGTAAAATTGTTTTATCTTATCGCCGTAATATAGCCGAGTATACTGCTGGGCGATTCCGCTTGCCCCAGAATTTCTCAGATACTTAATATTAAACTTGCGAAGAATATTTCCAACAACGGCTCTGATTACAGCCGGAAGATCCACGCCCGGATGTGAATAAAATCTTTGATCTTCGGCGGCTATAAGCCCATTTTTTAATTGTTCAGGCACTTCGGCTAATTTTAGTGGGTCTCTCACTTCCTGAAAAAATCTCCCTATCGTTTCGTTATTATCGGCGTAGACATAAGAGGTAAGCTTAAAGCCCGCCTGGCTTTGTTCGGAGAAATCCAACAGCTGGCCGTTATCATCTTTTAGATCGCCGACATAACGGAAGATATAATAATAGCTTCCGGCTGAAGCAAGCGTAAAAAAAATAACAATACCCCAGAATGCTCTTTTAACCCACGGCCGTCGTTTAATTATGACAAGCCAGTATTTTTCTTTGATTCTCTTGGGTATATATTCAAGGAGTTCTCTTGATTTTGACCAGAATATCCGCAATTACACCCCCTTTTTATTGTAAATGAACATCGTGATGCCTATAGTATTAGCGTATTTTTTGCTGTTTGGCAAATGCGTATTTTTATGATAAAATTTAAAAGTTAAATGCCCCTGTAGTTCAACGGATAGAATACCTCCCTTCTAAGGAGGGGATCCAAGTTCGATTCTTGGCGGGGGTACATAGAAATCTAAAAACGGGTCTTTAAGACCCGTTTTTAGATTAACTTTTTTTCGAAGGAAACCAACTGTACCTAATATCTTGACACTTCCAGCCTTCTTTTGCTAATCTGCTTTCGGAATGGGTACTTAAAAACTAAAGCAAAAGGAGTAAAATGCCTTACGTTCCGAGTAAAAAAACAGACGGCAAATCTACTGACCGCGAGGTTATTGATGGTGCGGTAGAATGTCTGGCCAATGAGGTGGTTTCGAAAATTTCGGACAATCTTTCCCTTCTCATTCAGTACAAGCTTGCTTTCATGGATGTCGCGAAGTCACTTTATTTTACGTCTTGTGGAATCGGCATTAACAAAAGGGTTGAATTGGCGCAAGCAATTCGTGATGTCGGTGCCGAGTATGATTATGAGGGTGCGTACTTAGGAGAGCTTAACTATGCGATTACCAGATTTATTCAGCGTGTCCCACAGCTTCTTGTTGCGAAAAAAAAGTGGAAGGATGAGTTGCGTTACTGGGTCTATGCACGGACTGTTGCAGCACTCATTTACGCCGCGCGACATACGGAACATTTTGGTACAGGCATTGATGGCGTTTTTGAGGATATCAAAGATGAGTATAAGCGTCGTGTAAATCCAGCTTATGAAGCAGCTCAGATTCTCAAGAACGGCGACTGCTATGATACGCCGTACTACACTCGGCTAATCGAACTCGTTGATGAGGCTGGAACGCTGATTGGCCATCAAGAAGTTATGCTAAAACGAAGTGACACTACGCTTCATCAAGACCTGCTCGATTTTAGTGTTGTAGTAAAAAAGAAGTAGGGGACTTTTTTTTACGATCACAGGTATCAGCCTCACATATCGTGGGGCTTTTAAAATGGTAAAATTTGAGCTATAATTAGTAGTTATTATCGGGGTGGCGTATGATGGTGGTACGACTGCTTTGGGAGCAGTTAGACCGAGTTCGATTCTCGGCACCCCGACCAATCAAAACTTAGCGATTTTTTGGAGTGCTGGCCATCAGGGAATGGGGTCATCAATTACAGAGGAATAATAATTTAATAAAATGGACAATAAATTATTTCAAGTTTCAATAAAAGGATTGATCATTAAGGAAAATAAAATCTTACTTCTGCACGAAAAGAAGGATACTTGGGACTTGCCAGGCGGGAGATTGCAACATGGAGAAAGTTTCGAACAAACACTAGAGAGAGAGTGTGAAGAGGAAATGGGAGTAAAATGTGAAGTATTAGACAAACAGCCCACTTTTTCTTGGATTGCCGAGGATAGCATTGGGAATTGGCGGGTTATGCTTTGTTTTCGTATAAAACTGGAACATTTTAATTTTCGATACTCAGATGAATGCATTGGATACGATTTTTTTAATAAATCTACCATTAATACCATTAACGTTGTTCCGCAGATAAAACGGCTAAAAGAATTTTTGCAATCTTAGAGGCCCAATATAGCCGTTCCAACTTCCTCCCATAAAGCCGACAGAATTTGACATAATTTATTATATTTGATATAATATACACAATCTTGAGCTCTTGAACAATTTGATAAAAGGAGGCGCGGATGGAAGAAAAGAAAATGGGCTTGATGAAGTGCCTGTTTGTGCTGTTTGCTGGGGGAGTAATTTTTCTACTCCTGTTGGCCATTTACCCCTTTTGGCTATTGTTTGCGAAGGTGACGAATCTCATCGGTGTGAAGGGCATTCGTAACACAAGCGGGAAGCTTCAAACCCCTGTGGTGTTTTACGAACATTCTGTCACGAAGAGAATTGTTGCTTTTGTAGCAGTAATTCATATCGCTGAACCGGCATATTACGCCGCCATTCAAGAGCTCATCGATTCACTCAAAGGCTATAAGATTCTCTTTGAGGCGACAGGCAAACTATCTCCACAAGAGGAGCAGGCTCTGACCCAAAAAGAGAAAGATATCTCGAGTCAATTTGACTTCATCTTCGACCTGATGAAAAAAATCAATGAGCTCATGTCGCTTCAGTACCAGAAAGACGGATTGACCTACTCTGCCTCGTGGATTAATACCGACATGAGGTTGTATGATCTGATTCGGGCATTTGCCCAACAGGACATCTCTCTTATAAAGAAAGGTAGGGACATCGACGACCCGTTCACAGAGGAATTTGGGCAGACCGTCGCGAGATGGTTCATCAATAAACTCTTCAGCCGATTCATTCCAGTTGGAGTTGTTCTGTCCGTCGTCGCCTTCTTCTCGAGAGACAAGAGGGTGGCAAAACGGTTAATCCTAGATGCTCGTAACGAAATAGCTTTTCAGGGTATAAACGAGTACTTGAAGGACAGCGACATCGTGACGATTTGGGGAGCGGCGCATCTGTCTGGTATCGAGAAATGCCTCAAGAAGAGTGGGTTCAGAGAAGTTCGACGAGAGTGGTTCACGGCCTACACGGTTCGTGACTACTCGCTTTTCGATGCCATCAAAAAGGGCATGCGCGCTACCAAAGAAGCGGCAAGTGCTGCAACCGCGCTCAAAAAGGACTAACGTCCAGCGGTGGTGATCTCGTGATTGCCACCGCTTTTAATTTTTCTAAAGAACAAACAATTGAAATAAATCTGTTTTTAATATATTATTTCTTTATTCCTACTTATCCCGATATTATTGCGTTCACTCAAAATGGGTTCGCACTAAATTCAGGATACGCGACAAGAAATTAAAAACTAGACATGTTGTGTCTAGTTTTTAATTTGATGAAGGGATATCTTAGAAAATAGAGGCGTTGATGTATACGTCTGCGGCGGAGACTATGATTCCCAAAAGAAAGATGTTTATGTGGACTAAAGATTTGAGTGCCATATGCCGGCTTCGGCCGAATAGGAAGATAGCCATAACTGATATAAGAGCCATGGCAAAACTGTAAAATACAAACGCTAGGTTAGTAGAAGAGACTAAATTACTTATCTCTATTCCCTTGCTGGAACTCACCATTATTGGTTTTCTTACCGGCATTACAGATTCATCAGTTGAAACGGCCTGAACTGGTTCGGAAGTACTTTCTGCTGCCGCCACTGCTTGTGAAGCTGGTGTAATTGAAGGTAACTGAGCTATAGCAGTTTGAGTCGGTTGATTAACAGCGACAGGTCCTGTTTTGGTTGGTAGACCAAACATTTGAACGACAACGATTCCTTCACGGCCATTAATATTTGCTTTTCCCACGGCTATCCCTATATCCTGATATTTAGTATTTAAAAGATTAGCTCGATGGGATGGTGAATTAAACCAGGCATTGACCGTGTCTTTGGCGGTAAAAAATCCTATTGCTAAATTTTCGCCGGCGACGCCATAGGTATAGTTAGACTTTTTGATCCAGAACCAAGGCGTAACTCCAGAGGGGCTGACATGGGCAAAATAATTATTTTTAACCATGTCGTTCAGTTTTGCGTTGGCGGCTGAATCAAGCTGAAAACTGGCTTTTAATGGAGTAAGGTTGTTGTTAGCCCGGACTTCGTTCGTAATAGATATAACTTCGCGGGAGTTAAATAAAGGAGCTTGCTCAAGAATTGTGGCAAGAGGAAATGTTGAATGGGGGAGTATTATTTTAACAAAAACAAGCAGAGCTATGTTCCAGAATAGTATATATCCTCCAAGTGGATGCAGGTGTTTTTTTATAGTATTTATCATTAGATGGGGCTTAGATACATCAAATTACCAAGACTACCTCTATTATACCATATTTTCGATTATTTTACTAATGGTTAAAAAGTACATTCAACCTGCAAGTGCAACACTAAAGGCTTCTAATGGGGTTAAATAGTTAAGTCTTTTTCTGGGTCTAGTATTAAGCTTGTATTCTACTAAAGCAAGCTCCTCTTTTGATATCATAGTAAAATCTGTTTTCTTTGGGAAATATTCCCGGATAAGTCCGTTAG
>Ga0209542_10000762_pt1 | contig 77568 bp, 85 predicted proteins | sample RifCSPhighO2_01_FD_184028 | JGI IMG/M metagenome (GOLD analysis project Ga0209542, IMG submission 184028) | Soil microbial communities from Rifle, Colorado - Rifle CSP2_plank highO2_0.1 (SPAdes) (version 2) | ecosystem: Environmental > Terrestrial > Deep subsurface > Rock core/Sediment ...
GGGGGGGGGTCCATCGTGGCATGCCGCTCGGCAACCTCACCTCACAATTCTTCGCCAACGTCTACCTCAACGAGCTTGACCAGTTCGTAAAACACGAACTAAGAGCAAAATACTACATTCGATACGTCGATGATTTTGTCATCCTTCACACTTCCAAGCAACAGCTTGAAACTTGGAAACAGGAGATTGAGAAGTTCCTCAAGATACAACTCCTGCTACACCTTCACCCAGATAAAGCAAAAATAGTTCGTTTAGGATCCTCAATCACTTTTCTGGGATTAAGGATTTTCTACAACCATAAACTTCTCAAAAAATCAAACATGCAAAAAATGAGGAGAAAAATACGAGAACTCACAGAAGAAGATCAGCAAGGAACTGCTTCCTATGATATCCTGTATGATTATTTAGAAGGATGGGTTGCGTACGCAAAGAATGCAAACACATACCGATTACGAAAGCGAGTCACAGAGCAGATAAGGAAGGACTACCCGGAAGAATTTTCATCAAAAGAAATTGGTAGATTGGAAAAAGAGAGTGTAGAAAGAGAACAATAACATTTAAATACACACTCTACGCGTGGTTTATCGTGGGTTTTTCCGATCGTAAAGGGATTTGGTACTGCGTTGCGCTTGCCGTAATCGCGATAGTGTTTTTACATCAATATGTGTTCCTGCCCGGAGATCAATTCTCAGGAGATTTGGTGCTGTTTTATCTTTCTCATGCAGAATTATTAAAGGAATCCATCACAGAATACGGTAATTTTTTGCCATTATGGAATCCCTACGGCTTTTCTGGCATGCCCTACTATGGAAAAGCGAATGCTCTGGGCTTCAACTACCTGCTGGGTCCGTTGCTCCTCATCCTCACACCGCTTGCTGCATTGAAAATCAGTCTTATCATCGGGTTAATTCTCTCGGGCATCACAATGTTTCTGCTCGCGAATCATCTCATAAAAAACAAAGAAGCCGCATGCATTGCTGCGTTCGTTTACATGTTTAACGGCTATATTCTCGTTTCTGTTTTTCATTGGGGCTGGGTTCCGTATGCGTATGCGTATCCATTGCTTCCATTAGTAATACTCTGTGTTCTCCGCGCATTAAAAGAGGATTTTCTCGTCTGGAGTATTGTTGCTGGTTTGCTCATGGCTGTACAAATTCATGCGGGGACTGGAATCATTTTTCTCTACACCACAATTGCTGTAAACTTGCTTTTATTCACTCATCTTCTTGGCAAAGATTTCAAAAAGCGACTTGTCAAGGTACTCATCGTAGGATGTGTTGCCTATCTCTTCACGTTTGGCATTGCTGCCATCAAAATCCTTCCTGTGCAGGAGGAGTCCAAGCTGAGCAGCAGGCAATTCTCATATGAGGAAAGCTCTGGTAGAAGTGTTCCGTTATCGGGCATTTGGAATGCGGTTATTGAAAGCTCATTTCAGGGTTTTGGAAATCCTCAGTCGCTGAATAGTAAAATTGGCGTTGTTGCGCTTATTCTCCTGATCTTTGCGTTTGCATACTGGAGAAACCGGTATGTGCTGTACCTTGGAGCGGTAGCACTTGTCGCTCTTCTCATTTCCATGGACACATTCGTCCAATACCTCGTTTGGAAATGGTATCCTGGCTGGGAAGGCATGAGGTATGCAAACCGCGGATTAGTGCTCTTTGTGTTCTCTGGAGCCCTCCTTGCAGGCTATGGGTTCGTATCTTTTTCAAAATGGATCCGAAATAAAGTCAGTATTAAAGAAAGCAAGATACCTTGGATTTTTGCTGGAATCTTTGCAGTTTTAATCATTGACCTCTTGGTACTAGGCGTTGGTCCTACGCGCTATGATCCTTCTGGCCGTTTCGCGTACGGTAACATTGATGAGATGGTGAGAAGCAACCAGATCATGAACCATATAGCAAGTGAGCCTGGAATTTTCAGAACGCATGTGTATGAAACGCATGGAATTGACTGGGGCACGGAGTTTTATACTGTTCCATTGCAAATCGAAACGATTTATGCCTACGAGTCTGTTTGGAATCTTGAGTATTTTAATGAGTTTCTCGCTGTATCGTGGCAGAATCCCGCAAGATTCTGGGGCATACTCAACACAAAATACATAACTTCAACACGGCCATTGAACATTTCCGGTTTGAAACTCGTCAAAGAGTTTCCTAAATGTGATGTTTGTTTCCCATCCATCCCTGAACTCACAAAGGCGTATGGTCCATATCTCTACGAAAACACAAACGTAATGCCCCGTGCATATATGATCGACAAAAGCATTCTTGTGATTGGAAAAGACGGAGATATCTCAGAACCAGGCACAGCAAAAAATCTCATGTACAGTCTTCTGTTTATCATAGATCCTAAACAAGCCGTGATCCTGCTCGGTGGGGAGCATATAGGGGATTACACAGTTGAAGAGTTGGGAAGATATAGCGTAATCGTGCTCGGAAGTGGAGCACTGGAGCAGTCCGATATTCCTACATTACAGCAATTCAAAAACGCAGGAGGAGTTCTTCTTCCGGATGTAGTTGCCGGAGAACAAACAATCTCCGACGGACAACTGCAGCATCTTTTGGGCGTTGTAGAGAATGCAACATTTACTCCCATTAACGACTACCAGATTCATCGCGAAGATTTTGAGCATCAGACAATAGAATTACCCTCATCGCAAGGAAAATACCTCGTGCTAAGCGAAACCTATGATTTATACCCGGGATGGAAAGCGGTAACTGATCATCACGAATTTCCAATTCAGCGTGCGGAGGGAGTCATTTCTGCTCTTTATCTTGATCAGAACACTTCGCAAATCACGTTTTCGTATGAACCAAAAAGTGTCAAGATTGGAATCTGGATTTCAGCTCTTACAATAGTCCTTGCGGGGGCTGTGTTGATTGTCCGTAGGCGAAAGTATGCAAAGAAAAACGATAATTAACATTCTCAAATACGTCCTTGGTATCGGTTTTTTAGTAGCCGTGCTCGCCTGGTTTGACATTTTTAATTCGTTATATTTGCTCTCGGACATTCAGATTGAGTTTTTTGTCATCGCATGCCTTATAGTTGTGTGCGTTCATCTTCTAAAAACATTGAGGTTTTACGCGCTTGCACAGGAGCTCGATGTCCCCAATACTTTTTGGCAAATGATACTTGCCCACATGATTGCTCCAATTGTTGGTCGTGTGACACCTGGAAAGCTTGGAGAATTAAGCAAAGTTGCGTTGCTGAAGGGTGATAAAAAGATCCTGAGCTTCGTCTTCATACTCGAGAAACTCGCCGATATGATCACGCTCTGTATTGTTGCAGTATTCGGAATTTATGCCTTCGGAAATTATATGCAGGCATGGCTCGGCATGGTCGTTATTATTATCGCAGCGCTTATTGTGCTCTGGAAATTCGAGAAATTCCTCAATTTTTTCTTTGGGAAAAATCTCCTTGCGGATCAGTGGTTTAAGGAAAATCTGATGAAGGTAGGGTATATGCAATGGCTGCTCTATCTTGCGTATTCGACGCTCATCCGTTTTTTAATTCTAAGCGTTCCGTGGATCGTCGCAAAAGCGTTAGGGATAGGTGTTCCCATGTGGCTCATGTTCATGATATTTGCTGTTTCCTCTTTGATTGGAAATCTGAGCGGACTTCCTGGGGGAATTGGCACGCGTGAAGCAAGTTTCGGCTTTCTCCTGATTACCTACGCATTTATTGCGAAAGAACCAGCAGGTATTATTGTGCTCTTATCGTTGCTCGCAGACGTTCTTGTAGAAGGTATTTTGGCGGCAATCGGATGGACGATTAACCTCATCCGCGACGCTTGACGATTAAATCAGCGACAAGCCCCAAAAAGCAGATTTGGAGTCCCGTAAGGAATAACGTAACTGCAAGATCTGCAAGGTTGTCAATTACGATAAACTGGTAGAATCCATACAAAAATCCCGCGAGCATGAGCAATAATCCGGGAAACAAAAAAAACTTGAGTGGCTCAAAATATGTCATAATTCTGACGATAAGCGTTGTAAACCCAATAAAATCTCTGATCGGACGAATGCTTGAGCTTCCTTTGCGCTTGAAGTAATGCACAGGAACGTATTTTACAGTAAAACCATGCGTGAAAAACGAGAGCGTGATCGTTGTCGTAAATGAAAAACCGTTCGGATACAAATGCATGAACCGAAGCGCTAAGTCTCTTTTGAAAATTCGCAATCCGGAGTTAATATCAGGGATTGGTCTTCCAGCAAGAATGCTCGCTAAGCTTGTGAGGATCCATTTTGCCGGGCGCCGTAATAAAGGGATATGCGGATTTTTTACGCGGGCACCCACGACCATGTCATAGTCATACATGTACGCGATGAGTGCCGGGATTTCTTTGATGGGGTATGTCCCGTCTGCATCCGTGATGAGCACATATTCTCCTTTCGCAATTTCAAGTCCTCTTTTGAGTGAAGCCCCATACCCCAGGTTGTAAGGATTCCTGATGACTCTGATTCCTTTCGTCCGTTTTTGAAGGACCTCTTTCGTTTGATCCGTGCTGCCATCATCAATAACGATAATTTCATAGGAAAGCGGCGTGCGCTTCAGCACTTCATTGAGCTGTTTTAGCGTCTGCAGGATGGCCTGCTCTTCGTTATACGCGGGAATGAGTACGCTTACGTCCATACGATTGAGAGGAGAACGTTGTTTTTAAATCCTTCGATGGCAACATCCCTGCTGGGGAGGAGGATAAATCGGATCCCACTTCAAGGCTTGATTAACAGGATGGACTCTGAGATTCTTAATAATTCCGGGCCCAATAACAAATGTTTCAGGAGCATCCACACAATGGTCTTCAACATTTTCAGCCGTAAGTCCGCAGTAGCTTCGGACAATCTGCCTTGGGTGCGCCATTGCTGCGATATTTTGAAGGAGATCTTGAGGTGTTGATGTCGTGAAAAAAGGAGACAGCGGCGTTTGCGCCCCATCAGGGGATAACCGATATCCGGCAAGGTGAAATCCATGGCCCACGGGCCGCTCCGTGTAACTAAATCCCGGAGCGCCGCAGTTAAATACAACGATTGCTGACTGGCCCGAAGTTTTGATGATTCGTTTATAGAGCTTCAGGAGTGAATCCCAGCTCCGAGGTTTTTTTGGATCATCCCAGTCAAATTCGAGGTAGCCTGTCCGCGGTTGAGGGGTTGGGACAATGATTTCCGATTCGGTGGCTGAGCAGCACGTGAATGTGTCCCCGGGATAAATCTCGACTTCTTTTCCAAGATGTTCATGAATCATCGCTTCAAGATACGCGGCGCCATTGCGATCTGCAATAAAACCCTTGAGTATTCCATGATCAACGAGTGCCTTTCGAGCTACGGAAACGCCTTCAGCGTCGTACTTTCTTGATCCCCAGCCCAATCCATTTCCTCCACCAATCCAGATACTGAGCCGTGGATCAGCGATAAGTTTATCGTAATTCTGGTATCCATATGCGGCGCTTTGCCCAGGGATCATTTCATTGGAAGCAAGATGGTGGACGACAGCTTCATGCAGCTCAGTACTCATGCCGGTCGCGTCAAACATAATCGTTGCGAGTTCTCCGGGTCTGACTTTTTCGCAGTCGACCCGTTCGCGGGCATAACCCCTCAATCGCTTTGCCACACTCTCAACTTTTTTTAGCGAGAGCTCGCCAGATGAGGTAACAGTGACAGAATCATAAAAATCAAGCCAAACACCGTCTTTGTCCCTAATACGGGCAACGAGCAAGATGCGTATGCCATGCTCTTGATCATGGATGACTCTTCCGTCGGATGTGACTAATCTGCGCTCGCGATCAATGTACGTTGCAATTGCAGAGCTTTCACGAATGGAGCCATCAGGCTTGAGTATGGAGGATGCCCGATTAAGCATTTCTTTAAGTCTTTTCTGGGGAAGTTTGTATTTGTAGATTTGGCCGAAGTAGGGCTCTTGACGTGGTAACCGCTTGAGCGTTGCTAACTGAAATCCTCTGGGTTCAGAGAATGTTGACCCAAACCGCTCATAAAAGTCATGCGCAGCAGCAAATCTTGATGTTTTTACAAGTGTATCCATGATACTTTCAAGCGCGGGATAACCATGTTGGTAAGGCACATACGCACCTTGCACATTCTGACCAGCACCTTGAGAGAGGCCAACATGTGTTTGCACCCAGATATATGCTTTCGGGTACTCTGGCTTTAAGGGTACTCCAAGCAATGAGCCTCGTGTAGCTATGGAAAACTCATCACTCGTGTCAATGATGTGAGTGAGCAGGATATGATTGAGTTTTGGAGGATTTGTATGCTCATAGCGTGAAGGTGTAGGCACGACTGTCTTTCTGTGATATCGTTCTATGACTTTTGCAAGAATATCTATGATGGGATCTCCTGTTTTTTCCATGGGATTGCTAATGAATAAAACGTTGTTTTAAAGGGTTTGTGAATCAGAAACTATATATTGGACAAGATAAACGTTAGGAGGGAAACGTTTTAATAGGGGCAGTTCTTGAGGGAAAGGATGAAAGTATCCTTTGCGTACACTGAGGCGGCTATAGTGGTTGTGTTTTGCTGTGTCTTTTTAATCTCCGGCCTCGGCTCTCCCTGGGCTCACACATTACGCCATGATTTCCCATATGGCTACGGCGCTTCTGATGCGTTTTTTCATCAATCCGTAACGGAATATATGAAAGAACAGGGCAGGGTGAAGTACACGCCCCCGTATGAAGTAGGCGGTTATGATAACGTGTATGACGCGCATCCTCCTATCCTCTTTCAGATAGCAGCTCCCCTTTCCATCATGACAGGTATTGAAACGTATGATACAGTGCTTTTTACCGCAGTTTTCCTTTTGCTGCTCAGCGGCCTTGTCATGTATTGTATTATCAGGGCGCATAGCACCTCTATCGCCCTGCTCGCGTTGCCTGTTACGCTCCTCATGCTTGGAGGTAAGTCGTTGATCGCGCTTAAATGGGGCTATTGGCTGTTCATCGCTGGTGTTTTCTTCATGCTCGCCGCGTTTTGGATGCTCTCTAAGCGTGATGTGAAACATTCTTGGGTGTTGTTAGGCTTGCTTTTGGGAGCTACGGCTGTTGCGCACATTCCGGAATTTGTATTTTTAGGGATTTTCATGGCACTCATGCTCCTCTGGGAAGTGTATAAGCACAAGAAGCTGCCTATAGCCACATTGAAAACGTTTATCATCGCCGGAGTGCTTGCGGTAATACTGGCAGCATTCTCGATCAACATCTTTATTGCCACATTCGCGAAAACCGAAGGCTACCGCGGCGTCACCGACACGCAATTGGGAACTACCGCTATGACTTTAGTTGATTTAGGATGGATTGGTCTTATCTGCTTAGCTGGTCTTGTGCTGTTTCTCATATCGAAGAAAAAGAATTCTATGGTTGCTGAGATCGCCGTATTCCTCTTCATAATCAGCTTCCTGAATCTTCTCGGATTAGGAAAAAGGGCAGCGACTCATCGCTGGTTTTGGTATATTTATCTTTGTTTTTTCTTTGGTTATGCTGTGTATTTCGCGCTTTCATTTATTAAAAAGGAGTGGAGAACATACGCGGTATATGCTGCTTCTCTCTTCCTCTTGGCGGGATTCGCATATGCGGTCTATGTCCCTTCCGAAAAGCAATGGCCGGGCGTCATGGACAAATACAATTGGGAATCTTTCACGTGGATCCAAAAGAACATTCCCGAAGACGCCCAGATTTTTTATTGGTATGGTGATGCGCTGCAGCAGGGTGCCGTATTATATAATGCGCAACATATTGGCTATAAAATAAATCCGGAGTACATTGGAAAGGCGATTCAGGAAAGAAGGGTTGCTCGGGTGTACGCGTTTGGTCTTGCGGATTCATATGCCGCGTACCTCTGTGATGCAACACCGTTTTCGTATGGATATTACATTGTTAATCCTAAAACTCGTAACGCCACATGCATGAAAGGATCAAGCGTGATTACTCCTTCCGTTCCTTATGAACGGGATATCTGCGAGAATGAGTATCATTATTTTAACGCGCAGAGCTCAAACGAACCGCTCTCGCAGTACAGCCTTATCGTTCGTCAGGCATTATTGGAAGGCAACATGAGCGAAGAGATCTATAGGAATGATCTTGTGTCAATCATCAAGTTAAAACAAACCGGAGTTGACTGTATTGGAAACATCACGTTATCAACGGCTTAAGACAATGGGAATGGAGCTTGGAATCATGTTCATACTCTTGGTTCTCATCATAAAAATCGCATTTTTCAAAGAATCCATTGTTACGGCCCTTAGACTTGCTCTCGCATTGTTTTGGCTCGGCTTTATCCCGGGATACGCATTATTACTGTATTGGAAGCATCACCTTGGTAACATCGAGTATATGATCATGTCCTGGCCTGTGGGATTAGCGTACTGGGGTATATTTGGGTATATGCTGGGATATGTTGGCGTAGTTTTTGCCGTTCAGATCATACTTCTTCCAATAATCGCGTTGGCAATAGGCCTATATGTGATTTATAGAGAAAACCCTAAGCACTCTTCTTGAGCGAGAGATTATGCGCTTGGATGTAGTATTCAACAAACACTTTCCAGTCTGTGAGTTCTGTTAAAGATTTCGCGTCCGCTTTGAGGGCAACTCGTTTTGCCCTGTCCAATTGGACAAACCAATGGAAATAATCAGAGAGCTGCTTGCACGAATCCTCATATGATTTATTCAATCGTTTTTGGATGAATATTCCGCGTGTTTTGTCCTTTACTTCACTCTGGAGGAACATACCACAGCCGCTTAAATCCGTCGTAACCGCGGGAACTCCGAGAGCAGCTGCTTCTATGGGCGTGTAGCCCCACGGCTCGTAATAGCTTGGGAAAACGCCAAGATGGCATCCTGCCATCGTGTCATAATACGTAAGATTGATGAGCTCATCATTTCCCGTGAGATAGACAGGATAAAATACAACTTTGACTTTATCTTCCGGCCTGTTTAAGAGTCCAAAATACCTGAACGCTTGGATGATCGGGTCTGTGCTTTCATTGACATTATGCGTTGATAGGGGAGGGAGCCCTTGGCGCTTAAACAGCTTGACATCCCTCTTGATCGCCTGAATGAACTCCTTCGTGTAGATATTTGACGTCGTGAACTCTTTTTTGGAGATAATGTCTGAGACTATTTTTTTCATGAGGTCCTCTGAGTTCCAGTCGACAAAGTTCTTGATATGACGATAGTAATTCTTGTTCTCGAGCAACTCCATCTTGATGCCCTGGATCCCTGTTGGAATCCAGAAGAACGCGGTCACCGTGCGCTCGCTGTTTTCTTTCTTGAGCTGCTCGTTGAGCTGAGCGAGCGCTTGGATGAAGATATCGATCCCCTTGTTTTTGTATTCGTACCTTCCTACGATGAAGAAAATGAGATTATGCTCAACATTGAAGGAATAATACGGAAAAAAGTAATACGTGATGAACTCTCTGATCTTTTCCCTGCATGTGATATGTTTAATTGCGGCCTCTTCCATCGTTGGAAATTTTCCAACATCTAATCCATTGAGCAAGAGCACATCCGCTTTTCTTCCCAATATTTTTTCAGCCTCTAACGCGGTAATCCCGGACACGGTCGTGAATACGGATGCGTTCTCAGCGCATGCTTTTTCCGTGAGGAATTTATCCTGAACTCCTGACGCATATGCCTCTTTATACGGGTCTATCGTATCAAGAATGCTGTACAGGTCTTTTCCTGATCCCGCCAGTGCCCTTCCGAGCATGGTCGCATGTGTTGTGAATATTGTCCCGCAGTGGACTTTCTTGTATTTGAGATACAGTAATGCAAATCCCGCCATCCACTCATGGCAGTGCACGACCATTTTCCTGCCGTAGCTATGCGATGCGAACTCAATGAATTTTCCGACTGCCGTTGACCAGCATAATGGTTCTTCATAGTCATATCCGGAAGCTATGGAATCAATTTTGAACGCTTCCCAGTACACTTTTTTCCATGTGTTTTTCTCTTCCCACATTTTGCCGAAGTCAATAAGAATTGCGTATGGCTCTCCGGGGATCTGCCATTTTCCAAAGTAGCAGGGTATTCCTTGCTTTTGCATGCCTTCAAACGCAGCTTTTAGTTTGTCTGGTATGGGACACGGTTCAAGCTCCAATTCTGCGTTTTTCTGAAAGTAAGGACCTATGAGGTAGAACTCTTTGTATTGTTCTTTAATTAAGGCTGATTTGGACTGGATAACGGTGTATATGCCGCCCACTTTGTTCACGACCTCCCATGAAGTCTCGAACAGAACATCCGCTTCCGCTTTCATAGCTCCAACCTATAGATTAGAGTATATAAAGGTTGTTGAAAATTGATCAATACCCTATTTGCCCCATATAAGGAGATAGAGTGATGCAAAGAGTAGTAAGATAAGGGAGGCATACACCGCCCACGCAAACGGTATTACAAACCCAACATAGTACACAATCCCAGAAACTATCCCAATGCTCGTGAAAAACCCATAGCAAGCTGATTCCTCCGGACTAAATTTGAGTTTTCTAAAGGCAAAATAACCCGGGAGTGTGAAGAGCAGTAATCCTATTCCAAACCGTAATCCGTGAATTCCAAAGAAAACTAGTCCAAATAGCAGTATTCCAACGATTATTACAATCCACATCCAGTTTTTACGTAGGTCGAATTGCATAGATCCTCACGTTGTTTTCATTATAGATGAGCGTGTCATTCACAAGCATGTCATGCTCCCATCCTAAGAAGAGATCTAATGTTTCTTGATTCACAAGATACGGCAATACAGAGTAATCCATAAGCAAGTACGGGTCAAACTCTTCTCGTGCTGGAAAATTATCTGTTTTAGGAGCATACGGGGTGTTAATATGCTGAGAAACTCCCGCGATCCATCTTGCAGTATTCAAATCAATGACTCCGACATTGGTTACATTAAGGTCTTGGGGCAGGTTTGTGCGCATCCAGTCTGCCGCGTCATACTGCGCTTGATTGAGGCGGTGGGAATACTGTTTCACATCGTTCAATCCTAGCAAAACAACATTTCCTGACGAGTCTTTAGCACCGTACACCCCGGTTCTTCCATTAATGAAGAGCGCGAGAAGAATGAAAACAATGATAACTCCAATCTTAGCGTACTTTCTCACATCTTTTTTGAAAAAGCTTGCGATGCTTAATGCTCCAAGAACCGTAAGCGGAACAAAAATATGCGCGCTCGCCGCCAGGGATCTGTGAATAAAAGGTCCTTTTCCTATAACGTCCGCATGGAGTACTAGGTATAATCCAATGAGCCAGCTCAGTAAGAGCATATCTTTATCCTGTCGCCGGATGAGTAAAATGATGATGCCGAGAAGTAAAAAGGGCAATGTCCATAATCCATGCATGAGTGAGAATGAGAAATAGCTTGCAGGAACTCCGGGAAGCTCACTCGGAGTCTTAAACCAGTAAAATAACCTTGAAAAATCAGGCGTTGTTGCGCTCGTTTGTTCTTTGCCTATAAAGCTCGCGATGACATTTCCCGTCTGGAACGGAAAAATCGCGAGAAGTACGATGAAAATTGCCGCGCTGATGCCAATATTCTTCCAATTCCAAGGAATTTTTCTGTGTTTTACAAACAAATAGATCGTGTAAATGACAAGTGCAGCGATGCTATGAAAAAAACTCACAGGATGCATGTAGAGATTAACCGCAAGAAGAACTCCAAAGAGATACGCATACCGCCTATCTTCTTTTCCTTCGAGATAGCTCTTCGTGTATTGATAATACACAAATAAGACGAGCGGGATTAATGCCTGTCCAATCCTCTCTGGCCACTGCCCCCAGAGAAACACCATGATGTCACGCATGGAAAACGAGACAAGTAATGCGGATAATATTCCTGCCCAGTAGCCGTACAGTGAGCGCATGACAAAAAACAGGATCAAGACGATGCTCGAAGACAAAAGTGTGTTCATCAGGTATACCCCGAGAACTCTGTCTCCCGAAAGTACTTGCATAATCGCGAAATTCGTGTGATACGGCGGATGATACCAGAGCGTATGCGGTTTGAACGCGTTATCTAACCCATATCTCAGCGCAATATACGGAGGAAGTTCCATATATGAAGAATCCTGCGTCGTCATGTAATCTGCAACCATGAAATGAGAAGTCGCGTCAAACTCTCCGTACGGCATGCCATCCGCGCGATACGGCATGCTCCAGATAAACAAAACTGCTAAATAGAGCACAACTATTGAAAGTAATTCCACCCTCCGATCCATACACTTACGAGAATTTGAGATTATTTAAAGGTTTGTGAGGATCTCTTTGCTTCCAGCTTTTTCTTCCAGCACTCCTCTCTTCTTCCATTCATCTGTTAATTCATCTCGTATGGCAACGCCTCTGACTCTCTTTTCTATCCAGTCATCAGAATAGCCCTTTGCTTTGTAAATTTCCTTCATACGCTTTTGGGCGAGCTCTGGGTTTTCAATCTCTTTTACTCTGTCATAGCCGACTTGAGCCAACCATTGCTTAAAAGGCTCCGCCTTGGAAGAAGGGATAGATTGGATAAGCCTAAATGCTCCTTTAACAGAAACACAATTCAACTGTTGTTTACCGCCAGCGGTTTCAACCAAAAGGGGGGTGGCAATTTGCCCCCACCCTTTAGCAAATCCTTCATCACGCCGTCGCATATCCTTTAGATAACCGGAGGGATCCTTTGAATCTGTCAGGCCAGCAACGATATCCACAGCAACAAACCACCATTCATCATTAAACCAGGCTCTTCTGATCTTCTTGCCTTGAAAGGCGACGAGCGCTTTATTGGAATCTGTCATTGTTCAGAAGCCTTCTGAAATTCCTAGGTATTTATCATATGCAACTAAAAAAGGTTCCATGCTTTCTAAGAGAGTTTGTGATTATTTAAAGGTTTGTGGGTTAAAGATAACGTTTGACTTCCTCATACACGCTCTTCGCCGTAATCACTTGCAAGCACAGATTATCCTTGCATGGGCTCTTTCTATGGTTCGCGGCAGACACACACGGACTGCACGCCATTCCAGAATAGAAAACAGTTAACTTCTTGCTTAATGGTTTGTACAACTCCGGAGTCTCAGGCCCGAAAAACACGAGGATCGGGATTTCCGTGAGCGACGCGAAATGCGGTCCTCCTGAATCGTTCGCCACAAGAGCAGTTGAGATTTGATAGAGCGCGATAAGCTCTTTGAGTGAGGTTTCTCCCGTAAAATCAATGACGCGTTCACTTTTTGCTGCGCGCGCAATCGCCTGTGCAGTTTCTTTATCCGATCCTACTCCTGTAATCACGACAAAAACATGAGGATGCTTCAGAATCATCTTCGTGAGCGCTACATAGTGTAACCACGGCCATTTGCGAAGCGGAAGCAGCGCACTTGCATCAGGAGTCAACAGGACAATCTTGCTGTCATGCTTAATACTAGGATTTTTTTTCTGTAATTTACCAAATACTCTCTGTTGAAGAGCCTTATCCTGGGGCAATTTATAGTAAATAATATCTGAATCAGGAATGACTTTTTTGGGTAAAGGAACTTCTCCTTCAGGAGCTTCCAAAGCATAAACAAGAGAAAGAAAGTTCTTGCTCATGTGCTGGTGTGCATTATACCAGACTTTATGCGTCTGAAATGTTCCTTTGTACAATCCTTCATTGTAATAACGGTAAAACCCAACCATGTCCCGCGCTCCTGAAAGATAGCTGACAACCGCTCCGACTCTGCTGAAGAGCTCAAGGTCAAACACGACATCAATGGGGATGTTGCGGCTTTTGAACATGAATTTCAAAAGGTCCCAAGAGAGCGCAAACATTCCCGTGTCTCTCACGGTTAAAATGTTCTGTTTAGGAATGATGTCGAAGAGTTCAGCAGCGTTTCTGTTGCGCTCAAACGTGAGAAAGTACAAATTCGCCTTAGGATACAGTTCCTTGACTTTAGCCATCGCAGAATACGACAGCACAGAACTCCCCATTTCCGCGAGCTCAATGAAGAGAAAGTTTTTGCGCTCATCACGCGTATTTGGCCTCTTCAATCCGAGCATGCGCATTACCCTGTATTCCATAGAGAGAAACCAGCACGCGGGCTTTCCTAATGTCCGATCAATCCAACGCATCGTGTCAATGTGCATGAACGATTAGAAGCGTTGTGTGTTTTTAAAGGTTGTTGTGGGAAGAATCCTATTTAACAGCAACGTGCTGTATAAAATCTGTGCTGCGCGGATTAAACTCCTTTTCAAAATCTCCATATGTGGTAACCTGCTCATATCCTGCTTGCTTGATGAGCTTCGTCATCTCTCCAACTTTAATAGGGTACAAATTCAATTCAAAGTATCCGTTCCCTTGCTTCGTGTAGCGAAACGTAATAAGCTGCTCGTCTTTATGCACGACGGAAACGTCTATCGTATTTCCACAATAGACGTATTTATGCTTTGAGGAGTACCCATATTTCAAAATCGAATCATAATTTCTTTGGTCAATAATCAGAACCCCTCCCTTTTTGAGGAGATAGTATATCTGATTCATGACGCTCTGCCTGTCTTTTTCTGAGAAAAGATGTGTAAATGAGTTGCCAAGGCATATGATTGCGTCAAATTGCTCGCTTTTGAATGTATCAATAAGATTCCTCCAGTCCGATTGAATAAGGTTGAGCGAGATGCGCTCTTTCCGTGCGTTAGCCCTCGCCTGCGCAAGCATCTCAGCACTTCCGTCGCTGCTCGTAACGGTGAATCCCTCCTTCACCAGTCGTATGGAGTCATATCCAGTGCCACAAGCTATATCAAGCACTGTTTTTACATTGTTTCGTCGTAGTACATCTACAAAGAAAGCTCCTTCCCCTTGCTGCCGTTTTTCCCAATTGACAAAATCATCCCACCTTGCCACAGTATTAGAGGGGTATTGTCTCCATCCCTTCCTCAATTGATCGGTTTTCGTTATCATAGAGTAATAAAAGACGAGCGGTATTATAATAAGTTATTCTAGTAAAATAATGACAAAAAGATACTTTTTTATATAAATTAGGTATTTTGTCCAGTAATGACAGAGATTATTAAGTTCAGAGAGGGAGAGACCGTCAAGCTCGATTTAAAAGATAAGAAACTCCTGTACGAGCTTGATTTCCACGCCCGTGATCCGCTCAGCCGGCTGGCAAAGAGAACTGGATTGAGCAAACAGGGTGTTGAATATAAGATCAACAGTCTTATCAAAAAGGGAGTGATCAAGGGATTTTATCCCGTTATTAACGTTCCCAAGCTCGGATATAAATACTGCAGGTTATTACTCACGCTGCAGAACGCAACGGAAAAAGATAAGGACGGCCTCATTGCGTATTTTAGGGCCCACAAAAAGGTATTCTGGCTGTTTGACATGCAGGGAGCATATGATCTTCTCATCGTCATATGGGCAAAAGACATTTCTGAGTTTAAGGAGTTCATCGAAGAAACAGAATCCAAGTTTGGATATATCATAAAGCGAAAGGTTGAGACTATAGCAACAGATGTTATCCACTACCGGTACCGTTTTCCATTAAATATAAAGGAGACGGAAGAGATTCATATTAGGGAAACGGATGAGCGGGTGAAAATAGATGAGAAAGATAGTCGTATTCTTGATCTCCTCGTAAAAAACCCAAAAATGCCGCTCGTTAAAATGTCACATGAACTGGGAGAATCAGCGAAGGTAATTGCGTATCGCATCAAGCGCCTTGAGCGTGAGAAATTCATCGAGGCATACCGCCCAATCATCGGATACAATGCATTGGGCTATACCTATTATAAGATCCTCATCAGCCTCAACAAGGTTGCGATGGGCGAGTTTAGGAAGCTGAAGAAATATGTCAAAGAAAATCCATTGGTCGTGTACCTCATCGAAGGTATTGGGCTTCCTGCAGATCTTGAGCTCGAAATGGTCGTATCCTCAAATCAGGAGTTATTTAATTTCATCAATGACCTCAAGGAAAAGTTCCCAAAATTAATTGCCGAATATACAACCGTTGTGTTCATGGATACATTGAAAGTAAGGTATTTGCCGTAATAATCAGGTGCAAAGCAAGGCTTATAAATCATTGGACCAATGCGTTGCGTATGGATCTTAAAAAACTCGTCATTGAAGAGTTCTCCGGAATAAACGCTCAGCGCCTCTACAGAAAAAAAGCAAACGAGGGCTTATGGTTTTCTGAAGAGCATTTTATCAAAAAGTATTTCAAAAGGAAAGGTCGTGTATTGGACGTTGGCTGTGGTACGGGCAGGACAACAATGCCGCTCGCAAAAATGGGCTTCAATGTCATCGGCCTTGATCTTACTCCCATGATGGTCAAAGCGGCAAGGGAAATAGCTAGGAAGCATAATCTAAACATTCCCTATGTACAGGGAGATGCAACCCACCTAAAATTCAAAGACGATACATTTGACTACGCGCTCTTCTCAAATCAGGGCTCGACTCAAATCCCTGGAAAAGAGAACCGGGCAAAGGCTCTTCGGGAAGTAAAAAGAGTGCTCAAGCCAGGAGGAATCTTCATATTCACCGCTCATCCGAGGCATTTCTTTAGTGAGTACTTCTGGTTTTGGCGATGGCAATGGATTAAACAGTTTATCCTCAAGCCAATAGGCTGGAAAGTTGACGAAATTGAATACGGCGACCGGTTCTTTGACCGTGAAACGAAAAGCGAGGGAAAGACATACAAGACAAAGCAGTATATTCATATCCCCGCCATATCAGAGGTATCTCAAGCAGTTCGTGAATCTGGGTTAGGTCTTATCGAAGTCAATGGCAGTCTCCATGTGAGGAAGGGAGATACAGCAAAGCATCCTCCCGTGTTTTATATCTGTAAGAAAAAAGGATAATCTTTATATTCCCTCCTCAACTCTATTCGAATATGAAAATCCTTATTTTTAAGTCCGGCGCGATTGGAGATGTCTTAATGACGACACCGTTTCTGAGAGCGCTGAGAGAAAAGTATCCTAAAGCCAATATTGTGTATTGCGTTGGGCGATACTCAGCTATTGCCTTAAAGAATAATCCTAGAATCAACAAGCTCATGACGTTTGACGAGGTGGTAGTATTCAAGAAGAGCGTTTTTGGCTTGCTCCACCTGAGAAACGGCATAAAAAAAGAGCGTTTTGACATCTCATTTAATCTCGACAGGAGCGGCTTAAGCAATCTGTTCCTTGCAAGCTGCCTCATTCCTGTCAGAATTGGATTCTCAAGGGATTTGAACGGCCTCGGGCTCACCAAAAGCGTGAAGCCAATTCCCGGAAACCATCACATTCGTGAGTATCTGCGCTTATTAGGACCAGTAAAAGAAAAAAACACGGATATGGAACTTCTTCTACAAAGAAAAGATGAGGAATACGCAACGAAATTTCTGAAAAAGAACAATCTCGTAAACCCCATCGGAATATCTATTCTCGGAGCGCAAAATCCCGGCCAAAACATGCCATCACGAAGATGGCCGCTGCGTCATTACTTAAAGCTCATTGAGCTGCTTCAGAGAAAGAACGTTCCGATCATACTTTTTGGGAGCCCTGCTGAAAAAAGCCATCTGAATAAAATTGGAGCATCCATTCCGGTCTCATGCGCTGATGTGCATAAGAATGTCTGCCTTATGAAGCGCTGCAAGCTCTTCATCACCCACGATTCCGGGGCGATGCACCTCGCGAGCATAGCAGATATTCCTGTGATTTCTTTATTCGGGCCAACAAATCCTGATGAAAAAGCCCCCGTAAAATTCACAAATCTTGTTTTTTGGGCAAAAGAGAACTATGCTCCTCAGATTGAGGCAAAAAAGCCAAAAGCATTCTATGATCCGGAATTCATGGCAAGCATTACACCAGAAAAAGTGGCGAAAAAAGCGTTGGAGGTCTATCATGCGCCTCGGAATGATTAGTAAGTTCCCTCCCGAGCAGGATGGCATTGCTATCTACACTGAATCCTTATGCATGCATCTTGAATTGCAGGGCGTAGAAGTCGTACGCATCGGACCAAATACACAATACCCTATAAAGTTTTCAAGCAGTTTCATCAAAGAAGCGTTGAACAAGATTATCGAGAAAGAGGGCCTTGATCTCCTCCATATTCAATACATCGCCCCCTATTATGGCAAAAAAACGCTTAACCTGGGGCTCATACGGGCGCTTAAGCTTAAAATTCCCGTTGTTGTGACGTTGCATGAGGTTCAGCAGGATACAAAGCGCGGTTTAAAGGATCGAATCCTGAAAAGGATTGAGCACGCAGTCATAAAGCGCGCCTCCAAAGTCATCGTCCACACAAAAAGCCAGGCCAGCTTCATAAAATCAGCATATGGCAAGCAAGCGCAATGCATTTATATGGGTGTTGAAGTGAAGAGAAACGCGAGAAAATCGCGAAATCTCTTGTTTTTCGGCCTCATAAGCCCGGGCAAAGGCGTAGACCTGTTATTGGAAACGATGCGCTTGCTGCCCGAATTTAATCTTACCGTCGCGGGAAGACTGGGTGATGGCGTTCCTCAGGAATATCTGGAGAAAATTAAGCGGCTTGCTGATCTGGGCAATGTGACGACAGAGTTCGAGTGGATATCCGATATAAAGAAAGATGAACTCTTTAAGAATAATGCAATCCTGGTTTTACCATATCGTTGGGCTCCGTATCAAAGTGCCGTGCTTCATGACGGCGTGAGTTATGGACTGCCCATCGTTGCAACGCGTGTTGGCGGCATTTGGGAAGTTGTTCATGATTTTGGTATGGGTGTCGTTGTAGATCCTGATGATGCCAAGCAGCTCGCAAAGGGGATTAAGACGACGTTCTTGAAGTATGAAACATTTAGAAGGGGTATTGAAGAGTATAGGGGAGTTGCAAACTGTGGAGCAATGGCGAAGAATACAATTGCCGTGTATCAGCAGGTTATTCCTTCATAAACGCCTTGCAACGCGCCTTGAACGGACTTAAAATCACCCCGAAGCGTGCGATATCCTAAAAGAAGGATGACAGACGTCGTGTAGCAGGGGATAAATGTCAGGAAATGATACCATCGCGCATGTTTTCTCATAAGGAGCATTCGGTTACGCAGGTTTAATCTTATCGCAAAGTGATTCATGCGCTTTGTTGCAGCCCCCACCTTGTGCCATATGACCGCTGAGGGGACATACACTGCCCTAAACCCTGCCCTCCTGGCCCTCAATGCAAAATCTACCTCCTCATAATACGCGAAAAAACGCTCATCCAGCATCCCAATTCGGTCAATAACGTTTCGTTTCACGAGCAACGCGCATCCGGTGATATAATCAACATATTGCTTTTTCATGCTCTCTGTTTCCTTGTGGTGCGTGTTGCCAATCCAGAAATTGATGAACCCTCCCGCAAACCATAGTTTTTTTGACTGATAATAATAGATTTTTGGCCCCACAATCCCAATCGTAGAAGAAGATTCTGCGACCGCAACGAGCTTTGAAAGAAATCTCGGCTCAACTTCTGTGTCATTGTTAAGCAAGAGCACATACTCGCATCCGGAAGCAAGCGCTTTCTTAATCGCCTGATTATTTCCTTTGCAAAACCCTTCATTCCTGCTATTCTCAATCAGTGTGATGCCTTTTTGCCTGCGAAGCGTCGCGACATCACTCTTGCTTCCATTGTCCACAATATAGATTCCTATGTTTTTATACGTAATTTTTCTGAGGGACTTAAGACATGCGAGTGTATCCGCCAATCCGTTCCAGTTCAACACCGCAATTCCGACTTTTGGATTTACCATTTGAACGAGTACATCTCCTTTGTTTTAATGCCCATTAATTTGCAATACCCATATGCGAATGAGTTCAAAGCCTGCAGCATTTTCTTAAAAAGCCCGCTGCTCACGTGTTCTTCCTCGAACAGCTTATAACTCATATACTTGAATATTTGCCTGTCCGATATCTTTCGGAAACGCTGCACATATCTCCTCTTCTTTCCGATCACGAGAGGATGCGCGAGTATCCATCCATATGCCCGAAGTCTGTTGAAAAAGTTCTTTGGATCATAAAGATTATTAAGCGCTGCAGCGATAAGTCCAAGCGGAAGCAGCCGTATCTGGCTCCACCACGAATAAAAGATCATCATGTTCATGATGCGGTTGCGTTCTCCTAAATACGTGAAAAACGCGCTCATTTGCCTAAAATCCTTCACTACCGCGCTTCCCTCATGGTACACGATTGATTTTGGCACGAGCTTGATATGATACCCTTGAAGGCGAAGCAGCCAGCTGCAGTATGTGTCCTCCGCGTAGATGAAGTAATCATCATCAAATGGTTTTGAGACGAGCTTCTTCGGGTAAGCAAGCGTGCATCCGCTTGCGTAGAACAGTTCTGGGAGATCCTTATCAGTGATCTTTTCATTGCGTAGTCCTGCATAGCTGAAATATCCAAGGGCCGTCATCGTACCATATCCTTCAAACCTGTATTCGTTTTTTTCATATTTATTATGGATTTTGGCCATCACTGCCCCAAGCGTCTTATCATTTTTGAATGGCGCGATGAGCGTACGAAGCCATGAAGGTGTAACCATCGTATCGTTATTGAGCAATACGATATATTCTGCTTTTTTGTTTGATTGCGCAGCTCCGATATTGTTCGCTTTTGCAAATCCAACATTTGAGCCAGCCTCTGTAAGGATAATGTCATGGCGCTTGCGGAGTGCTTCAAGCGAGCCGTCCTTGCTTCCGTTATCCACGACAATAATTTCATATTGTGAATACTCCATGCGCTTAAGGGATTCAATGCATGGGATTGTATACTTAAGACCATTAAAATTCACAAGAATGATGCTTACGAAGGGCTCTTTCATAACTACCACACAACTTTTTTGAATACTGCTGCCATTTTCTTAGCGACAACATCAAGCGCGTACTGTGATTCAACCCATTTCCTCCCGTTTTTACCTATACGTTCACGCAGTTCAGGATCATCGACGAGTCTCAGGAGCGCCTGATACAGCGCGTATGGATTCTGAATGCCAACAAGCAATCCCGTTTCCTCATGCTTGACAACATCCTGCAATGATCCGGAGTGTGTTGTCACAACGGGTTTTGCGCAGCTCATCGCCTCAATCATGGTATAACCGAATTGCTCCTGCCATTGAGATGTTATGCGCGAAGGCCCGCAGAAGATATCACAGACCCTGTACAGTTTGACGAGATCAGATACAAATCCTAGGAATACGACATATTTTTCGATGTTGAGCCTGCGTACGAGCTCTTTCATTTTATCAAGATCTTCGCCTTTTCCTCCTATAACGAGCCGTGTATTTGGCCGTTTCTTGCACAGCACACTGAACGCATGAATCAGATCGGAAACTCCCTTTTGAAAATCAAGGACTCTTCCCACGAAGAGGATGATTGTATGCTTTGAAGTGATTCCATGCGCTTTAACAATGCTGAAGTCTTTCGGTCCAGGTGTAAACTCCTTCGTATCCTGGGCGAGGGGTATGACGGAGATGCGTTCTTCCGGAACTCCCTCAACGCGAAGCATGAATTTTGCGGTTTCCGTTCCCGCGATAAAATGCGCTGCCTTCTCTTTGACGGTCTCAACCAGCTTCTGATAGGAAAAGCGGTAATTGAACGGAATGTTGTCAATGACGCTAATGACTGTGGGCTTTCCCGTCTTTACCGCTTGATAACTGAATGCGTTAAAAATTTCGAACGAATTCAGCACATCCATGTCCTGAGCTGCTTTCTTAAGTCCAAAAAGCCACCGGTCTCTGGGGAAAAAATATTGCACACCATGGCTCATGACAGGAATGCGATTGTACTGGCCCCAGCGCTTGAGATGAACAACGGGAATGTGAAGGGGTCCAATATCTTTATAATCTGTATTCGAGAAGACCATGACATCAACGCCATATTTCGGTAACTCTTCATAAATGCGCATATCGCGTTTGAGGAGATAAAACCCGCTGATATAGCCCAGCTTTATTTTTGAAACGGCCATCGCTTCACCTCTTGATACCAGGAAAGCGTTCGCGCGAATCCCTCCTCAATACTGACAGCCGGAACCCAGCCAATAATCTCTTTTGCTTTATTCGCGCTGCCGCAGAGGCGATCAACATCGAACGGTCGCAACCGATCCTCTCTGAGCTTGAGCTCATATTTTTCTTTATGCATGATTCGTGCCGCCATGTCAATGAGGTCTTTGAGGAGGGTTTCCTTCCCAGTAGCAAGATTGATGATTTGGCCTCGTGCGTTCTCCGTGAGTGCAGCGAGGATAAGCCCCTGCGCGACATCCGTCACGTACACAAAATCTCGGGAAGCGTTGATATTTCCTAACTGAAGTACGTTTCCCTTGGAGAATTGAATAATGATTTCGGGAATGATCCGTGGATGCGTGTCGCGAGGTCCATAAAAATTGAAGCTGCGCACGATCGTCAATGGTATTTTATGCTCCTTCGCCATCGTGAACGCGATGTTTTCCGCTGCAAGCTTGGATGCGGCATATGTTGACCTGGGCAGCGTTGGGTGTTTTTCGTCGATGGGAACATATTGTGCCGAGCCGTAAACTTCTGATGTCGACATGTGTATGAACGCTTTTAGCGAAGTTCCAATGACACTTCTTAAAAGATTATACGTGCCATTGACATTCGCGGTGATAAACGCCTCAGGATCATCGTAACAGTCGGGGATAAAGGGCATCGCGGCAAGGTGAAAGATGTAATCAACATCACGAGCCGCCCCCTCCACAATGGCACGATCTCTGATGTCTCCTTCAATGAGCTGGACAGACGCGCGTAATGCTTTAAGGTGCCCGTGTGTTCCCGATATAAAGTTATCAAGAATCGTAATTTGCGCCGTAGGAAATTGTTTGAGCAAAGTTTCTGCAAGATGGCTTCCGAGAAATCCTGCTCCTCCCGTGATGAGAACGCGTTCTCCGTTCATTGTCCGTTGTAGAGCTTTTGTACCTTTGCCAGCTCATCGTGGCTTCCAATATCATACCAGGGCTCTTGAAACACGAACGCCTGCGCCCCTGCCTTTTTCACAAGCCATCCTATAAAATGGCCAATAGTATCGCGAGGATTGTCTGTAGCAATATATTCATGGAGCAGGGCTAGCGATTGTGGAGAAAGGCAGTAGCATGCCGTGCTGATAAGGCTTGACTCCGGATGTGTTGGCTTTTCCACAAGCTCAATGATTTTTGTCCCATTGTGCTTGATGACGCCGAAATTGCTCGCTTGCTCAATGTCCCGGATGTCATGAACCGCTACCGATGAATAAGGATGCGTGTTGTGGAACGCAATGAACTCTTTGAGGCTGAACTCAAAGAGGTTATCGCCTGCAATGATCAATGTGTCCTCGCTAATGTTGAGGTGCTGCAACAGGTAGTGCAGCGCTCCAATGGCTCCGAGCTTTTCTCCTTCTGACGCTGTGGGCTCGATAAACAGCCGCACGGGCTTTGGACATGTTGCGGATGTAAGAAACCGCTTGAAATGATCCTCGAACTTCATATTCGTCGTGATGATGATCTCATCAACCTCTGGCACTTCGCTGATTTTATTCATAATGCGCTGGAGAAGCACTTGTGATCCTATAAGCAGCAAGGGTTTTGGTATTTCTAATGTGAGGGGCCAGAGCCGTTTCGCGTATCCTCCTGCGAGAATGACCGATTTCATCCGGTTTATGAGCCTCGGTCTCTTTATAAAGATTGCCGTAAACAATATATACGGAAGAGCGCTCATACGGGTATGGACAGGAAAAAAGTGCTTCTCAAAAATGCTGCAATAATGTACACGGCAGATCTGCTGGGAAAAGTATTCTCGTTTCTGCTCATTGTGATCATTGCGAGGACGTTGGGTGACTTTGGACTTGGTCAGTATTCATTCGTGTTCGCGTTTGTTGGCATCTTCTCAATCCTGTCTGATTTTGGGCTGAGCACGTACCTTGTGCGCGAAATTGCGGTTAATAAAAAGCTTGTCGCACGCCTCGGAAGCGCGTGGGGATTAAAGCTTACACTCAGCATAATTGCGTCTCTCATTCCTATGATTGCCATTCTCCTTGCGGGAAAAAGCCCGCAGACGATTATGCTCGTGTGGATAGCCTCACTCGGATTGTTTTTTTCAAATGCGGGCATGATGCTGAAAAGCTTGTTTCAGGCGCATGAGCAGTTTGAGTACTATGCATTGTATGATCTCCTCGAGAGAATTCTGGGAGTGATTATTGGCGGCAGCTTATTGCTCATGGGATATGGGCTTGTGCCTCTCGTGTGTATCCTCGCGGTCTCAGGTCTCATATCCTTTGGGATTGGATTACGCATTGTCCACAAAAAATATGCGATGCTCCGGCCAAGAGTGCATCTGAAGGAATGGAAAAGCTTGATGAAACTGGGTGTTCCCTTTTGGCTTACTGCGTTTTTTATCTCGATTTACTTTAATATTGATACGATTATGCTGACATGGATGAAGGATTTTACAGTCGTCGGGTGGTATGGGGCTGCCTCAAAGATTGTGAAAGCCTTGTACTTCGTGCCGTTTGTGCTTGTCGCTGTAATTTTTCCCGCGATGTCGCAGTTTCATCGGCAGAGCCTGGATGCACTGCGCAAGCTCCACCATAAAACGCTTTCCTACTTGATCTACCTTGCGCTTCCAATAGCTGTGGGAGGATCATTAATCGCCGATAAGCTTATTCTCTCTTTTTATGGAGGGGTCTTTACGCCTGCGATTCTCGCGTTCCGTATCCTCATCTGGACCGTTCCTCTCATGTTCGCGAATTATGCTATGGGCTATGTGTTGAATGCTACACATCGTCAGCATTATTTTACGATTGCCACGAGCATTTCTGTGCTGCTCAATATCATTCTTAACGCGGTGCTCATCCCCGTTTATGCTCATATAGGCGCATCCGCTGCAACCGTCGCGACTGAATTTCTCAATACGCTTCTCCTGATTTCATTCACCGTGTGGTTTGGCTACGGGTTTCCCTGGGCAAAGCTATGGAGGCCTCTCCTTGGATGCCTCGGCATGGCAGTGGGAATTATAATGATGAGTTCGTTCTCCCTTTGGCTTATTGTTCCTGCAGCGGTCATTATCTATGGCCTCATCATGTTTGGCTTGGGGGCGCTTGAGAAGGACGAAAAATCGCTCTTGTTGGGTTTGATTAGACAGTGAATACTATCGCTCCTTGCGTTTGTCTCGCCACACCAAAGAGCTGTGACTCTGCATACGTCTGAAGCAGCGTATTTGTTTCATTCATGCCCCACCGCTTGACGCATTCTCCATCAATAATGAAATGTGTGTACTGTTTGCCCTCTAAAAACGCTGATGTTTCTTCAGGGGTTTTGTTGAGGAGCGCTTTTTTGTAATCAATTTGCTCAACATCCCATGCGCTTGTGCTCCGCTTGTCAAATCCAATAATCACATTGTCCTGATACCTGCATAATGAGGTTACGGGAGTTCCTAAAGGGAGTTCTTTCAGCCAGAGATAAGCGTCAAGCTCTTCCGGCCCAAGCCAGTGCTGCGGCCATATGCTTGTATTCAGCTGAAATTTTGTAAACCCTGGATTGAATACGAGAAGAGCGCAGAAAACCGCAAGCGTCGCTATCGTTGGCACTTTATATGCATGAAGGAGCTTGCTCATCTGCGTAATGCCTTCAGCGCAGATGAGCGCTATGGGAATCGCGAAGTACACCCACGCGCGATGCGGAACAAATCCAAAGGGCAGCCGCCCAGAGTTCACATTGAGGAGATGTAAAACAAACCATGAGAGTACAATCCACATCCATGCCTGCTTTTTTTGAACCGCGTACAGGATGCAGAACGCAAGCGATGCTAGCAAGAGGATGAAAACAACGATTCCAAGTCCTGTTGTGCTGTCGATCTTCGGCGGGATTGTTATGAAGTCCATGAGGCCATATACGTCTGCGCCGCCGACCTTTACGACAGAGGATCCGCCAATGGCATTTTGGAATTTGATGCCTTCAAGCCCATATTTGAAGAGCATGGGAATCCAGTACAGGCCTGCAAGCAGTGCTCCCAGGGCGCTGGCTGCGGCGATCAGAAGCGCGTTCGTGCGCTCATAGAAAAACAAAATGATGATGAGTGGTGCGAGAAATAAAAATCCCAATGTCGCTCCTGCAACCATTTGAGTCACGAGCACCGCTGCAATGGAGATAGCTGCTGGGATCATCCATGCCCTATGTTCCCGAATGTTCCATGCGCAGTATAATGCAACAGGAAGAAGTGCAACTGCGAGGGTCATCGAAAAAACGAAGTGCGTGAGAAAGATGGGCATGACGAACAGCAAAAAGGTTGCAAGGAACGCTTTCACCGCGCTTCCGGTGAGCGCTCGTGAGAAAAAATATGCGAAGAGCAGCGCAAAGCCGATGAACAAAGCATTGTAAAACTTAAGTGTCCACAAAATGGATTTGCTCAGCTGCACAATGACACCCATGATAAGGCTGTACGCAATAGGGTAAGGCTCCGCGTAATGCGCGACATTATAGTCAAATGTATTCATGTCTGCTGGTTTTGAGAATGTGTGATGCTCTGCAACATATTGGGCTGCAACCGCGTACTCCCATGGATCTCCGTTTTCCAGCCAGGGATTCCGAAAGCTGCCATAGAGCATGATGCCGAAGAGCAGAATGGCGAGGACAATCGCAAGTAGCGTATAGAGCTCCAATCTTGGCATGCTGCTTCTGAACATCCCACGATAGTAATCGTACAGCGGAATCATGAGCGCGATGACAAGAAAAACTGCGGGATGGAGCGGAACATGGATGAGGTTGAGCACAATCCCTAATAGGATAAATCCGGCAATGCCAATCCCTATGCGCATGATGTGCTGTTCCCATGCGTTTTTGAACTGCAAGAAAAATGTAAGGGAGTATCCTATGCCATACGAAGTGACTAGAAAGAAAACCAAAGAGATTATCTCGCGGAGCATATGCGCCATAAGATGAGGAGAATATAAAAACGTTGTGGGTTTTATTAACGCAGTATGATTAATCCAGATTGCGGCTTGGGTCCTTCAACGACTATAATCTTTGGCTGTTGCTGTGCTTGGACCATACGGTGAAGCTTATTGAGTACTGATATTTGTGCCTCGGTTAGCACAGTATCCGAAAGATCATGAAGTCCCGCAAGACCGTCTGGTGTTTTTTCAGCGTCATAGAGTGGATCCAAGAGATCGCTGACCTGTGTTGGGTCATAAGCGGGGTTTGAGACCGAAAACGACCCGTCACCTGCTCCAGCGACACGCCTCGTCAGAAGGATATCAATATCGTCATGATCAGGAAGAGCGTCATTTTCGTATCCAAGATTAACGCCCCATCGGTGTCCGAGCCCAGCCTCGAGCAGCTGAGGAACGGTGAGCGCACTATGAAACCAATCTGCCGTCTTCTCAACACCATCATTTGTTGGCATGTCCATGACGCTTTGGGGGAGGATACCAAACTTTACTAGAAGGTACTTTCTGGGCTCTTTCGGATCCACAAGGCCTTTGATAAATCCTGCAAGTTGAAGGTGGCCATTTGAGAGATCCGATCTGAGATTTGGTGGTAAGTCTCCCATCAACTTATCAACTAATGATCCTGAGCCTTGAGGCACAACAATCCCCGCACGCGCGTGCAGCGCATCATACACTGCATCAGGATGAGGAGTCGTGAACGTGCCGTACACAACGACATTGAATCCAGGGATTGCTGGATTTGAGGGTATGAGAACTTCTTGTGTAAACACTGCATTTGAAATCACAGGAGTATAACCTTCCACATTGATTGCCATGATATCACCTTCCATAAGGAAGCTTACACTCATTTATAAACCTTTGTATTGTTCACTACTGCTTAGTAACTAAATATTAGGACATCGCAATGAGTAACAAATAACCACAGTCATCTTTTTAAATGAGCAAGTAACTGAAAGGCCATGCGCGTTATCATAACAATTCCGGCCTATAATGAGGAGAAAACACTTGGGAGCGTGCTGAAGAGCATAGCTTCTGTAATGGAGCATTCTGGCCACCAACACAAAGTGCTTGTTGTTGATGATGGCTCAACTGATAGCACCGTTCATATCGCGCAATCGTATAATGCAATTGTCGTTTCCCACCCGAGAAATCTTGGGCTTGCTGAAGCGTTCAGAACCGAGATGCGTGAATGCCTCAAAATGAATGTGGACGCAATCGTGCATACGGACGCAGATGGCCAGTATCGCGCCAATGAGATACCGTTGCTCTTAAACGAGCTCGAGAAAGGCTATGATCTTGTTTTGGGAAGTCGCTTTGATGGTACGATTGAAAAAATGCCTTTAGTCAAGCGGCTTGGCAATCGTGCATTTTCCCGAGTCATCTCGCATGTTACCGGAGCAGAGATTAGCGACGCGCAAACGGGCTTCCGGGCGTTTACGAAAGTGGTTGCCGAGATACCCATAACCTCCACATACACATATACTCAAGAGCAGATTATCCGCTCAGCGCGCGCAAAATTGAAAATTACTGAAATCCCTATACATTTTGATAAGCGCGGCGGAAACACGAAGAGCAGATTATTGAGCAATCCGTTCGAGTATGCGTTTAAGGCGGGTATAAACTTGTTGAGGATATACCGCGATTATGAGCCTTTGAAATTTTTTGGCGGCATAGGATTGTTCTTTTTTTCCATTGGTATGGGCGTTGGCCTCTGGCTCGTATACCTCTTCATTACAACCGGCGCGATCCGTAGAGTTCCTACTGCAATTCTGAGCGTGATGCTCGTGATGGTCGGGATTCAGATTCTCTTGTTTGGCTTTTTAGCAGATATGAATCGCAAGTGAGCGGACTTCTCCTTTCTGAGAAAATGCCATAAATAGGCAAATCCAAACAGCGTGGACACGATGAAAAGGAGAATACGGATGAGTAGCGATGCCTGAAATGAGACACTGAACTCTTCTCCGAGAAATGTCGCGGACCATATCGTTGCTGCCTCGCGGATGCCAATGCCTGCAGGGGTTATGGCGATAAATGATGACAGGTTTGTGAAGAGCGTAATAAAAAGGGAAGTCGAAAGGGGGAGAGGATGCTTGAGTGCGAAGAATGCAAGGGAGGTCATGAGCACCGTGCCAGCAATGAAAAGCAGTTCAATGCAGCACAGGAATGCAAGCTGTGCGGGCTTGTGCTTTATCGTGCTCCAGGAAGCCGCGAGCGTGTGCAGAGGCTTGAAAATGCGCCAGGCGGGGAGCCTACGTGTAAGATGGGTTAGTGGTGCAAAGATGATTGCGATCGCTCCGGCAAGGATGCACGCAAAAAATATTGGCAGTGAGTTTCCGAGCCACGCTCCTCGGACGGCCATAAAAAGCACTCCCGCAAGACCGGCAAGGCCATAGACGAGCAGGGATACCATGACCCCGGCAGCAAGCGCGTTGATATAATGATGATACTTGAGATCGTATTTTTGCTTGAAATAAATTGCACGTACCGTTGACCCTGCCTTGAAGGGAAGGATGTAGTTGGAAAGATCAGCGATGATCGTAAGCCCGAATGCGTCTGAAAAGGGTATTTTAATTCCGAAGAGATCTATGAGGTACTTAGTTTTAATTCCGACGAGCATGGCAGTAACGATAAGCAGTGCGATAATAAGTGCAAGATAGATGGGGGATATCGCGAAGAAGAGGGCAAAGTCGTCCCGTGAAGTGCTTATGAATTTAATGATCACAACGATTCCGGTGAGCATGAGAAAATAAAAGAGAAACCGGAGTACGAGGCTCCGATCGAAGTATAATTGATACCAGGAGTGCTTCATGGTCTTGCTTTTTTTGTCACAAACGCTTTTTTCTTGATCGTTTCTCGCTTCAGGTACTTGCTCGTCAGCAATGCGATCATGAGCACGAGCCCCAGAAGGGTGTATGCCCAGAGAAGCAATATCATGGCATTAAAAATTGCGGCGAACGTGATGAGGAATACGGTCGTGTCCACGCTTCCAATGTGCATGCGCGCTGAAAGATTGAGGAATGCTGGTTGCTCTTTCATGTTCTCGACCTTTTCTGAGAAGAGGAAAGGCGTTGTTGCGCGGATATATCCAATAAGGAGAAGGTTGCCAATGGCTGCTGCTGAGAGGATAAGCGCCAATGGGTTTTTCGTGATCAGATACACCCCGAGGCCAATGCCTAAGAAGCTCGTGTATTCTCTGATCCGGTCAATAACTCCATCATACCACGCCCCAAACCTGCTTCCTTGCTTCGCCACCCGTGCAACCTCGCCGTCGCAGTGGTCAAATAACAATGCAAGCTGGATCAGTACAGCTCCGATGATGAGCGCGCGATACGATCCCACTGCGAAAAATACGGCAGCGACAAGCCCGAAAACAAGCGAAAGTGTTGAAACCATGTTCGGAGTCACGCGCAGACTGAGAAAAATCAACGAAAAGTATGGGGAAATATGCCTGTGAATAAGTACGGAGAAGACCGTCTCTGATGCGGGCTGTGCTTCCTTGATTTGCTTAAGGGTATACTTCATGATATCACCTTTTTAAAGATTTCAATGACCTTTTTCATCTGCTTCGGCGTGCCTATATTGAGTCGCAGATAGCCGTTCAACTGCGGCACCATGCTTCTGTCCCGGACGTAGACTCCCTGCGTTGCCAGCTCCTGTTCAATGTGTCGTGGATTCTTAACCTTAACTAGTATGAAGTTGCTCGGGGTGATCACATGCTCGATACCCATCCGCTGGAGCTCTACGTGGACATAATGCTTAGCCTTTTTTACTGCATCAAGGTATGCATAGAGATAGTCCGTGTCCTGCAGCGCCGCGAGCGCGGCCACTTGCGCGAGGGTGTTCACAGATTTGATATTATGCAGTCTCATGAGATTCTTTATATTTTCCGTATGGGATATAATGTAGCCGATACGCGCGCCTGCAAGTGAAAGTGCCTTCGAAAAACTGCGCGTAATGATCAGATTCGTAAAGTCAGAGAGAAGGGGGGTTGCGCTACGCATCGTGTATTCATAATAGGCTTCATCGACAACGACAATGGCGTTAGCCGCTTTTTTGAGTATCGCAATGACCTCATCAATGGTATATAAGACGCCCGTAGGGTTATTAGGATTTATGATATACACCATTCGGGTGTTAGGAGTGATTGCGTTTATAATTTTGTCAACCTCTTTCTTGAAAGGATTTTCGTAATACACCTCCTTAATCATCGCATCGCAGCTTCTCGCAAAAAGCGTGAAATGGCTGTATGCGGGTGCCGCGATAATAACTTCATCATCATCGTCAAGATATGTGCGGGCGATGAGGTCAAGCGCGGCGTCGCTGCCGTTCGTGACAAGAATCTCGGATTCATCGCGCCCCGTATACCGGGCAAGTTCTCTTCTCAGGGCAATGCACTCTGGATCTGGATACCAGTTCAAATGGTGGGGCTGCGAGAGATAGCGTTTAAACGCCCGGAAAACCCGGGGGCTTGGCGGAAGTGTTGCCTCATTCCAGTCGAGCTTATGTGGCTCCTGTCTTGGTTTCTTTTTAATAAGCGCAAATGAATTTACGGCAGTATACGGTTTAAGCGAGCGTATGCTCTTCTTAGGGGAGATTATTTTTCTCATTGCTGTTCAAACAATTCCCTCGCCTTGACGACATCTCCCGGAACGTCCACCTCAACCCACTTGAGGCCGTGCGTTGCCAGAACATCTAGGGAGTGCTCCCGGAGGAGGTCAACGAGCACGTTATCATAGTAGATGTGGGTTTCTCCTTTGAGGATATGATGTTGCAAGCACTGCATGTACGCAACTGTCGCTTTCGCTGTGAGCTTGTACATTCCGATGTACTCACCAGCCGCCTTTGCGGGAGGAATTCCTTTGTCAATCTCGACGACTTTTCCGTTCTCGAGACGAACTTTCATCTCCTCCTGCTCAACCTGTTGCTGATCTTCGATGACAAGCACATTCCCTTTTTTCTGCAGCAGATTCTTGAGAAGTTGAGCCTCGATGATCAGGTCTCCGTCAAAATGCACGTATCCGTCAGGATCCGAGATCAGCTCGGCATGAGCACAGGCAACCGATACGATGTTATTGAGATGGAATACGGGGTTGAAGACTTCTTTGAGTGTGATTCCGGGATACTTTACCATGATGCGTCGCATTTCAGCATGCACCTGCTCGCGGTGATAGCCCGTGACCACTATAATCTCTGTAATGCGCGCATCACGACACATGAGGCTAATGCGTTCTAAGGTTGTTACGCCATTGATGCGCAGGAGAACTTTAGGATCCTCTGTTGCGGAAACGAGCCGTGATCCCTTTCCTGCTGCGAGTATTAACGCTTTCATGATCCCACGAGCCGATGAAAGGAGCTTGCTTTTTAAAGATATCTGAACGCAAAAGCGCTATGTTTTTTCTGCCACAATGAGTAAATTGATTGCCCGGGAATCGTTATAGCGCAGGTCATAGAGAAAGATTTTGTTGATGAGGGGCAATACCTGCCAGAAAAAGCTTTGTTTCCTGCGCTGCAAGTGGCGTCGTTTGAGGCTTGCTTTGAGATAAACGTGAAAATAGTACCAATGTAGTAGAGGGTAGCCATAATAATGAGTACTCTTCACTCGGAATCCCGAGCGTTGAAGTTTTTTTGAAAGCTCTTCTGCGGAATATCTCCTGATGTTCCCTATGCGATTGTCAAAGTCGCTCCTGTACTCTTCATGCGCGGGTACGGTAAGGATGAGTAATCCTTTGGGAGCCAGTTTTTTTCCGCACTGTTTGAGATATTCCACATCGTTATTTACGCGGTTCAGGGATTCGATTGCTAGAATGATATCGTATGTTCCGCTGAGTGATCGGGCATCTCCCTGAGAAAAACGGAGTCGGGGGTGAGTATAGGATTGTTGTGCGAGAGCAATAGCCTCATTGCTCACATCCACTGCCGTGAGGGTGTAGCCAAGTTGTGCGAGCGCATGAGCGAGATAGCCTGATTCGCAGCGCACATCGGCAATTCTGACCGACGATCCCGCCGAGGCGAGGGGTTGAATAGTCTTAAGCACCAGATGATTTCGGATGTAATGCGTAGGTTCAAGCGCGTCAATCCTCAGTTTCAGTGCGCCCCACTCTTTATAGGCCCTCATGAAATTTTGGAAAGGGGCGCGGTCTTAAAAAATTATGTGTTTTTGAGTCTTTTCTTGCACACGAAGACTATCGTTTGCGTGAGGTTGAGGTGATGGAATATGCTCGGCATGATGACAAAGGGGGTACGCTTAAGCGTTCGCTTCAGAAAACTGGAAGGCACATACGTGTAGATAGAACACGTGAATCCTATATCTTCAAGGAGCTTCTTCCATTGTGCTTTCGTATACAACGCCGTGTTCGTGTGATCCTTGAAAGCATAGAATCTGTTCTTTGAGAGTCTGCTCCTGATGCTGCTCATATTAGGCACACGCATAACGAAAATCCCCTCATCCTTAAGATGCGCATAGCATTTCCGTATGCACTTTTCAGGATGATCCATATTGGGGAATACATTATGGCCCAGGATTACGTCAAAGAGGGGAAGCGTGTCCATAAGGCGGGTCGCTTCCCCATTGTATAGCCTGGTTTTTTTGAGGAGCTTCTTTGCTTTTCGACACCCATACCGGCTGATCTCTATTCCATATGTCGAGAATTCGCGCTCTGCCATAGCGAGGAAGAAACCATAGCCGAATCCAATTTCTAGCAGCGTTCCATGCTTGTTAAATCGTTTGATGAGCGTGTATATGATTTCATAGTTTGTCCTTACCCATGGATCATTTGCGTAATCCTTGTAGACTGTTCCCTTGCCTCCCTCAAAATATGCCTTTTCGAAGCGTTTGGTTGTCATATGTGGAGATTCCGCTCTGCCATATTTAAATATTATCCGGAGTCCGCGACTGCCAATCATAGGATTTATAAAAGAGCCAGCACCTTACTCAAACGGGGTTAAATGATGTTTCCATTTGGTGTTAAGGAAGTGTTTCGGGGAGGCTTGCCAATCGATGGATTAGCCGTGTCCTTAGATACTGAAAATCTTCGTCAGTTTATGCAAGCCTGTGATCGTCCATTTGAAGAGTTTGAGATTGGAAAATATCGAGATGCGCTTTTTGAATTTGGAATGCAACGGCTTGTAGAAGAGATTGGTCTCCCAGACGCGGATATTCGTGCGCTCTTTCAGGAGGTGCATGGACACTTTTTTGGATTGCCAGGTGTATCTTTAGATTCCTACGCGATGCAAGGAGATCGGGTGTATGCTCATATGCACACGCTTTTCCCAACACACGAGCAGTGGTGGAGGGTGCAGCATAAAGGAATCCTTGAGGAGAAGGGGATCAAGGTTCCACGTCCCTTGCGGGGTATTTCACCGACATTCGTTGACTCAATGGTTATAACTGGTGATAATCAAACTGTTCTCGGAGTGAGAACACATCAATCAGAAGGGGCTGGCGAAATTATGGTTGCTCCCGCGGGAGGTATTCAGTATAAGAAACCAGGACGGGATCAGGAGATCATCATGGATACTGTTAGAAGCGAAACCAGAGATGAGATTGGTTTAAACCCAGAAATGTACACGCCAACCCTGATTGGTATTATCCATGATGGTGCTATAGCATACGGCGATGGATTTACGTTTGCCCTGCGAACGCAATTGACATTTGAGTCGTTGCGCGATGCGCATCGCTTTGCATATAGTGTGCAAGTTCCTATTATGCAAGGCCTCGAAGCGTATGGTATGGATATCGGATCTGCCAGAAGAGAATCACACGAAACGATTAGGGAATGGAATGACGCCATTGCGCGCGGGGATCATATTCCAACGTTGCCGCCAAGCGTGCAGAAGCCGATACTGCCCAATGATGCTTGGGAGCATAGTGAGCTAATAGGGCTTCCTTTGGATCAAGATACGCTGGCAGCATTCCTGCAGCTTGAGTCCGTTAACGGTCATCGCATTCTGGAAGAGACAAAAGGAATAGTCTATATGGCCCAACAGTATCTACATTGATTATTTCTTGCTGGCCAAAACTATCAAATTAATCCCTTTCTTGCTATTAAACAGCAAGTCAAGCAGGAAAATCTTGTTCAAAACCCGTAAGATTGATATCCACCAGGGCAATGTTCCTGACTGCAGCTTTTCTTTCTTGCGCGCCATGCGTAAATAGCCATTAAAATAATAGAATTTGAGCAGGGGATAGCCAAAATAGCGTGCGTGCTGAACCTGAAATCCCGCAGTTTCCAGTTTTTGCTGCAAGTCTTCTTTCGTGTACCTTCTGATATGCCCGCTCCAGTGGTCAAAGTCTGTTCGGTAGGCCTCAAAAGCGGGCACCGTAATGAGCAAGCTCCCCCCGGCTTTAAGCATCGTGTATACTTTCTCCAATGCAATTTGATCCTGCTCGATATGCTCAAGCACTTCTATCATCAAAATCATGTCATACTTTTTTATGGGCTTGTATTTAAGGAGATTTTGCGACCGAAATGTCACATTGGAGTCATTATTGACTTCTTTCGCCAGCTCTATCGCGTTTTTATCAAGGTCAAACGCATCCACATGCATCCCCATGAGTCCCATTTTTTTAGAAAGATGTCCTACCCCGCATCCAATCTCAAGAACATGATGAGCCCCCATTTGCTTGAGACGCTTAATATGCCTCATAACGAGTTTGTTCCGCACATAATGCGTTGGCTCTACGGCATCAAGAATCAGCTTCTTCCTTCCCCATGATTCATACTGGCGATAGCTCATGTTAACTCCTCAATCATATCCGAGAACCGCTTTGCGATTTTTTCCCAGTCGTATTCTGCTACAATATGCTTCTGTCCTTTTGCAATCGTTTTTGCGCGGAGTGCGTCATCCTTTAACAGAAGCACAATCGCCTTCGCGAGCGCTTCCGGATTCTGCTCGGGAACAAGCATTCCTGTTTCCCCGCCCTTGATAATGTCGGGTATTCCGCCGACATTACTGCCAATGACCGCGCATCCTGACGCGAGTGCCTCCAAAAACACGACTCCAAGTCCTTCTGTATCTCCGCTTTTTGTTACGATGGAAGGTCCGATGAAGATATCTGCGCTCGCGTAATATTTTGGAAGCTCCTTGTTTGGCATTTTGCCAATGAATGCTACGGACCTATCTACGCCTAACTCTTTTGTTTCTTTAATAAGTCTCTCTTTCTCCGGCCCATCGCCGATGATGAGTAATTTGGCTTTGGGATACTGTTTCAAAACAAGAGGCATCGCTTTCATGAGATAGGTTAAGCCTTTTTTCTCCGCGAGTCTTCCTACAGAAAGTAGTAACTGCTCGGCGTGATGATGCCGCTTGAGTTTTGGATCGCGTTTTCTCGGGCTGAACTGCGCTAAATCCACACCCATTGGGATGATGTCCATTCGTTTCGGAGTTGTTATCGATTTCAGGATCTTTCCCGTATACGTGCTGTTCACGGTGCAGTATGTGGCATTGCGAATTGCTGATTTCCAGAATGGCTTGAGAAAAAAACTGTGGGAGTGAAATACGTCGCCTGCGTGCGCGGTAGTGATCACGGGAATCTTTCTTTTTTTCCCGATCTTTCCTGCTATCCAGCCTTGCGGAATGATCCAGTGGGCATGAATGAGTGCGTACTTGTTTTTCTTGAGCAGTTTTTTCATTGCATGCGTCTCTGCGGCAACTAAAAACGGCGGTTGTATGCGCGCGATAGGATACTTTTTGAGATTCGGCAGAATCCCGCCGTCATAACAAAGCCTTTCATATTTGGGAATAAAATATTTGAAGCGATGTACTTTTAATCCTTCCATAACCTCATATTCTTTTGCCCCTGGATAATGAGGCACAAGCACGGTAACTTCATACCTCTTTGCCAATCGTTTAGAAAGATCATACACAAAGCTCGGCTCTGGATCGTTCTTCCAGCGGGGAAAAGTTGTGGCGGTGACAAGGATACGCTTCATTTGAGGGTGTGAATAAAATTAGTATTTAAAACTGTGTAAAAGTCGTTCACTTGGACTTTTTGCGGCTTCCTTTGGAGGAATCAATTAAACTCCGTTCTGCTGTTTCGGATACTTTGATGAGTAAGTGAATTGAAAATAAGAGTAAGACCGCACCAACTAAGAAAATAACATACCAATAGGGTTGTATATAAAGAAATTTTGTTGCGAGTACGATCCCTATTCCAATGCCAATCGCCAGCTTCCCGAGCGCAAATATTAAAACATTGAGGTACGATATTTCTCTCTTAATTGTTCGTGTTGTAATCTTCATGTTTTTTTCTTAGGCTGCAATATCCAGTAAGCGGGTATTATCCCGACCCAGAGGCCTGCAATTGACTGAATAGTGATGGGATTCGGGGTTACAAATGCTCTTAACAATGCCGCGACAGCGACTAAAAGAATGAAGGATGCTACGCCAGCAAGACTGATCTTAAGTTGATATGGACTCTTTTGATTGATGAATGGTAAATTGCTGAAATATTGTGTTAGAAATATCCAGCCCACCCCAAGTACGGCGCCGGTGACAAAGCTTAAAATGTCAAATCCAAACAGATAAATGCATCCTACCGCAAGCAGCGCGTTAGTAAATATCCTAGATATTTTGGACGCCATTATTAGACCATAAAAGCTGAGTTTAAATACCTTTCGAACTTGATCAGCAAATGAGTTGTTGTCAGGATCCACGCCATAAATTTCGTTATTTAAATCTTGCCAAGTGCGCTTCTGCAGCTTTGAGCTGCTCTACTGTTCCAATGTCAAACCATCGTTCTGAAAAAACGAATGCGTGGACATCCGTTTTCGAGACTAAATAGCGGATGAAGTCTCCTCCATTATCGAGTTTCACGCCGTCCTTCACGCACCGCTCGAGAATCTGCACGTCCTGTTTTTTTAACAAGTAAATGAATGTCGCAGCATATGTTGATTTGGGATGCTCTGGTTTTTCCTCGAATGTCAGAACTTTTCCGTCTTTGTTAATCTCCACGCAGCCGTACGTCTTCGCTATGGCTTCCTTATTGTACAGATCCACAACGCCAAGGATGCTCGTCTGTTTTTCCTCAAAAAAAGAGTAAAGTCGCTGGAGATCAAACAGGATAAGATTATCACCGGCGATAACGATGAGGTCCTCATCAATCTTGGCATGTTGTATGGCGTAGTGCATATCTCCTATTGCTCCGAGGCGGTCGTCATTTGAAGTGGTTTGGTCATTAATGACCGTGATCGGGTGCTTGTGACTGCTGCGCTCCGCCCAATGCTCAAAAAGGGGGAAAAACTTGTTATTCGCAACGACATACGTAGCTTCAATATTGAGAGTATCAAGCTTATCCGCAATATATTCAATCATGGGCTTTCCAGCAACCTTCAGCAAGGGCTTCGGCTGCTCAAGCGTGATGGGATAAAGCCGTGTTGCGTACCCTGCCGCGAGAATCAAGGCTTTCATGAAAAAAGGCAAAGTCAAGGTCTATTTAAAGCCATCGCAAAGTATATTTAGATCTTTGAATGCTGGGCTGCGTATGCTCAGAAAAGGGGTCTATCAGCACTATAAAGGCAAGAAATATAGGGTTCCGAGGCTCGCTCACCACTCAGCGCCTCCGAGAGCCACTTGTAGCATATCAAGGCCCATATAATGACCCTAAACTCGATAAAAACCCTATGTGGGCAAGGCCTCTGAAGATGTTCCTTGGTAAAGTCAGAAAAGAAGGTAAATGGCTTCCTAGATTCACAAAAATCAATCGATAGCTTTATAAATGAAATTCCACTCCTTTATCCTTGGACGGTCATAGCGGCGTGGTCATACCCGTTCCCATTTCGAACACGGCAGTCAAGCGCGCCAACGTTCCTGGCGGTACTGCGCTTATGCGCGGGAACCTAGGAAAGCTGTCCACCTTTTTTTTACTAAATCAGAAGTCAAATTTTTTCTTTAAGCTGAAATAGACTTTTAAGAATTCGGCGAGATGCTGTCCAAGTTGAGGAGTTGGAGCGTTGATCTGGAAGCTTAACTTACGAATGTTGTAATGCAAGTCAACAGACCCTCCTCTAACATCAAGATGAGTTTGCTGCAACGCGGCAGCCACATGCATGAGATACTTTGCATTAGCCAGGCTAACTGTGATGCCCGGCTGGTAATGGGATACGTTCAGAGAAATATCCATGGGTTCGGTGCTGTGATCGCTCCTAAATAATCCAGTAGCCGGGAGTTCTATCATCATACTGGGTATTCGAGAGTTCAAATCAACATATTTGTCTCCCATATGAACAGATGCATGTTCATCAGGTATACTGTCTTGAAGCAAGACTGCCAGCCCTTCTTCTGCTAAGACTTGCCGATTAACACTGTCACTGATTGCGGCGGAGGGATATCGGTAATAATCAATCGAAGAGCCGGCGGGATCCCTGTTTTCAAGTTTTGCCCTTCGCTGCAAATGCCATTTGGAACCACTTCCCCGTAAATCTGGGCCGCAAAGGTAGCATTCAGAGAGAACAAGACCCCAGTGGTTCGCGAGAGCTTCGACAGCTGATTCAATCACAGTTGGAACATACTGCGCTATCTCAACCCGTCGGTCGGGGGAGATCTGCTCACCGCGATAAACGAATGTTGCAGTATTCTGCAGTGGTTGTTGCGCTACGAGTTCTTGAGCCATGGTATCACTATAGAGGAGATATGCAAGACGATTTAAGGCTATGTGGTATAAATATATACCATAAAGTTTATAAGAGAGAGGGAAAACACAAACCCATGGATTTAACAGAATTAAGAATTCTTGGATTAAGCAATGGAGAAATTGCAGTATATTCAGCCCTGCTCGCCATTCGTGTATCCTCCATTAATAAAATTCACGAAAAGACGGGATTTGAGAGAAGAGCCATTTATGATATACTCAATAAACTGCTCGAGAAAGGTTTGGTTTCTTATACAATAGAACAAGGGAAAAAGACATATCAACTGGCGCCTGCCCGGCTATTAGAAAAAACAAACGAAGCGGCAAAACAGCTGAGAACACTAGAAGAAAAGTATCCCAAAATCATTGAGATGTATGACTCTTTGAAGCCTGAAATTCGAGCTGAGGTGTACCGGGGAAAAGAGGGGATTAAGGCTGTTTTTGAGGATATGCTCAATTTTAAAAAGAATTATTTTATTGGAGCAGGGTACTACATTGTAAAAGAGTTACCTTACTTCTGGCCACATTTCAACAACAGGAGGATTAAGCTTGGAGTGAAGTGGCTTAACCTAGCTAGATATGAACTGAGAAGTGAAAAAATTCCGGACAAAAATCTTATGACGGTCAAATTTTTGCCAAAAGAGTTTTCGGGAAACCCATGTGTTATCTTTATTTATGGAAATAAAGTGGTCAATGTGTTGTGGACGAATCAATTTTTTGCATTCAGCATTGAGAGTAAGGAAATTGCAGAAAACTATGTAAGATATTTCAACTTTCTTTGGAAGACGATTGCGGTTTCCTAATCAGTGCCCATTCATTCCAGATTGGGGATTAACTTCCACTATACTGTATCCTAGAAAGATATCACTCCGGCACCAATTTCTCCGCATCCTCGAGCATGACTTTCGCAACACGCTCAGGCCCTGCTCCGGGTCCTTTCGTATAGTGCAGTACATCATCCTTCTCTTCAATAATCAAAATCGCATTTTTCATGCCACGAAGCGCAAGATATTGTCTAAAGAGCGGATGTTCGTCTAAGTTGCGAAAACCGGCAAAGCAATGCCATCCAGGAACTCTAAAAGCGAAACTCGCAATTGCTTCCGCTTCCTTTTTTTCGCGTGTAAATGAAACAATATATCTCCAGTGCTCTGCCTCGCGCTGCAGTTTAGCAATCTTTCCATCATGAAGCTGCTCTGGTGCTAGCTCGTAGCCGTGCAGAATTTTTTCTCCAAAGAGAACATTATTGAAAATCGCAACTTTGCCCGTAATATCGCTTGCAATCTCGTGCCAGATCCCCGACTTCACATTGTCAGACTGAGGCTCTGTATATCCTAACGTCCGAGCTTCCCTAAGGGCTTCTTCAAGTGTAGCTCCCTCAGAAGCTCGGTGGAGCACATAATTTGCAGTTCCATTGACGATCATGTGAATCTCTGTCGTTTCATCCGTGATGTGATGCGCTGCAAAGGGGATGATTCCTGAAGCTCCCCCCACGGTAGCAGTGTACCCAATCATATCCAGATCATCTTGAAATATCCTGAATTCATTCGCAAGCGCTCCTTTCTCGCACGTCACAATAGGCCTATTTTTTTTCAGAAATTGATCAATATATCCAGCGGCCTGTTCACCATTATCGAGCGTGGAGATGGCGAGGAACCCGACATCAACTTGATCCACGCATTTTCCAAGATCCTGAAGAGGCCGGGGCAACTGCCCTTGGATAATGATTTCATGAGAATCAATAAGCATCACCGGCTCGTGCTTATGCGCGATCAAACACTCCTTGATCGCTTTTCCCATCCTTCCTGTTCCTATGATCGCCGCTTTCATAAAGGAAAAAGAAAAAGCTCGCATTTAATAAAATGCGTAGCCTGGACTATCTATTCCGAATTCTCAATCACTGCATTATAGTATGCAATAGGCTTGATATCCGATATGATCGTCCTATGCAGCAATAAATTCTTGCCTGGCAATTTCTCGACTCGTGTCTCGATTCTCGGCATTGATTTGATCTGTTCTTCTTTCTTGCTTGTTAATCCCATTAGGATCACCTCGCAAGTTTTTAAAATGCCGGCCTTAAAAACTGTTTCCGAGAAAAAACCGGAGAATTTTCATTCTTGCTCTATCGTAACCGCACTTTTTTTGGAATCTACACTAAGAATCCGAATTCCTTTCACAATTTCCGGATTAAGTTTATTCTGTTTGCGCAACCGCGCAGCCTCCTGGAGAAAATCGTTGAATTCCTGATAATGCTCATAAAGATAATCACCGATGGATTGATGAAGCGTAATATCCTGCTCGACGTCTGTAAGCTGCTTTCTCTGCGCTTCTAAAATGGCGAGGAGTTTTTTACGCTGAGGATTCTCAATAGTCATCGGTAATGCGCTCCAGTAGTGACCGAGCGCCGCGCTGAAGCTCTCAAAGCTTTGCTCTTGTAATCCCTCATACATACGAAATCTGACGGGGGTAACATGTTTAGACTCAGTTGTTGTATATATCCTGGGTTCCAACGGCAATGCAAGCATCTGCGCAAAATGGGTGAGGATTTTCTTAGATTCTTCTAAACCAATCTGCTTGGGTGAATTGCTTTTAGTAATGCCTGCTCGCACACAAACCTCCTCGGCCAAAGGGCCTGAAAGCCCGACATCAGTAGCCAGACTTGCTGCGATTGTTGCCCGGGAACTGCCCTGGAAGCATACAGCGAGCTGTTCGTGTGTGCATGAAAGTATTGAAAATGCTCGTTCCGGGTATTTGTACTGCTCATCTTTTTTTATCGTCCTGCTTTTCCATTCCTGCGGCTCAAGCGCCCCAAGGATCTTCATGGCCTCATCGCATAGGATAAGATTTCCCTTGCTGAACAGTTCGATAACGAGAATATATTGTGCTTCTTTGCTCTGCAGCCGCATCGTTACAACCCGCTCAAACGCGTACTGTTCTATGGTAAGAACTCGGCTCTGCTCGATGCGCTTGCGGAGGAACATGCAAAATGTTGAAGGCTGGCTCTCCTGCCGTTGCTCGGTAAGAAACATAAAACCGGGCAGATGAATGGAGAGTATCTGCTTTCCCTGCTTATGGAATTGGAAGTACCATTCCTGCTTTCCGGAAGCGAAGATACTGTCGAGTTTCCCCCCTTCCAAACTCTTGAGTTCTTTGACTAAAAAGTGCACGTCGAACGCGCTGAGCTCCGCTTTCATACACCACGGGAAGAAGATTCCTTATTTAAATGTAGCTTTGCCACATGGAGTACTTTCTGCTGCCATCCTGGCTTTCCCGTGTCAATTTCGATTACTGAGTGTCCATTCTCGACCGCTTCCGTCCTGCATACGTCAAAAATCTCCGCGTCAAGGTTCTCCCGGATTTTCGCCGTGGAGTACTTCCTTTGTGTGAGGCGGCGCTTGAGCTCTTTGAGGGAGCAGTGCGTAACAATGCATAGCAAAGTATACCGTGGAGGAAGCTCATGTGCGACATGGGAGTCAATGACGAGAGGTCTTCTCGAACCGCGTATTTCCTTTATGAGCTTTGCGTTAAGCTTCTTTATATCAAGAATTGTTGTGTTCCGCTTCCGGTCAAATCCTATGGAGAGTTCTTTCTTCCAGCGATTAATATCCACTCTCTGAAAACCAAGGCGCTTAGCTATGTACTCCGCAACGAACGTTTTTCCAGTGCCCGGCGTTCCCGTGACAACTATAGCCTTCATACATGAGAAAAAGAATGCTGAGCATAAAAAGCTTAGCGTGGCCGTGACCGGATGTAGTCAATGGCAAGGTAGAGCACAAGGGTAATGACAACACCTATGAGGAACCACATTGCATACAAAGGCTCACTGGGTTGTGGCGCTACTTGCGCTGCCATGGCTAATGACTCACCAGCAGCATCAGCCGCCGTTGCCTTGAGCGCAGGGGCTCCTTCAGCAGCGGCCTCCGCAACCGCTTGAGGTACGGCTTCCGCAAGGACTTGTGGAGCGCTCTGCAGGGGAATTCTTGTCTGAACAAATTGGATAATGGCCGCGACTGCAACGCCAAACGCAGCAACGGGAAGTATGGACTTCAGCTTCTCCTTGATCCCCCACGTTGACTGCGGCGCGATGATGATGTACTTGTTCGCAAGCTTATAATGCGCAACTTCTTTTCCTTTTACAGAATAATGGAATGTTTCCGAAATGATAAGACCCGCTTCCATGAGCTGTTGGAGATTGTAATGCACAGTTGAGAGCGGAATCCCGAGTTTCTGGGCTAGCTCTGTTTCAGTCTCCTCTTTGTCAGCGAGGGTATCAAGCAACTTTCTGCACGTATCATTGCTGATGACTTGAGCGATCTTTTTTGCCTGCCCTTCCTGAAGGCTGATGAGGAGGAGTTTGTCCTGCGCCATACGTAAATACAAACGATCGCTGATTTAAATAGGTTGTTATGACTTCAAGGATACTTGGGGTCTTCAGGAGCACAAAATATAAAAACGCGTGCCTTACGGATCAATCCATGCAGTGCGAGATGTGTGGGGAAGACAAGGAATTATTCATTGCCGATATTGAGGGCTCGAAGCTGAAGGTATGCAAGAAATGCGGGAGATATGGGAAGATCCTGTCAAAAGTGGTTGAGATACAAGAGATTCCCCAGAAGGCTGTCCGGAAGGAGCCGAGCGTGGAAGTGCTTGAATACGTAAATGAGGAGTATCCTAAGATAATCAAACAGGCCAGGGAAAAGAGGGGATTGACGCAGGAGGACTTTGCCAAGATGTTGAATGAGCGTGAGTCCATGATTCAGCATCTTGAGACGGGGAAGTTCGAGCCCCCCATCCTTCTCGCCAAGAAGTTGGAGCGCGCACTGAACATTAAGCTTGTTGAGGAGATGCAAGAAGTGCACGAGTCTTCTGTAAAGGACGATACTGAGTCGCTGACGATTGGTGACGTTATTAAGATTAAGAAAAAATAGTCTTTCTAAAGCGAAAATAGAGGAGGATTGCCAATGACCCACCGAAAAGATTTGCCGTCAAATCCTGCATCGCGTCTTTCCACGGCCCTTTATCTGGGCCATAATCTCCGGGTCCGTATTCGAGGAATCCCTCACCGTATCCAAATGCGGTATACCCTGCATATTCGAGCACTTCATTGAGTGCTCCGAATCCCACCATGCAGAGCAGTAGAATTGCGAATGTGAATACTGTAGGAAGCGTTGTTTTGATATACGGCCGTGCAGCCATGCAGAATGCGAGAGCGAGAATGCCAAAGCCTACACTATGGACAAAGAGATCATACTGGGAAAACAACTGCGGCGCGCCGTAGAGCGTGCCTGTATAATACGCATTGTAGGGGATACTTTGGTATAATCCGATGATATGCGGCAGGAATCCTATTCCCAGGCAGAGTGGAAGCATCCATGGCAGCGCATGCTTTCGATGGATAAGATAGAACACGAGGAGAATGCCCACCACCGTTGTGAAGTCAATGAATGGGGGCATTCGGGGTATGAAAAATGAGAGCGCAAGTTGCACTCCATAAAACAGAAGGAAAAAGAAGAAGAGGAATTGTGTCCGCTCAGGATCGCTTTGCCGGGACATCTTTGCTGAGCAGGAACCACTGCATGGGCTTGTTCGTAAGCGACTTGAAAATCCCTTTATTCACATAGTACGTTGTGATAATGCCGAAGGAGAACGAGGATGCTATCATTTTTAATGTATATTTGAGTTTCTTTGCCTTGAGCAGTGCCACCATGCTTGCTATAAGTAAACCTGATGTCAGCAGCGTATTCCAAAAGAATTCTCGGAAAAACCGCTCAAGGTCCAAAGGAGCGGGTCGATGCGTTACAAGACTGAGGACTCCAAAAAGGAAGATCATAGCCATGAACATGGGCAAGAGATATCCAAATCCTGGAGCGAGGGAGATTATTTTTTGCTTAAGGGAAAGTTTCCTGCTCAGCATTAAATCCTTAAGATGCGCTTTATATGAGGTTATGACACCGTACGCCCAGCGCATCTGCTGCTTGTAGAGGTCCTTGGCTTTATACGGGACCTCGCTGTAGCACTCCAATGTGGGAAGGTATACCATCTTCTTGCCGTTTTTGAAAAGGCGCAGGGCATACTCAATGTCTTCTGTTAAGCTTCCTGATTTCCAGCCTCCGAGCGCGACAAGGTCTTTTTTGCGCACGGCTTCCGCGCTGCCGCAGAGGGACGCTGTGCCAAAGCGGTGTAGGATAGAAAGCACAATGTTATGAAACGTATATACGATTGTTGATGCAAGGATAGTGACAAGATTCTGGTCAAAATTATTGAAGTTCCATCGCGCCTGAACGATCGCGACCCTGCCATCATGAGCAAAAGGCGCGACAATCCGCTTGAGGAAATCAGGCTCGGGGACAAAATCCGAGTCGAATATGACGATGATCTCGCCGTTAGAGTGCTTGAGCAGGTTATTCAAGTTTCCCGGCTTATATCCTATGTTTTCCTTGCGCTTCAGAACCCTTACGGACGCATGCACGCGCGCGAACTTACGGAGTTCACGCGATACTTTGCGGTCGTTGCTGTCATCACCTATGATAATCTCGTATTTGTCCTTAGGGTAGTTGAATGCGAGGCAATGTTCTGCGCACCGGAGTGCGATGAGTTCATTGCGTGTGGGAATCTGAATTGTCACAAACGGCGCTTTGGTGAGATCAAGGGGCTGTTCAGCAGTCTTTTTCCAGCGGATGAGCGCATACAGGCTGAAGAGAAGATACAGCGTCGTAAGCCCAACCATGAGGTAAAGAAAGAAATAGAATCCAACCTGCGCAAAGCTATGCACATAGTCTAATATACTCCTTCCATTGATGTACACTGCGTCCGTGAATGCAAACAGGGTGCTTGTGAATGTCATTGCAGTTCTACTATGGATAATACTCAGTTCGCGTGAACGAAACCATAGAGAGGACGGTGATAATGATAGTATTTAAAAGTATCGCATCACAAGGTTGATAGAGAAAACCATGCCGATAGTGATGCAAGCCCAAGCCGCGGAGTCAGATTCGCCTCAAAATCCGGGTTATTTAACAAAAAACTTTTGCTCTAGGAAAAAAGACCGAAAGATCGCGTACGTGATGAAGAGGTTGAGGAGCAGGATATAGGGAAAATACAAGAAAATAAAGAGGAAGCTAAATATAAAATTTCGTATATGGAACGAGGCGCGGTAGTAGAAAAGTGCCGTGAACGTTATGAGGAGCGTAAAGATTCCGGAGAGCACTCCAAAAATGCTATACATGTTGAGCCCCCATACGGGAAGCTTGTACATCACGTAAAGGGGTCCAAACATCGTAAACCAGCGGAAAAAGTAGAGGAAGAGCGTCATGATTCCTCCTTCAGGCATCCAGTATGCGATCTGGTAAATGATGAGGGGGAGGGAGATGATCGCGTAGAGTGCCCACCATCCATACGTTACAAATGTGTACCATATAACAAAATTCTTTTCTTTCATGAGGGCTCGATTTTTCTTAAGCGCCTGCATTCCTCCAATCCACCATCGCACGCGTTGGGCTAGGAGCACAGAGAGTGAGCCAGGTACTGCCGTGTAGCCTTTCGCTGACGTGATATTAATAATCTTGTAGCCCTGCCGCTTGATTTCAAGCACGATATCCCAGTCTTCTGCGAGCGTGTCTGGCTTGAATCCCCCGGCTTCGAGAAGCGCTTGCCTGCGGTATGCTGCAAGACTTCCAAAAAAGAGTATCCCTGTTTTGAAAACGCGCGAGAAACATCTTCTGTTGAGGTTGTTAATGAGGTATTCCACGTGCTGAAACGCCCCCAGGATTCCTTTTGTCTCCTTCATGACCATAACGGCTCCGGAGGTTGCTCCAACTTTTGCGTCAGAGAATGGTTTGATGATCTCCTCCAAAAAGGCGGGTTCAACGATCGTGTCTCCATCAATGGTTACGACAATCTCCCCAAGCGCGCGTGCGATCCCTTTGTTGAGCGCGTGCACTTTTCCCTTGTGGTTCTGATGCACAAGCGTGATGTTTGAGAATTGTTTAACGATTGCGCATGTCGTATCCGTCGATCCGTCATCAACGACAATAACGTGCACCCGGCCGTGGGGATACGTGCTTGAGCGGAGCGCATGCAAACAGGAGCGTACGTTTTTGGCTTCATTGTATACTGGGATCACTACGCTGATCTTCGGAAGATACTCAGGATACCGTGGATCGCGGGAAAAAAAGGAGAGCAAGAAGAGGATAAACGTGAATAATAGAGTGGCAAATACGATAAAGAATACTACTGCGCCTATGCTCATGATCACGTCTGACATACAGGGAAGGTGGCAAAGCCGGTATATAAACATTATGACTCTGAGAAATGAACTGCGAGCGTAACTATTATTAAGGCAGCAGCTGAAAATGAGTTAAAATGGCTCGAAAGATGCTGCATCCGTGGGCAGTGTATGCGTCGTTCGTTGTGTCGACCCTGTTTTATTGTATTCAGCATTATCGTATAGGTATATCCTGGGACTTTGCCGTGTATGTCATGAACGGAAAATTCTTTTTTGGAGCGCCGGGATATTTTGAGCTCGGGAGGGCTCCTCTCGCCTCGCTTCTTCTTGGGATTTTTTCGTTCCTGGGGATCTATGGAGAGTATGTGTATATCATTGGCGTATCACTCCTGTTCCTCTACGCTTCCATCCGGTTGGCAGATGCGTTAAACCTTGACGCTTCTCTCTTCTACACGCTTAGCATAACTCCGTTCACATTGATGTATGGCACGTTTGCGGGAACGGAGTTGTTGTCGCTTGCGCTGATTGAGCTGGGGGTTGCTTCGATTATTGAAGGCAGGGTTGCGGGCCATTGGCTTGCCCTAGCCAGCCTCGTGCGTTACCCCAACATCCCCGTTATCCTCTTGCTCCTCGGATATTTGAATTTCAGAAAGATTATTCAGAATAGTGCCGTGTTTGCTGCCGTGTGGATTCCGTGGCTTCTGTACAACCGTCTTTTTTTTGATAATCTCTTCGCAAGCTTGGCAAACACGTATCTGTTGAATATTGCCTCGAGAGCAAATGCCCAATATTATTTTTCTCTCATGGAATTCCTGCTTACGATGAACATAACGCTGCTGCTGCTTGTTGTGGGTATTCTTCTCCCGCTATACGAAGGAATGCATACGCTGTTGCGCAAGGGCAACCTTACTATGGCAAAGCGTGATGTCATGTCCTTTGCGCTCGTTGCATTGCTCTTGATTCTTCCCCTTACTTCAATGATAACTATGCCCGTGAAAATACCCAGATACCTATTTATCCTGATTGCGCCGTCTGTAGTCTTCTTTCTCAAAGGCGTCCAAAAGAAGAGATTCGCGAACAAAAAAAACATGGCCCTGCTGCTCGCTGCACTCCTTATCATTAATTGCATTTTTGCTTTTTCCCATCTCATCCGGAGCAATGCCGACGATCCCGAAAGATACAAAACCGCAGCGCGTATCGCTGTCAGTTCTCCTGTTAAAAACTGCAGTTTCATGAGTGATGAATGGGTGCCATTAAATGCTGTTGGATTCTCCGCAAGGCCAATTCCCCCCTACCGGAAAAATTATGAATATTTCCTGGACAAAGGATACGCATATCTCATATTTTACAGCTATGAGGAGTTCTACGCGAAGCTTCCTCCAAACTCCATCGCACTGCGTGATGAATATCTCATAAGCAATGAAATTCTGAAAACAGCCCGGGTCATATACTCAGATGCGAGCTTTATGCTCATCGGATATCCTAAGAAATGCCGGGGCAGAGAAATGCAGTATGTTAATATTTATCTTGACTGGTATCAGGAAAACGTGAGGCTGAATGAATCCTTGAATGCGTGTGATGTACTCTTTTCTGGAGATATAATGCAGAGTATGTGCCGTCGTGTCAACGTACAGCGCAACCATTGAGGGTGAAGAGTCTGATCACGATGCGCGTACACCTCTCTTTGAGGAGTAGTAGGCGAATCCCATCGCTCCCAAAGAGACAAGAATCCATAAGATATCAAAGGGTTGGTCCTGTGAATAGTGGATAAAGAAGAACATGGCTGCTCCATAAGCAATGAGGATAAGCAGAAGCAATAATCCTCCAACAAAATCCATATGCTTTCTCATACCTTTGAGCGTTTGGTAAAGTGCCGCTGGCAGAAATATGGTAATGTTGAGCAAGGGAATAATTGCAAGACCGCAGAAGATGAGAGCATATAAGTATGGTTTGGGAATCGTGCGCTTCATAGTTGCGAATGTGAAGAGTATCTCTTTTAAAGGTTTCGCATTCCTGTCGCATGCATGATTATCCGGTTACGGGTAAATACTCCCATACCTCGATGCGGGAGACATTCGCGATGCGATGAAATGTTTCTGTGTTGCGGAGTAAAAACAGAAGGCCGTCATCCGGATCCTCCCAAAGTTCCTCCTTCATTTCGGGAGTGATGACAATATAGGAAACATTGAGTGCGGTGAGATGATCCTTCGTTGCTGTGAGGCTAAAATTCCGGTATATGGACGCGATGCGTTCCCGGCGCCCCGCCTTATCCATGAGATATGAAGGATAAAGATCTATGACGATAGGATATTCGGTGAGGGAAGCGAGGATCGTGCTTGTCTCTAGATCAGAGAGAATGATCCCTTCCTGCTGATGCTGCAACACGCTGCTCGTTTGGAGGAGTTCTGGCGAAGGAGGGAGTACTGTGAGTTGATTTATGAAGAGCGTAAGCGCAAATATGGAGCCGCAGAATATGGTGAAAAGTGTGAGTGTTCGCAGTGAAGATACTTGCCATGCCCTCCTGAAGAGATACCCGAGTGCGATAAGAACGAAATAACAGAGATACAGCGCCGCTAGTAAGAGTAAGGAATGGTAAAAGTAGGAAAGCGCGAACAATAAAAATGCTCCGGCGTACATCCATGCGTACTTTTTTTTCATGCGGAGGGAAACAAAGATGCCGATGCCTGCGAGGATATAGTAAAAGAATCCAAGCGAACTCAACCCTCCAAACTCCGTAATGCTGTTCTCAAGGAAAAGTCGGGGTGTTGGCAGATCATATTTCGGGATTCCCACGTACAGCATCTGGATAAATTGAAAAACGAGTGCGGTGCAGATAAACAACGCTGCTGCCCAGCCCAGTCGCTTCCTGTGGCGTTTGAATAGAAGGTGCGCGCTAACAAACAGTGCGAGCATTGCAAAGAGGTAGGGAATGGGAAAGAATGCGAGGAGTATAAAGAGAGGAAAACTCAGAAGAGCTAGTGGTGTGCGCTGGCGCAGCAAAAAAAATGCGATGAGCACGCAGGTGAGAAACAACGACGTTGAAGAGAGGATAAGCGAGAAATAGAGAAAAACAGGACTCATGACGAGTAATAGGCAGTACAGGGCTGCATGATGTGCGGAGAGATAGTTCCTTGAGAAACCCCACAGTAAGAGTAGGCTTATCAGCGCGAGCGCTAAGGGAAGGAATGCGTAAAGCTTGTCCGGTAAGATGGCGAGGAGTACATGGAGTGGTGTGAATGAGTACGCCTGCCCGGTAAGGGGATCATACGTTGGAATTCCATGTGCTCTGATGAGATGCGCCATGCGCACATGATGATACGATTCGGCACTGTATAATCGGGTGTCATAGCGAAGCATGATAAATGTGCCCGAGAGGAGAAGGCAGACAAGGAGGGGTATGAGCAGGAATAAGAGTGCGTCTCGCTTCATGAGCGTTCCTCCAGGATGCACACTCGCTCATATAGATATCCCCCCGATGTAGAGATGAGCTTAAAACATGGATCTTGCGTGTACGCAAGTCGTTCCATGTCATATTCACGTTGAGCACGCTGAGACATAAGGATGTGAGTAATGCGAAACTCTTGCATGATGCGCAGCGCTTCTGTTATAGAGGTTGTATGATACAAGGTTCTGATTTTTTCATAGCGCTCACTGGAGTCCGTGATGAGCAAAAAATCAGGATCAACCACAGATCGTATGCCATAATAATTGAGCAGAGGTCCTTCCTCCCGGGAGGAAGCTACGACTGCATCTTGGGGCAGATGCTCACGCATCCACGCATATCCTTGCAGCTCTTCGGGAGAGATCGCTTGCGCCCGTTTCGTGTCCGCATAGTAGAGTGCGGGTATGAGTGAGCTCATGAAAAAGATGACAATGAGGAGGACAGTAAAAAGGTTCGTGAGAACTGCGCTTTTCATATTGGGAAAGAGCTCAAAGAGTGTTTTGAGGGGGGCTGCTGACATGAGGACAAAGACGATGCTGAGAAAGGTGAGCCCTACATTCGCAGGAAGCAGTCGCAGCCAAAGCAAGATGAGCACGACAAGGGCATAGCTGATGAGCAGATAGAGATTTCTGCCTTGCTCGCGGAAGAGATAGCGGTAGAACACAAAAGCGGCAAAGAGGCAGGGCAGCACTCCAATCAGGTAGATCATCTCAAAGATGTTTACTCCCGTGTACGCGTTCCTGAGCAGGTATTCCGGAAGGTTCTGCCAGAAGAAGCCGACACCTGCCTTGAGGAGAACGTCTTTATAGAGGATCAGGTGAAACCAGATTCCAAAAAAGAGGCTAAATGCGAGCAGCTCAATCTCCCGTCGAACTAACGGCTGATCTGCTACCCAGAGAAGCAGCATGGAGAGGAATGCAGCTGCCAGGAAAAGGAAAACGCTAGGGTGGGTGAGCATGAGAACCATAAACCCTGCTATGAACATGGGGATTGCCCGGGGTTTTTTGATATCCATGAAGATCCATATAAGATAGACATGTAAGGGAAGCGCAAGGCTGTACATGGTAAGCTCATTGAGTGTGCTGAGATAGAGAAAGGGGGTGAATCCCGCGACTGCCGCGATTAAAAGGCTTGTTGTCATGTGTTTTGTTAGTCTATATGCGACGGCGTAACATAACGGTATGAGGAGGATCAAGAGAATTTCTGAAACGATCTTGAGCATCATAAAGTGCTGTGACAAAAGCCAGAATCCTGAAAGCACATACACATATAATGGGCTGAAGCTGTATATTCTTCCTCCCACACTGAGAGCATCATGATACATTGGCGCTCCTGTTGTTGCGATGTGTTCAACCTGGCGTACAATGAAGTATGAGCTTCCGGTGCTGAATTCTTGTTCAGAAAGGCTGTAGAAGAGACGCACACCGAGTGTGAGAATCATGATGCAGAGGAGTATCCAATGCTGCCGTTTCATAGCGCTCCGATGCAAAAGTGCCTATTTAAGTGTTTCGCAACAGCTAAGAATACATAGCTTATTTAGTGTATATGATTGACTCTGGCTCGGCCATGCTCAATGCGCTCTTGCAGGGAGGGTATGAGCCCGGGATAACCGGGATATATGGTGCCCCCGCAACGGGAAAAAGCCTTTGCTGCATGCTAGCTGGAGTAGCGTGCGCGAAGCGTATGAAGAAGGTGGTTTATGTGGACACGGAGCAGAATTTTCACGCTGAGCGCGCGCTCCAGCTCTGTCCTGATAAGGATGCCCTTGGCCGCGTTTTGCGTATGTGTCCAAATTCTTTTTCGGAGTTGAAAAGCACAGTTGCTCAGCTGGGTGAGCTCGCTCCTCGTCTCGGGCTGATCTGCGTAGATTCTCTCACTTCAGACTATCGGCTTGACCTTGCCGCGGATCATAAATCTGTGAATGATGAGTTGGTTAAGCTTACTGAGGAACTGTCAAGGATTTCCAAACAACACCAGATTCCTGTCGTGATCACTGCGCAGGCGTACGTCGATATTGATAGTAAGGCGCCACGCATGGTTGGGGGTTTTATTTTATCACGTCGGTGTAAAGTGATTCTTCTGCTTGAGAAGAAGGGGAGATTTAGGTATGCTATCCTTGAAAAGCATCCCTCGCTTAGTCACAGGGAGGTGCGCTTTCGCATCACGGATAGGGGAATTGAGCCTATTCCTCCGAGAAGTTTTCCAGAGGTTCTGTGAAATCTTCCGGTTTGTCGATCACTCCCCTGCCAACAAGATATTCGCGCGCGAGTATCCAGAACAATAATCCAAGGCTTTTCTTACCCTTATTGTTGCAGGGTATAACGAGGTCAATATTGTTTGACGTGTTGTTCGTGTCGCAGAGCGCAACGACGGGGATGCCAATCTTCATGGCATCATTGATCGCATTCCGGTCTGGCCAGCTGTCGGTTACGAAGATGAGTTTTGCTTCTGTGTAGATTTTCAATGCTGGATTTGTGAGGATTCCCGGAGGGTATCTTCCCGCAAAGACTCTGATTCCTGTCACTTTCCCGAACGCTTTTACCGCTTTCCAGCTGTTTTCTCTCCTGCTGACAAGGAGAATGTCCTTGGGCTCATATTGGGAGAGCGTGCTTCCCGCGATTTTGAGGCGTTCATCGATCTTTGCGAGATTTAAGACTGATAATCCGTCTGGTCTGGTTTTGTAAATGAACTGTTCCATGTACTTCGTTCGGAACTTTGTTCCGATATGGATGCCTGCCTTGAGATACGTGTCTTGCGGCACTAAAAGTTGTTCTGCCATTGTAAGTTCCTCCCCGTGATCTTTATAACCTCACACGGGCGTATGCATCACACCGAGTAAGCGTGATGCGGTTGGTTATGAGGAAAAGGAGTGGTTGTTCTTTTATAAAGGTATTGTAAAAGGATAATAATTGAGTTTATAGTCCTTGTGCACCCACAGGACATCGTAATCTCCAATGATGTCTGCGTATTTGGATCTGATTTCATCAATGATATGATAGAGCGCTTCTTCATCCGGAACTTCAAACTCCAGTTCTATATCCCATGCGCCCAGGATCCTTAAGAATTGTGTTCCATATGTGTGGTGTTTAACAAACTGCATGAGGCTTGACTCTCGCGCGGGTGAAGCGCTTTGGAGCTTGATAAGGACTTTATAGAGTTTTAGTCCGATTTTAGCTAGGTCAATATTAACACGGTATTGGCTGATCATGCTTTGCTTCTGCAATTTGCGAATCCTATAATGAATAATGTCCCGAGTTAATCCTGTGCTCTTCATAATGTCTAAGATGGAGTCTCTTGCGTGCTCTGCAAGATACAAGAGAAGCGTATGTTCTGTTGAATCAGGAGTATACTCTTCTGCACCCGCAGTATATACAAACTCTTTTTTCTCTTTGGTTGCCGCGAGATATGATCTCGTAAAAACAGGAGAACGCTGGGTAATGAGAATGTCCTTCTCCTGAATGTTGAGAGAGTGCTTCTGCATGAAATCGTCAATAATATTTCCTATCTCCTTTGCGTTTTTCGCAAGGATTGATACTGTAATATCCCAGTGTCCCCTGCATGATGCAACCCATATTGTGTTGCTGCTTTTTTTCCAGTGTTCAATACACTTACTTTCATGCATTGCTGATGTAAGCTTGATATAGAGCTTATACTGCGTGTATCCAAGTGGTGAGAAATTGATGACGGAATAATAGCATCGAATGACTCCCTCTTTCTCTAATCGCTTGATTCTGTAGTCAACAACCTGTTTAGAAAGCCGAGTTCGCCGTGCAATCTGCCCAAGTGAGGCTCTTGCGTCGTGGTCAAGCCAGTAAAGGATGGCTCGGTCTTTGGAGTCCATATTCATAACATAACAGTTATTTAGCATTTCATATATTAATTTTACTGATTTGTCAAAAATAATGAACGTTAGTTTGATATATGCGTATATTATTACTACTGATTGATGGCAATAATGCCAAATCCAGGGTGAAAATCGTGCATTTAGAAATTGGTTACAAGATGGAAACATACGAGCACAGACCATATAGAGAATTTAGAGGAATGCGTGGAAGTGCATTTTTTTATGATCGGTTAGGTTTGCTTGAGAAGTATTGTGAAAGTTACGCAGGACAGCTGCGGGAAAGGGATATTCGAAAGGTACCAGATCATTTGCAATTTAAAATTCACGCAGACGAAGAGAGGAGGGCTGTGTTTGAGATCCCTGATGAAGGGACGGTAACATTGGTTGATTACTCATTCGATTGTCAGTACGGGGGATGCACATACCAAGGCCGGATCTCTTTTAATCTAAGCGAATCTGAATTTTCGAGAGGTATTCTGCAACTCTGTAGGCTTCTTTTTCCCGAGAACGCCGAAATATTGCAGTACATTTCGCTATATCAAGAAACAAATAGGAGGGAGAAAAATGACAGATGAAATTGATACACAAACGAGCGTATCTCCAGATTTAACTTTGGATGAGATGCTGGCATTTGTGCATAAAGCCGAGGATTGGAGTCTTTTTTATGGAGATATTGTTGGTCGGATAGGCAACATACGATTGGGTGTTCATGAGCGAAAATATATGCTTGAGAAGGGATGTATATTCGGGAAAGGCGCACGCGTGAGAGTGAATAGGATACGCGGGGTGGAGGACCCATCTTTGGGGGGAAATATTGCGCGCATAGAAAGCAAAGAGGCACATAAAGTATATGAATTGGCGGTTGAAAGGTATAATCACTTCCATGCCCAGGGGTTAACACAAGAAGCTAAGGAGTATCGTATGCAGTGCGAACAAAGAAATGCAGCACTACAAGAAGTCCGCAGGTTGCTTGCAGAATAGTTAGAAAGTAGCGACAAGAGTGTATATCGGCCCATCTCCCTTCAACTCACTCGAAAACAACGTAATTCCAGAAACGTCCATAGTGAAAGGTGGAAGAGTAATTGCATTGAGTATCTCAGCAACCGATCCACTCTCTTCAATATATTTCACCCGCGCAATCGTCACATGTCCTTTGAAGTGCTTTTCCTGTTCAAACCATTGTGACACGGCGGAATCAACCCTACCATGGAGTTCCTTCAACTCCTGGCTTTCTTCGTATCCTGCCCAAAGCACTCTCGGATTCCGGGCGTTTGGAAAACATCCTAATCGTTGTAATCGTAATGAAAAAGGAATAATCTTAATACTGCTCAATGATGTAAGAATCTCAGGTATCGCATCCTCTCCCACTTCCCCTAAGAACTTGAGAGTGATATGCATTTGTTCCGGCCTAACCCATGTGAGCTTGCTTTTTATTTTTGGCTTAAGCTCTTCCTGAATATCGCCCAAAATCTTCTTTAAAGCTTCCGGAATCTCAACCGCAAGAAAAAGTCTCATAAAAAAAGAAAAAAAGCGCCTTAGCGCTGGTCGTTGTCTTCGCCGAAGTTCTCTGAGTCTTCTGAGCTTTCTTCTGGAGCGTCTTCCTCTGCGTACTCTTCGCTTGACTCCGCGGTTTCTGGTTCGGTAGACTCTTCTTTCTTTTCACTGGTTCCGCCAGAGCTGCTGCCCACAATTTCGGCAAATCCCACTTTGCGAAGCACTTTCGTGACTCTGATTTTAACCTCAGCGCCTGCCTGTGCTCCCGGCACGAACAATACAAAGCCATTCTTTTTTGCAATGCCGTCGCCTTTCTCCCCAACTGCCTCTATCTTCACGTCTAACTCTTCCCCGACTCTTACCGGGGCTGTACTTGGGCCGCCAAAACTTCTTGGCCTGCCGCCACCTTGTCCATACATAATGTATTCACCTTTGATGTTATTTTCTATTCATGCAAACAGAGTTTGCACTGGTCTGTTCAAAGCATTGTAGAGTATTTAAAGGTAGTGGTCGTAAGTTCGGAAGATTTCCATTTTTCTTCTGTAACGACTCCAGAACACTTCCCTGGAACGAGGTGTGGCACAACATTTATATATTAGTTATACATTACATATCATTAATTATACATGTGGTGATACAAATGACGGTTGCGGAACTGCGTATAAAAGAATGGGGTAACTCGCTCGGGGTCATTATTCCGAAAGAACTTGTGAAGCAGCATGCCCTCGTAAAAGGGGGCACACTCAGAGTAGACATTCTTCAGAAGAAACCAATTGATGGGTTTGGGATGTTTCGGGGCCTTCCTAAATTTGTCCGCGATCATGATGACCGAGAGGAGTTTTGGCAATGATCTGTCTCATGGACAGCCATGCCTGGATCGAATATCTTGATGGTTCTGCTAAAGGGAAAACGGTTCAGCAATTGCTGCTCCGAAAAGAAAAACTTGTCACAATGGAATGTTGTCTGGCGGAGCTTAAGGGATTTTGCCTACGCCATGAAATTGACGTTGACTCCTTCTTAGGCATTGTCCGCGTGAACTCTGTTGTGTTACCTGTACTTGAAGAGCATTGGCTCGCCGCAGCAGAAATCAAGGTGCGTATGCGCAAGAAGCAGCCTTCATTCGGACTCATTGATGCACTTCTCATTGCCAAGCAAAACCAACTGAACTGTAAGATAGTTACCGGAGATCCTCATTTTAAAGGTTTGAAGAATGTGGTTTTTCTTAATTAGTCTTCAAAACCGATATATATATACTAAAAACTCCAAAGTAGTTATTACAATATAAAAAAAAGGTGATGAGATGAATACAAAAGTGCTTCTTTATTCGATAATCTCCTTGTCTATTATCCTTCTTCTTGCTTGCACAGAAGTGAGTTCCGTGGGAAAAGCAACACCTGCGCCTTCAAAATCTGACTGCGAGGAAATCTTAGAAAACGCATGTAAGAATATTGATCTCTCTGAGTATAATTGCCCGGACGAGATAAGCATGGATACAGAATGTGGAGAAGTGAAGTGCGGTTGGGGATCAAAATGTGGAGAGAAGCAATCATGCGGGAGTGATCACATCTGCCACTGCCTGACAAACGATGGAATCTACCAGCAGTGCGGTAGTGATTGCGAAAAAACCAAAGACCAATGTGTCGATGATTGTGACCCCTTCGGCTATCCTGAAGGGCCTTTGCCATCTAATGTGGATGCATGTCTCGACAAATGCTATGATACATGGGAGCAATGCCTGCAAGATTGCGACAGTAAATGTCGGGGAAAATAAGTTATTCCCCTATTATTTTTATTAATACTTTCTTTCTTCTTTGTCCATCAAACTCAGCGTAATAGATCTGCTCCCATGGCCCGAAATCAAGTTTCCCATTCGTAATGGCAACCACAACTTCTCTGCCCATGATCGTTCTCCAGAGGTGCGCATACGCATTATCCTCACCTGTTAAATTATGCTTATACAAAGAGATATCTTCCGGTGCGAGCTTCTTCAGCCATTTCTGAAAGTCCTCAATCAATCCAGATTCAGCGTCATTAATATAGACCGAGGATGTAATGTGCATGGCGTTCACCAATACCATACCTTCTTTCACGCCGCTTTCCTTAACCACACGTGCAACATCTTGAGTAATGTTCAGAAATTCGACTTTATGCTTCGTGTGGAATTCAAGATACGCTGTTTTTGAGGGCATATACCCTTAAGATTCAAAGAGATATATATGTGTTAGGGGTTTTTAAATAATAAAGGACTTTCAATGCGCATGGAGTTATATGGGGAATTCATAACGGATATGCCAGGCATCTTGCCTTCCGAAATATGTACACTTGACCAATTACTCGCACGCGGAGAGTCCGTGCATACATTATGCCTGAAAAGAGACGGTTCCAAAAAAAGCATATGGAGAGACGGGAACGCTGTGTTTCTAAGATCGGGCGCGTATCCGATAGCTATTTGTGAGACGATTCCGGAAACAGTGGAAATCAAACATCTCCTTGAGGCAGGAAGAATTGTATTTGAATACCTCTCAAAGGACTACGATCCCGATTGTAAACCGGTGCTTTCTGATGACAATGAAAATATCCTTGAAATTTGCGGGTTTCAGGAAGGGAATCCAAAATCGGTACACTATGCGCGAGAATTAAGTGACGGTTCAATTCAAGAGGGTTCGGTTCACGCTCATCAAAGAGTAGGTGAATTAAAACAAGTTATCCGGCAATTTCATTGGAGTATCGACTGGCCCAATCGGCATACCGTTGGTAAAGAAGGATTCGTTCTCACAGATCATGGGATTGCAACAGTTGAGAAAAAGTTGTTGGAAAACCCGGGATTAATTGTTTCCGAAAATCGGGAGACGGGACAGTACACGTTACAAATAGAAGGAAAGCAGTATGGATTGGTTATTGTCAAGACGGAATGGTGGAATAAAGGATATATTTTCTTTGAGCCAACGGTGCCGCGGGGGGCGATCATCCGACCATTTAACAGGAGGAGTATGGTTGGCTACAGGTATATGTTGGAAAGAGAGGGGCGAGTTGACGAACTGCTCGATAACCCTTTTTTGACGATTGAAGAAGAGCACATTCTCGTCATTGATGGAAAACAGGATGTTGAGGGGATTATTGCAAATTTAGTCAATGATATTTTTCAACATGTCAGAGGTATGCGAGATCATCTTTTTGATGGAACATTCTTTAGAGGGGTAAAGAAAGAAGACATGGAGTTTGCTCTTGGGCTTGACGACGGACTTCACACCTCAGGATATAAGCAGCCGTTTGATCCAACAAGAGTATACAATATTTTTAAGATGGCACCACCTAAAGATTATGGAGAAGGGCCAGATAGCTGTAGCTATTATCTTTAAAACATAGCACTGTTCATTTTGTTAAGAAGGAGTTAATACTATCTGTTTTTCCACCAATTGCTCAACGCTTACCCTTCCATCAGGTGTTGAAGGGGCGTGTCGATCTTTACAACCAGGTATGTAAGTTTGACCAATACGGATCCAACTTAAAGGGACAAACAGATTATAAGATTGTTGTGCAATTGCTATCGATCGTATGACTGCAGTACACACATCTCCCGTCAATTCACACACGGGCATATATCTCGGCTCAAGAGCATGTCCAGGAATTCCCACAAGCAATTCTCTGCAAGTCTGATGAAGATCTTGCTGTTGCGGATCCTTTATTGCGTTCAAGGCAGATTCAGCAAAGTCAGCATCGTACGGATGAAGCTGTAAATGATCGCATCCGTGTATTAAATCATGTGGGCCCATGGTATCGAGAACGCTTGTAAATTTATAAAAGTGTCGGAAATTCGTAGATTAAGTGGATGTCGTGATATGATCTCTATTCAATAAGAAAAACTCCTGTATTTTCCGGACTTAGGGTATAAAAAATTAAAAAAAGGGATTACACATCCCTAATTCCATGCTCCGTGAGGATGAACGTGCATTCTCCATCGGGCAATGAGGGCGAGTCCACTAATTTCGCAACCCTTGTTCCTTTCTTTCCTTTGCGGAAATAGACGCGTGTTGTGGAATTGTGTGCCACAATATGCCCTCCAATCGCTTGGGTTGGATCTCCGAAGAATTGGTCCGGCTTTGCCATGACTTGGTTCGTCACATACACGCACAGGTTATGCGTGCTCGCAAGCTTGTTGAGGAGATGCATATGCTTGTTGAGCTTCTGCTGCCTGTCCGCAAGCGTTCCTCTTCCGACAAACTCAGCGCGGAAATGGGCAGTTAAGCTATCAACAATGACAAGTTTCACGTTGAGCTTCTCTTTTTTTATGAGATCCTCAACTTTCTCAGCTAGGAGCATCTGATGGTCTGAGTTAAAAGCCCGGGCCACTTTGATGTTGCGTAGCGCTGTCAAAGGATCAATGCCAAGGCTTTTCGAGATTTGCTCAATGCGCTCCGGCCTGAACGTGTTTTCCGTGTCTATAAACACGCAGATTCCCTGTGCTCCTCCAGCTTCCTTGTCAAGCTGAACAGAAACCGCAAGTTGATGCGCGAGCTGGGATTTTCCAGAGCCGTATTCACCAAAGCATTCTGTAATGCTTCCCGTTTCAAAGCCTCCTCCAAGAAGATCATTGAAGGCCTTGCTTCCTGTATGCAGTCGAATGACTTCCTGTCTTTTTTTCAGGAGCTCCTCTCCTGATTCAAAGCCCATTTTAAGGCTTGATCTTGCAGCTGCAATGATTCTTTTGAGCGACGCTTCAGCCATGCCTGTAACTTCAATGAGCTCTCCGGGCGTTGCAACCGCAATAGACATGAGGTCAGAGTATCCGACCTGAGCGAGTTTCGTCGCAGTAGCAGGACCCACGCCGGGCAAGTCACCAACCCCCTCAATCTTCGACTTCACTTCCATTTCCTCCTCATAATCCTCTGACTCTTTAATAGTTTTTGGTTCTGATAGTCTTTGTCTCATTGTGGCTCCTCCTAGAGTGCTTCAGCGGAATCTTTTCCGCTGAGCATGATATACTCATATGCCTTGTTCAGCACAAGCGAGACTTTGGGCAAGTCTGACTGTCTGAATGACGTTGAGTGTTTCCATTCGTCGTTGTCCGCTTTATACGACCTGTCTACAGAAACAGTCCTGTACTCCACAGGGCCGTTTTTTCCTTGCCCGGTATTGTGCCAGATTGTAGCTGTAATGCCTCCGGCTCTAAATTTCATTTCTGGTTTTCCTTCCATGTGTACCATCTCCTTCCTGTTCGGATTTTGTTTCAACATCCCCTTTTTTATGGGCGATAAAGCCCCAGGGATGGGATGTGGTATGTCTATAACGGTGTCAGGAGTGGTTTATATAGGCTATTGCCACATGTCCAGTGTCCAGTGGAAGGATTTACGGATGAAATAGTTAATAGTACAAATTTTTAAATGGAGAAGTACTTCTGATATGCATGAAGATATGCATAAGGGATGATGAAACACATGAAACCCTGGAAAGGAGAGTTCATGACCTCTTCCTTGGAAATCCGGGTTATCTTGCCAGGACTGAATCGCACTGGGAAGACTATTTTGTTGAGGAAGAACTTAAGCTCTTAAATCAAAGCCTCGATGTAGGTCATCCAGTACTTAGGATGATTGTGAGTGAAGCCCAGAAGATCCTTGAGGAAATCGCCTCAAAATCAGCCTGTGAACTGCGAAGTAAGGATTCAAGATATAATCAAGCATTCCTGGTTGCAGAAACAAGGTATCATGCTGAACTGTTTCAGCCTGCATATAAAGCAGCAGTGCATGTCCTTGAGCTTCTTGGAGAGCAGGAAGCAGACCATGATCTTGCTTATGCAGCCTTGTCAGCAGTGCGGGGCCTTGGGCCGCATCATCCGGTAGAAGCTGCCATTGTTCTCGAACGCATGTATGAAAAAAATAGATTTCTTGCTGCTATTATTTGGGGGTTTTGTGAGATTTCTTCCCTACGCGCAATCGATGTATACATTGAAGCATATCAGCGTTATAAAGATGTGAAGGATCCAGAGATTGACTTAAAATTCATTGGTCGGCGAGTGCTTGAGGCATTCCCCTATGATGAGGTAGAGGGGAGGGTGAGTGCCCTTCAGGATCTAGTAGTACGTGAATCGTGCTCTGCATTCTTCGAAACGTTGAGGAAAACACGGGAAGAATCGGATGTTAGGGAGTGAGTTCACGGAGAATATGAAGCTCCAAGTACAGCAAGATATTTAAGCGAATCCGATAACGATCCTGCATGAAACGCCGCTCCGTTCAATCCATTGAAGATTTCTACATGAATCTTGGTTACAAAGGAGAAAAACTCCGCAAAGCGCTTGAATCTGACAAGGAGCTCAAGAATATCCTTGCGATGAAAAAGGCAAAGCTTTCAAAAAAAGCGAAAGCCACAAAAACTGAGAAGAAAAAGTACGTCCTTGCGACAGATCAGGACTTTGAGATTTTGCAGAAATGCAAAATGTTGGAGAAAAAAAGACTTATTCCTGCTGACAAAACCGCAGTTCGCCTGATTCTAACGCAGTTGAAACCTGAATGGCGGAAGGATTTAGTGATTGAACTCGATACGCTAATCAGAAAGTATAAATAGACGGGGAAGGATCATCGTCTATGGGTAATACATCATGGAATGCCAACATTATTCTTCTCTATATCACCAGCTTTCTCAAGAATGCCCAGTTCTTTGGCGCAATCTCTATCCCCTTTCTTCTTGATAAGCTACAACTTGATTATTTCCGGATTGCCATGTTGGAACTTTTCTTTATGGCCTGTATCTTCGTGCTGGAAATGCCAACAGGTGTGGTCGCGGACAAATTCGGAAGAAAATATTCTATTATCTCCGCGCTGCTGCTGTCATCACTTTCAATTGGCTTGTTCGGGCTGGCAGATACATACTGGGTGCTGTTTATCGCGGAATTCTTGGGGGCCGCGGGCGTAGCATTTCTTTCCGGGGCGGATCAGGCCTTATTGTATGATACCTTGATCTCAGCTGGAAGAAAGAAAGACGGAAAACACGTGTTGGCAAAGTATGACGCCTTTGGAACGCTAGGAATCATTATCGCCATGCCACTGGGTTCATTCATCGTAGGACATTTAGAGTATCCCAAAGGACTATCAGTTGCATTCTATCTCACCGCGTTAGCATATGCTTTGGCTATCCTGTTTATCGCATGCATAAACGAGCCGAAAAGAAAAAGTATCAATGAAGACTGGCTTCAGCTTGGCCTTAAAGGAATCAAAGGAGTTTGGACAAACTCAAAAATGAGGCGCCTGGCTCTGAATTCCTCGCTCATCTCTGCGTCCACGTTCTTTATTCTTTGGTTTTACCAGCCACTTTCAGGTTTCGCCGGAGTACCTGTCGCGTATTATGGCTTTGTTGCTGCAGGGTTTAATGGAGTGGCATTGCTGCTGCTCCTGAATATGCGGAGTATTGAAAAAATGTGGAATATGGCTTCGCTTCTCTGGTGGACTGCCATCATCGCTGGGCTGGGCCTGCTTGTTCTCGCGTTTGTGCATCAGATGTTTGTCGTGCTTGTGGCCATCTGCGGGGTTGCTGTTGCAAGATTTCTTCGAAAACCAGTCCTCAACGATTATATCAATCAGCGGATTAAAAGTGTCCGGAGGGCAACAACACTCTCTGCAGTATCCATGATAGAAAGAATAAGCATCGGAGCCGGATATATTCTTGTTGCGCTCTTGACAGATATCTCCCTCTCACTCATACTTGTTGTTCTGGGGGTGTTGACGATGATATTCGCGGTTATGACGCGAATTAGACACTAAGCAGTAATAAATCCTATAGTTTTATAAATCGCCCTGCACTTAACTCGTCCATGGTTGGGGATCCTAAAGAGTATATTGAGAAGTATGGTGGAAAAGCAGGAGCCTATTTCTACCTCAGAGATCTCGGAGGATTTGATCAACATCTTTTGCCGCTAGTGTATCTGAATAAAGATCAGTCTGCCGAAGAAATCATGCGTCTCTTTCCAGCAACAATGCCAGGGCAGATTGTACGAGGAACGCATCCGAATGACTACGATGGTCTCGTTGATATTCTAAAAACAGTGCCAAGAAATTCATCGCGCCAAATAGATCATGCTGAGCTTTTACAAATGATAGGAGCTGTGCGTAGAAACGCTGCAACTGATGAAGTGAGAAGCTATAATGAGTATGAGGGAAACCCATATGATGGAAAGATAGGGATCATGATTCAGCCGTTTGTATTTGGTCCAAAAGGCTCTGTTGTGGAGCATCCGCATGAGCGAGGCACATATCTTATTGATTTTGTTGATACGAGTTACGACGATGATCGACACGATAGGATTATTGCGATGGGAACAGAAATCAAAAGGCATCGCTATTCTTTTCTGACAGGTGATGTCCCGATGTTTGTCCGCAAGATTATAGAACTGTATCAGCGTGTACGCGAAACCGGATTTATTGACCATGACGTATCTTTTCAGATGGAATTTGGTCGCAATATCCAGTTTCCGGAAAAAGATCTTGTGCTTTTTTATCAGGCGCGGCCGTTTCTTCCATTCGCGGAACCAACATTTGAACTTGAGGGAATGGAAGAGTATTCTTGTTTTGGAATAACGCCTCCAGAAGGGCTTGTTCTCCCTGTAATAAAATCGATAGGTGGGAGTGAGGTTATGGACCAGACAGAACCATTTGCAATGTTTCTCAACACGACCTACAAAAAGTTATCGCCGTTCGTGCAGCCAAGAAATATCAGCGCATTTGTGCCAATGGGTGTGGGTGTAGAAAGCCTTGAGCACTGTACATATCGCTGGGTGAAAAAAGCGCAAGTTTCTATATTGAGCTTTTTGACTCAGGAAGGAGTAGTCCGAGAAGTAAATACGGGAGATCAAGTAAAAGTGATTAGTAATGGTTTACATTTTAAGATTGAAAAGGTGTAAAGAATAGTATTTACTTCTTCTCCGACTGCAATATGACAATCGCGTTCGCAATCAGAATCAAAATCCCACCAACAATCAAGCCAAGAGTTATCGCTTCTCCGAGAAAAATTGAAGCCAAGATCGCAGCGCTCACAGGCTCAAGCAATAAAATAATTCCCGCATGGGTAGATGGCACAATCTTGAGCCCTTGATAAAACAAGACTTGTGCGAGCACATACACGATCACCCCCATGAGTATGATCCAACTCCACGTTGAAATTGAGTGATTAAAGCTTAACCTGAACGCTTGAGACGTTCTGAATATAAGCATAACTCCGAGCAAGAAGAGAAGCGAAAAAAACAGCTCTCCGAACTTCGTGGCTACAGGCGGGCTTCCTTTTTTGCTGAGCGCGCTTCCTAATAACACCCAGAACGACAGGAGTATTCCGCCACTGAGCGCGATGATCGCACCTAAGAAGCTAACCGTAATATTAAAGGGATTCACAAGAAACACAACTCCGAGGAGCACGAGTACACACGCAAACACATCGTATCTCGTAATGGGTTGTTTGAGGAAAAAATAGTTGATCAAGAGTGTCCACAGGGGCTGAGTATACAACAGGAGCACTAATAGTGCAACAGGAACTCCAAACACGAGCGGGGAAAACTGCGCGAGGACGAGTGCACATCCAATAACGCCATAGAGAACATACCACCAGAGGAGCTTTCTTTTCATGGGCATCCAGAATAATAACGGTGCCAGCACAATGAGTGCTACAAGGTTAGGAAGAAACCCTACCTCTAAGAGTGATAACCCTCTGTCAAGAAAAAACCTGCCGCTGAAAATGACAAACCCGGAAAGAATTCCCATAATTACGATATAACTATACGCGAGCTTCTTGTCCATTACGGGCAAAATATGCATTTACACTCTCGCCTCAACGCAGAGCCTTCGCTTGAGGAGTATGAAGGGTGAGAGTTTCTCAATGATATTGAGTATAGGCACATGGCTCTGTGCGTGGTAGGCTCGGATAATTTTATACCCATTCCTTCTCAGCGCATGCGTTAAGCTGTCAAGCGTGTAGAGGCTGATGTGCCCTGAGTCTTTCCTGAGCTGCTCCCAGAAGTATTTCTCATTCGGAGTGTACATGCACACCCGTCCATCCTTTTTGAGGATCATCTTGAATTCCTGAAGATATGTATCTAGGATAGTGGAAGGAATGTGCTCCACCGCATCAATGAGCATGATTTTGGAGAACTTTTGTTTTGGAAAGAGCTGAGATAGTTTTGTATTCGTAATGCGCACGAATGAGAAGTTTCCTTTCTTCCCGTTTTCCCTCGCATACCGCTGCGCCCATGCGAGCACTCCCTTATCAATCTCCGCTCCAACAATGTGCTTGACAATGTGGCTGTACCTCGCTTCATATTTGCCCGTTCCACACCCGACATCGAGGATGATATCGCTCTTTTGAGGCCTTACTAAAGCAGTTACATTGCTATACTGCTTCCTCCAGTGCATATTCCATGGCTGAGAGAGTTTCTCATAAGCATGACGCTGGTCTTCATTCGTAAAGCTTGTTCCAAGTTTCGTTTTTTTTATCTTACTTGCCATAAAACCCCCTTAAACGTCAATAAAAGCTCTGCCTGATAATCTGAATGTACGCTTTGAACCCCTGGAGCGCTTCCGTCTCTACAAATGCGCCTAAAAACAAAATGATGCCCGCGATGATGAGAAGTATGATCACGTCCCGGAGGATGAAAAAGAATTTGTCTGAAAAGAATTTCTCGCGAATGAATCCTTTGGATAAAATGCCTCCGGACGTTGCGCCGACAATGTAGCTCAGCACTTCCAGTGTCATATGTGGGAACACAGACACGATGACAATGATAAAATAGAGCAGGGGATCCTTTCCCACGTTGAACGCCGCACTCTTGGCAAGAATCCCAAAAATTGTGCCCCAGACAGAAGCATTCCACACGATGAGAAATGTTGCGCCATCGCCGATAAGGAAGGCAGTGATGATGCAGAGCAGCAGCACGCTGATATTATTGAATAATATGGTTTTAAACGTTTGCGAAGATAACACTTGTGAAAACGCGTGCCCCGTTGCCTGTCCATACCTGACTTGCACTTGATTCTCGAAAATGTGGTTTGTTGCAAGGTTCGGGAGGGATAATGCAAAAAAGGAGAACGCGATAAACACACCGAGAAACAGGAAATAGTACGCAAGGAACACGGGAGTATGATCTTTGAAAAATAAGGTTACGCTTGAGCGTTCACGCTCACTCTCAATGGCCTCGGCATCGCGTAACAGCCCCCGAATCGTCGGAATCGCAAGGATCGCTGTGAACGCCACAGCAACAATCGCAGGATCTTCAGGGAAGAGAATGACCGCTCCTCCTATACCCACAATGCCATATCCCAATCCAAGCAGGAGAGCGAAGATGGGACTGCGCTTTACAAGCGCTAGGGGATAGAGATTCTCAAGGACCATACGAAAGTTTTAAAAGAATACGTTTAATAAGCTTTCTATTCCATGAAGGAATTCAAAGGAAAGCATATTTTTAGTAGAGAGATAGAACGCGCGATAAAAAAGGAAGTGAAACCCCTTTGCGACGCAGGACGTCCTGGTTGGAATTGGCGCCATACGTTAGCAACCGTATATTGGATGAAGCGGCTGCTGAGAAGGGAATCGGGGAACTCCAGAACTCTCATTCCGGTGATGTACTTTCATGATACGGGCTATGCCGGCCTCATTACCAAGAAGTATAGTATCAAAGATGTCACGGACGTTAAGAAATTGCACGCGAAAAAAAGCGAGGCATATGCCCGGAGTTTTCTGAGACAATGCGAAGGATTCACAACGCAAGAAATTGACTGCATAGGCCACCTCATACGGATTCATGATGACATTCCTCGAATTGTACGAGAAGAGCCGCTCGTGTTTGAAGCAGATTCTCTTGGGCAGGCGGATTACGCACGCTCTCCTCCCTCACTTTCACCTGATGAAGGGAGGCGCTGGCTCATGATGTTTGAGAGGAATAGGCTTCCTCTGTTCTACACGAAAACGGGAAAAGATGCGATACAAAAGATCTGGCCTAAAACTAAGCGGGTATATCAAAAGAGGATCTAGGTCTTTTCCATCTTCGCGAGCTCTTCCTCAGGATTCGGCTCGAGGTCTATGGTTCGCGTAATGACTTCAAGGCGTTCAAACATTGCGTTCTTATTTACCCTGCCTGCGATTTTAACGATTTTTCCCAATAGCTCATTTTTCTGGGTTGCGAGCAGGTCCGGCTGGTCGCGTGAGGCGAGCAGCTCTTGTTTGGATTTTTTGAATAGGGATTCAACTTGCTCTCGGAAAAATACGGCGCGTATCGTGTCTGTGCCGTCATCAAGGATCACATTCGAGACATAACTATAGTCTGGCGTAACCGCGCCGTGCTGTGAGCACGTATATGCTCCTAGATTTCCCAGAACGCGGCGATTGCACGAAGGGCAGACTTCGTAAAACCGGGGATCCGTGACTTGCACGATCGTTCCCAGGAGCTCCACGCTTTGGTCTGCTTCTGAGAGCGCCTTAATCTGCTTTCTCACAATAGGAATAACTGCTCGGGGCACAAGTTCCGGAACCTGCTCGTCCTTAGGGTTCACAACAAGCACGGACTTGTCATTGAGGTGCACTTCTTTACGCCCCTGATTTTCACGAACATATCCGCCTCTAAGTTTGATTATATCTCCTTGCTTGAACTGCTTGAGTGTCTGCGCGAGATCCCCCCAGCACACAATCCTGATTGTTCCAGTTTCATCTCCGAGCATGAATGATCCCACGGTACCCGTACGCTGTTCAGTCTGAAAATCACGCACTTCATACACTTGCACAACTCTTCCCACCGTTTCCACGCTGCGCATTCCCGCAAGGATGTTCTTCACCTGGAGCCTTCCGGAAACTTTCTCAAAAAGAGGTACTCCGAGCTCATTCGCAATGATATGCGCGGCCCCTTCTTTTGATATGAGCCCCGATAAAACGCGAAGTTTCTCGCTTATTTTCTGCTCGATCGCAGCATCTGAGATGCCTGTTTTTTCGCTTATCTTCTGAAGAATATCCGTATAGGGTATTTTAAGCATGAAAAATGTAAAAGTTCATGCTTTATATAGTTTTGTGTTGCCGATTAAACAATCGCTTCAACCTGCGCGCTGCTTGCCCGCGCATACCGGTCTGTGCTGCAGCATTCAAAATGCCACCATTCGCCTGTCGTGAGCAAGGGGTAATCAGAATATCCAACCCATCCTGAGGCATGCATCACATCAAGGACGTGTTTATGATTTGCCTTCTGTGCATCTGTGAAGCTGTGACTTTTATACGTTCTGTGGGGTCCTGTGTCAAGGTCAAGCACAGCTATGTCTATGGCGTTTCCAGTCGTGTGCGGGCATTCATGTGCGTCCGGATTGCATGCAGCGCTTCCCAGTTCCCGATATAATTCCCGTTGCCGTTCTAATGACCGGTATGCACTTGTGATGACGAAGCTGAAATCCTTATCAGGATTCTGCTGAACTGATTGACGCGCAGCAGCTGCCTCGGAAGTTACGCAGCATGGCCTTCCCCCTCCGCATGTCATGGCAACCTGCACGTATCCAGAATCGCATTGTCCTTGGGGATATTGACCCACCCCTTCCTGGGCCTCCTCCGGACAGAGATACGCGTTCCATTGCGTAAAGTACGCATATACTTCATCTGCGTATTCCGGATTTCCGTTTTGATGTGTTAGGGGATATCCCGTGTTATAGACGGAGAATATGCATTTTATTTTTTCTTCAGTAGTTAAGGATTGGCATGCCGCGTACGGGCTTTGAGATGATGTTGGGTGAAATGCTCTCTGCAGTGTTTGCGCTGCACACGTGATCTGCTGTGGGTCATTATCCTGTGGCGCGGCTTTGCATCCCGCAATTCCCGTCCCTCCTTCAGCATACACGTCTTCATTAAGTCCAAAACTGCTTTCCTTCGTGAGGATCGCTGCGATGTATGCGGGCGCTATTGCCTTTTCCGAGGCGGAGTGTTCAACAAGCGTCCTGTATCTATCGTACTGTACGGCATATGTGCTTCCGGGCTCGAGGCGAATGCTCGGTTCTGAAGATGGAGTTATATCTATCCCGCAGGCATTCTGTACTGCCTGCCCTTGTTCAAGCTGTTCATAATACTGCTGCTGCGGAGCCCGATCGTACACCTTTGGCGCTTTAACACTTACGGGAGCACTGAATGTGAGAGCAAATGGGATTTCCAGAGTCTCAAACGCCAGTCGTTCCTCTCCTGTAAAACGTGTTACGAATGCTTCCTTATCGATGCTGTAAAGGAATGCTGCCTGATTTCCTGAGATGCTCGTCATCGTGAATGCCGCGGGCTGCTCCGCGATGATGCAGAATTCAATGTCCGAGTCTGGATTCTGCTCCATGCACGTTTGCACTTCATGAATGTACGCTTCTGCAAGCGCGATCACATCATCAAACATGTGCACATCATAGGGGGTCTTTGCGGAGAAATGGGGAGTTGTGATATATGATCCTTGCTCCGCTTCATCTATGAGGATAGACTTGACCATGTTCTTCTTGGCGTATCCTTTGATCTCATTCCCTACAACCACATAGTCATACGCCTGCGCGTACGCTGCTGTACGCGAATATGTCCCAAGATAAAGGTTCATGAGGAATGCTACTTTTGTCAGAAATTGCTGCTCATAATCCCTTGGAAAACAGTCTTGATGTTCTGAATTCCATAGGGGAACATCCTCGAGATTTCCGCAGGGGGATTGTGATGTTCCATAGCCTCCGTTGCGTGCGATTAAGGCTGCTGCTGTAGCTGCCGAGTATTGCGCAGCAATATCAGTATACAAGAGTTCTTGCTCTGCTTTTGCGTACGTCTGAAATATATCACTCTGCATTTTTCCTAGTGGCATGCTTTTTTCTACGGAATCACGCTCGAACCAGAGGATAATCATTGCGCTTACAATGACGATAATCATGCCAAACCATGCAAACAGTGTAAAGAGCGATGCTCGTTTCATATTGGCCTCCCGTAAGGATACGTAGGCCTGGCAACAATGCGCCTGCAATAATCCAGCTCTAGCATGTTGCGTTCTCCGGGAATTTGCGTCATGCTGGGAAGGAGTATGCTGTTGCTAGTTTCTGGGGAGCACGTTCCCGGAACAAGTGGCAGCACAGCCGCATCCGGGCATGTGAGTTGAACGGAAACCGATATATTCTGCTGGAGAAACAACACATAAGGATTAAGTGCCTCTTGCATTTCTATGATGGAGTTTCCTCTGCTTCGCTCATAGCACATGAGGCTAAGATATTCTGGAACGGTTAAGACATGATCGTCAAAAGAGACTGTGGATCTGATGAATGCTGCAAGAGATAAGGATGCTTGGGTACTCTCTAGTGCGCTGCCTGAAATCGTGTCTATGCTTCTGTCATAGCACCCGCCAAAGACTCCAAAGAAAACGGAGAAGCATATGATCGCTATGACAAGGAGGAGCGCTGCCCAAAATTCTGAGAGTACATCAAGTCCAATTAATCCTTTTGTGTTCATGCGTTCGCTGTTGCAACCTCAACTGTTAATACTCCCGTGTACTCTTCACGCGCGGCATCAAGATACCGGACAAGGTAGTTCTGAGTGACGAGCCGTCCTCCTCCGGGTCCTTGGACATTCAGTGTGCTGAGGGGAGCTACGCGTTCAAACCACTGCTGGTTATAATATGCCTGCGCTACAAGATTTCCGGTTTCTGGAAATTGCTTGAGCGTGAACCGCGCCCCGAATAATTCTTTATTCTCTAGCACAAAGGCTTCGCTTAACCGGGATGTGTTTAATCGCTCAACATCAATGATTCCGGGATATATACGCAGGGTAAGGGGATCCTCATACGATATGCTATTTCTTGAATAGAGGAATTGTTGCGTATATACTCCGGATGAGGTTCCTTGAATGTTTATTTCTGATGTGTACATGACGTTGATAAAGAATACGGTCATAAGGATGACGAGGATCATGTACAAAAATCGGTATACCCATATCGCGATATCCCACACAACAAAGCCTTTCTTATGCATTCTGTCCTCCAGTAAGTTGAGCGAACGCCGCACTTAACGGCACAGCGCTGTCAACAGGCTTGCGTATGACAAGTACGATCGCGGGAGGTTCTGGATTTTGAAATTCAGGAAGAGAAGATGAGGGAATGAGGAAAATCGGAATTGATGATTGCTCAGCGAATGCGTTGAGGAGATGGCACGCATATGCGAACGTTGCGTTAAATCTCTCCGAGGGATATTGGACATATGCGAGAATGCTCATCTCGGGCGCTTGTTCTGCTTTAACCATAATTACGGTTCCTGAAGGCCTTGCATCACGGGGGGATACCACTGTGATCTCTTCAGGCATGAACTGTGCGCGTATGACTTCTTGCTCTCCTGGAAAGTCGCCGGGAGAAATAATCAGTGCAATGGGCGATATGGCCTCAAAATCAGGACAATCAAGTTGCACTCCTGGTGAGAGTGTGTCTTTTGAGAGTTGTAAGCTCTTCCCCTGCTTGGATAGCATGATCACGCTGGGCTCAAGAAGCAGCGTGCGTTCAGGAAGCGCATGATTACTCAACAGAGTGGCGTATGAAAACTGGTCTTCCACGTGCTTATGGGCATAGATCTTGTGGTTTTGATACTCCATGCTAAGCTCGTACTCAGCAATATTTCTCGGGTACGTGAAAAGGATTGATCCCGGGGCTGATTGAACCGTGGAGAGCAATAAGGATATGTCCCGCGCGTAAAACCGCTGTTCCAAAGAAGTGTCTGAGCGTAACTGTCCGAGGTACATGAACATCCCTACAATAAACGCCGCGCCGAGTAGCAGCTGCCCGAGCATGAGGATGAGCTCGTGTTCAGCACCCCTTTTATGCATCTTCATGAACGATCCATGAGAATGTGGGTATTTAAGGGTTACGCTATCCTGTAACTCCTGGAACGCGCTGGGGTTGCTCTGCGGGAGAGGCCGGTTGAGGTGTTTCTGTCTCAGGTATGCTTATCAGAATCCTATTTTCTTGTTTTTCAACGCGCACCGTGATAACATCAATATTTCTTGCGGTCCAAAAGCTTGGATCCCCCCATATCTCGCCGTTATAAGGGTTATCATCGTCCGTATACACATTGCCTTCGATAATAACTTCCATCCCAACGTTTTCCTTCGCATATGTCTTCTTAGCGCATCCGTCATCCTTGTCTTTACATAGGCAGATATAGTTGATGAAGCAGCTGTCCTCTCCTCCTTTTGTCGAGATCTTGAATCCATCTTTAATATTGAGCGCTACGTCTTCATGCGTTCCATCTGCAGCCACTCGACGTGAGAACTCAGCAAGCTGGATAAAACTCTCCATCGTTCCTTGATCAGGCCTGTCAAAAAAGAATGCGTATCCCATGATGAGTAAGGGCAGTGTAATCAGTAAAAAGAGCCCGAAGATGAGAAGTCCTATGATAAATTTGATGAGCTCTGTAACATCTCCGTTTTTACGCATCTTGCGGTTGAAGTTGTGTGCAGTCTTCTTCCGTGGGAACGCAGCAACCTACCTCAGAATTCTTCTTGATACCCGTAAACTTCCCTTTGAACGCTTCGTCTTTTATGACACAGCAATTCGGAAGCTTTTCACCGCATTTCACCGCATCAGATTCTTGTGAATTCACACAGTACGATCCAAGACCAAGGGGCATCGCAATCTCGTTTTTCTTTAGGAACTCTGTGCAGACTTGATCATTGCCTTTGTTGCCGAAAAAACCGAATTGTCTTCCAACAATGCCAACAGCCCCAGTGCCCGCAACTAAAAAGAGTAGTAATAATATAGCTACGACGACAAACTCCCATTGCAGCGCTGCTGCCTGCCTGCCTATCCGTTTCTGCAGCATATTTGTCCCTCGGGGCACATCCATCCTCCGATAACACGATCGTCTGAGCACGAGGACGTCTCAACACATGAGCGATCCTGGCCCTGGCAGCTTATTCCAGACCGGAAGCCACCTGCCCCTTGCAGGAATATATAGGCTGCAACGGCAAGTACGATAAGCAGCAATACTGCGATGACAACCGTGCCTAATGCCAGTTCCATTCCCGTTTTATTATAGTTCATGGTGTTACCTCATTCGAGAGGGTATTTAAGCATTTCCCTCGCATATTGGGCGTATGGATTCTACAGGAATTGCAGAGCTGACAAAGCATACATGCCCTGCTGCTGGCCTGTATAATGTGATGCGCGGTGATGTCGCGCGATACGCTGCATACGGCCCTTCTTCATCGACGGGTATGATAAACTCTCTTTCAGGAACAAGATCAAGGTATGGACCTTCAAGCGATTCCTTTAAGCAGACCGCTGTTTCATTAAACTCCTGCTCTTTGAGCAAATCGCCTTGGTGATAAAATTTCATCATGAATCCGGCTTCCGTATTCACAAACGTGATGTGCATGCCTGACCCTAATTCATAAAATTGCAGGCCGCGATAACAACCTCCGGAAGGTACGGGCATCGCTAAGATTGCGTTCATCCGCTCCACAACATGATCAAATTCTGCGATTGCCGTTGTCTGTTCGATGGGTTCTTCAGAGCTAAAATCAAACGTGAGCAGTTGCCAAAGGCTTCTTCCCGTCCACCAGGATAAACCAGCAATAAGTAGCAGCATGAGAAGCAACGCTACAACTGTGTCTGGAATTCCCCATACACCCTTTTTTTTCATCATGGAAACAGTAGCCTCGTTATTACACGCCCAATTCCAGAAAGTATTTGTGGCCCGAGATTGTATCCAATAATGCCTAAGATGATGAGAAGGACAATACCCCAGAAGATTAAAGATCCAGGTACATCCGTGATGGATAATCCTTTCTTACTGCTTATCATGGGATAACCTGTACAGACTGCGTATAAAAACCTTACTCTTCAAGCGGTGACGTGAGTCTTCCCTCGAGATAATCACACGGCAATTCCTGGCTGAGGTGGTTATATTCTCCCAGGACAACGTGCGCCCCCCAGTCTGCGGACCTATCCGCCCCAATGAAATATCCAATGATGCCTCCTGCGGCCGCTCCTACCCCCACAATGGCCATACCAACGGGACATCCTATCCCTGTGAGGCATAACCCAACGCCAGAGTAAACTGTGATTGCTCCTCCTGCAAGCCCTCCGGTTCCCGCGCCATAAAATGCTGCCTGTTCATTCGTCGTCGATACAAGTCCTCCCGGATACGCGTTCTTGCTCATGAGGAGGATAACTGCAAGCGGTTCAGACGTGTCTAATATATCCCAACGAGCAAGTTCTGAGTTTTCATACTGTCCAACCATATTTTCATCAAATTGGATTCCGCTGAGGTACTCATAATAGGTAACTTTTTTTCCGGGCATGTTTTGGGTAATAAGGAATTGCGCGAATCCCTGAACCTGCTTATGCTCCTTGAACTCGAGCCTGTGGCATATCGCGCAGAAATTCCTGTCTTCTGTATTGAACACTTCCAAGGGGGGATTTTGTGACTGCCCGTACATATCCCAGCATTCGATAAGCGCGTTTGCAACTTCCCGCTTGATTTCTTCATCTTTGTACGCTTTGATTTCTCTATTAATAGTAAAGCATTTGAGATCAGTATACTCCAACTCCTGCCCGACTTTTCTCCATATTTCCCGCTGCGTGACGAAATGAATCACGGAATTCTTACATACAATTACGGGAAGTTGATCATTTGTCTTCGTGAGGAGTTGCGTTTGGGCATAGAGGCCAATGCCAAGGAATGCCATGATGATGACTACTGCGACAATGACTTTTTCCGTGGAGAGTCCTTTTGTGCTCATGTTAATAGAATTGGTCGCATTGCGTAACAACAGAGATGGGTGCGATTTCGACAACGGAAAGTGTAGGATCATTGCGGTTTACGACATCATACACCATGAATCCTATCTGTGCGAACCAAAGTGCTCTGCTCGTTTGGCGTAACACCCCTCCTGCTGCTCTGCTCCAGAGTGATGCTGTTCTCCCTTCGACAACAGCCGCGTGGATTGTTCCCTCTGCAAGTCTGAATCCATTTGTGTATTCCAGCGTCGCTGCTGTTTGCCCACCACGAATAATGCTTTGGCTACGGACTAAGGGTGCAAACTCATCTATTTCTCGTGCAACATCGTCAAGGCTTTGTGTGATGCTTGGAGGAGATCTCCATGCGCTTGGATTTTGATCAATGAGCTGTGGATTGGACGCAAAGCGCCCTGCCCATTCCGGGTTTTCGGCTATGATTTCCGTACGCACAAATCCATCTGTAACTTGCTGGTATCTGTAAATCTTAACAGAATCCCCCTCCCTGAAGATATACTGGAGTGTATCCTCCGCAGGATTGAATGTTGGAGCAACAGTGTTTGGTGTTGGCGGGGTGATTGCTCTATTCACGCCAGTGCGTGCCGCTAGAATTCCCGCAGGCGCTAATTGAACGACAGAAGGCATTCCTGGATGTCTATAGCCGGCCCCTTGCGTTGCAGTCTCAAATTCTTCTCCGCAGGACACGACGCCGCAGAGCCCAAGTGTCAGTGTCTGCCATACCTGGCTTGATTTGCTCGTTTCATAGAGGATGTAGAGGTCCTCACTTAAATCAACACCGGCATCATGATCGGGCTGCACTTCGCTAACCGCTCCATTCGTAAGATACTGGATGTACGTTTGCTCCGAGTTGGGGATGCGTGTTGACTCAAGATATCCGTACATGCTCGGCACTCCGGGCGCTCCAACCGCTGTTTGTAAGCGTTCCTTTGCCTCAGGAGTAATATGAACCCTTGAGCATGGCACACACCTGAGATTACTATTCCAATCCCCAAAGATATCCAATCCCTTAAACTGATACCAGCAATCGTACATCTCATTCGCGAGCGTTCTCTTTATAGCGGTAAGGGATGCCTCATTTTTCGCATTATCTCCCCAGGATAACGTTTCTATTCTCTTTCCTTGCTTTGTAATCGCCTTGTGTGTTATTTCGATCTCCTGCGTCTTGCATTGGAGATTTGTTGGAGATTCTGTATGGGCGAGATTCTTGCTCACAATCTGGGCCTTAACCACCGCGCTTGCCCTGCATTGCTCCCTATCACCCACCCCTTTAAGCTTGGCGAGGATTCCAGGACCAACAACAGCAACAAGTACTCCGCTTACAACTAACACGAGAATAAAGGGGTGG